>Ga0255338_1000922_pt1 | contig 68154 bp, 61 predicted proteins | sample MeOH1_35cm_T4_19_FD_203715 | JGI IMG/M metagenome (GOLD analysis project Ga0255338, IMG submission 203715) | Sandy soil microbial communities from University of British Columbia, Vancouver, Canada - MeOH1_35cm_T4_195 | ecosystem: Engineered > Artificial ecosystem > Sand microcosm > Unclassified ... | reverse complement strand
CGCCGGAGGTGTAGGCGGCCTGCGAAGTGCGGCGCGTCTTCAGGCGCGGGAAATACGTGTACACCTTGTCCAGGTTGTTGGTCACTTCGGCCTTGCTCTTGCGCGTGTAGGCGCCGGTGAGCAGGTTCTCCTCGATCGTGAGGTGGGCGAAGCAGTGCCGGCCCTCCATCACCTGCACGACGCCGCGCTGCACGAGGTCGGCCGGCGTGAGGTTCTCGATGCGCTCGCCGCGCAGCTCGATCGAGCCCTTGGTCACCGCGCCGCGCTCGCCCTTGAGCAGGTTGGACACCGCGCGCAGCGTCGTGGTCTTGCCCGCGCCGTTGCCGCCCAGGATGGCGACGATGCCGCCCTCGGGCACCTGCAGGGAGACGCCCTTGAGCACGAGGATCACGTGGTTGTAGATCACCTCGATGCCGTTGACGTCCAGAACGATTTTCTTTGGATCCATGGGATTCCTTGGTTTCACCAATCGACAGGAGCGCCAGCGTCCCTGTCGATTGGCGGCTCCCTTCGGAGCCGCTGCCCCTCCCGCCTGGCGGGAGGGTTGGGGAGGGTGCCTCCGTACGGGCGCGCACCGCGCCGCACGAAGGCTGGCTGTCGGGCCGTCAGGACTGACAGTCAGCCGGAGTGCGGCGCTGCAGCTTCTTCTCGGCGGCGTACTTGTCCGCCGTCTGCTTGACCAGCGGCTTGAGCACCTGCTCGTCGGCCTGCAGCCAGTCGGAGGTGAAGTTCCACTGCTTGCCGTCCCAGGTGTGGATGCGCGCCCAGTTGGAGCCGAGGTGGTCCATGCACGACGTGCTGATCGGGCGCATCACGCCCTTGAAGCCGAGCGCGTCGAGCTTGGCCTGCGTGAGGTTCAGGTTCTCCAGGCCCCAGCGCACCTGCTCGCCGCTCATCCACTTGCCCTTGCCGAAGCGCTCCTGGGCGGCGCGAACGCCTTCCACGCCCAGCATGGCGCTCATCGCGCCGCGCATGTACAGCACCTGGCCGACTTCTTCCTTCGGCCCGGTGCCCTGGCCCTTGCCGTGCACCTTGGCCAGGATTTCCTTCACGACCGCGGATTGCGGCTCGGCGCCGTGCTGCATGGTGATCGCGTTGTAGCCCTTCGCGCCTTCGCCCACGTCCTTGACATCCGGCTCGGCGCCCGACCACCACACGCCGTACATCTTCTCGCGCGGGTAGCCCGTGGCCTGCGCTTCCTTGATGGCCGTGGAGTTCATGACGCCCCAGCCCCACAGCAGGACATAGTCCGGGCGGTGCTGGCGGATCTGCAGCCAGGTGGCCTTCTGCTCGATGCCGGGGGAAGCGACCGGCAGCAGTTGCAGGTCGAAGCCGTGCATCTTGCTGCGCTCCTGCAGCAGCGGGATCGGCTCCTTGCCGTACGGGCTGTCGTGGTAGACCAGCGTGATCTTCTTGCCCTTGAGCTTGTCGAGGCCGCCTTCCTTCTTGCCCAGGTACTGGACCAGCACGTCGGCGGCCATCCAGTAGGTGCCGGCCAGCGGGAAGTTCCACTTGAACACGCCGCCGTCCTGGCTCTCGCTGCGGCCATAGCCCGCCGTGATCAGCGGGATCTTGTCGGCCGGGGCCTTCTCTGTCAGCGCGAAGGTGATGCCCGTGGACAGCGGCTGGAACAGGGTCGCGCCGCCGTTCTTGCCCTTGAGGCGCTCGTAGCACTCGACACCGCGGGCGGTGTCGTAGGCCGTTTCGCATTCCTCGAAAATGATCTTCACGCCGTTGATGCCGCCGCGGGCATTGACCAGCTTGAGGTAGTCGAGATAGCCGTTGGCCCACGGCACGCCGTTGGGGGCGAACGGCCCGGTGCGGTACGGCAGCGCCGGGAAGAATTGCTCCTTGGGCTGGGCGAAGGCCGTGAGCCCGATGGCGGCCAGGCAGGTGGCCAGTGCAAGATTGCGCAGTTTCATGTCGTCTCCTACTTTGATGAGGCACTTGCGGTGCCGGGTTGCCTGATACCAGGACGCTTCAATGGGGGAACGGCCACAGGCGAAGCTTCTGCTTGCCCGTGGACCACAGCTTGGCGAGGCCGTGCGGCTCCACGATCAGGAACCACACGATCAGCCCGCCGAAGATGATCAGCTCGGCATGCGAGATGCCCGCCGTCGAGATCTCGATGCCGAAGGCGCCGAGCAGCACCGGCAGGAACTGGTTGAGCGCGATCGGCAGCAGCACGATGAACGCCGCGCCGAAGAAGCTGCCCATGATCGAGCCGAGGCCGCCGATGATCACCATGAACAGCAGCCGGAACGACATGTCGGCGGAGAAGGCCGCGGGCTCCCACGCGCCCAGGTAGACGAAGCCCCACAGCGCGCCGGCGACGCCGATGATGAAGGAGCTGACGGCGAAGGCGCTCAGCTTGGCGTACATCGGCCGGATGCCGATCACGGCCGCCGCGACGTCCATGTCGCGGATGGCCATCCACTCGCGTCCGATCGCGCTGCGCACCAGGTTCTTGGCGGCGATGCCCATGACCACCAGGACCGACAGGCACAGCAGGTACTTGCTGGTCGGGCTCTCGATCGGGTAGCCGAACACCTGCATGCCCGAGACCGACACCGAGCCCGAGGGCGTGTTCAGCGTGAACCACTTGATGCGCAGGAACATCCAGTCGGCGAAGAACTGCGCGGCCAGCGTCGCCACCGCCAGGTAGAGCCCCTTCACGCGCAGGCTCGGCAGCCCGAACAGGATCCCGAACAACGTCGAGCACAGGCCGCCCAGGATCAGGGCCGGGATGAGCGGCATGTCCGGCACGCGCGCGAAGAAGTTGTAGGCGCCGTAGGCACCCACCGCCATGAAGGCGCCCGACCCGAGCGAGATCTGGCCGCAGTAGCCCACCAGGATGTTCACGCCGAGCGCGGCGAGCGACATGATCGCGAACGGGATCAGCAGGGCCCGGAACGTGTAGTCGCTGGCGATGGCGGGCACCACCACGAAGGCGAACAGCACCGCCGCGAGGATGAAGAGGCGATCCTGCGCGATCGGGAAGATCTGCTGGTCGGCGCGGTAGGTCGTCTTGAACTGGCCGTTTTCTCTGTAGAGCATTTTGCTTTTCCGGTTCAATAATCTTTTAGCTGCGACACGCTGCGCTTAACTTTGCTGCGCAAAGTTAGTCTTCGCTGAAAGATCATCGAGCGGGTATTTCATACCCGGTCGATGATCTTTTCGCCGAAGAGCCCCTGCGGGCGCACCAGCAGGAACAGCAGCGCGAGGACGTAGGCGAACCAGATTTCGATGCCGCCGCCGACGTAGGGGCCGAGGTAGACCTCCGACACCTTCTCGCCGACGCCGATGATCAGGCCGCCGATGATGGCGCCGGGCACCGAAGTGAGGCCGCCGAGGATCACGACCGGCAGCGCGCGCATCGCCACCGTGGCGAGCGAGAACTGCACGCCCAGCTTGCTGCCCCAGATCACCCCGGCCACCAGGGCCACCACTCCGGCGACGCACCAGACGATCACCCAGATGCGGTTGAGCGGGATGCCGATGGACTGCGCGGCCTGGTGGTCGTCGGCGACGGCGCGCAGCGCGCGGCCGGTGCTGGTCTTCTGGAAGAACAGGGTGAGCAGCAGCACCAGCGCGGCGGCGATGGCCGCGGCGATCAGGTCTTCCTTGCTCACCAGGATGCCGCCGGGGAAGACGTTCTCGAACGCCATCACCGGTTCCTTGGGCATGCCGATGTCGATCTTGTAGATGTCGCTGCCGAAGATGGTCTGGCCCAGGCCGTCGATGAAATACGCGATGCCCAGGGTGGCCATCAGCAGCGTCGCGCCTTCCTGGTTGACCAGCTGGCGCAGCACCAGCCGCTCGATCAGCCAGGCCATGACGAACATGAGGGCGCCCGAGGCGATCACCGCCGCCAGACCCACGAGGAACAGGTTCTCGATCCCCGTCCAATGCGCGAACCATTCCGTGAATCGCGCCATCGCCAGCGCCGCGAACAGCACCATCGCCCCCTGCGCGAAGTTGAAGACGCCCGAGGCCTTGAAGATCAGCACGAAGCCGAGCGCCACCAGCGAGTACAGCATGCCGGCCATCAGGCCGCCCAGCACGGTTTCGAGAAAGAATCCCATGGTGCGATGTCCTGTCTTATTCCGACGTGCCGAGGTACGCCTTGATCACGTCGGGGTTGTTGCGCACCTCGTCGGGGGTGCCGTCGCCGATCTTCTTGCCGTAGTCCAGCACCACCACGCGGTCGCTGATGTCCATCACGACGCCCATGTCGTGCTCGATCAGCACGACCGTGGTGCCGAACTCGTCGTTCACGTCGAGCACGAAGCGGCACATGTCCTGCTTTTCCTCGACGTTCATGCCGGCCATCGGCTCGTCCAGCAGCAGCATCTGCGGCTCCATCGCCAGCGCGCGGCCCAGGTCGACGCGCTTTTGCAGGCCATAGGGCAGCTGGCCCACGGGCGTCTTGCGGAAGGCCTGGATCTCCAGGAAGTCGATGATGTGCTCGACGAACTCGCGGTGGCGGATCTCCTCGCGCTCCGCCGGCCCGATGCGCAGTGCCTGCAGCAGCAGGTTGCTCTTGATGCGCAGGTTGCGGCCGGTCATGATGTTGTCCAGGACGCTCATGCCCTTGAACAGCGCCAGGTTCTGGAAGGTGCGGGCCACGCCCATCACCGCGACCTGGTGGCTGTTCATGTGCTTGAAGGTCTGGCCGCGGAAGGTGATCGAGCCCTGCTGCGGCTGGTACACGCCGTTGATGCAGTTGAGCATCGAACTCTTGCCGGCGCCGTTGGGGCCGATGATCGCGCGGATCTCGTGTTCCTTCACGTCGAAGGAGATGTCCGACAGCGCCTTCACGCCGCCGAACGACAGCGAGATGTTCTCCACGTTCAGGATCACCTCGCCGGCCTTGCGGTCCGGCGCGATCGGCTGGTTGGCGCTGGACTGCTCGACCAGCCGCGCCGCCATTTCGGGCGACACGGGCTCGGCCGGCTCCGTGCGCAAGGTGATGGTGCTCATTCGGAAACCTCCGCGCTGCGCGCTCCGGTGTTCGCCTTGGGAACGGCCCGGCGGCTCATGCGGCAGCCTTCACGGGCGGGAAGATCCGGGTGTCGGAGATCCGCAGCGTCGCGTTGACGCTGCCGGTGCGGCCGTCCTCGAACTTCACCTGGGTTTCGATGTACTGGTCGGTCTTGCCGCCATACAGCGCGTCGACCAGCACCTGGTACTTCTCGGCGATGTAGCCGCGCCGGACCTTGTTGGTGCGCGTGAGTTCGCCGTCGTCGGCATCGAGTTCCTTGTGCAGGACCAGGAAGCGGCTGACCTGCGAGCCCGCGAGGCGCTCGTCGGCGGCGAGGTCGGCGTTGACCTTCTCGACGCAATCCTTGATCAGCTCGTACACCTCGGACTTCTGCGCCAGGTCGGTGTAGCCCGCATAGGGCAGGTTGCGCCGCTCGGCCCAGTTGCCCACCGCGTCGAAATCGATGTTGATCATGGCGCACACGAGCTCGCGGCCGTCGCCGTAGGCCACCGCTTCCTTGATGTAAGGGAAGAACTTGAGCTTGTTCTCGACGTACTTGGGCGCGAACAGGGCCCCGTCGTTGGCGCCGCCGCGGATGCGGCCCACGTCCTTGACGCGGTCGATGATCTTCAGGTGGCCCTGTGCGTCCAGGAAGCCGGCGTCGCTGGTGTGGTACCAGCCGTCGGCCGTCAGCACTTCGGCGGTCGCCGCGGGGTTCTTGTAGTACTCCTTGAGCAGGCCGCCCGAGCGCACCAGGATTTCGCCGTTCTCGGCCACCTTGATCTCGACGCCGCTGATCGGGATGCCCACCGTGTCGGCCTTGGCCTGGTCGTCGGGCTGCAGGCAGACGAACACGGCGGTCTCGGTCGAGCCGTACAGCTGCTTGAGGTTGATGCCGATCGAGCGGTAGAACGTGAACAGGTCGGGCCCGATCGCCTCGCCGGCGGTGTAGCCGACGCGCACGCGCGAGAAGCCGAGGTTGTTGCGCAGCGGCCCGTACACGCACAGGTCGCCCAGCGCGTACAGCAGGCGGTCCAGCGGACCCACGGGCTTGCGGTCCATCCGCGCCGGCCCGACGCGCCGCGCCAGGTCCATGAACGCGTGGAACATCCTGCGCTTGAGCCAGCCGGCGTCCTCCATGCGGATCATCACGGTGGTGAGCAGCCCCTCGAACACCCGCGGCGGCGCGAAGTAGTAGGTCGGGCCGATCTCCTTGAGGTCGATCGTCACGGTGCCCGTCGACTCGGGACAGTTGACGACATAGCCGCAGCACAGCCACTGCGCATAGCTGAAGATGTTCTGGCCGATCCACGCGGGGGGCAGGTAGGCCAGCACTTCTTCCTTGTGCGTGAGCTTGTCGAACTGCGCGCCGGCGTGGGCGCGGTCCAGCAAGGTGCGGTGCGAGTGCACGACGCCCTTGGGGTTGCCCGTGGTGCCCGAGGTGTAGAACATCGCCGCCACGTCGTCGGGGCTGGCCTTCTCCACCTGGACGCGGAAGTACGAGGGGTTCTTCTTCGCGAAGTCCTCGCCGGCGGCGACCAGCGCGTCGAGCGACTGCAGGCCGGGCTCGCTGTACTTGCGCAGGCCACGCGGGTCGTCGTACCAGATCGCCTGCAGCCCGGGGCACTGGGGACGGATCTCGAGCAGCTTGTCGACCTGCTCCTGGTCCTCGGCGAACGCGAACCGCACTTCGGCGTTGTTGATCGGAAAGACGCATTCGGCCGCGGCGGCGTCCTGGTACAGGGGAATCGGCACGGCGCCGAGCGACTGCACGGCCATCATCGTGGCGTACAGGCGGGGGCGGTTGGCGCCCACGACCACCATGTGTTCGCCGCTTCTGAGGCCCGCCAGGTGCAGGCCGCAGGCCAGGTGTTCCACCTGGCGCGCCATGGCGCTCCAGCTGTGGGTCTGCCAGATGCCGTATTCCTTCTCGCGCATCGCCGGATCGGCCGGGCGCTGGGCCGCATGCTGGAGCAGCAGCCTCGGGAACGTCGTCTCCATTGCGTATCCTTCTTCAACCTGTCGGGTGACTTGGGCGAATGCTAGGAGTCACTTTGACGCTAAGTTGTCTTTGCGACGACATTCCTAGGGAATGTCCTAGTAGGGGCTGCCCGGACCATGACCGGCGTCAACGTCACAGGCGGTTTCGGCGCGAATTGGCATCCGTCGACTTTGGGATGACAATTTGCGGGCCATGACCAGCGACCTCACGTTGCACCAGCGCCGCCGCGAGCCGACATCCGACGAGCTTGCCGGCATCCCATGGCTCCAGGTGCTCAAGGCCGACGAGCACGAGCGTGCCGCCGGGCACATCAAGGTCGGCGACGCCTTGCCCGGCGATTACGTGTGCCGGGTCGGCCGGCCGGTGACCTACTGGTTCGGCGTGGTCGAGGGCCTGCTCAAGATGAGCAGCGACAACGACCAGGGCCAGACGATGACCTTCAGCGGCCTGCCGCCGGGCGGCTGGTTCGGCGAGGGTACGGCGCTCAAGCGCGAAAGCTACCGCTACAACATCCAGGCGCTGCGCAAGAGCGTCGTGGCCGGCCTGCCGATCGACACCTTCCACTGGCTGCTGGACCATTCGATCGGCTTCAACCGCTTCGTGATGAACCAGCTCAACGAGCGGCTGGCGCAGTTCATCGCCGCCCGCGAGATCGACCGCATGCACAACCCGGACCTGCGGGTGGCGCGCAGCCTGGCGGCCCTGTTCAACCCGGTGCTCTTCCCGGGCGTCGGCGATGTGCTGCGCATCACGCAGCAGGAACTGGCCTACCTGGTCGGCCTGTCGCGCCAGCGCGTGAACGAGGCGCTCGCCGCGCTGGAGGCGCAGGGCACGATCCGCGTCGAGTACGGCGGCCTGCGCATCCTCAACCTCGACGCGCTGAGGTCCAACGCCTTCGCGCGGGTCGCTTAGCCGGTGCCGAGCCGCCTCAAACCGGCTATGCCCCCTCGGGGGGCAGGGCTTCAGCCCGGGGGCCAGTTAGCATCGGGCGATGACGGAACCGAAAGGGGCGGCGACCAGCCGCCTGAACAAGCGCATGGCCGAACTGGGGCTGTGCTCGCGCCGCGAGGCCGACGACTGGATCGCGAAGGGCTGGGTGCGCGTGAACGGCGAGATCGCGCCCATGGGACTGCAGGTGGCGCCCGATGCCCGCATCGAGGTCGACGCCAAGGCGCGCGGCCAGCAACAGCAGCAGGTCACCATCCTGCTGAACAAGCCGGTGGGCTATGTGAGCGGCCAGGCCGAGGACGGCCACCAGCCGGCAGTCGTCCTCGTGCAGGAACGCACGCACTGGAAGGGCGATGCCTCCCGCGTCCGGTTTTCGCCGCAGCAGCTTCGCGGCCTGGCGCCCGCCGGGCGGCTCGACATCGATTCGGTCGGCCTGCTGGTGCTCACGCAGGACGGCCGCGTCGCGCGCCAGCTCATCGGCGAGGACAGCGGCATGGAAAAGGAGTACCTGGTGCGGGTCGCCTTCCCGTCGCCCCAGGGCGAGGTCACCGCCGACGTGCAGCGTGCCTTCCCCCCTGCCCAGCTCGCGCGGCTGCGCCAGGGCCTGGCGCTGGACGGCCAGCCGCTGAAGCCGGCGCAGGTGGAATGGCAGAACCCCGAGCAGCTTCGCTTCGTGCTCACCCAGGGCAAGAAGCGCCAGATCCGGCGCATGTGCGAGCTCGTGGGCCTGAAGGTGGTGGGCCTGAAGCGCATCCGCATCGGCAATGTGGTCCTGGGCCAGCTGCCCGTCGGACAATGGCGCTACCTCGCTCCCCATGAGCGTTTCTAGAAAGCGGCACATGAAGAAATTGGCGGCGGCGCTGGCCCTGGGATTCATGTGCGGCATGGCGTCCGCGCAGACGGCCACCGTCAATGCGATCTGCAGCACGGACCAGTCGTGGTGCGAACTGGCCGCGCAGGAATTCACGCGCGCGACCGGCGTTCGGGTGCTGCAGACGCGCAAGGCGACGGGCGAGGCGCTGGCCCAGTTGCGGGCGGAAGCCGCGAACCCCAAGACCGACCTGTGGTGGGGCGGAACGGGCGACCCCTATTACCAGGCCGCCGAGCTGGGCCTGCTGGACCCCTACCGTCCCGACTACCTCGGCGACCTGCACGGCTGGGCCGTGCGCCAGTACGCGATGAGCCAGAACTACGTGGGCGGCTTCTATACCAGCGCGATCGGCTTCGGCTGGAACGACGAGGTGCTCAGGCGCAAGAACCTGCCCGCGCCCAAGTGCTGGAAGGACCTGCTCGATCCCCGCTACAAGGGCGAGATCGAAACCTCGCACCCGGGCTCCAGCGGCACCGGCTATACCATCCTCGCCGGCCTCGTCCAGATGATGGGGGAGGAGCCGGCCTTCGACTACCTCAAGAAGCTGCACCGCAACGTCACCCAGTACACCCGCAGCGGCACCGCCCAGGCGCGCAGCGTGGCCAAGGGCGAGGTGGGCATCGGCGTGAGCTTCATCTTCGGCTTCGACAACGAGCGCCTGACCAACAAGTTCCCGGTGTACGCCGCCGCGCCCTGCGAGGGCACGAGCTACGAAATCGGCGGAATCGCCCTCGTCAAGGGCTCGCGCAATCGTGAGGCCGCCCGCAAGTACTACGATTGGCTGATGGGCAGGGAAGGCCAGCAGATAGGCGCCCGAGCCAACAGCCTGCAGGTGCCCGCCAACAAGACGTTCAAGCCGGATCCGCGCATCCCCGCGATCGACAATGTGCGCCTCATCAAGTACGACTTCGAGAAATACGGAAAGGCGGCCGAGCGGCGGCGCCTGGTGGACCGCTGGGTGCGCGAGGTGGAGGCGCTGCCGCGCTAATGCGGGGCTAAATCTCCAGGCTTAAGCTGTGGCCATCCCACCCCGAGGAAGCACCATGCACACCTGTCAATTCCACCGTCTCGCGCTGGCCCTGCTCACGCTCGTGGGCCTGGCGTTCGTCGTCGTGGCAGCCGCGGCCGCATGGGGCCTGGATTTCACCGCCTGGATCGCGGTCGCCGCGCTGGTGCTGTCCGCGGTGCTGGTGGCCGGCGGCCGCCGCCTTCACGAAGCCTGGCAGGAAGCCCGCTGGGACGCCGGCCAGCGGCTGCGTTAGGAGCATTCGATGCGCGTGCTGTTGGTGGAAGACGACGAGATGATCGGCCAGAGCCTGAAGCAGGCGCTGGGCGCCAACGGCTGGTCGGTGGACTGGGTCAAGGAGGGCCTGCTCGCCCAAAGCGCGATGGCCGACGGCGGCTATGCGTGCGTGCTGCTGGACCTGGGCTTGCCCAAGCGCGACGGCATCGAGGTGCTGCGCAAGGCACGCAGCACCGGCGACCAGACGCCGGTGCTGGTGCTCACCGCGCGCGACGGCATCGACGATCGCATCACGGGGCTGGACATCGGCGCCGACGATTACCTGGTCAAGCCCTACGAATTCCGGGAGCTGCTGGCGCGCATGCGCGCGGTGATCCGCCGCCGCGACGGCGCCGCCCACTCCGTGATCGGCGGGCCCGAGCTGCAGCTGGACATCACCACGCGCGAAGTCCTGGTGCAGGGCGAGCGCTCGCAGCTGTCGGCCCGGGAGTTCGCGCTGCTGCACGCGCTGCTGGAGCGGCCGGGCGCCATCCTGTCGCGCGACCAGCTCGAAAGCCGCATCTACGGCTGGGGCGAGGAGGTCAGCAGCAATGCGGTGGATGTGCTGATTCACGGCATGCGCCGCAAGCTCGGCGCCGACACCATCCGAAATGTGCGCGGCCTGGGCTGGCGCATCGCAGCGGCGCCGGCGCCGGCGGGAGACGCGGGATGATGAAATTGCATGGCGCATCGACCGCGACGGCGGCTGCAACGGGCAACGTGATCGGCTGCCCGCCCGAGTCCGGGGCGCCACGCGCCACGCGCTTCCATGTCTTCCCCGTCGGGCCGATGTGCTCGCTGCGGCGCGTGCTGCTCATGTGGCTGGTGCCGCTGTTCCTGTTGGTGGGCGCCGCGTCCGCGGCGCTTTCCTACTGGAGCTACAGCACCATGGTGCGCGAGTTCATGGACAGCCAGATGCAGGCGCTCGGCGACTCGTTCGCGGCGCAGGAGGAGCACACGGTCCCGCCGGCGCCGACGGCGGAGCGCGTCCACAAGTGGGGCATGTACGTGATCCAGGTCTACGGCGCCGATGGCGCGGTGGCCGCATCGTCGTGGCCCCAGATGGCGGCGCCGCTGCAGCCGCAGCCGGGTTTCTCCGACTTCCGGGACGGCGGCGGCGTCTGGCGTGTCTATTCCACCGCCGACCACGGCGGACGCCGCGTGCAGGTATTGCAGAGCGGCACGTTCCGCGCCCACCTGGCCGCGGAGCGGGCCGGCGCGGCGCTCGCGCCCGTGATGATCCTGCTGCCGCTGGCAATCCTGATCCTCTGGGGCGTGTCCGGCGCGATGTCGCGCGCCGTGCAGGACATCGGCCGCCGGGCGGCGCTGCAGGACGAGCACACGATTGCCGAGCTGCCCCTGGAGCGTGTCCCGCAGGAGCTCAAGCCGATGGTCGAATCGTTCAACAGCCTGCTCACGCGCCTGCGCGATGCCTTCGCCACGCAGCGCCGCTTCGTGCAGGATGCCGCACACGAACTGCGCACGCCGATCACGGCGGTCGCGCTGCAGCTCGAAAACGTCCGCTGCGACCTGCCCGAGGGCGCCTGCAAGCAGAGCTTCGCGCAACTGGAGGCGGGTGTCGGCCGTGCGCAGCGGCTGGTGGACCAGCTGCTCAAGCTCTCGCGGCAGGAAGCGCCGGTGCTCGAGGCGGCGGGCGCGGTGGACCTGCAGGCGCAGTTGCACGAGAGCATGAACGCGCTCATCGCGCTGGCCGACCAGCGCAACATCGACCTGGGCCTCGTCCCCGCGGCCGAGGGCCAGCCGATGCCGACTTTCCGGTGCGCGCCGAGCGACCTGCGCAGCGTGATCGACAACCTGATCGAGAACGCCCTGCGGTACACGCCCGAGGGCGGCGTGGTCGACGTGCGCATCGTGCACGACGGCCCGCGCTGCGCGATCGAAGTCGTGGACACGGGCCCCGGCATCCCGCCGGAACTCCTGCCGCGCGTCTTCGATCGTTTCTTCCGCGTGCCGGGCAGCAATGCGCGCGGCAGCGGGCTGGGACTGTCGATCGCCCAGGCGGCCGCTCAACGTTGCGGGCTGCGCATCACGCTGCGCAACCGCGAAGACCGCAGCGGCCTCGTCGCGCGCGTCGAGCCGGCGTAGTTCCTCGCACGCAAACCATCCCGGCGTAGAAGGGTGGGCGCCTGTGCCCACTTCATGCCCTGCGCGCTGCGCACCCCCAGGCCGCTAACCCCCAGCTAAACAAACGCTAAGGGTCACCTAAAGCGCGGAACCTACAGTGAAGTCACGGTTGAAGTTCAAGGTCACATGACACGAGCCAAGGCCGAATCGACCCCCCTTAATCACTGAAAGGTTCATCATGAATTCCAAGACCCTCCTGGCCGTTGCCGCTTTCGCCGCGATCGCTACCTCCGCCGCACGCGCCGACGACATCACCATCGACACGACGCCGTTCCAGTCCACTCGCACCCGCGCCGAAGTGCAGGCCGACCTGTTCCAGTACAAGCAGGCCGGCGTGAATCCCTGGTCCAACAGCTACAACCCGCTCGCGCAATTCAAGTCCATGAAGAGCCGCGACCAGGTGCAGGCCGAATACCGCGCGGAGCGCCAGGCCGTGGCAGCGCTGACGGGCGAGGACAGCGGCTCGGCATACCTCACGCAGATGGCCGCCACGCGCACCGTGGACACCACGCTCGCCGGCACGCCCGCGAACCCGCAGTGACCGTCATCGCGAACGCAGGGCGCACGCCAACCTGCCGCCGGGCCGTCCCGAGGCGGGTTGCGCCCCCTCGGGGGGCAGCGAGGACACGCCGTGCCGAGCGTGGGGTCCTAACTCCCAGCTAAGCAAACGCTAAGGATCGCCTAAATGGCGGCGCCTAAAGTTCGATCACGGTTGATGCTTGACCTTCACAAAACAAACAGCAGCCGAAATTTCCGGGTTATCTCCACAAACACTGAAAGGTCCTGAATCATGAACACCAAGTCCATCCTTGCCATCGCCGCTTTCGCCGCCGTTGCCGCCACCGGCGTACACGCCGATGAGGCCGACGCCTCGCAGTTCGCCGTGAATTTCGAAGGCAGCCGCACCCGCGCCGAAGTCATGGCCGAAGCCGCGAAGGTCGCGTCCACCCGCAGCACCGAGCCGGCCGGTTCGCGCGTCGCGGCGCCCCTGAAGTCCACCGTCGATGCGAAGGTGCTGCGCGCCCAAGCCGCCGAAGCCGTGCGCCTGGGCCAGATCCCGTCGGGCGAAGCCGGCACCATCTGAGCCGCGCGGCAACCCTCCTCCACAGCAAGAAAGCGCCCCTCGGGGCGCTTTTTCGTGGGCGCGTCCTGCGCGGCTTCAGAACGTGATGGTCAGGACCGGTCCGGCGGCGGGCACCACCGCGGCACGCAGCACCGGCGCCGGGCCGCAAGCGGCCCCGCCGATGCTCACGCTGCCGCCCATCGCAGGCAGCGCCGGGTGCACCGGCGCGAGCTCCGGCCGCAAGGTCAGCGTGTGGGCTTCGCCGGCGTGACGCGAGGCCGCACCCGAGGACTCCAGGGCAAAGGCGGAAAAAGGCAGCAGGTCGATGTTCATGCGAGCGGAAGGAAAGAGTGCGTAATGTAACAAGCCGTCACCGCTTGTCCAGTCTGGGGACCAGACTACGCCAACAAAGGCGGGGCGGCGTCGACTTTTTCACGGCCGGTGGGAAGCCGCAACAGGCGCGCGGGATGTCCCTGGAAACGTCGCGGTCTTGAAAATGCGGCCTGCGCCCCCATGTCGCCGGGGCCCCAACGTCGATCCAGAACATCTTCCATGAGCCAAAAACAGACACTTTCCTTCCAGGCCGAAGTGGCCCAGTTGCTGCACCTGGTCACCCACTCGCTCTATTCCAACAAGGAGATCTTCCTGCGCGAGCTGGTCTCCAACGCATCGGACGCCTGCGACAAGCTGCGCTTCGAGGCCCTGAACAACACGGCCCTGTACGAGGACGCCCCCAGCCTCGAGGTCCGGGTCGACTTCGACAAGCAGGCGCGCACGCTCACCATCACCGACAACGGCATCGGCCTGTCGCAGCAGGAGGCCATCGACCACCTCGGCACGATCGCCAAGAGCGGCACGCGCGAGTTCATGAGCCGCCTGTCGGGCGACCAGAAAGCCAAAGCCGACGAATCCGGGCAGCTGATCGGCCAGTTCGGCGTGGGTTTCTACTCCGGCTTCATCGTCTCGGACAGGATCACCGTGGAGTCGCGCCGCGCCGGCCTGAAGCCCGAAGAGGGCGTGCGCTGGACCAGCACCGGCGCGGGTGATTTCGAGGTGGAGTCGATCACGCGCCCCGAGCGCGGCACCAGCGTCACCCTGCACCTGCGGGAAGACGCGACCGACTACCTGTCCACCTGGAAGCTCAAGTCGATCGTCGGCAAGTACTCCGACCACATCGCCCTGCCGATCCTGATGCGCAAGGAGGAGTGGAAGGAGGGGGAAGACAACAAGGGCGGCGAGATGGTGCTCACCGCGGAGTGGGAAACCGTCAACCAGGCCAGCGCGCTGTGGTCGCGGCCGAAGAAAGACATCACGGCCGAGCAGTACCAGGAGTTCTACAAGCAGATCAGCCACGACCACGAGCCGCCCCTTGCGTGGTCGCACAACCGTGTCGAGGGATCCACCGAGTACATCCAGCTGCTCTACATCCCGTCCCATGCGCCGTTCGACCTGTGGAACCGCGAGAAGGCCGCCGGGGTGAAGCTCTACGTCAAGCGCGTCTTCATCATGGACGAGGCCGAGGCGCTCCTGCCCGCCTACCTGCGCTTCGTGAAGGGCGTGATCGACTCGTCGGACCTGCCGCTGAACGTGAGCCGCGAGCTGCTGCAGGAAAGCCGCGACGTGAAGGCGATCCGCGAAGGCAGCACCAAGCGCGTGCTCGGCATGCTCGAGGAGATGGCGAAGGCCGAGAAGGCCGCCGACGCTCCGGACGAGGACAAGGGCAAGTACGCGAAGTTCTACGCCGAATTCGGCGCCGTGCTCAAGGAAGGGCTCGGCGAGGATGTCGCCAACCGCGACCGGCTCGCCGGCCTGTTGCGATTCGCTTCCACGAACTCCGACACCGCGAGCGTGGCGCTCGCCGACTACAAGGCGCGGATGAAGGAAGGCCAGGAGGCGATCTACTACATCACCGCCGACACGCTGGCCGCCGCGAAGAACAGCCCGCAACTCGAAGTGTTCCGCAAGAAGGGGATCGAGGTGCTGTTGATGACGGACCGCGTCGACGAGTGGGCGCTGAACTACCTGCACGAGTTCGACGGCACGCCGCTGCAGTCGGTGGCCCGCGGCGCGGTGGACCTGGGCCAGCTGCAGGACGAAGCAGAGAAGAAGGCGGCGGAGGAAGCGGCCGAAACCTTCAAGCCGGTGCTGCAGAAGCTCAAGGAAGCGCTCAAGGACAAGGCGCAGGACGTGCGCGTCACCACGCGCCTGGTCGATTCGCCGGCCTGCCTCGTCGTCACCGACAGCGGCATGAGCATGCAGCTCGCCCGCCTGCTCAAGCAGTCCGGCCAGAAGGTGCCGGAGGTCAAGCCGGTGCTGGAAGTCAACGCCTCGCATCCGCTGGTGCGAAAGCTCGAGGCCTCGGAGCATTTCGACGACCTGGCGCACATCCTCTTCGATCAGGCGCTGCTGGCCGAGGGCGGCATGCCGGAGGACCCGGCGGCGTACGTCCGGCGCGTGAACGCGCTGCTCGCCTGATCCCTACAGGACTTCGCCCGCCAGCGTCACGCCCGGGGCAAACAAGATCTCCGTGGCCACCGCGGGCCAGAGGCGAAATGCGCGTGACACGGCGCTCTCCTACTCGACCTTGCCGATCTTCCTCACGACTTCGGCCATGCGCTTCGCATCGGCCTGCACGTACTTCTCGAAGTCCGGCGTGTCCTGGTACAGGATGGGGCTGCCGGCATTGAGGATCACTTCCTTCACCTTCGCGTCCATGGCGGCCGCGCGGGCCGCGGCGCGCAGGCGCTGCGCCACCGGCTCAGGCGTCGCCGCGGGGATGAACAGGCCCGACCATTGGGCGTACTCCGCGTCGTAGCCCGCGTCCTTGAGCGAAGGCACGTCGGGCAGCGCGCCGAGCTTGCCGTTGCCCCAGTGGCCCAGCACCCGGAGCTTGCCGGCCTTCACGTGCTGCAGCACCGTCGCGGGCCCCGAGGAGATGGCGTCGATCTGGCCGCCGAGCAGGGCCACCACGGCGGGCCCGGCGCCGGTGAACGGCACGTGGGTCATCTTGACGCCGGCGTTCTGCGAGAGGATTTCCATGGGCACGTGCATGGTGCCGTAGTTGCCCGACGAGCCGTAGTTGATGGCGCCCGGACGCCGCTTCGCATCCTCCACGAAATCTTTCACCGTCTTCCACGGCGCCTCGGCGCGCACGGCCAGCACCGTCGGGTCCGCGGTGAAGCGGGCGATCGGCCGCAATGAATTGAGCGCGAACATCTGCTGGCGGCCCAGCACCACGTCGGCCTCGGGCAGCACCGTGAGCGACGACAGCGAGAGCAGCACCGTGTAGCCGTCGGCGGGCGCCTTGGCGGCCAGGCCCATGCCGATGCCGCCGCCGGCGCCGGCCTTGTTCTCGATCACCACCGGCTGGCCGAGGTCGCGCGACATCGCCTCGGCGACCGGGCGCGCCACGATGTCGGCCAGCCCGCCCGGCGGGAACGGCACGATCATGGTGATGGGTTTGCCGGGATAGGCGGCTTGGGCGCCGGCCAGGCCCGCTGCGGACAGCAGCAGGGCGGCGGCCAGGCAGTGGCGGCGATGCATGGGGGACTCCGGTCTCAGGGAAGGGAACGGGTTAGCATGCTACAGTGATCGACGTCATCGCGAGAGAGTTTTCCCCATGAGGATTGCCGCCTACATCCACCAGAACCAGCCGGGCGTCGGCCTGGTTTCCGCCGACCTGAAAGAGGTCCGCCCCTTCGAACTGCAAGCTCATCAATGCGCGCTCGGCGCGCTGCCGTTGATCGAGGCGATGGCGCGGGGCGAGCCCCTGCCGGCGCCCGGCGCGGCCCTGCCGCTCGACCAGGTTCGCCTGACGGCCCCGCTGCCGCGGGCGCGCCGCAACATCTTCTGCGTAGGAAAGAACTACCACGCCCACGCGAAGGAGTTCGCGGGCAGCGGCTTCGACAGCAGCGCCAAGTCCGGCGGCGACATTCCGGTCCATCCGATCATCTTCACCAAGGTGCCAGAGTCCGTGATCGGCCCTGGCGAAGCCATCGTGATCCCCGCGGGTGTGTCCACCGCGATCGACTACGAAGCCGAGCTCGCCGTCGTCATCGGCAAAGGCGGCAAGGGCATCCAGGCCGCCGACGCGATGCGGCACGTGTGGGGCTACACCATCGTGAACGACGTGACGTCGCGCGACTGGCAAAGCCGTCACCAGCAGTGGGACATGGGCAAGTCGTTCGACACGTTCTGCCCGATGGGCCCGTGGCTCGTCGGCGCCGACGAATGCGACGGCACGCGCACGCGCGTGCGGTGCTGGGTCAATGGCGAAGAGCGGCAGAACGCGTCCACCACCGACCTGATCTTCGACATCCCCAAGCTCATTGAAACGCTATCGGCCGGCATCACGCTCTACCCCGGCGACATCATCGCCACCGGCACGCCCGTGGGTGTGGGCATCGGCTTCAACCCGCCAAAGTACCTGAAGCCCGGGGATGTCGTGCGCGTGGAGATCGACGGGATCGGGGTGTTGGAGAATCCGGTTCGCTGAATCAAGGCGTGCTCTCAATCCTGAACAGCATGCCGGATTCCTGAATGATTCTTGGGGCGCGACGCATCGAGCGTCGCGCTCGTTGGCAGACGCTTCCAGCCAGTATCCGATGGAACGCGGGCATGGCCCCAGTGACGTGGCGCGTGGCCTGCCAGCGCCGGAGCGGTGCCCGGTGAAATACGCGTAGACGTCGAACTCCCGAACCCCTGCAACCCCCTCACCGCGAGGTCCGTAGTGGTTGGCGGCGCCCTGGCAGGGCGCGAACCCGAGCAGGCGGGCGCGATTCACCACATGCGGTCGCCGGCAACGTAGCCGATCTCATCATTCGCCCCAGGTACTGCCTCGACCCGTAGGACGCGGAAGGCCGTGCAACTGGTCCGCGCGCGTCTCGCCGGCGCCGTTGGCGCCGATCACCAACAAGGCCAACCCGGGCGACCGCTCTCAGCGATCTGCCGTGCATTGGTAGAAACCAGAGTTTCATTAAAAAATATAGTTGGTACAGTTGTTCCATGCAGGGTGCGCGGCATCCAAGTAAGCGAAGGATTTCCCGAATGAAACATGCTGCCGCTGAAGCCGTCGCAGACGGTGACGCGCAAACGATCGAGGAGCTGATCCGCAGCCGCTACGATGGCTTGTCGCCATCCGACCGCAAGCTCTCCGACGTGATCGTGGCGCGCCAGAAGGATCTGGTGGCCTACTCCGCCACGGAACTGGCGCAGCTGGCGGGTGTGTCCAAGGCCAGTGCCGCGCGTTACTTCAAGCGCCTCGGCTACCGGGACTTCGGCGAATTTCGCGCGGCCGCGCGAGCTCGTTTTTCCTTCGAGTCGCCTCTGTTCAACCTGGAACGCGTGACGCAGGCGGGTTACCAGCCTTCGGAATTCGCCAACCATGTCGCGGGCGATGCGCGCAACCTGGCCGAGACGGTCGAGCGCGTGAGCTCCGACGATTTGAACAAGGCGTTGACCCTCCTGAAGAAGGCGCGACGCCTCTGGGTGGCAGGCTATCGCAACGGCTATGCCACGGCGTTCTACGCGCACGCGCTCTTTTCGCATGTCAAGGCCGACGTGATGCTGATCAACGAGGCGGCCGGCAAGAGCGCCGACATCCTGGCGGGCGTGGCCGAGGGCGATGTGCTGTTCGCAGTCGATTTTCGCCGTCGCACCCGGGTATTGCCCCGGGTGGTCGAGGTGGCGCGGGACGTGAATGCCTCCGTGATCTTGTTGACTTATGCACCGCTGTCGGATCTGGCGGCCCGAGCCAGTGTCGTCCTGGCTTGTCCGGCCCAGGGCTCGGCCATTTTTGACTCCTATGTCTCCGCCATGAGCATCGTGAACTACCTGGGCACCGAGCTGGTGACCGACGCTCGTGCGACCTCGCGCAAGCGGATGCAGCGCATCGAGCGCATCCACGAGTTGCTCGACGACCTCGACGAATAACCCCTCAATCCGGAAAAAAGAATGTCATCCCTCCCAGCCATACCTGTCGACCTGTTCCTGAATCCGTCCTGCGCGCGCGACGCCGCTTACGGCGACGCCCGCCGCGAAATCCTTGGCCAGCCGGCGCTCGAAGTGGCAAAGGCAGAAATCCGCAGCTGGCCCGGCTATGCCGTCACGCCGCTGCATTCGCTGCAGTCCGTCGCCCGCCAAATGAAGGTGGCGGGCGTGCACTACAAGGACGAAGGCGGACGCTTCGGCCTGGGCAGCTTCAAGGCCCTGGGCGGCGCCTATGCCGTGGCGCGCCTGCTGTGCCAGGTCGTGAGCCAGCGCCTGGGCCGCGAGGTGACCACTGCCGAGCTGATGACCTCGCCTTGCCGCGAGCTGGCCGGCGAGCTCACGGTGACCTGCGCCACCGACGGCAACCACGGCCGCTCCGTGGCCTGGGGCGCGCAACTGTTCGGCTGCCAGTGCGTGATCTACATCCACGCCACCGTCAGCGAAGGCCGGCGCCAGGCCATCGAGCATTACGACGCCACCGTCGTGCGCACCGCCGGCAACTACGACGACTCGGTCCGCCAGGCCGATGCCGACGCCAGGGCCATGGGCCGCTACGTCATCTCCGACACCTCGTACGAGGGCTACATGGACGTGCCGCGCGACGTGATGCAGGGCTACCAGCTGATGGTCGAGGAAGCGGCGCAGCAGCTGGGGGCGGCGCCGACCCATGTGTTCGTCCAGGGCGGCGTCGGCGGCCTGGCCGCGGCGGTGTGCGGCTATTTCTGGGAGCGGCTGGGGGCGGCCCGGCCGCGCGTGATCGTGGTCGAGCCCGATCGCGCCGACTGCCTGATGCAGAGCGCCCGCAACGGCAGGATCACCGCCGTCCACGGCGCGCTGGACACCTTGATGGCCGGACTGGCCTGCGGCGAAGTCTCGTGGCTGGCCTGGGAAATACTGGCGCAGGGCGCCGATGCCTTCGCGGTGATCAAGGACGACGCAGCCGTGTCCACCATGCGCCTGCTCGCCTCCCCGGCCGCGGGCGACCCGGCGATTGCGGCCGGCGAATCGGCGGTGGCCGGACTGGCCGCAGCCATCGGGGTGGCGCAGCACGAGCAGCAGCGGGCCGCCCTCGGCCTGGACGAGAAGAGCGTGCTGCTGTTCTTCGGCAGCGAGCGCGACACCGACCCCGCCCTGTACACCCAGCTGGTCGGTCGCAGCAGCGAAGAAGTCCTGGCCTCGCAGAAGGTGGTGGCATGAGCCAGCCCGGCATCAACGGCGACCGCCTGCTGGCCTCGCTGCAGGCGCTGGGCGCGGTCGGCGGACTGCCGGGCGGCGGCGTGTGCCGGCTGGCCCTGACCGACGCCGACAAGCTGGGCCGCGACTGGACGGTGGCGCGGATGCGCGAGCTGGGCATGGCCGTCACCGTCGATGCCATCGGCAACGTCGTCGGCGTGTATCCGGGGCTGGAAGACCGGCCGCCGGTGATGACCGGTTCCCACATCGACACCGTGCGCACGGGCGGCCTCTACGACGGCAACTACGGCGTGCTGGCCGGCCTTGAAGTTGTCGCTACCCTGCGCGACGGCGGACAGCGCACCCGGCGCCCGCTCGCCGTGGCCTTCTTCACCAATGAGGAGGGCGCCCGTTTCGCTCCCGACATGATGGGCAGCCTGGTGTTCCAGGGCGACCTGGCGCTGGACGAGGCGCTGGCCACGCGCGGCATCGACGGCGCCACCGTCGGCGAGGAGCTGCGCCGCATCGGCTACGCCGGCGACGCGCCGGTGGGCCGTGCCCAGGTCGACAGCTTTGTCGAATTGCACATCGAGCAGGGCCCGGTGCTGGACCGCGACGGCGTGCAGATCGGCGTGGTCGAAGGCGTGCAGGGAATCTCCTGGACCGAGTTCACGCTGCACGGCGTCTCCAACCACGCCGGCACCACGCCCATGCACATGCGCAGCGACGCCGGGTATGTGGCGGCGCTCGTGACGACGTTTGCGCGGGAACTGACGCAGCGCCTGGGCGGCAACCAGATCGCCACCGTGGGCGCCATCACGCTGGCGCCCAACCTGGTGAACGTCATTGCCAACAAGGCGCTGTTCACGGTGGATCTGCGCAATACCGACGGCGCCGTGCTGCAGGCGGCAGAGCAGGAGCTGTGGGAGTTCGCCGAACGGGCTGCCGCGCAAGAGGGCGTGCGGTGCGAACGGCGGATGCTGGCGCGCTTCGACCCGGTGCAGTTCGACCCCGCCGTGATGGACCGCGTCGAACAGGCCGCGGTCGCGCAGGGCCTGAGTCGCCGGCGCATGCCCAGTGGAGCCGGCCACGACGCCCAGATGCTGGCGCGCATGTGCCCCACCGGAATGATCTTCGTGCCCAGCGTCAAGGGCCTGTCGCACAACGTGCGCGAACACACCGAGCCGGCCGACCTGGTTGCCGGCGCCAACGTGTTGCTGCAGGTGCTGACCGGGCTGGCGGACCGGGCCTGAGCCGGCCGATTCCCCCCTTTCTTCCCGATTTTTCTTCTGGAGTAATTCGTGGCCCGTTTTGTCAATGTCGCCCTCGGTCAGCTGGGCCCCATCCAGCGCAGCGACAGCCGCGCGCTGGTCGTCGCGCGCCTGTGCGAGCTGATGCGCGAAGCCCATGCGCTGGGGGCAGACCTGATTGTCTATCCCGAGCTGGCGCTCACGACCTTCTTTCCGCGCTGGTTCATCGAGGATCCGGCCGAGATCGACAGCTTCTTCGAAACCGCGATGCCCAATGCGGCCACCCAGCCGCTGTTCGACCTGGCGCGCGAGCTGGGCGTCGGCTTTTACCTGGGCTACGCCGAACTGGCGCAGGAGGCCGGTGAGCCGGTCCGCTACAACACCTCGATCCTGGTCGACCCGCAGGGCCGGATCCTGGCCAAGTACCACAAGGTCCACGTGCCAGGCCACTCCGAGCACGAGCCGTGGCGCCGCTTCCAGCACCTGGAAAAGCGCTACTTCAGGCCCGGCCGGCATTTCGGCGTCACGCAGGCCTTCGGCGGCGTGGTCGGCATGGCGCTGTGCAACGACCGCCGCTGGGCCGAGACCTACCGGGTCATGGGGCTGCAGGGCGTCGAGCTGGTGCTGATCGGCTACAACACGCCGGTCCACAACGCGCCGGCGCCGCAGCACGACGACCTGTCGCTGTTCCACAACCGCCTGTCGATGCAGGCCGGCGCCTACCAGAACGGCACGTGGGTCGCCGGCGTAGCCAAGGCCGGCGTGGAGGAGGGTGTCGACAGCATCGGGGGCAGCTGCCTGATCGCGCCCTCGGGCGAAATCGTCGCCGCCTGCCTGACCAAGAGCGACGAGGTAGCCATCGCCCGCTGCGACCTCGATTTCTGCGCCGTTTACAAGAAGACCACCTTCAACTTCGACCTGCACCGCCAGCCCGCGGCCTACGGCCTCATCGTCGAGCGCAAGGGCGAAACCCTGGCCGCCGACGGCACGCCGCTGGCAGCGGCGAAACCGGCGCAATGAAACCCCGCGTCCCTGTCCATTCACCCCTCCCGTCCTTTCCACCAGAGAGCATCATCATGACCCCTCGCGCAATCTTCCCGACCCGCCTGCTGCAGACGGCCGTCCTGTCGGTGGCCACGCTGGCCGCCGGTCTGGCGTTCGCCGCCACCGACGTCAAGACCATCCACATGATTCCGCAGGGCGACCTGAAGATCCTGGACCCGATCCAGAACCCTTCGTACATCACCCGCAACCACGGCTACATGATCTACGACACGCTGTTCTCGCAGAACAGCAAGGGCGAGGTCAAGCCGCAGATGGTGGACACCTACAAGGTGTCGGCCGACAAGAAGCTCTGGACCTTCACGCTGCGCCCGGACCTCAAGTGGAGCGACGGCACGCCGGTGACGGCCAACGACTGCATCGCCTCGATCAAGCGCTGGGCCGCCAGGGACGTTTCGGGCCGGCTGCTGGGCGCCGCCATCGGCGAGATGAAGGCGGTCGACGCCAGGACCTTCACCATGACGCTGGCCAAGCCGTTCGGCCCGGTGATGGAGATGCTGGGCAAGCCCTCGTCCAACGTGCCGTTCATGATGCCCGAGCGCGTGGCGAAGACCGAGCCGACCGAGCAGATCAAGGACACCACCGGCTCCGGCCCCTTCACTTTCAAGCAGGACGAATGGGTGCCCGGCAGCAAGGTGGTCTACCTCAAGAACCCGCACTACGTGCCGCGCAAGGAGCCGGCCGACGGCCTGGCCGGCGGCAAGGTGGTCAAGGTCGACCGGGTCGAATGGAACGTGATCCCGGACCAGAACACCGCCCTGTCGGCCTTCAAGGGCGGCGAGATGGACGTGTACGAACTGCCGCCGGCCGACTTCCTGGAGCCGCTGTCCAAGGACGCCAACGTCAAGCTGTCGATCGACCCGCTGGGCAACCAGGGCTGGCTGCGTCCCAACCACCTGGTGCCGCCGTTCAACAACGCCAAGGCGCGCCAGGCCCTGATTTACCTGGTGAACCAGGACGAGTACCTGGCCGCCGCCGGCTATACCGCCAAGTACCGCCACGCCACCTGCACGTCGTACTTCATGTGCGGCAGCGTCAACGCCTCGACCGCCGGCGCCCAGCCCTACCAGGGCGGCCAGAACCTCGAGAAGGCCAAACAGCTGATGAAGGAGTCGGGCTACAAGGGCGAAAAGGTCGTGGTTCTGGCGCCGTCGGAGCCGCCGATCCAGGCCGCCGCCGCGCTGGTCACGATCCAGAACCTGAAGAAGATCGGCGTCAACGTCGAAGCCCAGGCCATGGACTGGGGCACGCTGCAGGCGCGCCGCTCGAAGAAGGACGGCTGGAACATCTTCCACACCTACTCGGTGGGCGCCGATGTCTACTCGCCGGCCGTCAACGCCTATGCCCAGGCCAACTGCGACGCCGCGCCGTCCGGCTGGCCTTGCGACGCCGAGCTGGAGAAGCTGCGCGCCGGCTGGGTCGCCGAGAGCGATGCAGGCAAGCGCAAGGGCCTGACCGACGCCATCCAGGCCCGCATGTACGAGGTCGTGCCCTACGTCAACTTCGGCCAGTTCTTCCAGCCGATGGTCTACCGCAGCAACCTGAGCGGCGTCCTGAACGTCGGCATCCCGGTGATGTGGAACGTCGAAAAGAAGTAAGTCGCAGATGAGACGGATGCGCCGCGGCGCATCCGTCCTTCCGCCCGAGCAGAGACCCCCATGAACTTCCTGATCAAACGGATCGCCGCCGTCATCCCGGTGCTGGCCGTGGTGGCCGTGATCGTGTTCCTGTTGCTGCGGCTGTCGCCGGGCGACCCGGCCGTGATCATCGCGGGCGACACCGCCAGCGCCGAGGACATCGAGCGCATACGCCGCTCGCTGGGCCTGGACCAACCGCTGCTGCAGCAGTTCTTCCAGTGGATCTGGCGCATGCTGCAGGGCGACTTCGGCACCTCCATCTTCACCGGCATGCCGGTGCTCAAGCTGATCGGCCAGCGGGTCGAGCCGACCCTGTGGCTGGCCGCGCTGACCATGTCGTTCGCGATCGTGTTCGCCGTGCCCATGGGCATCTGGGCCGCCTGGAAGGCCGGCACCTGGGTCGACCGGGTGGTCACCGCCATGTCGGTCGTGGCCTTTTCGCTGCCGGTGTTCCTGATCGGCTACGCGCTGGTCTACGGCTTCTCGACCCAGCTCGGCTGGCTGCCGGTGCAGGGCTTCAAGAGCCTGTCCGAGGGCTGGGCGCCGTTCATCCGGCACCTGATCCTGCCAGTGGTGAGCGGTGGGCTGATCTACACCGCGCTGCTGGCGCGCATGACGCGTGCCACCATGCTCGACGTGCTGGGCGAGGACTACATCCGCACCGCGCGGGCCAAGGGCCTGCCGCTGCACCGGATGCTGCTGCGCCATGCGCTCAAGAACGCCGCCGTCCCCATCATCACCACCATCGGCCTGGGCATCGCCATGCTGCTGGGCGGTGTGATGGTGACCGAAAGCGTGTTCGCCATCCCGGGCATCGGCCGGCTCACGGTCGATTCCATCCTGCGCCGCGACTATCCGGTGATCCAGGGCATCGTCCTGGTCACCTCGATGGCCTACGTCCTGATCAACCTCGTGATCGACCTGCTGTACGGCGTGTTCGATCCCCGCATCCGCTATTGAGCCGGCGACGGCCTTCCCTACAGGAGTTCATCAGATGGATGCCACCCTTGCCCGGCTGGAGCAGCGCATCGAGCGCGACGCAAGCCAGCCCCGGGTCATTCGATTCGCCAGGCGCCACCCGATGCTGGTGGTCGGCCTGCTGCTGCTGGCGGTCATGGTCTTCATGGCCCTGTTCGCGCCCTGGATCACAGCCTGGGACGCGACCGAGATGAACGTGATCGCGCGCCTGAAGGCGCCGTCGGCCGAACACATCTTCGGCACCGACGCCATGGGGCGCGACATTTTCGCCCGCACGTTGTACGGTGCCCGGGTATCGCTGCTGGTCGGCGTCTGCGTCGCGCTGGTGAGCGTGGCGATCGGCATCGTCATCGGCACGGTGGCCGGTTTCAGCCGTTGGCTGGACGCCATCGTCATGCGCGTCATGGACGGCATGATGGCGATCCCCGGCATCCTGCTGGCGGTGGCCCTGATGACGCTGATTCACGCCAGCGTGCAGACCGTGATCATTGCCATCGCCTTGCCGGAGATTCCGCGGGTGGTGCGGCTGGTGCGGGCGCTGGTGCTGACCATCCGCGAGCAGCCCTACATCCAGGCGGCACAGGCGATGGGCACGCGGCTGCCGGTCATTCTGATGCGCCATGTGGTGCCCAACCTGCTGACCCCGCTGATCGTGCAGGCCAGCTTCATCTGCGCCTCGGCCATGATCTTCGAGGCCTACCTGAGTTTCCTGGGCGCGGGGACCCCGCCCGAGGTCCCGAGCTGGGGCAACATCATGGCCGATGGCCGCTCGGTGGTGCAGCTGGCCTTCGGCGTCATCCTGTTCCCCGGCCTGTTCCTGGGCCTCACCGTGTTGGCAGTGAACATGATCGGCGACGGCCTGCGCGACCTGCTCGACCCCCGCATCGCCAGGAAACTGTGAGCACAGCCACCATGAGCACCCCCATCCTTGAAGTCGACGACCTGCACCTGACCTTCGCCAGCCGGGACGGCATCACGCGGGCGGTCGAAGGCGTTTCGTGGCAGGTCTACGCCGGCGAGATGCTGGGCATCGTCGGCGAATCCGGCTGCGGCAAGAGCGTCACCGCCATGTCCGTCCTGCGCCTGCTGCCGCCGCCGCCCACCACCCACGCCAGCGGCGCCATCCGTTTTCGCGGCGAAGACCTGCTGCAGGCCAGCGAAGCGCGGATGCAGGAGATTCGCGGCAACGAGATCTCGATGATCTTCCAGGACCCGATGACCTCGATCAACCCGGTCCTGACCGTGGGCGAGCAGATCGCCGAGGTCCTGATGCTGCACCAGCGCCTGGGGCGCCAGGCCGCCTGGGCGCGCGCCGTGGAGCTGCTGGCGTTGGTCAACATTCCCGATCCGCAGCGCCGGGTGAAGGACTACCCGCACCAGTTTTCCGGTGGCATGCGGCAACGCGTGATGATCGCCATTGCGCTGGCTTGCAAGCCGGCGGTGCTGATCGCCGACGAGCCGACCACGGCACTGGACGTGACCATCCAGGCGCAGATCATGGAACTGCTCGATCGGCTGCGGCGCGAGACGGGAACGGCGGTGGTGCTGATCACGCACGACCTCGGCGTGGTGGCCGAAAGCTGCGACCGTGTGGTGGTGATGTACGCCGGGCGCAAGGTCGAGGAAGCCGCGACGCCGGACCTTTTTTCCCAGCCCAGTCATCCCTACACCCGCGGCCTGCTGGGTGCCATGCCGAACCTGGACACGCCTTTGACGCAGCCGCGCACCCGCCTGGCCGAGATTCCCGGCATGGTGCCGTCGCTGCGTACGGCGGCGGTGGGTTGCCGGTTCGCTCCGCGCTGTCCGCTGGCGGTGGAGGTATGCCGCGCACAGGTTCCGCCCCTGGAGGCGGTGGCCGCGTCGAATCCCCAACATCGCGCCGCCTGCTGGCGCACCACCTTTAGTTCCGAAAAGATTGCCGAATGAATGCCATGGCTGTTGAAGTGAGCGCGGCGGCGCCGCCGGTCCAGACGCCGGCGCTGCTCGAGGTGCGCAACCTGGTCAAGTATTACCCCGGAGGCGGCAGCTGGCTGCGGCCGCGCTCGGTCAAGGCGGTGGATGGCATTTCGTTCTCCATCGCCCATGGCGAAACCCTGGGCTTGGTGGGGGAGTCGGGATGCGGCAAGTCAACCGCCGCCAAGACCATCCTGCGCCTGATTGCGCCGACCTCCGGTGAGATCCTGCTGCAAGGCACCGATGTGGCGGGCCTGTCGCCGACCCGGTTTCGCCCGTATCGGCGCGACATGCAAATCGTGTTCCAGGACCCCTATGCCTCGCTCAACCCGCGAATGCGGGCGCGCGACATCGTGGCCGAGCCTTTGCGCAATTTTTGCCGGCCGGCGGACTGGGGCGACGCTCCCCTGGCGGCGCTGTTCGAGCGCGTCGGGCTGGACAAAGCGGCCATGCGCAAATTCCCGAGTGAGTTCTCCGGCGGCCAACGCCAGCGCCTGGGCATTGCCCGCGCGCTGGCGCTCAACCCCAAACTGATCGTCTGCGACGAGCCGGTGTCCGCGCTGGACGTGTCGATCCAGGCGCAGGTCATCAACCTGCTGGGGGACCTTCAGCGCGACCTGGGGTTGTCTTACCTGTTCGTGGCCCATGACCTGGCCGTCGTTCGACACATCAGCCACCGTGTCGCCGTGATGTACCTGGGCCGCATCGTCGAGATCGGGCCGGTCGGCGAACTGTATGCGAGTCCGCGCCATCCCTACACCAAGGCATTGCTGGCGGCCGTGCCCAAAGTCGGCGGGGCCGGAGCTCGCGAAAAGACTGTGCTCAAAGGTGACATTCCGAGCCCGGCCAATCCGCCCTCGGGCTGCACTTTCCGTACCCGTTGCCCGATGGCGCGACCGGAGTGCGCCCAAAGCGCACCCGCGCTGAGACCGCAAGGACCGGGGCATTGGGCGGCCTGTCATTTCATCTGAGCCGGCGACCGCGGGCCCTTTGTCAACTGGGGTGTGAAGCCCGGCGCTCGCGCACGATCCGGTGAAGGCACTGGTGCGGCGCGAGCTTCGCGTGAGGGCCTACACGACCAGCGGAGCCTCCTGCATCGCCTCGATCTGCTCTTCCAGCATCTGCACCTGGCCCTGCCAGTAGTCGCTGGAGCCGAACCAGGGGAAGTTGATCGGGAAGATCGGGTCGTCCCAGCGGCGCGCCAGCCAGGCGCTGTAGTGGATCAGGCGCAGCGTGCGCAGCGGCTCGATCAACCCGAGCTCGTTGCGGTCGAACTCGCGCATCTGCTCGTAGCCGTCCACCAATGCGCCGAGCTGCCGCTGGCGCTGCGAGCGATCCCCGGACAGCAGCATCCACAAGTCCTGCACGGCCGGCCCGGTGCGGGCGTCGTCGAGGTCCACGAAGTGCGGGCCCTGGTCCGGCGTCCACAGGATGTTGCCGGGATGGCAGTCGCCATGCAGGCGGATCATCCGGATGCCGCTGCCGGCCTTCCCGCCGACCGCCGAGTCCCCGATCAGGCGCAGCGCCTCGTTGCAGCGCTTTTCCCAGGCCGACTGCACATCGAGCGGGATCATGTCGTGGCCCAGCAGCCAGTCGCGCGGCTCGGCGCCGAAGCTCTGCAAGTCGAGCGCGGGGCGGGTCTCGAACGGTTTGGCCGCACCGACGACGTGGATGCGCGCCAGGAAGCGGCCGATCCATTCCAGCACCTCGCCGTCGTCGAGCTCGGGCGCGCGGCCGCCCCGGCGCGGGCTCACGCTGAAGGAAAAGCCGCCGTGCCGGTGGAGCGTGGCCCCGTTCAGCACCAGCGGCGCGACGGCAGGCACTTCGGCCGCGGCCAGTTCCGCCGAGAACGCATGCTCTTCCAGGATCTGTGCTTCGCTCCAGCGGCCGGGCCGGTAGAACTTCGCGACCACCGCGGCATGGCCCTCCACCGGCTCGTCGAGGTGCGCCTGGTAGACGCGGTTCTCGTAGGAGCTCAGCGCCATCAGCCGGCCGTCGCCGCGCAGGCCGACCGAGTCCAGCGCGTCCATGACGACGTCGGGCGTGAGGATTTCATAAGGGTGCGGCGACATGGCCCATTGTCGCTTCCGGGTCCCGGGGCTGCGCCGGCGTGTCGCCCAGCCGCTCGAACGGCAGCGCCTGCTTCACCAGCATGACGCTGCACGGCGCTTCCATGGCGACGCGCACCGGCACCGTCGCGACCAGCCGCTGGAACTTCAGGCCGTGCGTCGCCGCGCCCAGGATCATCAGTGTCACGCCATTGGCCTGCGCGTAACGCACCAGCGCATCGGCGACATCGCCCGACTCCAGCACGTGGAACGAGACGGGATGGGTTTCGAGGTCCAGCCCCTGCGCCCACTGGCGCAGCCGGTCGAGCTGCCAGCGATGCACCTGCACCTCGCTCAGGCGCTCATCGGTCGCGTCCATGTCGCCGGGCGCGACCACCGTCACGCACGCAAGCCGGGCACCCGATCGGATACCCAGCGAACGCGCCGTGGCCCGGCGCAGCGAGAACAGCGTCGCGTCGCTGGCGTCTTTCCATGGCACCGCCACCATCACGATCGGCGCCTGGTCGATCTGCGCGCTGGGCAACGGGCTCGGCTGGTAGTGCAGGCCGGCCGCCTTGAGCCAGCGCTTGAGGTGCACCGTCCATGAGGTGCGGCGCGTGCGCAAGCCGCGCTCGCCCACGTGCACCTGATCGGGATTGGCGAGGTCGAACGCCAGCTGCGCCGCCGAGCCGTAGCGCTGTCCCGCCTCCGGCTCGAGGCAGCGCAGGATGACCTCCTGCAGCCAGTCGGGCGTCTGCGGCGCCAGCGCGCGCGGCGGCGGCGGGTCCATCCAGAGGCGCTGGCGCAGGCCGCCGCGCGTCTGCGGATCGCCGAACGGCAGCTCCCCCGTCGCCATCTCGTAGAGCATGACGCCGATCGCGAACACGTCGCTGCGAGGGTCGCCGCGCACGCCGACCACCTGCTCGGGCGCGATCCACGGCGGCGAGCCGACGGCCACCCGCATCTCCTCGGCGAGGAGATCGGGGTAATGCGCGTGCCAGCTCAAGCCGAAGTCGAGCAGCACGGCCCGCCCGTCCGGCCGGATCATCACGTTGCCGGGCTTGAGGTCCAGGTGGACCGCGTCCTGCTGGTGCAGGCTGTGTGCGGCGGCCGCCATGGCGGCGCCCACGCGGGCGATTTCGTCCGGGGCCGGGCGGACACGCTCGCGGGCCGCCTGGTCGATCCGGTCCTGCAGCGGCCGGCCCTCGATGTACTCCATCACGAGGTAGGGCAGCCGCGTCAGGTCGCCTGCCGCGACGAAGCGCGGCACGTGCGGGCCCGACAGCACCTGCAGCATCTGGTGCTCGACTTCGAAACTGACGATGGTCTCCGCGCCGTCGCCCCCCGTCATGCGCGGCACCTTCATCGCCAGGGGAAAGCCGGCGTCGCGGCCCGGATCGGCATACTCGACCGCGTAGATGTGCGCCATGCCGCCGGCGTGCAGGCAGTCGCCCACGATGAAGCCGTCGATCCCCGTGCCTGGTTCGAGCAGCTTCATCGCGCGCCTATCGCCCCAGCGCGAGCCGCGCGGCGTTCGCCTCAGGCAGCCCTGCCGCGCGAATGGCGCTCGCGGCGGCCAGGTGGTCATAGGGGATGCGCAGGAACGTGAGCGCCAGCGCTTCGGTGTCGAACATCGCGTACATCGCCTCGCTGCGGCCGTCGCGCGGCTGGCCGACCGAACCCACCGTCGCCAGCCAGCGGCGATGGCGGGGAACAGGCACCGGCACACCGGCCGTCGGCTCGAACGCCATGGTCTTGCCGACCAGGCCCTGGAAGAAGAGTCGCTGCTCGTGCACGTGGCCGCCGAACACATGGGTCGCGTCGCCGGCGAAATCGAGGCTGTCCGCCGCGCGCTGCGCGTCCTCGACGTAAGTCCATTGCCCGGGTTTGTCGGCGCTGGCATGCACCAGCAGGATGAAGTCGCGGGTGAGCGTCAGGGGCAGGCCCGCGAGGAATTCGCGCTGCGGCCCGGTGAGCCGCGCGGCCATCCATGCGGCGCCGGCGTGGTCCGCGCGGTCGCTGTTGGCCCGTGGCGCCAGCGCCGCATCGTCATGGTTGCCCCGGATGACCCACGCGCCCCGGTCCGCCATCTCCATCACGGTGTCCAGCACCGCGCCGGGTTCGCCGCCGTAGCCCACCAGGTCGCCCAGGAAGGCGTACTGCGAAGCCGATCGCGCGCGCGCGTCCGCGAGGCAGGCGTGCAGCGCGTGCCGGTTGGCGTGCAGGTCGGACAACAGGGCCAGTTTCATGGGCGGGCGTGTGGGAGGCTTCTCATCATCCGCCGTGAAGCTGATCGCGAGCTTGCAGGCGCGAAGCCGGCCGTTGACCGAGGTCAAGCGAGCGAGAGGATATGCCCGATGCGCGGGTCGCCTCGCCCGGCGAGCACCTGCGCATAGGCGAGTTCGACCCCCCGGGGGCCGCTGTGGTGCTGCACCGTCAGCCAAGGCCGCGGCGCCTCCGCGACCCGGGTGCTGAAGGCTCGCCACGCCTCGACGAGCTTCCTGCCGAGTTCGGCCGCGCCCCAGTCCGCCTGGCGCTTCTTGACTTGCGCGGGTGCGAAGAAGAGGGTCGCGCGCGGCCCTGGCAGATCCCGGGCGCCGCCCAGCTGCTCCACGTGCGTGCCGCCGATCGAGCAGCTGTACTTGAGGCCGGCAAAGCGCGTGTGGATGCGGCGTCGCAGGTCCGCATTGCCCGCGAAATCGACGTAGACGCAGGCCGCATCGGCGCCGACCTGGTCCAGCTCCTCGTAGGCCAGCACGCGGCTGTAGCAGCCGAGGCTCTCGCAGAACGCGCGGTTGGCAGGCGAGGTCAGGCCCACCACCTCGATGCCGGACCGCTGCTTGAGCTGGAACGCGGTCCCGTAGGCCGTCTTGCTCGAAGCGCTGGACAGGAGGGCGGTGCCCGCGCCGAAGAAGCCGTTGTCGGCGAGGAAGTCGTCGATCAGCCACGACGTGACGAACAGCGGCCGCAGCAGTGCCTGCGCGGCCTCGCTGTCGGCCGTGTAGAAGGGATCCTCATTGCAGCGCAGGTACTGGTTGTAGACGGCGTGGAGGGCGGCGCGGTGCGGCGCCGCGTCGCGAAAGCCCGAGGGCGACAGCCGATCCGGCCGCAGCACGGCTTCGCTCGCCATGGGCCAGTAACCGTAGAGGCGCTCGCCTACCGCCACACCCGGGTGGAGCGACTGCACCACCGCGGCGAAACCCCAGGCCGGAACGATGCCCCAGCCGTCTTCTCCCGTCGGGAAGAATTGCCAGTAGTTCATCGCCTCGCCGAAGGCGGCGTAGGTGATGTTGTTGGAGGTGAGCGCGAAGGCATCCACGCGCACGCGGATCTGTCCCTGGGCGAGCGGCGCCGGCTCGGCCGTGGCAATGCGGGTGGTGCCCAGCTGGTCCTGGCGCACGAGGAGGGTGTGGGTCGTCATGAACCGCACCCTAAACGAAACGGCCCGCCTGTTCAACACAGGCGGGCCGCGCGGGGGCCGCGGCCGCGTGTGGCTTCGGCCGGGGTCAGTCCCGCAGCGCGAGGGTGGCCGCGGCGTCGTCCCCGAATGCCGAACCCTCGGCCATCAGGCGCTGGAGCTCCTCGGGAGGCATCGCCGCGCTCAACCCGGCGAACAGTTTTTCGCGCACGCGTATTTCCACGGGCTGCCGCTTTTCCTGGCTGGTCGCGTAGCGCATGTCGGCCCGCCCCAGGATGCGCGCCGCGTCCTGGACGCGCCCGCGCATGAAGGCCAGCCGGGCGAAGGGATCGAGGATGCACAACGCCCCGCCCGCCTGCTCGCGGAACGCGTACGCCCGTCGCGCCATCTCCAGGGCCTCCTCGACCCGACCCAGTTCGGTCAGGGACATGCACAGGTTTCCGTAGACGTAACCTTCATTGCAGACGGCCACGGTCCGGTCCTGCCGCATGAGTTCGAGCAGGTCGCGGCCTCGCGCCACGGACTCCTCCAGGCGCCCCAATGCCGCCAGCGCCTGCTCCTGCGAGATGAGTGCGCCGAACGCCATCCTGCGATCGCCCAGGGCGGCGGCCAGGTGACGCAGCTGGGCGCAGGCACCGGCCGCCTCCTCGAAGCGACCTTCGTAATGCGCCAGCCAGTACTGGGTGGAGAGCAGGGGAGCACGCAGCGCCGGCGGCCAGCTGTGTTCCCACGCCCGCCCGGCTTCCTGCAGGAGCCGCTGCGCCTGCGCGTGGTCTCCCAGGCTGGCGAGCGTGCGCGCCTGCTCGCAGGTCGCCGCGAACAGGCGCTGCCGGTCGCCGAGCGCGCGGTAGATGTCGATGGCGCGCGAGTCGGCGGCCAGTTCCCGCGCGCCGATGTCGGGGAACGCGATGCGGGACCAGGAAGCCAGGACCATGGCCGCGGCACGGGCCGGCGTGGCCGAATCGATCAGGGACATGGCGGCCAGCGTGCGCCGCCGGCCCTCGGACCGCAGTCCCGCCTCGACCCAGATCCAGGCCACCGCGCCGGTCAACGCCACCTGCAGGCTCGCCTCCTCGGGGTGCGCGGCGCACCAGTCGAGCGCGGCGCGCGCGTTGTCCAGGTCGGGCAGGAAGCGATCGTGGCGCTCCTGCCTCGGCAGCAGGTACTCGATCCTGCGCGATTCCATGAAGACGGCGAAGATGGCCGCCGCGTACCGGCGCATCACCGTGTCGGTCTCGCCCGCTTCGCCCAGTTTCTCCAGTGCGTACGCGCGGGTTGTCTCGAGCAGGTGATAACGGGGATGGGCGCCGGGCTCGGCGACCACCAGCGACTTGTCGACCAGCGCGCCGAGGTGGTCGAGCACGGCCCAGTCGTCCACGCCGTCGTCGCGCGCGACCCGCTGCGCGCTGGCCAGGTCGAAGCTGCCGGCGAAAACGCCGGCACGCCGGAAGACGGCCTGCTCGCCCGGCGTCAGCAAGCCATGGCTCCAGGCGAGCGCTGCACGCAGCGTCTGGTGCCGGGGGCGGGCCAGGCGGGACCCGCCTGTCAGCAGGCGGAAGCGCTCGTCCAGCCTCGCGCGCAACGCCCGCAAGCCGAGCAGCGGAAGGCGCGCGGCGGCCAGTTCGATCGCGAGCGGGATGCCGTCGAGGTGGCGGCAGATGTCCACGACGAGTTCGAGGTCCTGCGCGGCCAGCGCGAAGCCGGGGTCCGCGGCGCGGGCCCGCGCGAGAAAGAGCGCGACCGCGCCCGCCTGGTCGGCGCCCGGGTCGCATTCGTCCTGCGGGATGTCCAGCGGACCCAGCCGATAGACCTGCTCCTGCGGCACCTTGAGCGGCTCCTGGCTGGTCGCGAGCACAGTGACGCCGGGCGCGCCCAGGCACAGCGCGGCCGAGAGCTCGGCCACCGCGGCGGGCAGGTGTTCACAGTTGTCGAGCAGGAGCAGCATCCGCCTCGCACCCAGGGCTTTCGCCAGCGCGGTTTCGGCCTGGTCGTCGCCCCGAAGAACCACGCGAAGCACGCTCGCGACGGCGGTCGGGACCAGGGCGGCAGTCGTCACGGGCGCCAGGTCCACCAGCCAAACGCCATCGCTGTAACTGCCGCGCAATTGATGGGCCACGGCCTGCGCCAGCGAGGTCTTGCCGATGCCCCCGGCACCTGCCACCGTGACGAGCCGGGAGGTCTCGACCAGCGAGCGCAGCGCGCGCATGTCCTTCTCGCGCCCGTAGAGCGGCGCCAGCTCGGCAGGCAGGTTGGTGGCGAACTCATGGGGGGCAGCGGGCCGCGGGGCCGCGGTGAACGCGCGGCCGGGTTCGGCGAGCGCAGGGGTGTGCTCATCGGCGAGCTCCGCGGTGAAACGGTAGCCGCGCCCGGGCACGGTGGCAATCGCCCGCGGCCCCAGCACCTTGCGCAGGCTGCTGATGTGGACCTGCAGATTGTTTTCTTCGACCACCGTTCCCGACCACACCGAATCGAGCAGTTCGTCCTTCGCCACGACGCGGTCGCGGTGTTCGACCAGCGCGAGGAGCAGGTCGAACGCGCGCGAGCCGATGCGGCTCTCCTTGCCGCCCACCAGCAGGACCCGCTGGGCCGGGCGCAACTCGACATTGCCGAATCGATAGCCGGTGGCCATGAATGACTCCCTTGCGGCCCGGCCAAGGCGCCGATCGGTCCGCGACCCGATTGTTGTCTCCCTGCACCTCCAACTTCCCGCGCCCACAGAACGCTTCAGGAAGATTCATGGTGGGTTCAAGACTTTACGACTCGCATTGCGGAACATGAACCGCCTCACATGACCCATTTGCAACAGGAGGTTCCCATGGGCACACCCTTCAGCTCGTCGTCCGGTTTGACCCACGCGCTGTCGGTCGTCGTGGCGACCATCGTCACGGCGACCCTGTTCACGGCAGTCGCCTTCGGATTGACGGGCGAGGAGGGCTGGAGCCTCCTGTCCGAGGCGCCTGCGGCGACGGCAACGGCTACCGCCTAGCGCCCGGTGAAGCGCGCGGGCCGCTTCTCGACGAAGGAGCGCACGCCTTCGGCGGCGTCATCGCTGTTGGCCAGGCGCTGCTGCACTTCGATGAACTCCGACATCGCGGACAGCGGCCCCTGCTCCACCGCCTTCAGCGCATTGAGGCGCGTGGCCACCACCGCCAGCGGCGCCTGCTCGGCAATGCGGCGCGCGATGCGAAGCGCCTCCTCCAGTTCCTGGCCCGCGGGCACGACCCGCTGGACGAAGTTCAGGCGCAAGGCTTCGCTGCTGCCGAACTCGTCTCCCGTGAGCAGGTGCAGCATCGCATGGCCCAGCCCGGCGCGCTCGGCCATGCGCAGCGTCGCGCCGCCGGTGGCCATGATGCCGCGCTTGACTTCCAGCTGCGAGAACCGGCAATCGTCGGCGGCCACGACGATGTCCGCCGCCAGCATCAGCTCGATGCCCAGCGTGAAGGTGATGCCCTTGACGGCCGCGACCATCGGCTTGAGGCGGCGCCGATAGCCCGGCGTGCCCAGGTCCGTCGGTTCCACCAGCCCCACGGGAATCGCCTGCTCCCCGCGTTGCATCAGCGGCGCGATGGCCGGCAGGTCCAGGCCTGCGGTGAAGTGCCTTCCGAATGCATGAAGCACGCCGACCCGCAACTCGTCATCGTCGTCCAGCAGCGTGTACGCCTCGCCCAGCTCGCGAAACATCCGCGGCGTGAAGCCGTTGTACTTGGCCGGCCGGTTGATCCCGACCAGCAGCAACGGCCCGCGCCGTTCGGTGGTGATGGTGCCTTCCGGCGGCGGCGCGCTCTGGACCATCACGAGAAGTGCAGGTTGGCGACGCGGATCCACGGCAGCAGCAGGCCACCGCTGTCGATGCGCTCGCGGCTCACCGCGACGATCTCGCGCAGCATGCGTGACATGTTGCCCGAGACCATGGTTTCCGACAGCGCCGGCCCGACAACGCCATCGGTGATGCGCAAGCTGTTCTTGATCACCCCCGAGAAGTCGCCGTTGGCGGCGGGGTTGCCCATGGAGAACTGCCCCACGACCGCGCCGCGGGAAATTCCGGCAAGCAGCTCCGCGCGTGGCGTCGCACCGGCGGCGACCTCCCATCCGGAGCCCGCGACCGGCACGTGAAGCAGACCGGTCTTGCGGCTGCCGTACAGGCTCGGCGTCAGCGCCTGCAGCACGCCTTCGCGCACGATGGTCACCGGCGGCGCATTGAACCCGTCGGGCGATACCGGCGCCACGCCCGGCGCGTCGAAGCGGCTGCGCAGCGTCAGCAGCGACGAGGCGATCGGCTGGCCGACGCTCGCGCGGTACAGCGAGCTGCCGGCGATCAGCTGGGTATCGCCCAGGTGGCCCTGGAGCCACCCCAGCAGGGAAGCCACCGCGTCGGGCGACAGCACCACGTCGCCGACGAACCTGGCACCCAGCGGCTCGGTGTGGATCTGGCGTTCCGTCTGGCGCATCATCTCGCCGATGCCGAAGAAATCGACGGCCGGCGCGGCCGTCAGGCTGTCCGCCGCGCCGTACGCATAATTCAACGAGCTGCACGCTCGGCCCTCTCGCGCGCTGCCTGCCACCATCATCCCGTACCAGCCCAGGCTGCCGCCCAGGTCGCTGCCGCCGGTGGTCAGCGTGTGCCAGCGGTACAGGGTGTGCTTGGCGTCGGCTTCTTCGACGATCATCCTGGGCGTCTCGCGCTGGCGGAACGCCAGCAGCTCGCCCATCTTGGCGGCCAGCGTGTCCAGCTGCGCCTCTTGCGGGCCCTTGACGACGCGGGTGTGCTGGCCGGCCGAGACGGCATTGGCCGCATCCCGCGGCGCGGCGGCCGCGTCGGCAAAGAGGCCGGCGACTCGCGACCGGATGGCTTCCGGATCGAGGTCGGCCACCTCGGTGCTGGCCATGCGGCCGTCGACGATGCCCATCAGCGAGAGCTTGCGCGAATCGGTGCTGCGCAGCAGGCTGGGCTCGTTGTGGTTCACGTTCAGCTCGTTGAGCTGGCTGTGCGCGGCGGTGACCTGCGCGTGCTCGAAGCCCGCGGCGCGCATCTGCGCCAGGGCGTGCCCGGCGGTGTCCTGGAGGTTCATGACGGCGCCCATCATTCGCCTCCCAGGTGGGCGCGCACCCGCAGCGCCGGGCCGCCCATGGAAACCACCATGGGCTGCTTCTTGCCGCAGTAGCCCGCGCAGTTCCAGGACATGTCGTCGGACACGGCGTCGGCGGATTGCAGCACCTTGATCGCCGAGCCGGACAAGGTGGTGTCGCGAATCGCACGGCCAAGCTTGCCGGCCTTGATCTCGTAGGCGAGGGGGATGCCGAACATGAACTCCGTTGTCGAGTCGGCCTGGCCGTTGGACGTCTTCATCAGGAAGTAGCCGTCCTCGACTTCGGAAAGCATGTCGGCGAGCTTGCGCGTGCCCGGCAGGATGACGGTGTTGCGCATGCGCACCAGGGGTTCGTCGGTCGGCGCGTAGGCCCGGGCGCTGCCCGTGGGCGTGAGGCCCAGGCGCTGCGAGGTTTCCCGGCTGTTCATGAAGTCGGTGAGCACGCCGTCCTTGATCAGCACCGCGTCGCGCGCGGGGGTGCCTTCGTCGTCGGCGTAGACGGGGATCATCGCCTCCTCGCCGTTGAAGGTGTGCGCGACGTCGACCATGGTGATCAGTTCGCTGGCGATGCGCTGGCCGACGAGGTCGCCGGTGACGGCGCCGCCGAGCACGATGTCGGCCTCGCACGGATGGCCCATCGCCTCGTGCGCCAGGATGCCGGCCAGGTCGGGTGCCAGCACGATGGTGTGCTGGCCGCCGCGCGCGGGCACCGAGTGGCGCTTGGCCTGCAGGTGGCCGTGCAGCTGGTCCAGCCACGGTGCCAGTGCTTCGACGGACAGGTCCAGGTCCGCGAGGCTGCCCTTGGCGGAGATCGGCTCGTAGAGCTCGACCGGCGTGCCGGTGTCGCCGATGGCCGTGAACGTCACTGCGCAGGCCGCGCGCTGGATGCTGTTCAGCACCTCGCTGCCGGTGCTGGTGGCCACCCACTTGCTGTGGTGCTCATCCTGCAGCAGGATGCGCGTGGACACGAGGTCGGGGTAGCGTTGCTTGCACCACGCATGGATCGCAGCCATCCGCTCGACGCATTCCTGCTGGCCGATCGCCGGGCGGCCGCGGAAGACATGCTCGCCCCGGTACGTGCCGCCCGGCAGGGCACGCGTGTCCTTCGCGCCGAAGCGCGCCATCGCCGCGGCGTTGCGGCCGGCCTGCGCCTTCATGCGCAGGGTGCTGGCCGGCGTGGTGTCGTTCGCCGACGCGAACCCCCAGTAGCCGCCCTGGTAGATGCGCGCGCTCGCGCCGGCGTCGGTGGTCTGCGAGTTCAGGGTCAGGTGGCCGTCCACCATCATGAGGCGGCGCTTGCGCAGCTCGTGGCGGCGCGTTTCCGTGTAGTCCATCGTGCGCAGCTCCTCGAAAATTCAGGGCTCCATTAAAGCAGCTAAAGCAGGGAATCCGCCTGCACCGTCCGGGTGTCCATGACGTCGTCCAGCACCCTGTCCAGCAGCATCATGTCGCGGTAAACGCCCAGCCCGAGCAACGGCGGCCCGGAGCCCTTCTGGCGCATCTCATGCTCGCCCAGCATCCAGTGCAGCACGAACATGCGGGCTTCGCGGTAGGGCCAATCGCGCTCGATCTCATCGGCGAGCTGCGGGTCGGCCAGCAGCTCGGCGTCCTCGGTGGAACGCGCGTCCCAGGCGGGTGCGTTCTGGCCGAACCGCTGGCTGAAGGCGCGCCGGGCGATCTCCCACTCCGTCTCGCGGCCGAGCTGCCGGTACAGCTCCCGCAGCTCCAGGAAAACCCAGGGGCTGGTGTACCGGAAATCCACCAGGTGCTCCTGCAGCAGCAGCACGGCCGCCACCGTGTCGCCGCGCTTGCGGCGCCGGGCCAGCTTGCTGCCCAGCTGGTGCAGGTCGATCAACGTGGCCTCGCGCCGGGAGTTGGTCTCCCCGATGGCGGTCACGTAGATCGCCCGCGCGGCTTCGGCCGGGTTGGGGCTGTCCGGCAGGATGTCGTTCAGGCCGCCGGCCGTCGTCACGATCGACGAACCGGGCGGCTGCACGTGCGCCCACAGCACCGAATCCTTTTCGGTTTCCAGCAGCCGCCGGCGGCGGCGCTCGGCGAGCCATCCGAACAAGGCGACCGCCGCGGCCCCGGCCAGCATCCAGTTGCCATAGGATGGCGTCACCGCCGCGCCGCGCGCGATCGCCGGGACGGGCGATGTCTGGGCATTCGCGGCCATGGGGCCAGGCGTGGCCCGGCCGGCCAGCGCGGGTGGCGCCGCGACGGGCGGCGAGGGCGGCAGGCGTGCAAGTTCACGCGACGGCCGCAGCACCAGCGGCAAGTCCTCGGGCAGGACGCCCCGGGCCTGCGATGGCTGCGCGCCGGTGGTCATGCCCGCCCCGCCCAGGTTGCCGGCTGCGGGCCGCTCAATAGGTGTAGACGCCGCGCCCGGCCTTGCGGCCGAGGCGGCCCGCCGCGACCATCTCGCGCAGCAGCGGGCAGGGGCGGTACTTGGAGTCGCCGTACTCGGCGAGGTAGACCTCCATCACCGCCAGGCACACGTCCAGGCCGATCATGTCGGCCAGCGCCAGCGGGCCGATCGGCTGGTTGCAGCCGAGCTTCATGCCGGCGTCGATGTCCTCGGCCGTGGCCAGCCCCTCGGCCAGAACGAAGAATGCCTCGTTGATCATCGGCACCAGGATGCGGTTGACGACGAAGCCGGGCGCATTCTTCACGGTGATCGGCGACTTGCCCAGCGCGAGGGCCAGCGCCTTCACGGCGTCGTGGGTGGCATCGCTGGTCTGCAGTCCGCGGATGATTTCCACCAGCGCCATCATCGGCACCGGGTTGAAGAAGTGCATGCCGATGAAGGACTCGGGCCGCGCCGTCGCGGCCGCCAGCTTGGTGATGGAGATCGACGAGGTGTTCGACGCCAGGATCACGCCGGGCGCCAGCAGGGCATCGACCTGTTTGAGAATCCTCAGCTTGAGCTCGTAGTGCTCGGTCGCCGCCTCCACCACGATCTGCGCAGCCTTGAGGTCCTCGTAGTTCGTCGTGCCCTGGATGCGCGCGAGCGCCGCGTCCCTGTCGGCGGCGCCGAGCTTGCCTTTCTTGACCAGGCGCTCCAGGCTGCCGGCCACGGTGGCCAGGCCTTTTTGCACCGCCGCATCGTCGATGTCGACCATCAGGGCGCGCAGCCCCGCGACGGCGCACGCCTGCGCGATGCCGTTTCCCATCGTGCCCGCGCCGATGATGCCCACTGTTCGAATAGCCATTGGTTGCTCCGGTAACTGCCGGCAATGGTACAAGGAAGCCCCGCAAAGCCGCTACTTTCGTTGTAAGGTTGCTGACTTCGATCAAGAGGTGCCTGCCCCACGGCGATGTTCGTGCGCAACCACACCGACACCAGCTGCCGCCCTGTGGGCAGCTGCCGCGCAGTGAGCGTGACGAACTTCACGCCGCTTCGCCCGTCCCCCGCGCCGGCGGCCGAAGTTAAGGAATCTTTAGGGATTGCTTAGCCAATTCTTAGCGGCGCGCCCGCGCGCTCGTTCCTAGACTTCTCTCCCATGGCGGCCGCGCATGGTGCGCGGCGCCTCACTCAAAGAGAGAAAACCAGCATGAAGATCGATCAGAAAGAAATGCAGCTGCTCGCGGCCGGCCCGGCGCCGCGCATGGACATGTACGGCGGCATCCACAAGGCGATCCGCGCCCTGATGGCCGACACCCTGCTCGCGGTGGGCCGCATGGACGTGGAGGACGACCTGGACCTCGCGCAGGCCACCGAGCGCGTGCTCCAGCTGCTGGACTTCTGCGCCTCGCACCTGAAGCACGAGAACGAGTTCGTGCATGCCGCGATCGAGGCCCGCGCGCCCGGCGCCAGCGAGCGCGTCGCCCACGAGCACGAGGAACACCAAGCCCATATCGCGGCGCTCGGCGCGGCCGTGGCCTCGCTGCGCGCGTGCCCGCCCGCGCAGCGCGCCGCCGCCGCGCAATCCCTGTATGCCGACCTGGCGCTGTTCATCGCCGACAACTTCCACCACATGCACGTGGAGGAAACCGCCCACAGCGCCGTGCTGTGGGCCCGCTACACGGACGCCGAGCTGGTGGAGATCCACGACCGCCTGGTCGCCTCCATCCCCCCGGCCGAGATGATGATGATCGCGCGCTGGATGGTGCCGTTCATGAACCCGGCCGAGCGCGTGGGCGTGCTGTCCGGCGTGCGCCAGAATGCGCCCGCGCCGGCTTTCCAGGCCATCCTGGACACCGTGCGGCCGCACCTGTCCGGGAACGAGTGGGCCAAGCTGGCGCGTGCGCTGGGCCTGCCCGCCGTGCCCGGCCTGGTGGCCTAAGGCGTTTCGTCCAGCACGACCGGCCGCAGCACGACCAGGCGGAAGCGCCCGCGGCCCGTTTTTTCGATGCGCAGGTTCGGGCCGTGCTCGGCCAGGCGCCGGCGCAGCAGCACGAGCCGCGCCTCGAGGTTGTCGGTGACGTCGGGCAGGCGGATCGAGGTGTCCAGCCGCAATTCGCGGTTGGAGAACTCGGTGCGGCCGTGCCGAACGAAATCCTTCAGCAGCTTCCACAGGATCGCGCCGGCGACGCCCTTGATGAGGTAGCCGTCGTCCAGGAACACGCTGTCGTTGGCCGCGAAGTGGCGCACGTGCAAAGGCGCGCCGGCCGCCGCCGGTGGCCGTTCCGCCGGCGCGGCTGCCTCCGGCGACTCCGTGCTGGCCTGCATCAGGTCGATCGCGGCACCCAGGTGGCCGGCCATGGCCACCAGCATGTCCTCGTCCTCGAAGCCGAACTGCAGGTCGTTCGGGCTTTCGGCGAACAGCACGCCCAGCAGCCGGCCCGCGGACAGCACGGGCACCGCCAGCTGGCTGCGCGGCTCGGCGAGGCCGGGGTAGGGAATCTCGGTGACGGCTTCGAGGTCGGGCACGTTGGCCTCGAAGCTGCTGCGCATCGCCTGGCTGTAGAGGTAGGCGTTGGTCATGTGGGTGATGCGCACCGGCGTCTTCTCGCGTGCCGCGACGCCGATCACGCCCTGGCCCATGCCGACTTCGGAGCCCACGCCGGACGTCGCATAGCCGCAGCTGGCGACGGTGTACAGGCGCTGCGCCGCGCTGTCGAGCATCAGCACCATCGCATGCTGCACGCCCATGAAATCCGACAGGGTGGCGAGCACGGCGTTCAGCGCCTCGTCCAGCGACGCGCAGCGCGCGAGCCGCTCGCTGCAGCGGCGCACGGCCGTGAGCATGCCGCTGCGCGGCGGCGGCCCGGGCAGCGGCTCGCCTTCTAGCGCTTCGATCCGCTCGACCTCGTACACGTCGGAGCCGAGCAGGCGGAACACCCCCTGCATGCCGGTGTGCGACGCGATGCCGGCGAGCTGCGCCTTCATGCCTTCGAACAGCGGGCCTTCCGTCTCCGTGCGCAGGTACCGGATGTGCAGGCGGTAGTAGGCGGCTGTCTGCGGGTGGATCACCAGCACCGTGGCGCGGGGGTTGGCCAGGATGTTCTGGCGCGTCTTGTTGAAAAACTGGAACGAGAGCGCGACATGGCGCTCGTCCGCGTAATACACCTGCGAGATGTAGGCGACGTTGGGCATGCCGTCGGCCGCGCAGGTCGCCATCACGGCGGGGATCGCGCCCTCCAGGCAGGGCCGGATGTCGCCGAGGGCGGTGGCGTTCACGCGCTGCTCCCGAACAGGCGCGTGCCCGCGCGGGGCCCGGGCGTCTGGTCGAAGGCCACCTCCGGCTCGAAGGTGATCGCCACCAGGTCTTCGAGCTTGTGGGCGAGCATGGCCCGTGTCAACCGCGGCGCGAAGCCCACCTGCTGGATCTCGTGCTCCATCGACGTGAGGTAGCGCGCCAGCACCGGCTCGTCCGCGGCTTCGGCGTTGCGGAGCACGGCGCGCCTGGCTTTCACCTGCACGGTCCGGTGGCTCGAGGGTTCGCTGAAGACGACGGCCACATGGCCCGTGGCCGCGATGTCCTGCACGAGCTGGCGCGATTGCCGGCGCGAGACGAAGATGGTCACCGTGTGGCCCCCGTCCTCCACCTTGCTGCCCAGGGCACGCATGATGCTGGGCCGCATCGCGGCATCGCGCGACCCGGCGATGACGGACACGCCGCGTTCCATCATGGCCAGCAGGTCGGGGGGAAGGCCGGTTGCGGTCATGGGGTGTCAGGCCCGGAAGCGCCTGCGGGTGAGCGCCAGCGCCACCCAGAACGAAACGACGGCGTAGGCGGCGAGCACCACCGCGCCGCGCAGGGGGTGCGCGGGCCACTGGTCCATGAACATGGGGCGCACCAGCTCCACCGCGTTGGTGAGCGGCAGCCAGTCGGACACGGCGCGCAGCGGGCCCGGCAGCTGCGCGCGCGGGAAGAACACGCCGGAGAGGAACATCATCGGTGTGAGGAACAGCGTGAAGTAGTACGTGAAGAAATCGTAGCCCTGGGCCAGTGCGTTGAAGATCAGCGCGATGCAGGAGAAGGTGATGCCCGCGCCGAGCAGCACCAGCCAGGCCGCGAACAGCTTGGGGCTGGCGCTGATGCCCAGCCCGAGCATCACGAACAGGATGGCCGTGACGGTGAAGATCGCCTTGAAGGCGGCCCACAGCATCTCGGCCAGCACGATGCTGTCCAGGCTGACCGGCGCGTTCATGATGCCGTCCCAGGTCTTTTGCACGTGCATGCGCGAGAAGGCGGAGTAGAGCGCCTCGAAGGAGGCCGCGTTCATCGAGCTCATGCAGATCGAGCCGCTGGCGAGGAACAGGATGTACGGCACCGTGGTGCCGCCCAGCTGGACCTGCCCGACCAGCGCGCCCATGCCGTAGCCGAAAGCCACCAGCCACATCAGCGGCTCGGCGATGTTGCCCACCAGGCTGGGAATGGCCAGCTTGCGCCACACCAGCAGGTTGCGCAGGAACACCGGCCACCAGCGCAAGGACAGGTCGGGGAAGCGCAAGACCGATGGATTCAAGGTTAGCCCTCTTCGCGGATCTGCCGCCCGGTGAGCTTCAGGAAGAGATCCTCCAGGTTCGCCGGCCGGTGCAAGGTGCGAAGCTTGCCATGCGCAGCGAGCGCGTCAAGCAGCGGCTTCGCGTTGCCGGTGTAGAAAAACACCGTTTCGCCGCTCACCTCCACCCGCGCGGCCAGTGATTTCAGGGGCGAGTCCACGAGTGCGAGCGCGCCGTCGCCGTACGCCTCCACCACGTCGGGCTCCAGGTGTTGCGCGATGAGGTCGCGCGGGCGCCCTTCGGCGATCTTCCGGCCGTGGTCCAGCACCAGCAGACGCGAGCACAGGCGCTCGGCTTCGTCCATGAAGTGGGTGGTGAGAAGGATCGACTTGCCCTGCTGCAGCAGCAGCTGCAGCCGCTCCCACATCAGGTGACGGGCCTGCGGGTCGAGGCCGGTGGTGGGTTCGTCGAGCATCAGCAGGCGCGGGTCGTTGACCAGGGCGCGGGCCAGGCTGAGGCGCCGGCGCATGCCGCCCGACAGCTCGCCGGGCCGCGCATCGGCCTTGTGCGACAGTGCGGCGAACTCCAGCAGGCGGGGGATGCGCTGGCGAATCTGCGCGTCCTTCATGCCGAAGTAGCGGCCGTAGACCAGCAGGTTCTCGGACAGGGTGAAGTCCGGGTCCAGCGTATCGAACTGGCTCACCACGCCCACCTGCGCCTTGATCGCCAGCGCGTCCCTGGGCATCGACAGGCCCAGGGCATCGATCGACCCATGATCCGGCACCGTGAGGCCCAGGCACATGCGGATGGTGGTGGTCTTGCCGGCGCCGTTCGGGCCGATCACGCCCAGGCATTCGCCCTTCGCGATCTCGAAGGACAGGTCCTTGACCACCTCGGTGTCGCCATAGCGTTTGCACAGGCCGCGCGCATGGAACAGATGCTCCGTCATGTCTTGATTGTGTCGCACGCCCGGCGTTGCCATGCCGGTAGCCTAGAATTTTCGTTTTCCACTACCGGTGCCCGATGTGTCCAACCGCCTGGCCGTGACGCCCCAATACCTCCTGCCCAAGCGGTTGATCACCGTGCTGGCGGGCATGGGCGCCAACTGGCGCGCCGGTGCGCTCACCCACGCCGTCATCCGCAAGTTCGTCGCCAGGTACGGTGTCGACATGGCCGAAGCCGCGGACCCGCGCATCGAGAGCTACGCCACCTTCAACGAGTTCTTCACCCGGCCGCTGCGCCAGGGGCTGCGGCCGATCGCCGACGCGGCGTTCGTGTGCCCGGTGGACGCGGCGATCAGCCAGTTCGGCCCGATCGAGCACGACCAGATCTTCCAGGCCAAGGGCCACAGCTATTCCACGAAGGCCCTGGTGGGCGGTGACCAGGCCCTGGCGCACCAGTTCGACCAAGGGCACTTCGCCACGCTCTACCTCGCGCCCAAGGACTATCACCGCATCCACATGCCCTGCGAAGGGCGCCTGACGCGGATGATCTACATCCCGGGCGACCTGTTCTCGGTGAATCCGCTCACGGCCCGGCACGTGCCCAGCCTGTTCGCGCGCAACGAGCGGGTCGTCTGCGTGTTCGACACGGCGCACGGCCCGTTCGTCAACGTGCTGGTCGGCGCCACCATCGTGGGCAGCGTGGCGACGGTGTGGCACGGCGTGGTGAATCCGCCGCGCACGCGCGGCATCCGCGAGTGGCGCTACGACAGCGACAACGTCGTCCTGCGCCAGGGCGCCGAGATGGGCCGCTTCCTGCTGGGATCCACCGTGGTCATGCTGTTCCCCAAGAACGTCCTCACGTTCGTGCCCGACTGGGCGCCCTCGCGGTCCGTGCGGCTGGGCGAGGCGATGGCGACGGCTCTGTAAGCCAGCTCAGCCCAACAGCGTTTCCGCCGGGACGTACGCGTAGCCCAGGCCCTGCGCGACGGCTTCGTACGTCACCTTGCCCTGGCACACGTTGAGGCCATGGCGCAGGTGAACGTCGTCTTTCAGCGCCGCTTTCCAGCCCTTGTCGGCGAGCGCCAGGGCATGTCCAATGGTGGCGTTGTTCAATGCGAAGGTGGAGGTGCGGGCCACGGCGCCCGGCATGTTCGCGACGCAATAGTGGACGACGCCATCCACGACGTAGACCGGTTCGGCGTGCGTCGTCGCCCTCGAGGTCTCGAAGCAGCCGCCTTGGTCGATCGCGACGTCCACGACCACGGCGCCCTTCTTCATGTGCGATATGTGCGAGCGCGTCACGAGCTTGGGCGAGGCGGCGCCCGGCACCAGCACGCCGCCGATCACCAGGTCCGCGTCCAGCACCGCTTCCTCGATGCTCTGCGCCGTCGAGTAGACGGTGCTGATGCGGTTGCCGAACACCAGGTCGAGCTGGCGCAACCGGTCGACGTTCTTGTCCAGCACGGTAACGCGGGCGCCGAAGCCGGCCGCCATCTGCACGGCATTGGTGCCCACCACGCCGGCGCCGATCACGGCGACGTGCCCCGGCGCCACGCCGGGCACGCCGCCCAGCAACTGCCCGCGGCCGCCATGCGCGATCTCGAGGTAGTGCGCGCCCGCCTGCACCGACATGCGCCCGGCCACCTCGCTCATGGGCGCGAGCAGTGGCAGGCCGCCGCCGGGGCCGGTGATGGTTTCGTAGGCGATGCAGACCGCGCCGGAGCGGACCAGCGCCTCCGTCTGCGCGGGATCGGGGGCGAGGTGAAGATAGGTGTAGAGGATCTGGCCGGCCCGCAGCATCCGGCACTCGGCGGGCTGCGGCTCCTTGACTTTCACGACCATGTCGGCGCGGGCGAAGATCTCGTTCGCGGCGGCGGACAGCTGCGCGCCCGCGGCCTGGTATTGCTCGTCCGTGAGGTCGATGGCCGCGCCCGCACCCCTTTGCACCAGCACCTGGTGGCCGTGGGCCGTGAGCTCGCGCACGCTCGCCGGTGTCAGGCCGACGCGGTATTCATGGTTCTTGATTTCCTTCGGTACGCCGATGCGCATGGCCGGCTCCTGTGAGGTGGGTGCGATACTGTCCGGAGATCGAAGGCACGGAGCGAATCGTCTTGATGCGTTGACATCAATATGGAAGCTTCTACTGGAAGGCCACCTCGTCGAAGCTCCGGAGCTTGCGGCTGTGCAGCCGCTGGCTGCCCTCCGAGCGCAGGATGTCGATGGCGCGCATGCCGATGCGCAGGTGCTGGTCCACGCGCTCGCGGTAAAAGCGGTTGGCCATGCCGGGCAGCTTGATCTCGCCGTGCAGCGGCTTGTCGCTCACGCACAGCAAGGTGCCGTACGGCACCCGGAAGCGAAAGCCGTTGGCCGCGATGGTCGCGCTTTCCATGTCCAGCGCCACGGCCCGGCTCTGGCTGAAGCGCTGCTGCGGGACGTTGCCCGGCAGCAGCTCCCAGTTGCGGTTGTCGGTCGAGGCCACGGTGCCGGTGCGCATGATGCGTTTCAAGTCCGCGCCCTTGAACCCGGTCACGTCGGCCACCGCCTCTTCCAGGGCCAGCTGGATTTCGGCCAGCGCCGGGATCGGCACCCACAGCGGCAGCTCCTCGTCCAGCACATGGTCCTCGCGCACATAGGCGTGGGCCAGGACGTAATCGCCCAGCTGCTGGCTGTTGCGCAGGCCGGCGCAGTGGCCCAGCATCATCCAGGCATGCGGCCGCAGCACGGCCACGTGGTCGGTGATGGTCTTCGCGTTCGACGGGCCGATGCCGATGTTGATCATCGTGATGCCGGTGTGATCGGGCCGGGTGAGGTGATAGGCGGGCATCTGCGGCAGCCGGGGCGGCACGGCGCCGAGCGCATCGCCCGCCTCCACGGGCAGGCCGGACCGCCGGGTGATCACGTTGCCGGGCTCGATGAAGGCCGTGTACTCGCTGTCGGGGTTGGCCATCTCCTCATGGCCCAGGCGGACGAATTCATCGATGTAGAACTGGTAGTTCGTGAACAGCACGAAGTTCTGGAACCAGTCCGGCGCGGTGCCGGTGTAGTGGCGCAGCCGATGCAGCGAATAGTCCACGCGCGCGGCGGTGAAGAGCGACAGCGGCTGGGCATCGCCGGGCCGCGCTTCCCAGGTGCCGTTGGCGATGCCGTCGTCCATGGCGCCGAGGTCCGGCAGGTCGAATGCGTCGCGCATCAGCAGCCGGCGCTCGGGGCTGAGCGAGCCTTCGATGTGGTCGTGCTCGGCAAATGAAAAGTGGATGGGGATGGGGTGGGTGCTGGTGCCCACTTCCAGTTCGACGCCGTGGTTTTGCCGCAGGAGCCTGAATTGCTCCAGGTAATAGTTTCCGTACAGGTCGGGCCGCGTCAGCGTGGTCTCGAAGCGGCCGGCGCCCGCCACGAAGCCGTACGACAGCCCCGAGTTCTCCAGCGCCGCCTGCCGCACCACGGTGTCGGTGTGGATCCGCACGAACGGATAGCAGGCCCGCACATGGCCGGGCAGCGCCTCGCCGGCCACGAAACGCTGCATGGCGCCCCGGAGATGGTCGATCTGCTGGGAGTAGATGGCGCGGACCTGGGCCAGCGCGCTTTCAGGGTCGGTGTGGCGGGATGGGGCGATGAACGGCGGCATGTACGGCATGGGCTCATTGTGCAACGCACCGCGCGGGCCCGGCCCCACCTGCCGGGCTCGTGGGAAAGCGTCCTACAAGGTGTAACGAAACCACCTGACGTTACAAACGCCCCCCTTCGGCCACAGTGGGTTCCACACGAAACGGTGGTTATTGAATCCGCATCTACAGGAGTTGAGCGAATGAGAACAGCAACGATGGCCAGCAATCCCTTCGCGCTGATGACCGACCCCGGGTTGGTGCGCCAGACGATCGAGCAATCGGAATCGTTGAGGAGGTTGAGCCAGCGGCAATGCCATCCCCTGGACAAGGCCGTGATCCGCAGCGCCAGCGCCGAACTCGCCGCCTACGATGCCAAGATCGACCGCACCACGATCTACCTCCCGCCGGACGAAGACAAGCCCGCCAGCGCGCTGGTCCGCTCGTTTCCCGAAACCGTCAATTGAGCGGCACAGCTCGCTAACCCGCGCGGCCCTGGCCGCGGCCCCGCCCGCCTTCCTCACCGCCCGGTGAGCGGTTGTCGTCACGCGGCTCGCGCTCGGGCCTGCCGCGTCCGCGTTCGCGCGGCGCCGGCGACGCTTCCGGCGCCGGGGAGGCCTGGGGCTGCGGCTGCTGGCGCAAGGCGCGCTGCTGCTGTTGGCGCTGCACCTGCTCCTGCGCCGCCTGCTGCTGGCGTTGGTCCCGCTCCTGGGCCTGCTGCTGACGGACTGCCTGCGCCTGGGCCGCCTGCTGCTGCCGCTGGGCCCGCTCCTGAGCTTGCTGCTGCTGCCGCAGTGCATGGTCACGCTGGGCCTGCACCTGCTGCTCGCGCTGCACTCTTTCCTGCTGCACTTGCTGGTCGCGACGGGCCCGCTCCTGCTCACGGGCCGCGCGGTCCTGCTCGCGCTGCACTTGCTGCTGGCGCCGCTGCTCGTCGTGCTGGCGCTGCACCTGCTGGTCGCGCTGGGCGCGCTCCTGTTGCATCTGCTGGTCGCGGCGGAACCTCTCCTGCTCGCGCCCCGCGCGTTCCTGTTCACGCTGCAGCTGTTGCTGCTCCTGCACTGGCGGGCGCGGCACGGCGATCGGGCGTTGGTCGTCTCCATCGCGCCGCCGGACGGCGGGGCCGGGCACTTGCGGCCGCGGCGGCACCGGCACGGCCGACAGCGCGGGCGGCGGCAACGCACGGGTGCGCGATGACCTCGATTCCACGATGCGACGGGGCTGCGGCAATGTCGGCTGGGTGGCGATCCGCACCCGGTCCAGTTCGCCCGCGTCCAATTGCCGCCGGTTGCGATGCACGGGCCGGCCGCGGCTGAAATCTTCCACGGCCACGGCTGTCACCGCCGAAGGCCGGCGCTGGTTGATGTAGAAAGGGTTGTCGCGGACCCGGTTGTCGATCACGACGTAGCGGTTGACGCTGGTCACGTAGCGCGGGCTCGTGCGGTAGTAAGGGCGCCAGGCCTCGCCGGGGGCCAGCGGGAACCAGCCGATGCCCGATCCGATCGACAGGCCGAAGCTGGCGCCGCCGCTGCCGCCCACGAAGGCCACGAGCGCCGGCGCATACACGGGGCGCGGCCCGATGCGGCCGGGTACCCACGCCCAGCGCGAGCCGATCATCGCCCAGCGGCCGTAATGGAAGGGCGCGAAGCCCCACGGCGCGTCGTCGATCCAGCTCCAACCCCATGGGGCGATGAATTCCCAGTGGCCATAGCGGTACGGCGCCCAGTCCGTCACCGTGACGCGCGGGTACCAGACCGCGCCGTAGCTGGCGTCCTGCGCCCAGCTGCCGTACGGGTCCAGTTGCGGGTAGCCGACCACGTCGCGCGGGATGTAGCGCGCGGCCATCGATTCGTCCTCGGCGCGATTGCGGTCCGCGGCCCAGCGGTCGAAGCCGTCCTGCGCCAATGATGCCTGGTCGGCGACGCGCTCGAGGTCCGTGCCGGCAAAAGTGGCCCCCTGGCCGCCCACGAGCTCCTGCCCCTGGCCGCTGGCGCCGTACACCAGCGCCGCGCCGCTGCGCACCGTCACGCGTGTCGTACCGCGGGAGGGGTCGACGTCGATGCGGTAATCGCCCGGGCCCGCGGCGCGGAACGCCAGCTGCGGTGTGTCGATCTCGAAGTTCTCGCCGCGCGCGAGTTCGCGCACGCGCGCGTTGACGGTGCCCTCGTTCAGGCTGGCCTGCAGCACGTCGTCGTCCAGGTCGGTCAGGTCCAGGAAGGTCTGGCTGTCGACGTGCAGCACGGCCGATCCGAGGTGCAGCTCGGCCCGGGCGCCGCGATCGGTCCAGAGCCGGTCGCCCCGCGTGATCGGCCGGTTCAGCACGGCATCGGCCCATTCGGTTTCGCCGGCGGGGGCGAAGGCGACGGAGCCTTCGATCCGGCTCAGGCTCGCCACGCGCGCAGGCGGGTCGACGTCCTGCTGGGCTCCCGCAGCGGCCGCGCCGAACGCCAGGACCAGCACGGGCAGCCAGCGCGGAAGGACGAAACGCAGGAAGTGTCGGGTGTTCATGGCGGTCTCCATGGTGCTAGAACGCGCGAGGGGCCTTGCCGGGCTGCAAAGGCCGTGTAAAGCGCGGCGAAGCTGCGTTGTTGACTGTAATTCGCTGTAATGGCGGGTTGGTTGCGCCCGGTCAGCTCCAGGGGCCGGAGATGATGGGAATGCCGCGGGGATCCGGCAGCCGGGAGCGCCTGTCGTCGCGCAGGTCGGGCCGCTGCCGCGCTCGCTCGCGCTGCTGCTGTTCCCAGGCCTGCTGATCCCGGCGCCCCTGCTCACCCAGCGCCTGCTGCTGGCGGACCCAGGCGCGCTGGGCCTGTTCCCGCTGCAGCGCCTGCTCGCGCTCCTGCGCTTCGCGCCGTGCCTGCATCTCCTCGCGCTGTTCGCGCTGCTCCCGCAACGCCTGGGCGTCGCGGTCGGCCGAACGCCGCGCCAGCTCCACCTGCCGGGCATGGGCCTCGCGGCGCAGTTGCTCATCGCGACGCGCGACGGCTTCGCGCTTGCCCTGTTCCGCGCGCCGGGCCTGTTCATCGCGGCGGGCCTGTTCCGCTTTCCTGGCGACTGCGACCTGCTCGCGCCGGGCTTGTTCGCGTTTCGCGACATCCCGCTTTGCCAGCTCGGCCTGCCGCGCAACTTGCTCGCGCCGGGTTTGCTCGGCCCGCTTGGCCACCAGCTCGCGCCGGGCCTGTTCGGCGCGCCGCGCCAGCTTTTCCCGCCTGGCTTCGTCGGCTTTGGCTTGTTCGGCCCGTGCCGCGTCTGCTCGCTTCTGCTCGGCACGCCGGGCCCGCGCGGCCGCCTTGGCTTGCTCGGACGCTTTCGCTTGCACCGTCGGCCCGGCTGGCGCCGCGGTCACTTGCGCGGCCATGACGGGCGGCACCGGCTTGCGCGCCGCGGCGGCGAGCTTCACAGGCTCCGGCGTCGCGGGCGCAGCGGCCTTGGCTGCCTCGCCCTGTCGGGGCGGCGGTGCCTGCTCTTGCGCTTGCGTCGGCATGGGTGCCGGCGAAGCGACGGCGGCCGACGCCGCGGCGACCCGCACCTTCGGCGGCGCGGGCGGCAGGGCGCGCGCGGCGGGGGCTGGCTGGGGGTCGGCCAGGGCGCGGCGCTCGGGCATCGGCGGCGGCGGGACGACCTGCGCGTTGGCCAAGGTGTTGACCGCCACCCGCAGCCACCCCGCGCGCACGGGCCGGCCGCGGTGAAGATCCTCGGCGGATATCGAAGTGAGTGCCTCGGGCCTGCGCTGGTGGGCGTAGGTGGCGTTGGGCTGGACCGTCACGTTGCCGTTGACGCTGCCCATGTAGAGCGGGCTCGCCGGGTAGCCGGGCCGCCACGCCTCGCCCGGCGCGAGCGGAAACCAGGCCACGGCGGGCCGCCCGCCGCCCAGCGAGACGCTCCAGCCGATGGCGCCGTTGCCGCCGCCGACGAAGGCGACGAGTGCCGGCGAGTACACCGGCTTGAGCGCGATGCGCCCGGGCACCCAGGCCCAGCGCGAGTCGATCATCGCCCAGCGGCCATAGTGGAAAGGCGCGAAGCCCCAGGCTGCCGCATCGATCCACGTCCACCCCCAGGGCGAAATCCATTCCCAGTGGCCGTTGCGGTAGGGCGCCCAGTTCGCCGCGAGCCCTTGCGGAAACCACACCGGGCCGTACGTCGCATCCTGCATCCACTGGCCGTGCACATCGAGCTGCTGGTAGCCCACCACCTCGCGCGGCACGTAGCGGGCCGAAACCGATTGGTCCTCGCGCCGGTTCCGGTCGGCGGCCCAGCGGTCGAAGTTGTCCTGGGGCGGCGACTCCTGCGCGGCCATCGGGGAGAGGTCGCGCGCGCGGAAGGTGATTTGCTGCCCGCCGCCCAGCGCGAGGACCTGGCCGTCCTCGCCGTAGACGGCGCCGGTGCCCGAATGGATGGTGACGCGCGTCGTGCCGGTGGAGGCATTCACGTCGATGCGGTAGTCGCCGGGGTAGGCGGCGCGGTAGGCCAGGTTGGGCGTGTCGATCTCGAAGTTCTCGCCGTCGGGCAGGCTGCGCACCCGGACATAGACGGTGCCCTGGGTCACGCTCAACTGCGCCGACCGGTCGTCGAGCGCCAGGATTTCCAGGTGGGTCTGGCCGTCCATCCGCACGGCCGACGAGCCGGCCTGGACCTCGGCACGCGAACCCTTGTCGGTCCAGACGCGGTCGCCCCGCGTGAGCGGCCGGTTCAATGGGGCATCGGTCCACTCGTTGTCGCCGGCGGGCGAGAAGACAGCCGCGCCCTCGAGATGGTTCAGGCGGGCCACCCGGGCCGGCGGGTCCGGCTGCGCCATGGCGCGCGCGCCCAGCAGCCCCAGGACCAGCAAAGGTAACAGGCGGACCAGGCAAATTCGAAACAGGCGCGCGGGGCTCATGAACGTTCTCTCCCGGTGAGTAGAACGCCCCAGCGGCTTAAATGATCGCAAAGGCGAGGTAAAGCGCAGCCCCGCGGCCCGCGTTTTTTGTAATCCCGTGTAAAGCGATCCCAGACTAGCCGGATGCCGCCTCGCGCATCGTGACAAATTCCTCGGCCGCGGTCGGATGGATGCCGATGGTGTCGTCGAACACCGCCTTGGTCGCGCCCGCCTTCATCGCCACGGCGAAGCCTTGCACGACCTCGCCGGCATCGGGGCCGACCATGTGCAGGCCCACCACGCGGTCGCTCGCCGAGTCGACGACCAGCTTCATGAACGTGCGCTCGCCGCTGCCGCTCAAGGTGTGCTTGAGCGGCTTGAATTCGCTGCGGAACACGGCGATGCGGCCGAACGTCCTGCGCGCAGCTTCCTCGGTGTGGCCGACGGTGGCGATGTTCGGGTGCGTGAACACCGCCGTCGGGATGTAGTCATAACTCATCGACCGCTTCTTGTTGCCGAACAGGTGGTCCACGACGGCCATGGCCTCGCCCAGTGCGACCGGCGTCAGCTGCACCCGGGCCGTGACGTCGCCCAGCGCGTACACCGATGGCAGCGACGTGCGGTAATGCGCATCGACGGCGATTGCGCCGTCCTTGCCTTGCGCGACGCCGGCCGCGTCCAGGCCCAGACCGTTCACGTTGGGTCGGCGCCCGGTGGCATAAAGCACGACATCCGCCGCGACGGTACTGCCGTCCTGCAGGGTGACCTGCAGGCCTTGCGCCGACTTGTGGATGGCGCGCACGTCCGTCTCGACGCGAAGGTCGATCCCGTTGCGGCGCATTTCGCGGGCGATGAAATCCCGCACCTCGTGATCGAAGCCGCGCAGGACCTGCGTGCCCCGGTAAAGCTGCGTGACCCGGGAACCCAGGCCCTGGAAGATCGAAGCGAACTCGCAGGCGATGTAGCCGCCGCCCACCACCAGCAGCCGGGCCGGGAACGGGTCGAGGTCGAACATGCTGTCCGAGGTGACGACATGCTCGCATCCGGGAAAGGCGGGTACGCTGGGCGTGCCGCCGGTCGCGATGAGCACATGGCGCGCCGTGAAACCCTTCTCGCCCGCGGCCGTGCGCACCCGGACGTCGTGGCCGTTCACGAGCGTCGCCCAGCCGCGCACGACCGCCACGCCCGGGGCATGCAGCAATTGCTCGTACACGGCGTTCAGCCGGGCGATCTCCCTGGCCCGGTTCGCCTTCAGGCGCGGCCAGTCCAGGCGCGGCCGCCCGACGTCCCAGCCGAAGCCTGCCGCGTCATGGAAGTCATGCGCGAAATGCGCCGCGTAGCTGTAGAGCTTCTTCGGGATGCAGCCGACGTTCACGCAGGTGCCTCCCAGTGCCGCCGCCTCGGCCAGCACCACGCGCGCACCGCGCTGGGCCGCCATGCGCGCGGCACGCACGCCGCCGCTGCCGCCGCCGATGACGAAGAGGTCGCAGTCATGGGTCATGGGGAGCCTTTCAGGGCCGGAAGGCCGTGATCTCGTTTCGGATCCACTCGATGAACAGCCGGGTGCGCGCCGGCAGCAGCCGGGCGTGCGGATACACCACGCTGATCGGTCGCGGCGGGCGCTCGAATCGTTCAAGCACGATCTTCAACCGCTTCTCGGCGACGAAGGGGGCCACCTGGTAGGAAAAGAACATCCCGAAGCCCGCCCCGTCGGCGCAGGCCTGGACCGCGGGCAGCACGTGGTTGAACTCCAGGTTGCCGGAGACTTTCAGGCGAAACGCGCGGCCGCCCTCCTGGAAGTCGCCCCAGATCGGCTTGCCCGCGATCATCTGGATGCAATTGGCCTTCTGCAGGTCGCGCGGGTGCCGGGGTGCGCCATGCCGGCGCAGGTACGCCGGGTTGGCGACCACCACCCGGCGGATGCGGCCCAGGGGCAGCGCGACGAGCGAGGAGTCCTCCAGCGCGCCGACGCGGATGCCCACGTCGACGCCCTCTTCCAGCAGGTTCACCACGCGATCGAGCAGCACCACGGTGCAGCGCATCTTGTCGTACTGCTGCACGAAGCGCGTGACGGCGGGCGCGACCCACATCTGGCCGAACAGCACGGGCGCGGTGATGGTGAGATGCCCGGCCGGCTCGCCCGCGCCCGCGCTGAGCGCCGCTTCCGACTCCTCCAGCGCCGCCAATACCTGCCGGCAATTGTCGAGGTGCTGGCGCCCTTCGTCCGTGAGCGAGATGCGGCGCGTCGTCCGGTTGAAAAGCCGCACGCCCAGCCCGGCCTCGTACGCGGCCAGCGAGCGCACGACCGCAGGCAGCGACGAGCCTGCCGCACGCGCCGCGGCGGTGAGGCTGCCCTCGTCGGCGATCCGCACGAAGTTCTGCATGGCCCTGAACTTGTCCACGCCGCCATTAGTCCACAAACCGCAAGAGTCCTGTGCAACCCGGGGTATTTATTCAGCATTGCGCAGCAAACACAATGCGGCTTCTTTTCCAGGAGATCCCTTCATGACTTCCAGCAAGCCAACGCGTCCCATCAGGCTTCACCGCATGGCGCTGTCGGGCCACGCCCATCGCGTGGAGCTGTTCCTGTCCCTGCTCGGGCTGCCGTACGAGGTGGTCGAGGTGGACCTGCGCGCCGGCGCGCACAAGCGCCCGAAGTTCCTTCGCATGAACTGCTTCGGCCAGGTGCCGGTGATCGAGGACGGCGACGTCACGCTGGGCGACTCGAACGCCATCCTCGTGTACCTCGAAGGCCGCTATGCGCCCGGGCAGTGGCTGCCGCGCGACCCGGTGGGCGCCGCCCAGGTCCAGCGCTGGCTTTCCGTGGCCGCCGGCCAGCTCGCCTTCGGCGCCGCGGCGGCGCGCGTGACCGTGCTGTTCAAGCGCCCCGATGACCCGTCGGCCGCGATCGCGCGGGCCAACGCATTGCTCCAGGTCATGGAATCCGAGCTCGCCGGCCGGCCCTTCCTCGCCGGGACGGAGCCGACCCTGGCCGACATCGCCAACTACACCTACACGGCGCACGCGCCCGAAGGAAACGTTTCGCTGGAACCTTACCCGAACGTGCGCGCCTGGCTCGCACGCATCGAGGCACTGCCCGGCTTCATTCCGATGATGAAGTCGCCAGTGGGCCCGGCCGCCTGAGCGCTGCCATGGCCGCGACCTTTCACGAAGGCGAAGTCGCCCTGCAGGAGCGCGCCGGCTCGCGCGCCAAACTGGCGGAGATCGGGCCGCGCGTGATCCGCGACCACATGCCCGACCAGCACCGGGAGTTCTTCGCCCAATTACCCTTCGTCCTCGTGGGAACCGTCGATCCGCAAGGCCAGCCCTGGGCCTCGGTGCTGGCCGGCGAACCGGGGTTCGTGGCCTCGCCCGATCCGCACCGGCTGGTGGTGCGGGCGCGGCCCCTCGCGCACGACCCACTGGCCGCCAACCTGGCCGACGGCGCGCCCATCGGCCTGCTCGGCATCGAGCCGCATACGCGCCGGCGCAACCGCCTGAACGGGTGGGTCGCGAACCGGCATGAAGCGGGCTTCGAGCTGCAGGTCGGCCAGAGCTTCGGCAACTGTCCCAAGTACATCCAGGCGCGGCGGCCGCAGTTCACCGGCGCCCCGGGGGAGCCGCGGCCCGCCCAGGTCCTGGACACGCTGGATGCGCCTGCGCGCGAACTGCTCGGGCATGCGGACACCTTCTTCGTCGCCACGGCCCATCCGCGGGCGGGACGCGGCGACGCACCGGCATTCGGCGTCGACGTGTCGCATCGCGGCGGCAAGCCCGGATTCGTGCGTGTCGAGGGCCACCAGCTCATCGTGCCGGACTTCATCGGCAACGCGTTCTTCAACACGCTGGGCAACCTGACGGTGAACCCGCGTTGCGCTCTGCTGTTCATGGACTTCGACACCGGCGACCTGCTTCACGTGGCGGCGCGCGGCGAAATCATCCATGAAGGGCCCGAAGTCGATGCGTTCCGGGGCGCGCAGCGCCTGATGCGCTTTTATGCCGTGTCGGCCCTGCGCCTGCCTGCGGCGCTGCCACTGCGCTGGGGCGAAGCCGAGCTGTCGCCGGCGCTGGAGGCGACGGGCGCCTGGCGTTGACGCAGTGGGGGCTGGGCGCCGTCGTGGCCTATGATTTGTGGCCATGACAGTCCTGTCCCATAGCGCACAACGGTTGAGCCGCGCCGGCCGCGCGCCGCTGCGCTGGCTCACCGGCTGGGGCCGCATCATCTTCTTCGGGGCTTCGGTGCTGGTGCTGGCGATGACGCCATCCAGTTACGGCCGCGCGACGCGCGAGACGCTGATGGCGCACATCTACGTCGACACCGCGCCGATCCTGCCCTGGTTCACGACGCTGGCTGCGCTGCTCACGCTCGTCATCACGCGCATCGTCGTGGTCACGGCCCTGAGCTACGGCCTGTCGCAATACGCGCTGGAGATGGTGATCCGCGTGCTGGTGCTGGAGCTCATCCCGCTCACGGCCGCCATGTTCGTGGCGTTGCGCTGCACCATTCCCAATGGGGCGGCGCTGGCCGAGATGCGGCGAGCAGGGCGCTTCGACGAGCTGGCGGCGCGCGGGGTCGACCCGGTCGTGGCGCTGGTGCTGCCCCGCGCCATGGCGGGCATCTTCGCGACGCTGACACTCGCCGCGCTCAGCTGCGTGGTGGCGCTGGTGCTGGCTTACCTGGCCGTGTACGGCTGGACCGTGGCCGGCCTGGCCGGCTACACGCGCGTCTTCGGCCATGTGTTCGACCCGTCCGTGGCGCTGATCTTCGCGCTCAAGACGCTGTTCTTCAGCTTCGCGGTGTCCATCATCCCCATGGCCTCGGGCCTGTACGACGTCGAGGGCGACGGTTCGCGCGAGAGCGCGGCGCTGCAGGGCCTGGTGCGGATGTTCGCCGTGCTGCTCCTGCTCGAAGCGGCGTCGCTGACCGGCAACTACTACTGATGGCGATGCAAGACAAACCCGACACCCCGGCGCAGCACCCCGAGCCCGCCGCGACGGCGCGGCCGGTGCGCAACCTGGAAATCAAGGCGGCCCTGCTGCTCTTGTTCACCGGCCTGTTGATCGCGGCTTCGGTGCTCTACCTGCTCTACGCGCGAGGGGTCTTCCAGCCCACGCAGACGCTGGTGCTGATGGCCGAGGATTCGGAAGGCGTGGTCGTCGGCATGGACATGACGTTCTCGGGCTTCCCGATCGGGCGCGTGCGGCGGGTCGAACTGGCCGAAACCGGCGACGTGCGCATCGTCATCGACGTGCCGAAGAAGGACGCGCACTGGCTGCGAACCTCCAGCATCTTCACGCTGGTGCGCGGGCTGGTGGGCGGCACCAACATCCGCGCCTATTCCGGCGTCCTCACCGACCCGCCCTTGCCCGACGGCGCAGTTCGCACGGCGCTGCGCGGCGATGCCACGGCGGAACTGCCGCGCGTGCTCGCATCGGCCAAGGAAGTCCTGGAGAACGTGAGCCGGATGACGGCGCAGGATGCCGGGCTGCGGGCGACACTCGACAACCTGCAGGAGGTCACCGCGAGGCTCAAGGGACCGCGCGGCGCGCTCGGCGTGATGTTCGGCAACGACGCGGACGCGCAAAAGCTCGTCGCGGCGCTCGATCGAACCAACGCGCTGCTCGCGCGCGTCGACGGCCTGGCAGCCAAGGCGGACACCCAGGTGTTCGGGCCGGACGGCGTGATGAAGGAGGCGCGCGCCACCGTCGTGCAACTCAACGTGCTGCTGGGCGAGGCGCGCGAGAGCCTGAAGAAGGTGGATGCCGTGCTGGTCGAGGCCCAGGGCATCGGCGCCAATGTGCGGGGCGCCACCACGGACCTGGGGACGCTGCGGGGCGACGTCGAGGCCAACCTGCAGAAGATCGAAGGCATGATCAACGAGCTGAACCGCAAGTGGCCGTTCGCCCGCGACACCGAGGTGAAGCTGCCATGAGGCGCCTGGCCGCATGGGCGCTCCCCGCGCTGCTGCTGGCCGGCTGCGGCAACCAGCCGCGCGCCCCGGATTGGCAGATGAATGCCCATGACGGGCTGGAACGCTACGTCAAGGCCTACCTCGGCGGCAAGGCGCGCGTCGAATCGTCCGAGTTCGAGCGGGCCCGGGGCGAGCTGGAAAGCACCGGCCAGCCCGGCCTGGTGGCTCGCGCGGAATTGACGCGATGCGCCGTCCGCGTGGCCAGCTTGGTCATGGAACCCTGCGACGGGTTCGAGCGCCTGCGTGCCGACGCACCCGCGGCCGAGCGCGCGTACGCCGATTACCTCGCCGGCCGCATCGCCCCAGCGGACGTGCCGCTGCTGCCGCCACAGCACCGCGCCGTCGCGGCCGGGCAGGGCGACGCGGCCGCCTTGCAGGCGATCGAAGACCCGTTGTCGCGGCTGGTGGCGGCGGGCGTGCTGTTGCGCACCGGCCGCGCCGCGCCGCAAGTGCTCGCGATCGCGACGGACACCGCCTCGGCGCAGGGCTGGCGCCGGCCGCTGCTCGCCTGGCTGGGCGTGCAGGCGCAACGCGCCGAACAGGCCGGCGCAGCCGACGAAGCGCAGCGGTTGCGCCGGCGCATGGCGCTGGCGGCCGGTGCCGCGTGAGCGCGATGCTGCTCAAGGTCGGCGAACTCGCCAGGCACACGGGCCTCACGGTGCGCACGCTGCACCATTACGACGAGATCGGTCTGCTCAAGCCCTCGGGCCGGTCCGAATCCGGTTATCGCCTCTACAGCCGGGCGGACGTGGCGCGGCTGCACGGCATCCAGGCGCTGCGGCACCTGGGCCTGCCGCTGGCGGACATCGCAGCCATGCTCGATGCCAGCGGAACCCCGCCGGGCCTGATCATCGAGCAACAGATCCGCGCACTCGATCGCGAGATCGCGCGGGCCGCCGACCTGCGCGGGCACCTGGAGTTGCTGCAGCACCAGCTCGCCAAGGGCGACGAGCCCGACATGGCGGCCTGGCTCGACGCGCTGGCCCTCATGAAGACCTACGGCAAGTACTTCAGCGCCGCCGAGCTGAAGACGATCTTCTCCAACTGGAGCCTGATCGAAGCCGAGTGGGTCCCACTGGTCGACGCGGTGCGCGGGGCGATGGACTGCGGCGTCGCGCCCGACTCGACGCAGGCGCAGCCGCTCGCGCGCCGCTGGATGAGCCTCATGCTGCACTGGATGGGCGGCGATTTCGACCTGATCGACCGCTGGGGCGAGATGTACCGCCGGGAGCCGTCCGCGCATGGCCGCAACGGAGCGCCGCAATCGGACATGATCGATTTCATCCGCCGTGCCATCGACGTGCGGATGGCGCTGCTCACGAAGTACCTTGCGCCCGAGGAGGTGCGGCGTATCCGGCCTGTGCCGGAATCCGAGTTGCACGCGATCGAGGCCCAGGTCAGAGGCCTGATGGCCCGGAACGTGCGGCCGGGCAGCGAGCCGGCCCGCGCGGCTGCGCGGCAGTGGCTTGCCGTCCTCGACCGCATGGTCGGCCGCGACGCCGGCATCCGCGCGAAGTTGCTGCGCGCCCACGCCTGCGAGCCGCTGCTGCAGGCAGGCGCGGTGCTTTCACCCGCCGTGCGGGCCTATCTCACGGAAAGCGCGCAGGGGGCTTGACCCTCACGCCACGTGAGGGTCCACAGTCGGCCCCCATGAACTCGAACCCCCGCACCTCGGCGCGCGCCGAACTGTTTCGCGACTGCAATTTCCTCTGGTTCATCGGCGGCGGAACGCTGTCCCTGCTCGGTGACCAGTTCACGCTGATCGCGCTGCCGTGGCTGGTGCTGACGATGACGGGCGATACCCTCGTGCTCGGCACGGTGCTGGCGCTGATCAGCGTGCCCCGGGCGCTGTTCATCCTCGTGGGGGGCGCCATCGTCGACCGCCATTCGCCCAAGCGGGTGCTGATGGCCACGAAGTACATCAACACGCTGCTGCTCGGGCTGCTCGCGGCACTGATCCTCGCGGACATCTTGACGCTGCCGATGGTGTACGCGCTGTCGCTGGGCATCGGCGTGTCCACCGCCTTCAGCATTCCCTCGGGCACCGCGATGATGCCCACGGTCGTGGCGCCGACCCACCTGGCCGCCGCCAACAGCCTGTTCCTCGGCCTGCGCCAGCTGTCGATGTTCGTGGGGCCGCTGCTCGCCGGACTGTTGATCGCGCTGTTCGGGGACGGCGCCGGCGGCTCGATGGCGAACGCGAAAGGGATCGCGCTGGCCTTCGCGTTCGATGCCTTCAGCTTCGCGCTGTCGGCGTGGACGCTGGCCAAGGTCGCAACGCGCGGGTCCGCCACCGCGGTGGGCAACGCGTCCACGGCGGTCTGGTCGTCGGTCGCGCAAGGGCTGCGCCACTTCTGGCGCGACGCCGAGCTGCGGACGTGCTTCATCTACTGGGCGGCTGTCGCGCTGCTCATCATGGGGCCTATCCACATCGCGCTGCCGGTGCTGGCCAGCACCCGGCCGACCCTGGGCGCGGCGGCGTTCGGCATCATGGTGGGCGCGCACGGCGCCGGTACCCTGGCCGGCATGATCGTGTCGGGTGTCCGGCCGGGACTGCGCATCGGCAGCCTCGGCACGACGATCCTGGCGTTCGACGCGGTGATCGGCCTGCTGTTCATCCCGCTCGGACAGATCGGTGCGGTCTGGCAGGGCGCCGGCCTGATGCTGGCCATCGGCCTGCTCGGCGGCTTCATGCACGTGGCGGTGTATACGTGGATCCAGCGCCGCGTTCCGCCGGCGCTGATGGGCCGGGCGATGAGCCTGTTCATGTTCATCTTCATGGGGCTTGCGCCGGTCTCGGCCGCGATCACGGGCTGGATCATGCGCGGCGTGACGCTGGGCCAGCTGTTCGCCGCGTGCGGCGGCGCGCTGGTGGTGCTGGCGGCGCTGGCCTTCGGCACGTCGCGGATGCGCCACGTGACGGATGCGATGCCGGTGGCCCGCTAGCTAGCGCCTCTGCGCCCGCGCAGCCCTGCGAAGCTCCGACGCCACCGATTCCGCGAGCTTCCCGAGCGACCGCCCTTCACGCGCGTACAGGTTGAAAACGATCGCCGGCAACCGCTCGTACAAGGGCAGCTCCACCAGGGACCCCGCTTCCAGGAAGGGGGCCACCGAGGGCCGCGTCACCGTTGCCAGCAGGTCGGTCCGCAACAGCAGGTTCAAGAGCGCGGAGAAGGACTCCCGCTGCACGATGTAATTCGGATGCGGCAGGCCCGCGAGGCGAAGGACGCGCAGGACCGATTCCTCACCCTCGCTGCTGGCACCTTTGATCCACTTCGCGCACGCCAGCTGCGCGAGGCGGGTAACGCCGACCTGCGGATGGTGGGGGCGCGCGGCGATGATCAGGTCGGCGCTGAACAGCCGCTGGCAGGTGAAGCCTTGGCCCAGCACCCCGCTGGACGGAAACGCTGCCAAGTCCAGCGTACCCTCACGCAGGCCGGCCGCGACCTGCGACGGGGAGCCCTGCGCGATATGCAGTGTCGCGTCAGGGTGCCGAGCATGGAACCGTTCCACCACGCGCGCCAAGAGCACCGCTTCGCCCGACGCGGACACCGCGACGTTCACCATCCGGCTGCGGCCGAGAGCAACGCCGGAGATCTCTTCGCGCGCCTTCTCCAGCTCGACACTAACCAGTCGCGCGTGCGGCAGCAGGAGCTGCCCCGATTCGGTCAGTCGGATGCCGGCCGCGGACCGCTCCAGCAGCGGCGCGCCGTAGTACCTCTCCAACGCGGCCAGGTTCCGGCTGATCGACGCTTGGCTCTGTCCGCTCTTGCGCGCGGCGGCGCGAATGCCCCCGGTATCCACCACGGCAAGGAAGTCGCGTAACTGAACGTCTCTCACGGTGTTCGATTTTCCTGAACATGTTCGACAACGGTGCATCTTACGGCGGGGGCCCGTCCGTGCCTACCATGCACCCGACAAGGAGACACCCACGAGATGACAGAATTGTTTGGCGAGTACGACCTTTGCGTGGCCGGAGCCGGCGTCACAGGGCTGGTCGCGGCGGTCTCCGCCGCGCGCGAAGGCGCCAGCGTGCTGCTGCTGGAGGCGGGCCCCGCGATCGGCGGCATGCTGACGCTGGGCCGCATGACGTCGGCGACGGGCAGCGTGCACGGTGGCATTTACCGCGAGCTGCTGCAAAGCGTCGAACGCAACGGCGGCGGCAACGCGAAGGCGCGCTACTTTCACGGTGCGCAGCAGACCGGCCTTTGGGATCCGGCGGCCATGCGCAAGGCCGTGCTTGCACTGGTGCATTCAGCTGGTATTGATGCGCTGCTGCACGCATCGGTCACCGATGTGCTCAGGCAGGGGGCGCTGTTGCGGGGTTTGTTCCTGCAGGTCAAGGGAGGTCAGCGCCTGGTGCTGGCCCAGACGGTGATCGACGCGACCGGCGATGCCGACGTGGCGGCCCTCGCTGGCGCGGCCCTGCAGATCGGCCGCGAGGCCGACGGGCTGAGCCAACCCATGTCGTCCTACGTGCGCGTGCTCAACGTCGACATGCCGGCGCTTGCAAAGTATGCCAAGGAGAACGCTGGGGATTTCAGTCTGGTGGATGTGCCCGAGCCGCTTCCAGAACACAACGAAGGCTACGCCGGTAGCCTGCGCATCGCGGGTTTCGACAAGCAGATCGAGCATGCGCGCAGCCAGGGATTTGAGTGGACCCCCCCGCGAGACAAGATGTTGATGAAGGCCGGCATGATCCCGGGTGAGGTCAACCTCAACGTGACGTGCGTCAATGGTAATCCGCTCGACGAACGGGCCCGCACCCGAGCCGAGTTTGAAGTCGAGCGGCAGGCTTATGTGGCCGTTGACTTCCTGCGCCAGTTCGTGCCGGGCTTCGCCAATGCCGTGCTGCTGGAGGTCGCACCGCGCTTGGGGGTGCGAGAGAGCCGGCGCATCCTCGGCGAACATGTGATGTCGGCGGATGAGGTCCGCAACGAGGCACGCTTCGAGGACGCGATCGGCCTGTCGGAGTGTCCGATCGATGTGCACGACCCGCTGTCGCAGCAGATCTGGGTCGAGGCCGTGGGTTCGGGGTACGGAATCCCGTTCAGGGCCCTGATGCCGCGTGGCGTGGACGGGCTGCTGGCTGCGGGGCGGTGCGCGTCGGCCGACCACGTGGCAATGGGGTCCCTGCGCAACACGCCGGCCTGCGCGCTCATGGGCGAGGCCGCAGGCGTCGCGGCCGCGCTCGCGGCCAGGCAGTGCACGACCGTTGGCAAGCTGTCCGTCACGGATATCCAGCAGGTGTTGAAGCAGCGTGGCATCCGGCTCGGCACGCCCGAGATTTCCGAAGAGATCAAGAAGGAGAAAGTGTGATGTTGATCAGCAAGCGACTCATGGTCACGGCGGCAATTGCCGCGGCATTCGGTACGTGGCCCCTGGCCGGCCAAGCCGCGGACAAGTTCCCGTCCAAGATCGTCCGAATCATCATCCCGACGCCGCCGGGCGGATCGAATGACGTGCTCATGCGCCCGATCGCCACGAAGCTGCAGGAGATCTGGAAGCAGCCCGTGATCCTGGAATACAAGCCCGGCGCCAATCAGATCATCGGCGCGGACTTTGCCGCGAAGTCGGCACCTGACGGCCACACCATCGGAATTGTCCTGGTGTCCCACGTCATGAATGTCGTGCTGCGCAGCAAGCTGCCCTATGACCTGCTGGAGGACTTCGCTGGCGTCATGCTGATCGGCTTCCAGCCGCTCATCATCACTACGGTGACCGACAACCCCTATAGCTCGGTGGGGGATATGCTGGCCGCTGCGCGCAAGGCTCCCGGCTCGATCTCGTATGCCACCACTGGCATGGGCAGCCCGATGCATTTCGCAGGCGAGTCGATTGCGAGGTCCGCAAAGGTCGAACTCAACCACGTCCCGTTCAAGGGTGGCGCGCAGGCGGTGCAAGAGGTCATGTCGGGCCGTGTGACGATGAACATTTCCACACTCAGCACGGCGCTCCCATTCATGCAGCAGGGCAGGCTCAGGCCTCTGGCGGTGCTGGAGCCGAAGCGCATTGAGGCGATGCCGGATGTCCCCGCCTTGGCGGAAGTAGTCCCCGGCTTGGCTATCCGCAGTTTCGTGGGCTTGGTCGTGCCGAAAGCGACGCCGCGCGACGTGATCCAACAGATCAACGAAGGCCTGAAAACCGTGCTCAAGTCCCCGGAGATCCGTGCCGCATTGAACAGGCAAAGCATGGAAATCGTGGCGAGCAACCCCGAAGTACTCGATCAACTGCTCAAGGACGAGGTTGCGCACTGGTCGGTACTAGTCAAGAAGACCGGCATCACGGTCGAGTAGTGGGCGCGAAGGGAGGCAATTATTGCTTAGGCGCAGATCCGACCCCCGTGGGCAGGTCTCACGCACGACCCGGTGCATGACGGCTGGATGCGCGCCGTGTCAGCGTTGTAGCCGCGCCCTTGCTGTCGAAAAACGTGTCGGGCGCGTCCGCGGGTTTGATGGCGGCGCGGCACTCGAGGACGAAGCGGCCGCGCGAATAGTCGAGTTCCATCGCCTCGCGGGAGCGCCCGGCACACGGGTCGGCCGCCGGATCTTGTGTTGACGCGCACGCACACTATGGCCCCGGCGTCGCGCCAGCGCTGGTAGAGCGAGGGCGCCCGCGCGCGCTTCGGCACGGTGCGGGTGCGGGTGCGGCGTGGGGAGTCTTCCAGGTCATGGATCAGCACGTCGGTGCCGCTTTGCGCCATCGCATCGCGCGGTCGGCGCCCGCGCCGAACAGCCACGTGCGCCGCAGTTCGGGGCTGCGAGCCGGCGCGGGGCCAGCCGTGCCGGCGGCAGCGGGTGAAGCGAGGCGGGCGTGGCAAGCCGGCCAATCATTTTGGGATGAATCACCCGCAGGCGGGGCGCGGGTTACAAGCTGAGGGACGGCGTGCGCGGCCGTCGATGCCGCCCAAGAAAAAAGCCCGGCACCTTCCGGCGCCGGGCTTTAGCGGTGAACCGCCTGGCCTTACGGCTTGCTGGCTGTCGGGAACGGCCAGGCAGCCTGGGGATTCAGCGTGGTCTGTGCCGCCGGCATAGCCGGGGCCGCAGGGGCCGCCTTGGCTACCGGTTTGGCAGCAGGTTTTTTCGCTGCTTTCTTCGCCGGCTTCTTGGCAGCTTTTTTCGCTGCCGGACGCTTTTTGGCCGGGGCCTTCTTGGCTGCTGTCTTTTTCGCAGCCTTTTTCTTCGCCGGAGCCTTCTTGGCAGCGGCCTTCTTCGCCGGAGCCTTCTTGGCAGCCGTCTTCTTGGCCGCGGGGCGCTTGGCGGCGGCCTTCTTGGCCGGAGCCTTCTTGGCGGCGGCCTTCTTGGCCGGAGCCTTCTTCGCCGTCGTCTTCTTCGCGGCCGTCTTCTTGGCGGCCGGACGCTTCGCTGCGGCCTTCTTTGCCGGGGCCTTCTTGGCGGCCGATTTCTTTGCAGTTGCCATTTCTATCTCCTGTTCAAGTTGATCAACATCAACCAATGAAGCACTCCATGCTTGTTGGTTTGCATGAAGCGATTCGTGCGGTTGGGCCGAAGCCCAGCCACGCGAACACCGTGGCCCGCCTTGGCGCCTGGCTCTTGCGGCCGGTCGCCAAAGCGGACGATTCTCAAACTCGTCTTCCTCGATTCAATCCCAGGAAAGCGCGCCACCCGTCTGGTACTCGATCACGCGGGTCTCGAAGAAGTTGCGCTCTTTCTTCAGGTCAATCATCTCGCTCATCCAGGGGAACGGGTTTTCCTCGTTCGGATAGAGCGCTTCCAGGCCGATCTGCGTGGCGCGGCGGTTCGCGATGTAACGCAGGTAGCCCTTGAACATGGAGGCGTTGAGGCCCAGGACGCCACGCGGCATGGTGTCCTCGGCATAACGGTATTCGAGCTCGACGGCCTCCTGGAAGAGCGCCTTGATCTCCGCCTTGAACTCGGAAGTCCAGAGGTGCGGGTTCTCGAGCTTGAGCTGGTTGATCAGGTCGATGCCGAAGTTGCAGTGCATCGACTCGTCGCGCAGGATGTACTGGTACTGCTCGG
>Ga0255338_1000921_pt1 | contig 68233 bp, 56 predicted proteins | sample MeOH1_35cm_T4_19_FD_203715 | JGI IMG/M metagenome (GOLD analysis project Ga0255338, IMG submission 203715) | Sandy soil microbial communities from University of British Columbia, Vancouver, Canada - MeOH1_35cm_T4_195 | ecosystem: Engineered > Artificial ecosystem > Sand microcosm > Unclassified ... | reverse complement strand
GAATACTTCCCCATCTGTTACAAAAAGCGGCCTGAATCACCCCCGTCTCCAATGGGGCTGCTTCCGGCCGTGACTTCAGGGAGGGCGCGCGACTCTCTTTCCCCACCCCTGGAGCTGAACGAAAGTATTAATATATATCTAACGAAAGTTAATACTCAATATTGGGTATCGCTCCGCTTTAATGGTTAATACGGAACGGCAGCAGCGTATAAAAATTCATGAAAGTCGCAGATTTCGGTGCGATTCTGACATATTTCCGGCCGCATCAATTAAAATCGGCCTGGTTTGTACAAAATCGGGACATGGCTTCATTAATTTTGTTAAGGACAAATTTATTAATCTAACTATATCGTAAGTTATAGCTGTCGATTCGATAGATATGGATTAGAAATAGAGGCTGCTGCCGGGGGGTATGTGTGGCTGAAGGCTCCATGGCGAATGGAGAGTCGGTTTTTGCGAGCTGGGTCGATGCCGATCCGATTCCGCACGCGATAATCGATCGCTCTTTGCGCCTGCATTGGCAGAACAGAGCCGCCATGGCGCTGCTGCAGCATTCGTCGGATTTACAGGAACAGGACGACCGCCTCTTCGCCCTCCAACCGGATAATCAGTCGCGCCTTGAGTTGTTCGTTGCCCATGCGGGGTCCAGCGCGGCATCGTCGATGGTCATTCTGCCCGTCAAGAAAGATTATCTCATCATTCGCGGAAGGCTGATCGAAACCAGTCCGGGGAGCAAACTGATCGGCCTCATCTTCTTTTCCGCACAGCATTTCATCGATCGATCGATCATATCCGATGACGTCAAGGACATATACCGGCTTACCAATGGCGAGCATAAAATATTGAACGCCATGATGAGCGGCATGAATGCGGAACAGATTTCAGGAAATCTGAAAATTTCCCTGGAAACAGTCAGGACGCATATCCGCCGTATCTATTCGAAGATCGGCGTGAGAAGTCGTGAGGCATTGTTCGCTCAACTACAACCATTCAAATTCCTTGCATATTAAGGCGGCTTGCAATCTGATTGCATCAGACCAAATTTTTTGATGGCAAGCCGCTTGGTCCCGAAATCACCGCTGCGCTTATGCAAGCTATCGAACTTTGCGAAGACTTGCGCCATCATGTCGAGGAAGTCGCTCCGGATATCGGTTTGCTCTAACCTGCCTTCTCGCCAAGCTTGCGCGCCCGTTCACGCAGGATCATCTTCTGGATCTTCCCGGTCGATGTCTTCGGAATGACTCCGAATGAGAAGTCCTTCGGCGTCTTATAGCCGGCAAGATGCGAGCGACAAAATGCTTGCAACTCCGCCGCATTGACAGCGTGGCCGTCGCGCACTTCGATGAAAGCGCACGGCACCTCGCCCCAGCGAGCATCCGGCTTGGCAACTACCGCAGCGATCAACACGGCGGAATGCTGGTGAAGAACATCTTCAACTTCGAGGGAGGAGATATTCTCTCCACCGGAAATGATCACATCTTTCGAACGATCGGTGATCCGAGCATAGCCGTCGGAATCCAGAACGGCAAGGTCGCCCGTATGAAACCAGCCACCCGCGAACGCCGCAGCGGTCGCCTCCGGATTGTTGAGATAGCCGCTCATCGTGGCATTCCCCCGGAACATGATCTCGCCCACCGTTTCGCCGTCAGCCGGCACCGGCGTCATCGTCGTGGGGTCCAGAACGCACATTGCCTGTTGCGAGATCATGGCGACGCCCTGCCGGGCATTGAGCCGGGCTCGTTCCTCGGCTGATGTCCCGGCCCATTCGGGCTGCTTCACGCAGACCGCGGCAGGCCCATAGACCTCCGTAAGACCATAGACATGGGTTAGATCGAAGCCTCTGCGCTCCCCGCCTTCGATCAGCGCGCTGGGCGGGGCCGCGCCTGCAACCAATCCTTTCACGGGACGAGACAGCATTTTTTTCTGCCTCGCCAATTCATCGACGAGCATCGCGTACACGATCGGCGCACCGCACATGTGCGAAACACCATGCGCTTCGACAAGGTCGAGGACAAAGGGCGGATCGACGCGCCGGAGGCAGATATTGGTCCCGCCCTGAGCGGCTATCGTCCAGGGGAAACACCAGCCGTTGCAATGAAACATCGGCAGCGTCCAAAGATAGACCGGGTTTTGCGGCATCGACCATGTAATGATCTGCGCGAGCGCGTTGAGATGGGCACCGCGGTGATGAGTCACCACGCCCTTGGGATCCCCTGTCGTGCCGGAGGTGTAATTGAGGGATATGGGCTCACGCTCGTCTTCCGGCAGCATCCACTCACCGCTGGTCGAGCCTTCTTCCAGAAGCGCCTCATAATCGAGTCTGCCGGCGCGGACTCCGGTTCCGGTATAAAGTGCGTCATCGATATCGACGACGGCAGGAGGATTGGCGAGCATCGCGATGGCGGAAATAACGGTTTCAGCGAATTCGCGATCAACCAGAAGGATGCGCGCGCCGCTATGGGCAAGCTGGAATGCGATCTCTTCAGCCTTGAGCCGCGTGTTGAGTGTATTGAGCACCGCACCCGCCATCGGAACACCGAAATGTGATTCGTACATGGCAGGAGTATTGGGTGCGATGATCGCTACGATATCACCGCGACCAATGCCGCGACTTCGCAAGGCCGAGGCCAGTCGCAGGCAGCGACCGTAGGTTTGCTTCCATGTCTGCCGCAGCGCGCCATGAACGAGAGCGACCCGCTCAGGATAGAGCGTCGCAGTTCTCGGCAGGAATGACAGAGGCGTCAGCGGCGCGAAATGCGCCCTGCGGGCGTCGGGCGTAGGTTCGAAAAAGCCAAGGACCATGATAATCGTCTTTATTTTGGTAGCAGATTTCCTTCCGGCACCGTGTCTGCCTGACGACCGGTGAACCAGCTCACTCGGGATCGGCGTCGACGGCGGCGATCACTTCACGGAGCGCGGCAAAAGTCCGTTGCAACTCCTCCACCGTGACGATCAACGGGAAGATGAACGCCACGCTTCCCCAAAGTTCGCGCGCAATCACGCCTCGCTCGAACAATCCGAGATTGACGCGGTGACAGAGCGCCGCCACATCCTCTTCCTTGCCGCTGGCCGCCTTGAACTCGACCGCCGCCATGACGCCGATCCCGCGAACATCGCCAACGATGCCGAACTGGTCCACGCCCTTCAGCCCCTCGACGATCGCCGGTTCGATCTCGCGCGACACGCGCTGCGCCAGTCCATTTTCAATGACGGCGATATTCGCCAGCGCGACAGCCGCGCCGACCGGATGCGCGCAATAGGTGAAGCCATGCTCGAAATCGTCCGGAGACGCGTCCAGCACCGACGTGACCTTCTTCGAAACGCCGACCGCCGACATGGGGAAATAACCGGAGGTCAGCCCCTTGGCCAAGGTCATCATGTCCGGCTCGAAACCGAATTTCTGATAACCGAACATCTCGCCCGTCTTGCCGAAGCCGGTGACGACCTCATCGGCTATCAGGAGAATGTCGTGCCGGTCGCAGATGCGCCGCACTTCCGCCCAGTAGGAAGAGGGAGGAACGATGATCCCGGCGGTCGCCTGAATCGGTTCAGCGACAAAGGCGGCGATCTTGTCGGCGCCAACCTCCAGGATGATGCGCTCGATCGATCGCGCCGCTTCGAGTCCGAAAGCGTCCGGGTCGAGCCCATTGCCATATTTATAGTGAAAGGGCGCGTCCGCATGGCGGACCAGGCCCGGCAACGGCAGGCCGAACTGCGGATGATACAGATCGAGCCCCGTCAGGCTGGTCGCCACGATCGTATTGCCATGATAGCCATGCCTGCGCGCAATGAGCATGCGCTTTTCCGGCTGGCCGCGCAGCAGCCAATAATAATAGGCTATCTTGATCGCGCTTTCATTGGCGTCCGATCCTGTCGACGCGAAGAAAAAGCGGTCGAACACGCCGCCGTTCATCGCGACAAGTTTGCTGGCGAGCAAAGCGGCATTCTCATTGGTCAGGCCAGCGAAGCCGTGCGAATAGCTGAGGCGTGCCATGGCCTCCGCCGCCGCGCTACAGACCGACTCATTGCCGTAACCGATATTGACGCAACCAAGCCCCGAAAGCCCGTCGAGATAGTCCCGCCCATCAATCGTGACATAGCTGCCCTTGGCCCGTTCGATGACCGTCACATCCTCGACGTTCCGGTTCGAAGTCCGGGTCATCGGATGCAAATGATACCGAAGGTCGGTTTCGGCCGTCGCTGATGCCGTTGCCTGTGTAGCCACTATTTCCTCGCCTCAACTGTTCATTCATCGGTGAGGCATCACAATCACAGATAAATATCGATTATTCAATAGATGAAATGCAGATAATTCCGTTAAATTGGAATTTAAACGAATAATTATCTGTTATTAGGTGGAGGGGCACCATGGGTCATCCACGACCGTCGATGACGATGCGCGGCGAAGGGGAGGCTCCGCTCGGAACCGCCCGGTCGGCATGAAAAGTTAAAGGCGCGTTCTGCCCCTCAGGCAGTCAATCCGCGCTCAGGCGTTCCCCACCGCAGCCCGTTCCGACGGCAGCGAGACCATCGGCGCTGTCCGCTTCGGCGCCAGTTCAGCGATGTAGCGGGTCAGGTAGGAATGATAGGCGCGCTCCGCTTCCACCGCATAATCATCGGTGATGATATTGTGGCGAAGACAGGACAAGGACCAGACGCTGTCGCTCAACCCGATCGCGATCTCGATCTTGGGGCACAGGAAATCCGGGTCCGCGATGTGGAAATGCCGCTCATAGGTGCGGGCCAATATGCGCGCATAGCTCTCATTGCCCTGGATGTCCGCCATCCGCACCTGCCAGCTATATTCCGACCCCAGGAAAAGCCGCCGCACCACTTCATGCCCGTTGTAGAACTGGCGCGCCCGCTCCCCTATGATGCGGAAGATGTCCCGCCAGTTCACCAGCTCGGCATGGTCGAGATCGGAGGCGATGATCTCCTCGAAAATCTGGAGATAGCGCTGCGCCACCGCGACGACCGCGGCCGCCATGCTGGGAAAGAAATGATAGACCGAAGCGGCGGGCACGCCTGCCGCCTCCGCAATGTCATAGAGGCTGAGATCGCCCGCGCCGCGCTCGCTGATCAGCCGATCGGTCGTGTCGACCAGCAATTCGAAGCGCAACCGCCCCTGCACCCGCTGCGGCGCGCGCGGAATGGTCGCGTTCGCAGCGGTTTCCTTTGGTTTTTTCGTTTTCTTCGAAGGGGGTGGAGTCTGAGACATTGGGCTCGATGATGATGTTATGGACGCTGTCCGGGGGTTGATACGCGGTCAGAAGCCGCCTGTCACGTGAATCGCCTCTCCGGTGATCCATCGCGCTTCGTCGGACGCCAGGAAAATCGTCACCGGGGTGATGTCGTCAACCTGTCCTATCCGCCCCAGCGGCGTCGCCTCGACCAGGCCGCGTTCCCATTCGCCGCCCAGCAGTCCAGCCGCCCGCACCCCCTCCGTCTCGACCGCGCCGGGATGAACCACATTGACCCGGATCTTGCGCGGCCCCAGCTCCTTGGCGAAAATCGCGCTGACCTTGCCGAGCGCGGCCTTCGTCGCGCTGTAGATCGCCGTGGTGGGCAGGATCGCGCGAGCGGCGGCCGAACCGATGTTGATGATCGACCCGCCCTCCGGACCCATAAGGGCCGCCGCCTCCCGCATCATCAAAATGGGGCCAAGCAGGTTCACGTCGAAATGCTTGTGGAAGCTTTCGACCGTGATCTCCTCCAGGCTCTGATAATGATAATAGCCGGCGTTGTTCACTACTATATCCAGCCTGCCGAATGCATCCACGGCGGTTTGCATCAGCGCCCTCGAGACATGTTCCTCGCGAACATCGCCCTGAACCACCTCGGCCTTGCCGCCGGCCCGCCGGATATTCCCGGCCACCGCCTCCGCACCCGCCCGGTCGGCGCTGTAGTTGACGATGACGGATGCGCCGGCGGCGGCCATTCCGCACGCAATATCCGCACCGATGCCCTTAGAGGCTCCGGTCACGACGGCCACTTTACCCTCCAGCACCTTCATCGATAGCCTTCCTCAATATTTGTAGCTGAACTGCACGCCGTAGGTGGCGGGCATGCCGGCATAGCGGGTGATAACATCGACAAGATGACTGGCCGAACTCCAATAATATTGGTTGGTGATGTTGCGCCCAAACGCGCCGACGCGCCACTTGCCCGACGGGTCCTCAATGCCGGCGCGCACGTCGATCAGCGTGTAGGAGCGCACCCTGAACTGAGGCAGTTCGCCAAAACCGCCATTCGTTGCGCCCTGGTGATTGGCGTTCGCGCCGATGAAGAAGCCGACCCGATCGTTCATCGCCCAGCGATATTCGGCGTCAAGATTGCCGGACCATTTGGGCGTGTAGGGAAAGCGCTCTCCGGCGAAATTGCCCTGCACGCCCAACGGCGTGAAGTTGGAGAAAGTGCCGTCTATCTCCGAGAGTATATGGGTCACGGCTGGCGAAATCGTCAGCCCCTCGACCGGGCGCAGCACCGCCGACAGCTCGAAACCCTGTATGTGCGACTTGGGGATGTTGATCAGCGCTTCGAGATTGCCGAAGATCGGGTCCTGAAGCTTGCCGCGGATCTGCTTGTCCTCATATTTGTAATAGAAGCCCGCGCCGTTCAACTGCACCTTGCGGTCCAGCAGCGACAGTTTGAAACCAGCCTCGAAGGCGAGCACGGTTTCCTGCGTGACGGGCGAGAATTGCACGGAGGAAGACGCCGAGAGCGTCGGGAAGCTGCCCGATTTATAGCCGCGGCTCACATTGGCGTAGAGCAATGTCTGCGGATCGACCTGCCAGTCCAGGCCTGCGCGCCAGGATATATTGTCCTGGTTCAGCTTGTCGCGAACGATGCCGTTGCCAAGGTCGGGCAGAATCGTGCCGCAAGCCCCCGGCGCCAGCGTGGACGGCCCCGCGACGCCGCGCAGGACGTTCGACAGAAGGCCGAAGACCGCAGACGCTTCACCGCTGCCCGCATCGAAACTGCAACCGGCGAAGGAGCGGCGCACATCCGTGTAGCGAAGGCCGCCATGCAGCGTGACCGACGGCGCGATTTCATAATCGACATTGCCGTAAATGGCGGCGGTCTTGATGTTCTGCCGCGTCTGATTGACCAGATCGGTCAAGGGCAGGCCAAGCGCCGAGGACGAGCTGGAATCCCGGAAAAGGATCAGATTGCTGTCCAGCGTGCGGTCGGAACTATAGTTGCCGCCGACGATCCAGTGCCCGGCCGAACCGAAATCCCCGCTGAGGCGGAGTTCCTGGAAAAAGGTCGAGACATGTCCGGTTTGCAGTACATAGAAATTCTGGAAACTCGTCCCGTCCGAATCGATCGGCTGGTCCCGGTCGAAATATTGATAGGCGGAAATGGATGTGATCGTCACATCGTCCGTCAGCGAATAATCGAGACGCGCCGATCCGTGCAGGAAATAATTGTCCCGCCGGAAGGACGTGTTCGGGTCCCAATCGGCGGCGCGGCTGCTGCGCGGCGCCAGTGGATAGGCCTGAAGACCGGCGGGAATGGGAACCAGGTCGGTCTGCGGCGCGATGCCGATCGCCTGTGCGGCGGGCGTGTCGGATCGATCCCGCCAGGCATTCAGGTTGATCGATATTTTCAGCCTTTCCAGCGGCTGCCAATCGATCAGAAGCCGTCCCTGCACCTTGGCCTGCCGTCCCAGCGTGTCGTTGCGCGTATAGCTTCGCTGCCAATCGTCTCCGCGAAGGCCGCGCACCGCTAGCCGGACCTTCAACGTATCAGACAACGGGCCGCTGACATAGGCCTGCGCATCGACCGTGTTGAAGCGACCGTAGCTCAGGTCGACACCGGCGGCGAGACGATCGGTCGGCTTGGCGGCGATGTAGTTGACCGCGCCGCCCGTCGAGTTCTGGCCGTAGAGCGTGCCCTGCGGCCCCTTGAGCACCTCGACGCGCTCCAGATCGAGCGCCGCGCCGTCGGCTTCGGCGGGAAACGGGATCGGAACCTCGTCCACATAGATGCTGACTGCCGGACTTGCGGCCAGGCTGTTCTCCTGGAAACCGATGCCGCGTATCGTGTAGACGGGCGTGGCGTAGGCCGATTGCGTGAAGTTGAAGCCAGGAACGACCTTGATCAGTTGCGAGGTATCGACAACGCCCTGCCGTACAAGCTGGTCGCCGCTGAAAGCCGTGATCGACATGCCGACCTTGTTGACCGATTCCGATCGTTTCTGCGCCGTCACCACGATGTCGCCAGCGTCCAATCTTGGCGCGGAAGCCTCATCGCCCGCCGCCTCGGAGGCGGGCTCTCCGGCGATCTGGGATTGGGCGGGTGAAACGCCCAACAGCAAGCCGGCAGCTGTCAGCGAAAGTGCTGAGGCGGAAACGAAAAGACTATGACGAGGCTCCTTGGTCATTGATATTCCCTTCCCTGAATTTCGCGACGGCGAATGTCCGTCGCGCTCCCTTTTTATGCTGGACGAATTCAGCCCTTCATCGCGTTCAAACGCCCTGGCCTTATGAAAGTTAATCGATATATATCGTATAATGTCTCGTCAAGAGGAGAGTCGCTCATTTCTTCGGCGGTTCCATAAACCTCGGAAAATAAGCTTATTTCTTTTGGTTTTTCGATATTATTCTTTGATCTGTTCCGAGAACGAGAACATTCCTCACCTCCCTTGCAACGAACAGAAAGAGTGTTTAATCGATAGTAATCGTGTTATAAGCCTTTAAGTGATGCGGGAGTGAAGACATGCTTCAAGCTTATTGTCGCAAACGATCCTATGCAGGCGGAGACCTCGTAGAACTTTGCGTATCGACCGATGCCAAATGGTTCGGCGTGGAGGTCATCCGGGACGGCATAGAGCCTAGGACTGTGTATCGAGCCGGTGACATCGCAGGCGAATATTATCCGGTGCCCGGCGACGCCGTGGAAAATGGCTGCGGATGGCCTGTCGCACTATCCTTTCCGGTAGGCGATGATTGGCGAAGCGGCTTCCACAAGATCCAGCTCACCTCATCCGACGGCGAGACGGCGGAAGCCTTCCTGATCGTGCGGGCGAAGGCACCGCAAGCCGCAATACTCTGGGTCATCGAGACGAACACCTGGAACGCCTATAATTTCTTCGGCGGCGCCAGCACCTACACGGCGGACGGCACGGCCTATGCGGCTGGCGCGGCGCGCGTATCGTTCCAGCGGCCGCTGCCGCCCGGCTTCATCAGCCTTCCCCGCGACGCCCATCGCCTGGCGACCGTCAAGGAGGTCGACACCAGCCTGCCCTACGGCAAATGGGCGGCCGAACAGGGGCTGACGCTCTGGACAGGCGCGGCGAGCTGGGGCCAATGGGGCCAGGCATTCACCCGCTGGCTGGAGAAGGAAGGCATCGCCGTCGACTATGCCGCCAGTTCCGATCTTCAGGATTATCCCGACCTCTTGTCCCGCTACCGGCTTATGCTTTCGGTTGGCCATGACGAATATTGGACGTGGGAGATGAGGGATACGGCCGAAACCTTCATCGCAAATGGCGGGAACGCGGCGTTTCTGTCCGGCAACACCGCTTATTGGCAGGTCAGGATCGAACGCAATGGCGAGCAGATGGTCGCCTACAAGGCCGCGGTGGATGACGATCCGGTGATCGGCACGCCGAACGAGCGGCACAATAGCGGCATCTGGTCCCACGCCCTCACCCGCCGCCCGGAAAATGAGATGACGGGCCTCAGCTTCACCCGTGGCGGATATGCCCGTCTGGCTGGTGCGACACCCGCTTCGGCCGGGGGCTATACCATCTACCGCGCCGACCACTGGGCGCTTGCGGGCACTGGCCTTAGCTATGGCGATCAACTTGGCGCCGACCTGTCGCTCGTCGGCTATGAGTGCGACGGCTGCGCGCTGACGTTGCGCGACGGACTGCCGTTTCCGACTGGGGAGGATGGAACGCCGCCGAACTTCGAAATCATCGGCATTGCGCCGGTGGCGCTGTGGACGCGGCAAACCGCGCCCGAGGGACTCTATCCCGAAGGCAGCCTCTCCGACCTCGAACTTGTCTGCCAGCAGGTCGCGGGCAACCGCGATGAAGCGACGCTGCAACGCTTCGCGCACGGTCACGCCGTAATGGGATGCTATACTCGACAGGGCGGCGGCACCGTCTTTAGCGGCGGCACGACCGACTGGACTTACGCGCTGGCCGATCCGCAGGTTGCGCAGATCACGCGCAACATAGTGGCGAAGCTGTCAGCCGTCGAGGCTGGCTAAGCGGACCGGCGGAGCTGATCCTGGACGGAAGATGAAGAGATACAGCCCCGCCGCCGTCACAAATGCCGCAATGCCGAAGACGAATGCCCCGATCACGCTGGCGCCCACCAGGGCGGAGGCGATCAGCGGCCCCATGCTCAAACCCGCCAATGTCAGCGGCATGACGAGAGGAGCCGTCATCCGCGACGCGTCAGCCTCAATGACAAGATCCATCGCGAACGGCAGGCAGGCTTGCCAGCAGAAGCCGAACAGCGCCAGGCCGAAACTGAAACCGACAATGCCGGGTATCGCGATCAGCGTCATGACCGCTGCGGCCTGCACGATGACGCCGCCCGGCAGCACCAGACGGAAGGGCAATCGATAACCGACCAATGCGACGACGAGACTGCCGATGATCTGAAACGCCAGGCTGATAGTGATCGCCACGCCGACCGACGCCGTCGTCAGACCCTGGCGCGCGCCCATCGGTTCGGCATAGCTCCAGCAGGCGCCAATCGCGGAGGCGGTGACGAGGGTGGCGGCCAGCGCCAGCACGACCTTGGGCGTCCAGGCGACGCGGCCGCCCGCCTCCTCGGGCTCGGGCGCGAGGCGATCGCGAATGACCACGGCAAGCGCGGCCGACAATAAACCCACCCCCGCCAATATGTAGAAACCCGATTCCACCCCATAGACGGGAAAGACTTTGACGGGCAGCAGATAGGCGAAGACGAGCTGCGGCGTCGCCCCGGCCGTGAGGTAGATCGCGTTGAGCCGGGCCGGCGCCGCGCCATGGCTAATGGTCAGGATCGAGACGGCGATCATCGCGCCTTCCGCGAGCCCCGCCAGCGATCGCGCCCATGCGATCGTCATCACCGTGTCGGCGCTCGGCGTGATTGCATTGGCGAGCGCCATCAGCAGGCAGGCCGCGACGGCGATCCGCTTTCCTTGCGATCCCGCCATCAACCGCGCGCCGATCCATACGCCGAGCGCCATGCCGAGTACTTCGACGGTCGCAATCCAGCCAAGTTCGACCGCATTGATCTTGCCGGCGTTCAGCAGAGCCCCAAGCAGCAGCGGTTGTATGCCAAGGATCAGGATGCCGACCGCGCCGATCATCATGCTGAGCATGATCGTCCTGTTGGATTGAAAACCCTGCGACGCCTGGATCATGGCCCTACCCCCAATTGGAACGTGGACGGAGCGAGGCCGATAAATCGGCCTCGCTCCCTATATAGTTTCGTCAGCCTGCCGCCAATATGGACCGGATCGCGTCGGCAACAATGGCCGCCGCTTCCGCCTGCGGCATATGGCCGACGCCGTCCAGCAGCCTGCCGCCCTGCGCGGCGACCTGCTCGGGCGGAATGATCCGGTCAGCCTCGCCAGCGATCAGCGTGAGCGGACAGTCGAGGCGTTCCACATCGAAGACCTCGGCCTGACGCCCGTCCTGGAGAATAGCCTCCTGAATGGCCGCCAATGCCATGTCGACGCCATCGAGCCGCTTATATTTGAGCACGTCATCCACCAGACTGCGCGTGACGAGAGATTCATCGGCAAACAGCATGCGCAGCGCCGCCTCCACATCCCGCTTCTTTTGAGCGACAACGAAAGCCTCAAGATATTGGGCGTTGATGTCCCGGCCAAGCCCCATGGGGGCCAGGAGCGTGAGCGAGGCGACAAGATCCGGCTCCGCGGTCGCCAGCGCCAAACAGACGCCGCCGCCCATGGAATGCCCGACGAGATGAACCTTGCCGAGTCCCAGCGCGCGGATGAAACCGGCGACGATGGCCGCCTGTCCGCCCAGATCGGCCTTGCGGATGCTCTTGTCCGACGCGCCATGTCCCGGCAGGTCGACGGCAATGGTATCGGCATGCTGCGCCAGTTCATTCTGGACGAACACCCAGCCCATGGCGTCGCCGCCAAACCCATGGACGAAGAGCAGCGGCGCGCCTTCCCCATGGCGAAGATAGCTCAGAAGCTGACCATCGACCTCGACCGACTGGGGCCGCAAACTCTCCGCCGCCTCGCCATCATCCTCCGGCGGTTTGAAATCGGCGGCGAAGGCGTCGATCTCCTCCTCGCTCACGCCCGCATCGGCAATGACGCCCAGCAGAGTGCCGACAGGAATGGTCCGGCCAGGCAGAATGGTCTGGCGCCGCAGCACGCCCGCGGACGGCGCTTCCACCGTGCCCGCGAGCTTGGTCGACTCGATCTCGACAATGTCGACGCCGGCTGCAACCTCGCCCCCCAGCGGAACGAGCCATTCGGTCAGCGTGCCTTCTTCCATCGTCAGCCCCCAGCGGGGCATGGTGATCGCGATGATGTCCGTCATGCTGGCACCTTGGCGTTTACGATGGACTGGACCGCGACGCAGATGTCGTCGGCATCGGGAATATAGGCGTCTTCCAGCGGCGCGGCGAACGGCACGGGGGCGTGCGGCGCCGTCACCAGCTTGATGGGGGCGCGAAGATGCTGAAAGCCGCGATCCGCGACAAGCGCCGCGACATCGGTCGCAAAGCTGCAACGAGGATTGGCTTCGTCCACCACCACCAGGCGCCCCGTCTCTTCGATGCTCTCGAGGATGGTGTCCTCATCGAGCGGAGAGGTCGTGCGCGGATCGATGATGGTCGCCTCTATGCCTTGCTGAGCCAGCCGTCCGGCCGCCTCGATCGCGGTGCGGACCTGCTTGGCGAGCGCGACGATGGTGACGTCCCGCCCTTCCCGGACGACATTGGCCTCGCCAAAGGGAATGGCATAGGCGCCGTCCGGCACCTCCTCCTCGATGTCGTACATCGCCTTGTGCTCAAGGAATATCACCGGATCATCATCGCGGATCGCCTGGATCAGCAATCCCTTGGCATCATATGGTCCGGATGGCACGACGACCTTCAACCCCGGAATATGCGTGAAGATCGCGTGCAACGACTGCGAGTGCTGCGCGCCGGCGCGCAGGCCGGCGCCGGTCATCGCGCGAATGACGAGCGGCGTCCTGGCCTTGCCGCCGAACATATAGCGGAACTTGGCCGCCTGGTTGAATATCTGGTCGAAGCATACACCGAGGAAGTCGACGAACATCAATTCGGCAATCGGCCGGAGCCCAGTGATCGCCGCGCCAGCCGCGGCCCCCATGATGGCGCTTTCGGTGATCGGCGTATCGATCACCCGTTGACCGCCAAATTCGGAATAGAGTCCCCTGGTCACGCCAAGGACGCCGCCGAAATTCTCGTCGAGTTGGCCGGTGCCGCCTTTACCGCCGGCCACATCCTCACCCAGCAGGATCACATTGGGATCGCGTCGCATTTCGAGGCGGATCGCTTCATTGATCGCCGTTCGCATTGATTTTTTTGGCATCGCTCTCGTCCTAGTAAGAAACGTAAACGTCTTGCGTCACAGCCGCCACGGACGGCAGCGGGGCCGCCATCGCGATTTCGGCCGAACGCTCGATCAACTCATCGATTTCGCGATCGATCGCCGTCAGCGCGTCGGCATCCAAAAGGCCTGCATCGACCACCCTGCTGCGAAAGCTGGAGATTGGATCGAACAACCGCACCGCCGCCAGTTCCTCTGCGGAACGGTATGGCTGTTGATCGCCGGTGAAGTGGCCATGCCAACGCTTGACATCGATTTCCAGAAAGGCGGGAAGGCTTTCCTGCCGCGCCCGTTCGATCAACGTGCGAGCGGCATCATGGACCGCGAAGAAGTCATTCCCGTCGACTTTCACCGCCGTCAGTCCGAAACCGGCCGCCCGTTGCGCCAGGTCCACGCCTGCGCTGTGGTAACTTGCCGCGGTGAACTCGCCATATCCGTTGTTTTCCAGCACGAACAAGACGGGCACCTGAAGCACCACCGCCATGTTCAATGCCTCGGCCGTGGTGCCCTGATTGGACGCGCCATCGCCGAAGAAGGCTACCGCGACCGCCCCGGTACGGCGAACCTTGGCAGATAGCGCGGCACCGACGGCCAGCGGCGGCGATCCGCCGACGATGCCGTTGGCGCCAAGCATGCCCTTGTCCAGATCGGCAATGTGCATTGAGCCGCCCTTGCCGCCACACAGGCCACCTTGCTTACCGTGGATCTCAAGCATCATCTCCTCGACGCCACAACCCTTCGCGATACAATGTCCATGACCACGATGGGTTGATCCGATCCAGTCGTCATCGGTCAGATTGAGGCACACACCCACTGCGGCGGCCTCCTCCCCGGCATAGAGATGCACGAAGCCCGGAATCAGCCCGGACATCGAATCGGCACCGACCCGCTCCTCAAACGCGCGGATTTTGACCATTCGACGATAGGCTTCGAGCATTGTCGCACGATCGAGCTGCATTCTTCTTTCCTCTCGATTTATGATCGATACATATCGATTAAAATCCGATACCACGTCAATCGAAATTTGCGCTCACTCGCCAAAATATTGAAATTTATCGTTGTTTCTGGCGATTAACCCGCCGATAAGATTGGTTGCCACCAGCACAATATGACGATAAATATCGTTTAATAAACGGACACTGGTCGGGAATCGTCGCCGCGCATGTCGCTTGAGCGATATGGGAGGTCGGCGCCTTCCCCGAACATGAACGGATCGACCGGGCGCTTCACAAGCGAAACCCGGTGAGGACATGTCAGCCAACGAGGAGGATGCAATGCAAAATTTCGATTCGGACTATCGGATGCTCATAGACGGACGGCTCGTGACAACCCCAAAGACGTTCGAAGTCTATAATCCTGCAACCGAAGAGGTAATCGCAAACGCGCCTGAGGCCGGACGCGACCAGCTGGAAGAAGCGGTGGCAGCCGCCCGCCGGGCTTTTCCCGCATGGCGCGATACGCCCCTTGCGGAGCGCCAGCGAATCGTTGCGGCAATCGGCGCCGTCCTGGATGCGCATGCCGAAGAACTGATGCACCTTCTGACGCGCGAGCAGGGAAAGCCGCGTGCGGGAGCCCAATGGGAGATCGGCGGATCGTCAGCCTGGTGTCACGCGCTGGCAGAACAGGCGCTCGACACAGAGACGATCGAGGAAGGCGATGGACGGCGCGTCGAAATGCGCCGCGTTCCGCTTGGCGTGGTCGGCGCAATCACGCCGTGGAATTTCCCGGTACTGCTCGCGATATGGAAGATCGCGCCCGCATTGGTCGCCGGCAACACGATCGTCCTGAAGCCATCACCCTATACGCCGCTCTGCACTTTGAAGCTTGGCGAGCTGCTGAAGGATGTCGTCCCCGCCGGCGTGCTGAACATCATAACGGGTGGCAACGATCTCGGCGCATGGATGACCTCGCACGACCTGATCGACAAGATCAGCTTCACCGGCTCTACCGCGACCGGGCGCAAAGTCATGGAGAGCGCGGCTGCAAACGTGAAACGCATCACGCTGGAACTTGGCGGCAACGATCCCGCGATCGTCTTGCCCGACGTCGATCCAAAGACCATCGCCCCGCAGCTCTTCTGGGCGGCATTTCAGAACAGCTCCCAATTCTGCGCCGCCGCCAAGCGTCTCTATATCCACGATGACGTTTATGACCTGGTCCGCGACGAACTGGTCGCCTATGCCAGGACGGTGAAGGTGGGTGACGGCTCTCAACAGGGTACGCAGCTTGGTCCGATCCAGAATCGCATGCAGTTCGAAAAGCTCAAGGATCTTCTGGCTGATACACGCCGACTGGGCGTAGACATTCCCGTCGGCGGCGAGGCCATGGACGGACCCGGATTCTTCATTCCGATCACGATCGTCGACAATCCGCCCGATGACAGCCGGATCGTGCGCGAGGAACCATTTGGCCCAGTGTTGCCGCTGATGCGGTTCAAGGATATCGACGATGTGATCGCACGGGCGAACGACACCGAATATGGCCTCGCCGCTTCCATATGGTCAGCGGACGTGGAGCAAGCGAAGCGAATTGCCGAGCGCATCCAGGCGGGCACGGTATGGATCAATGAAATCCATGTCTTCGCGCCCCACATTGCTTTTGGCGGACACAAGCAGTCAGGGCTTGGCGTCGAGAATTCTCTGCACGGCTTGGCGGAGTATACCAATCTGCAAACCATCACTTCGCGTAAACTTGCAGCGACCGCATAATTGTCATGTCATTTGAGGTTTGTCGAACGCGTATGATGAAATTGCATGCGCGCCCGGCAAACCTCAAATGATCGTCGGAACGACGATCGGTCCTACAATTGACGGTTCAGCGGCGTTGCGCCGCGTCGGTTGTTTGCAGAATCTGCGGGATGTACATGGCCAGATAGGCGTGGGAGGCACGATGGGCTTCCCGGCGCGCCTCGCCGGTGATGACGCCTTCTTCCTGGACGGAAAGGCTCAGCAGCAAGTCGAGAATTTCGATGGCGCGATAGAATAGGGTGTCCAATGCCGATAGCTCAGGAAGCAGAAATTGCTTCTGAATCTCTGCAATGATTGCCCGCGCCAGAACATGGTCGTGCATTCTGTCGCTGCGCTTGATTTCGAAGGACGTCTGCGGGCCGAGCAGCAGCTTCGTCATAGCCAGGTCTGCCTCAAGCGCATCAATGCCCCGTTCGAACATGACGTCGAAAATATCTTTCCAATATTCCTGGCGCGGGACCGGCTGATCCATGGCAGCGAGCAACTCGCCGTCCATCTGGATGGCGAGTTCAGCGAACAACGCATGCGCATCCGCGTAGAAATGATAGGCGCTGCTTTTCGCCATTCTCGCCTCAGCGGCTATATCTGCGACGTTAACGTCGCTAAGATCCACTCGCCTCAAGAGACGCCTTGCCGCGTCCAGCAGGAGCTGGCGTCGTACCAGCCCCCGCGCCTGCACAGCTCGCCGTTCAACACCCTTCAGTGGGGCCGATCTTTGACGAGAATGCGCGCTCATCCCGCCGCAAAGCCAGCCATGAAACCGGCGATTCCCGGGTGTGGCTGGATTTTTGCGCGCTCGCTGTCCATGGCAGCGAACGTCTCGCCAGCAGCATCAATGACCTGGGCCATGTCATCGTCCGTCATAGCCGCGCAAAGAAACATGTTATGCCAGGGGTGGAAGTAAATCCCGCGCGCGATCATGCCGCCGGCAAAGGCCGCGCCCAGACGCATATCCGGATCGTCATCGAACAGCAGGATCGGCATCTGCACCGGCCCCGTTTGCCGTATCGAGAAGCCGTGCGCATGCGCTTGCGCATCGATACCGGCGCGCAATGCAGTGCCGAGCTTGACCATATCTTCCAGATAGGAGGTTGTCTGGATCACCTCCAAAGTCGCCAGCGCCGCCGCCATGGGCACCGCCTGGAACCAGAAGGAACCGGTAACATAGACCTTGGCGGCACCTTCGCGCACGCGATCCGAGCCGAGCAGCGCCGCCAACGGATAGCCATTCGCGATCGCCTTGCTCCAGCAGCTCAGATCGGGGCGCACGCCGACAACCTCCCAACTGCAATCCCGGGCGATGCGAAAACCGGCGCGCACGTCATCGACGATCAATATGGCGCCCGTCTTGTCGCACAGCGCCCGGCATCGTTCTGCATATTCGCGGTCGAGCGGCTGCTGGTCCGCGAAGACGTCATGTTTGTGCGGCGATGCGAAGATCGCGGCGAGATCCTCGCCTGCCGCCTTCACCGCTGTCTCAAGACTCTCGGCATCATTGTAGGTGTAGTAGATAAGGTGCGCGCGATCCTCGGGCACGGTGCCTGCGGGAAAGGGCGAGCACCAGGGCGCAGCGCCATGATAGGCGCCAGTCGCGACCAGAACCTTGCGGTGTCCGGTCTGGGCCCGGGCGATCGTCATCGCCATCGTCGTCGCGTCGGTTCCGTTCTTTGCGAACATCGCCCAATCGGCGTGATTCACCTGCGCGACGAGCCTCTCGGCCAGTTCGACGAAGACCGGCGCCGGCCCGGTCAGCGTGTCGCCCAATGCGCGTTGCCGTTGTGCCGCCTCCTCGATTCGGGGATCATTATAGCCGAGCAGGTTCGGGCCATAGGCGCAGGCGAAATCAAGATATTCGCGCCCCGCGACGTCCCACAGCCGCGCGCCCTTTCCCCTAACGAAGAATTGAGGCGTGCCATGCGGCATCAACCCGTTCGATAAATGTCCGTAGACGCCGTTGGGCACGACGCGCATGGCGCGCGCGCGCAGCGCTTCGTCGGTAAGAGCTTCGGTAGACATGTCAAAATCCTCTCTTGAGCCAGGCTCCTGCTCCGCCAGAGCAGGAGTCGACCGGGTCGTGAATTATTGGATGCGATAGGTGAGGCTGGCACCAACCCAGCGCGGCCGGGCAAAGGTCTGCTGCGTGATCCCGACTGGATTGGTGACATCGAGATTGTAGATGCGGTATGTCTTGTCAGTGATGTTGTTGACGAAGGCCGCGATCTCGAACCCACTGTCATTGAACCGGTAGCTCACGCGCCCATTGCCGACCCAATAGGCCAGTTCGCGATCGACCGGCGCATTGAAGGCCGTGAAATAGCTGGTGCCATTTCGCTTCCAATCCGTTTGCAGCGTCAGCGTACCAGAGCCTATCTCCGCTTCGTAGCGCATCGTTCCACCGAAGCTCAGGCGTGGGGCCTGCGGCATGCGGCGATCTGCGATGCGACCGCTTGGCAAGGTGATGTCGAACACCTTGGCGTCAAGATAGGTCAGAAATGCTTGCAGATAGAGACCCTGTACCGGGCGTATGTCCGCGTCGACCTCAAAGCCGTTCACCCGGGCATTATTGTTGACGATAGCCTGCGTCAGTCCGACGAGCGTGAAAGCCTGGTAACCGCGATAACGATAATGGAAGGCCGCAGCATTCAGATGCGCCTTCCTGTCGAGCAACGTCAGTTTCGCGCCACCTTCGAAATTGGTCAGGACTTCCTCATCGAATGGGATCGAAGAAGGATCGATCGGCTGGAAGGCAGGCGTGCCGAAACCGCCAGCCTTGGTGCCCCGATTGACGCTGGCATAGAGCAGAACGTCGTCTGTCGGCTTTATGTCGATCTCGACCTTGCCGGAATAATTGTCGAAATTCCTATGCGCCAGATCCGGGTAGTTGGCCTTATTGAACAGAAGCGGGAGGGAACCGGTCTCGACCTGGAAAAAGTCATACTTCTTGTCATCATAGGAATATCTGAAACCGCCGATGACGCTAAGGAAAGGATTGATCTTATATTCGAGCTGACCAAATGCCGCGACGGATTTTGTCTTCAACACGCCGCCGAAGTTGGTTTCCACCCCGAAACTGGGCAATTCGATCCGATAGGCGGTCGTCGACTTGATCTCTATTCCATATAATCCGGCCACCCATGTGATCCGGCTACCGGTCCCAGAGAGCCTCAGTTCCTGCGAGACCTGGTGCGCCTTCTGCCTTGCGAGATAGGTGAAGAAATTGACCGGAGAGACATCGCTATCTTCAGTATAGCCTTTGCGCAACGACTGATAATCAGTGATCGACGTCAGGGTGACAGCGCCCAGGTCATGCTCGTATCGCGCACTGCCGGTCCAATAGGTACGGTCGAAGTCGGACCGATGGTCCTCCTCGACGCGGCGAGGACTGGCCGGAGGGCGGTAGCCGAAAGAATTGCATCCCGCGCAAGTGCCATAGACATCCTCATTCGGACCGACGAACCGTCCCAGCCCATCTGCATTGACCGCAGAAACGGCGGCGGTATAGGCACCCGCCCCACTGTCATGATCGTTGCGAAGTATCTGCGCCTTCACCAGCAGCGTACCGCCTCCGACATCGGCGGCAAGTTGCGCGCGTCCAGCGTAGAAACGCGTCCCGCCAAGGTCGCGGCCAAGCGCATTCTTGACATAACCGTTGCGACGGTCGGTGGTGAAGGCGATGCGCCCGCGCACCGTGTCGCTTATCGGACCGCTGATTGCTCCTTCTGTTGCAAACTGGCTATCGCTACCGCCGGTCAGCGTCAGGAAACCGTCGAGATGCGATGTGGGCTTTGCGGTCACGACCTGAATGAGGCCACCGGTAGCATTCCGGCCAAAGAGGGTTCCCTGGGGGCCACGCAGAACCTCAACTCGCTCCAAATCGAAATTCTGTCCGCTGATCGCGCCGAGCAATCCAACATAGGCCTCGTCATTATAGAAGGCGATCGGAGCCTCCTGCGAATCAGCGAAATCATTTTGCGACACACCGCGAATGTTGAAGACCGTCGCGGTCGGCGAAAATTGATTGACCTGCACACCCGGCACCAAGGTGGCGATCGCGGTAACATCCTGCCGCCCGACCGCTGCCAATTCGCTTTGCCCCAGAGCGGAGACCGAAATCCCGACATCTTGCAGCCGTTGGGCCCGCTTTTGCGCCGTGACGAAGATCTCGCCCTGAACCGGCGCCTGATCCTGCGGCGCTTGAGCTTGCGCCCAAACTGGAGTGGCGACTGCCAATGTCACCACCATTCCGATCGAACACACCCGATGACCACCCATTGCGTTTCTCCCTTCTCTTTTTAACCGACTTAAGTCGAGTATGTCTGAGGCTTTTTATTGCAATTCCTCCATTGCAAGGCTATCCTAAATCATATCAAACTTGCAATAGCAGATTTTAATCGGTTATTTTGTGCAAGCTCGGATCATCATCATACGGGCATCAAGGAGGGCGGAATGTTTTCTCTTCACGGTAAAATCACTGTCATTACAGGCGCATCGAGCGGCATCGGCAGGGCAGCGGCCGAACGTTTTGCCAAAGCGGGCTCCAACATAGTCATAGCCTGCCGGCGCGACGTTTCCGATTTCGCAAAAAACATCGGCGCTAGATGGATTCGAACCGATGTTGGCATCGAGCGAGAGGTCAAAGCCTGCATGGATCAGGCCGCCGATTTGTTTGGACGTATCGATGTCCTCATCAACAACGCCGGTTACTGGGGCTGCTCGGCAGATCTGGAGGAAGCCAGTGAGGATGAATTCGACAGGAACTTCCAGATCAATGCCAAAGGCCCTTTTTTTGGCATTAAGCACGCAAGCAGGCACATGCCGCGAGGCAGCTCGATCATCACCACGACTTCCCTCGCATCCGTGATCGGCCTGCCAGGATATGGCGCCTACACCGCAGCCAAATTCGCAGCGAGTGGATTGCTGAAGTGCGCCGCGATGGAACTTGGACCCAAGGGTATTCGGGTGAATGAAATAAGCCCGACAAGCGTCGACACACCGATGCTGCGCAATCAGGACTCGGCCGAAGCGGAGATTGCGATGACAAGCACCGCCTCCGCTTTAGGCCGCATAGTCCAGCCGGAAGAGGTCGCGGCACTGATGCACTTCCTGGCATCGGACGATTGCGGCGCGATAAGCGGACAGCAGATTGTCGTCGATTGCGGCCAGACCGCCGGTTGCAGCGTAGCCAGCATGAATGCCTGGCTTGGCGCATCGAACGCATGAAGCCCATCTTACGCCTGGTCGCGCCAAGCGCGATCGGGCGTAGGATCTAACACGACCCGGCGCTCCAGAACGTACCAAAGCGGCTCTTGGTCATATATTTTCGCCAGGCTCCGGCTAGAAGTAATTGGCGCAGCCAGAACTTTGGGCGGATCGCTTCTTCGGCATGAAATTTCGTCTTTGCCAGACGGAAGTCGATGAGCCAAAGGCTATGATCTTGGGCGTCGATCACCGTTGCCGCAAAGCAGGTGATTTCGTTCCGCTATTTTGCGGCTTCGAGCGCCTTGCAATAGGCCGAACACTTCCGTTGAATGATATGCGAGAGGGCGATGAGGCTGGGTTGCCCGATAACCTGTAACAGCGCCTTTTCCGCCAACGCCCACGCGATACGGCCATTGCCATCCTCGAACGGATGAATCCTGACGCAATAGAGATGAGTGACGGCAGCCCGGGTGGGTGCGGGTAGCGGAATCTTGCCATCTGGAGCTGTAGCGGCAAGCCACGCGATGAACCGACGCATTTCCGTCGCCATGAGCGACGATAGCGGTGCTTCACAATAGATCTTTATGTAACGGACACGAGATGACCTGCATCGGGCCATCATGGGCTCGCCCCCGATTCGACATCAAATGGTCAAGCGCTGGAGATCGCCTTGAAAAGGTGCGGTCATAATGGATTTCTTTCACTACGAAAGGACATCCCCGAACTGATCGGGCCATCGAACCTCATCGCTCGCTCCACCGCAAACCTGCTGTATGAGATCAACCCCGAAACGAGGCCTGCGCTCCCCTAATATATGCCGCGAGTTGCGCCGAATATTCTGGCGACGGACGCGACCAGGGCGAACCAAGGCGACGCAGCACGAAGACATAGCCCTCATCGGCACGGGAGCAGCTCGAAAGCGTCAAACGAAGCCGCCAGATGCAGGTCGAACGGCAGAGCGCGCCGGGGCTTCGGGAACCATGGCACCGACGATCGGCAAACCCAACGCGGTGCCATGGAACGGTTCATATTTTAAAAATGATTTATGACTCAATAATCAGTAGAATTCCTTACAGGAATCGCTATATCCACTGGCGCGGTCGAATGACCTGTAACAACCATCCGACAACGATCGGAATTCACGCGGAGGGGAAGATGTACCGTCTTGATGCTTATCTGGGGCGTTTCACGAAATTAGCGCTTTTGACCGGAACCTGTCTTGCCACTGCGGTACCGCTCCCTGTCGCGGCGCAGGATAATTCCACCGCAGCCAACAGTCGAGGCGGCCTCGAAGACATCATCGTTACAGCGAGAAAGCGCGCTGAAAGTGTGCAGGATGTCCCTGTGGCCGTCACGGCCATGTCCGCGGAAATGATCCGTTCCGCTGATCTCACCAGCATCGAGAAAGTCGCCGCGCGCACACCCAATTTGACGGTCGGCCGCGCATCCAACGGATCGGGCGCACAACTTACCATGCGCGGCATTGGGTCTTCCTCGACCTCGATTGGCATCGAGCAATCGGTTGCGACCGTTGTCGATGGAGCCTATTATGGCCAGGGTCGCGTCATCAACGAGGGCTTTTTCGATCTTGAGCGGATCGAAGTGCTCAAGGGGCCGCAGGCTCTGTTCTTCGGCAAGAACGCGACCGCCGGCGTGATTTCCATCACGACGGCCGATCCGGGAGACAAGGCCGAATTCTTTGCCAGGGCCGGATATGAGTTCCGATCGCAACAGGTTCAACTGGAAGGTGTGGCATCGACCCCACTTGGCGACACGCTGGGAATCCGGCTGGCGGTGCGCGGATCGAAAATGTTCGGCGGATATATCAGGAATCAGTCGACGGCGATGACCGTCAACACGCTGGATCCAACGACGGGCATCGTCACGCCGCACGCCAGCATTCCATCCGACACCGACCAGCCCCAGGAACGGGAGCTGCTGGGCCGATTGACGCTCAAATGGACACCGACCGACGCGCTGACCAATACGCTCAAAGTGATGGGCGATTATAATAGGGTGAACAATGGCTCTTGGAACTATGTCGTCTATCGTTGCGCGACGGGATTCAGCACGCTCAATCCCGCCAATGCGTGCCAGGACAGATATATCACGCATCAAAACAAGATGCCGACGACCATCGCAGCGAACTTCCCCTATGCGAAGGATAGCGGCGAACTCTACAACACCTACAAATCCTGGGGCGCCAACAATACGCTAAACTACGCACTGGACAATGTGACCCTGACGTCGGTCACAAATTATCAGTGGAACAGCAACCAGTGGACGATCCCCGGCGAGCTTCAGGCCAATGTCGGTTCCATCTGGGCCACTGAGCGTTCGACCTGGCGCGCCTTTTCCGAAGAATTGCGCGCTCTGACCAGCTTTGACGGTCCGGTCAACCTCATGATCGGCGGTCTGTATCAGAGTACCAAGCGATTTCTGAACCAGGTCAGCGATCTTGGATTGGAAAATGCGGCGGCAAGCCCCGCTTTTCGCTATGTCTCGATCGACAAGATTTCCACCACCAAGGGTGAAACGCTGGCCGCCTTCGGCCAGGTGACATGGAAAGTGGTCCCTACGATCGAACTGGCCGGCGGCGTTCGCTACACGCATGAGAAAAAGGACAGCTTCTTCGTTCAGCCCGACGTCAGCCCTGCCCTGACCGGGATTTTCGTACCTTCCACCGCGCCGGGCGGAACGCTGACCGCCAACCAGGTCTTCAAGGACTGGTCACCGGAAGCAACCATCACCTGGAAACCGACCAACGACATATTGATCTATGGAGCATATAAGACCGCATACAAGTCGGGCGGTTTTTCCAATGGCAGCTTCAATTCCGCGCTGTCATCCAACAATCTGGCTGATATCACCTTCGGGAAAGAAAAGGCCAGGGGCTTTGAAGCAGGCTTCAAATCGGAATTGTTCGACCGGCAGCTCAGGTTTAATCTGACCGCCTATAGCTACAAATATTCCGGTCTTCAGGTCGATTTCTTCAATTCGCCGATTTTCGCCTTCAACACCTTGTCAGCCGACGCGCGAACCAAGGGCGTGGAAATGGAATTCGAGTTGGCGCCCGCTGCTTTACCAGGACTGAATATCCATGGCGCCTGGAATTATAACCGTGCCCGCTATACCGATTTCCCGAATGCGCCCTGCTATTCCGGTCAAACCCCGAACCAGGGATGCAATCTGACCCTTGACGCCGTTACGGGCAATTATCGCCCGATCGCCGGTGCCGAAGTCGGCACGCGGCAGGATCTGGCAGGCGCTTCGCTTTCCATGGCGCCCAAATGGACCGGAACATTGGGCGCATCCTATGATACTGATCTGGGCGGCGACCTTTCCTTCGGTATCAGCGCCGACGCGCGCTATAGTTCCAGCTATCTGCCTTCCGGCTTTGGCCAGGCTCTTTCGCGCATCGATTCATATGTAACGCTCGACGGCGCCCTGCGTCTGCGGTCAACACAGGGATGGGAAGTCGCGCTGATGGGCAAGAATCTGACCAATCAATTCTACGTGACCGGCGTCGTCGATGGACCGTCCACCGGCAGCGGCACGGGGACACCGGGCGGGATCGCAGGCGACCAGATCGGTTTCGCCGGCATGCCGCGGACCGTGCAATTGCAGGTAAGCTGGCGGTTCTGACCGAAGCAACCAGCCCGGCGGGTTTTACCCCCGGGCTGGTCATACAGGCGGGCGCGGCACCCAGGCCAGTCCACCAAGGACGGCGGAAATGATTGAAATCCAAACCGATACGCCTTTCGGTACCAGCCAAAAGGCAGCCGTCATCGCTATTGCCGTCGGGGGCGGACTCATGCCCGCCCTCCAACCAGTGCTGCTTGGCACGTTGCTTGCCGAAGGGCGTATCGACGCAGTTGAACTCGGCCGGGCGGCAACCGCCGAAGGATTAGGCATGGCGATCAGCGTCACGCTTGCAAGCCGCTTCCTGTCGGCAGAGCATTTGCGGTGGCCCCTGACCGTCGCCCTTCTCGTCATGGCTCTTTGCAACATGAGCACGGCCTTTGCCGGAGCGGAAGGGCTGATAACGCTAAGAGCGCTGAGCGGCATTTCCTGCGGCATCCTGCTCTGGCTGATCCTTGGCATGTTCGCGCGTGTCCAAGATCCCGCGCGCCTTTTCGCGATCTATGTCACGGCGCAATCGACGAGCGCCTTTTTGCTCTCTGCGACAATATCCAATTTCATTGCCCCATATTTCGGCAGCGTGGTAAGCTACGGAATGGTGGCGGCCTTTGGCCTAATACTGCTCACCATTCCTCCCTTCATCCCGCCCTCTTATCCGCCTCTACATGGGTCCGGATCCGACGCAGGGCCAAGGCCCACCCTGTCCGGTCTTCCCGGTCTTGCGGCAATTTTCCTCTATATGGCAGCGATTATTGGTTTCTGGGCCTATCTGCTCCCTGTTGGCGAGGAAACTGGAATCGCAAGGCATCACATCGCCCAGGCGATGAGTCTGTCGCTGGCGGTCCAGATCGCAGGGGGTCTGGCGGCATGCGCCACGGCAGGAAGAATCAGCGCTGCGACGGCATTCTGCGCCAGCGCCGCTGCCAGTATTGCAGGGCTTCTGCTGGCGATCAGCGGCACCCTTATGGGCTGGTATCTGGGCACTGCCATCTTCGCCTTCGCCTGGATATTCTGTCCGCCCTTCCACATTCCCTTTCTGCTCGCGATCGACCCCAGCCGCCGTAGCGCGCTCTTTGCAGGCAGCGCACAGTTGTTCGGTGTATCCTTCGGCCCTTTCGCCGCGTCGCTGACGGTACAACCGCAGCAAATGATCCACGTCGCCTGGCTCAGCCTTGCCTTTTTAATGGGCAGTGCGATGCTGGTGATCGGCCTGTTTATTCAAAGACTTTCTTCTCTGAAAATTGGTTGTTAAGCGCAAGAGAGGGATCGGTCACGGCAACCAACGTGCCCCTGTTACTGCCCGAAAACAGCGATCCGTAGATTTCCGGCAGCTGCTCGAAACCCTGCCGCACATCCTCTCTATGTCGCAATTCGCCCTTCTCGACCCATTGACGCAAATGTTCCCGGATTTCTTCGTAGCGGTCGCGGTAGTCCGTCGATATGAAGCCCTGCATCCGCACGCTGCCATAAACGAGTTGCATCATATCGCGAGGGCCGGGTGCAGGATTTCCGGCGTCGTAACCGGCAATCTGTCCACATAGGATGATGCGGCCGTGCCGAGCGATATTGTCGACTGCCGCCTGCAACATCGCGCCGCCGACATTGTCGTAGAAAATATTGATGCCATCAGGGCAAAGTTCGCCGAGGCGGGCCGCGACATCCTCAGTCTTGTAATCGATCACCGCATCGGCCCCATATTCGTCGCGCAACATGGCACATTTGTTCGCCCCACCTGCAATGCCAATCGTCCGCAGGCCAAGAATATGGCCGATCTGAAGCGCTGCGGAGCCCGTCGATCCGGCCGCGCCGGACACGACCAATGTTTCGCCCGCCATCGGTTGGCCAACGAAAACAAGGCCCGCATAAGCGGTGATCATATTAAGGGTATAGACGGCTACGCCCTCGAACAGGGAAAGGCCCGGTTCGATGAGTTCAACCTCGGTCACCGACGGATCGACGATCTGATAGTCCGACCAATGGCCGAAATAACGCACATCCGCACCTGCGGGAAAGGCAGGATGCGCCGATCGCATGATCGTGCCCCCAGCGAAGGCGATGATGGGGTCACCCGGCATGATGGCCGGACTATGCGCAGAGCGCTTCGCATTCATCCAGCCGCGCTGCGCCGGGGTGCACAGGAACAGCCTGTTCCTGATAAGCAGTTTCCCCGGCGCCGGTCCTTCGTCTGACAACTCCTCCGTCGACATGACGAAATTTTCGGGGGACAGACCCTGCGCGGGAGCCATTCGCAAACGCCATTGCCGATTCAACACATGTTTCTCCCGCCGACTCTTATTGCCCTTGCGCACCTAGAATAATATGATTTATGGATCAGTAGTCAATGAATAGTATCCATGCGGATCGATTGAACGGAGAGGCGGATGATTTGCGAAGGACGTTTCCTGGGCCGCATCGCGCTGGTGACGGGTGCCCTGCGAGGGATCGGACGCGCGGTTTGTGAACGGCTGGCAGCGGAAGGCGCCTATGTGCTCGCGACCGACCTGGACGCTGCCGACAGCGACCTGGCGCTGACCCTGCCCTCGGGCATCGCTTATAGCCGGCTGGATGTCGCGATGGAAGAGGATTGGCGAAGCACCCGCGATGCTATCCAACGGGATTTCGGTCGTCTCGACATTCTCGTCAACAATGCAGGCATCGACCTGGTGTCCGAGGTCCAGGATACCGCGCTGGAAGAATGGCGACGTCTGATGCGTATCAATGTCGAAGGCGTCTTTCTTGGCGTGAAGGCCTTTACCGATCTGTTGCGGCAGGGTGGCGCCAGCATCGAAGGCGGCGCCAGCGTCATCAACATATCGTCGATGTTCGGCCTGGTCGGTAATGGCGAAACCGCCTGTTACAACGCCAGCAAGGGCGCCGTGCGGCTGTTCACCAAGAGCGTCGCGCTGCAATTCGCAGAAAAGACCTGGCCCATCCGGGTCAATTCCGTACATCCCGGCTTCATCGACACCTCGCTGATGGAAAAGGGCATGGAACGGGCCGTGGCGCAGGGCAAGGGCGCGGATGCAGCCCAGTTGAAGAAGCAACTGGCGCTTGCCGCGCCCATGGGGCGCCTTGGCCGCTCGGACGAGATCGCGGCAGCCATCCTGTTTCTCGCCTCGTCCGATGCGAGCTTCATCACAGGGGCCGAACTGGTGGCCGATGGCGGCTATACCGCCCGCTGACAGGAGAAACGATCGTGACCGAAGCACTGCTGCGCCGCCTTGACGAACTGCAAACAGCCGAAAAGGCGCGGAATGCCATCCATGATTACTGCCTTGCCCTCGACACTGGCGATTTCGCGCTTCTCGCCCGTATTTTCAGCGCGGACGTCGTCCTTGGCCTTCCCGGTGGCGACAGCATCGAGGGCATCGATGCGGTCCTGGACTTTTTCCGGACCGCGACAGCGCAACCGGCCACCCACAGGAAGCATTTCACCACCAATGTCACGATCCGACAGTGCGACGGTAACGACGTTTCGGGAGAATGTTATTTCCTGTCATTGCTGGGCGATCCGGGCAATCTGGTCCTGGCGTGGGGCCGCTTCGCCTTCACCGCGCGGCGGCAGGATGAGGGCGTCCGGATCACCCGCCTCGATCTGATTGTCGAGCAGGCTCCGGCGCCGGTTTCCTTCCTTGCATCAGGATCCTGATCATATGAATATGCTCGCCGAGTTGGTCGCCGTCGATGCAATCAAACAAGACATTCTGGCCAGGGCGCGGACGCAGGACAGGCAGGGCGACACTCCCCTTGCTGGACCTGCCGATGGCTTCACCCGGATCAGCAATATCTGGACTGTGATCCGTGGACCGCTGGCTTTCTCGGAAAGCTATACGATGTCGGGTGGGAAGGACGTGCTGCGCGGCGGACGCTATCTCGACCGGCATGAGTGCGGCGCCGACGGCTGGCGCCTGAAGCAGCGATGCCATGTCGAAGACTGGTTCACAGGCCTGGACATCCTCACGCCCGACCTTGCCATTGCCGGCGCCGCCCTGTTCGCGCCGCGGGGCGGAACAGGCGGCCAGGATCCGGCCGCCCTGTTGCATGCTCTCGGTCATGCGAGAGCCGCCCTATCACCGGAGCAAGGAAAGACCATGTCCGAAACCATCTCTCCCAAGGATGTCGAAACGCTCATCGCCCGGGACGCGCTGCACAGGCTCGTAGTGACCTATTGCCGCGCGATCGACCGGGGCGACAGCGAAATGCTCGCATCGATATTTCACTGCGACGCGGTTATCATCGCCGGAGTCTGCAATGGTCCTGCGCAGAATTTCGCCAGGGAAGTTCCCGCCATCGTCCAGGCGGGCCTGGAAATGTGCTTTCACTCCGTCGCCAATGAATGGTTCGAGATCGACGGCGACCATGCCGTGGGCGAATGCTATGTGGTCGCCTTCAACCGGAGCCGGGATGCGACGGCGCCACAGGAATCGATGGTGGCGGGACGTTATGTCGATCGCTTCGAGCGGCGCGACGGCTTATGGAAGATCAGCGAACGCGTCTTTGTCGAGGACTGGCGGAGCGTTCGCCCCGCCAGTCCTCCCCCGCCCCGTCAAGACGGATGCGAATATGGCGCGTTCGGACGGATCGATCCGGTCTATCGTTTTTGGCCGGTGGACCAATAGTCTGGACGGCGCCACGTCTGCCGCGATTATTTTCGCGCCGGCGGGTCGACGAAGCGGGCGATGGACTGATGGAAATGCTGCAGGGCATATTCATTGCGCCCCAGCAGGAATGATTTTCCGCCATTATTCTCGGATGCATGCTGGATCGCATAATCCAGCACGAAATCCTCATTCTGCGTGATCTGCTTGTACGTCGCCTCGAAACCTTTGGCCTCGGCCAACACTTCCTCAGTCGGTTCGCGGCGCGTCAACAGAGTCTGGACGCATGTGGTCTGATCAGGCTGCAGACCGGGATATAGCCGCGTCACCAGCGGCCAGTCCCCCCAGCAACTGGCAATCATGGTGTTGGGGAACATATAATAGACAGTGGCGAAGGCGGCGGCAACGTCCCATTCTTCTTCCGGACGCTGACGTTCCTGATGGATCGCCTTGTCGGGCAGCAGCATGCGGGAATGGATGTCCCATATATCCGTGACGTTCGCATTGCCGATCAAGGTCGGCAGGCTTTTCCCATGCACCGAAGCAAAGTGATAATTCTCGATGAAGCCGTCTTTGCAGAACTTCCAGTTCGGCCCCGCGAAACTGTGACTCCACATGAAGCTCATGTCGGCAAGCCCGATCTGCTCCAGTTCCGCACCATAATCGCCCAGGAAATCGTCCAGGTCGAAGGGCGCGTCCGGGTCCAGCACGCCAAAGATGAGGCCGTGCCGTTCCTGGACGCGGATTTCGGTCAGGCCCATATTCTCCTTGGAACAGGGACCGAACAGCTTTTCGGCGGTCAGCCCGACGAGATCGCCCTTCGCCGAATAGGTCCAGCCATGATAGGGACAGGAAAAGCGGGCGCCCTTGCCCCGTCCCGACGCCACCGGCGCGCCCCGATGGCGGCAGGCGTTGAAAAAGCCATGGGCTACGCCATCCCCATCGCGCGTCGCAAGAATCCGGAAGCCCGGCACATTGTCGAGGCTGACATAGCTATTGGGCTGGGGCAATTCACAACTCAGCGCCAGGACAATCGGACGGCGATGGAACAGCTCCTTAACCTCCCTCTCCCAATATTCGGGATCGAGATAGAGCGAAGCCGGCAATTCCAGAGGAGCTTCCGCCATGGTGCAGGAATCGCGATCGACCATGTCGATCAGGCGCTTCATATGGTGGACCTTAGTGGATTGTTCCAATTTCATCATCGACTCCTGCCCAACACATTCATGCCGTTCGATCAATAACGGAAAGTCAACTGCAAGGTAACGGTGCGCGGCATGTTCACGAAACCAAGTTGGTCCGCGGGAACGCCCGCTGCCGTGCCCGTTCCGCTGCCCGTTGCGGGTGCGTCGAACGCACCCGTCACGTAGAAACGGTTGGTCAGGTTCTTGCCGATCAGGGCGAGTTCCAGACGATCATCGGCGGTTCCGATCCGGGCGGACGCGTCCAGCGTCATGTATCTGGGCTGCCGCGACAACGCATTGGCGAAGGCCGACGCCAGGTAGCTGCTGGAATAGCGCCCCTCTGCCGACAATCCCAGCTTCATGCCATTGCCCAGCGACGTGTCGTAGGATGCGCCGATGACGCCGGTCCATTTCGGCGCGACCGAGGTTGGCTTGCCCGACAGATCCTGGAAGGGCGAGCCGCCATTGCCGATAAGCGTACAGCCTTGCGCCGGCGTTTGTCCTGCATAACAGGGCGCCAGGAAATTGCGGTAGCGCGCCTTGTCGTAATAGAGGCTACCGCGCAGATTGAGACCGGGCAACGCGCGGGGCGCATATTCCAGGTCCAGTTCGACACCCTTGGTGATCACGGAGCCGGCATTGAGCGTGATGAAGGCGAAGGTCGGCGAGTTGAAGAAATCGACCTGCAAATTCTTGTATGTGTACCGGAATAGCCCGACGTCGAAGCGCAATTGATTGTCAAACAGCTTCGTTTTGATGCCGCCTTCGAACCCTGCCGCCTTTTCGGGATTGAAAGCGAGATCGTTGACCGTCGTCTGCGCGCCAAGGATCGCGCTGTTGGAAAAGCCGCCGGATTTATATGCGGTCTTGTAGGCACCATAGATGGTGACATCGTCACTGGGTTTCCACCGCACGGTCGCTTCCGGCGACCAGTCGTTGAACGTCTGGTCGGCGTCGATCCGGACATTGGGCAGCCAGAGCCCGGCGAAGAACGGATTGACATAGGGATGCACGAAATAGCTCTTCTTCGTTTCATGCGAGTAACGCACGCCTGCGCTGGCTTCCACGCTCGGCAGGACAGACCAGATCACCTGCCCGAACAGCGCAACCGTCTCCCCCTTCGTATGGGAATTTTTCGACATGGCGACGAAACGGTTAGCCGTGCTGGCCGCCGAGTTTTCGGCGCCCGCAAAGGCAATGGTCTGATCGAAATTGCGGCGCGTGCTCTGGTAAAGGCCGCCGACCATCAGGTTGACCGGCGAATCGAAGCTGGTGAGGACGCGCAATTCCTGTGAAAATGCCTTCCAGTTATTTTTTTCCGTGGTCCAGGTTCCAGTGAGATCCGCTGACTGAAAATCGCAATCGCAGCTATACCGGGTCCGGTTGTAATTATAGTTGGTGACCGATGTAAGCGTTACATCTTCCAACCGATATTCGATATTGCCGGTCAGAGAATAAGAGCGGTAGCGATTGTCCAGACCGCCATCCGATTCGGCAAAAGGAAATACCTTGGCGATGTCTGCGGGCAGATTATTGTGATAGTTCACAAAGTCGCGCTCACAGGCCGGTGGCGTCTGGCCGGGCGCGAAAAGCGAACTGACGCCGCCGGGACAGGCATAGGCAACATAATTATAGGATGAATTGCCGATCTTGCTGATCGTCGTGCTGCCGGTGAGCGTCGCGGTCAGACGATCCGATGGATCCCATTGCAACGTGGCGCGGCCGAGAATTTCGTTGCCGCCCGGCGCATCCCGAACAGCTGGTGCCGCAGGATGAACGGAAGTCGGAAAACCGGCAGCGCCCGCATCGGTCGTCACATAATTGATCGAGCCTGCGCGGTTTTCGAAATAGCCCCCATACATTTTGGACGCCCGCAAAGCCACGCGATAACCCAGCGTGTCGGTAAGCGGCCCGGACACATAGCCTTCACCCAACAGATTCTGACCCGCAAATTCGTAGGAAGCCCTTGCCATGGCCTCGAAACTGGAGGTGGGCTTCGCCGTGGTGATCGACACCACGCCAGCCGTGGCGTTCTTCCCGAAAAAGAGCGCTTGCGGCCCTTTCAGCACTTCTACCCTGGCCAGGTCGAAAAAGCCTTCATTGATGATGCGGCCCTGCCCGTAATAAACGCCGTCCACGACCACCGCGATGGACTGCTCGATACCAATCGAGGTCGAGGACGAACCGATGCCGCGCATGTTGAGCTGCGCGCCCGAACCGTTGGATGCGCGCCCCACGGAAAAGTTGGGCGTCGAAGCCGCCACCTTTTCCAGACTGGTCAGGTCAGCGCGATCGATCTGCTCTGCGCTGAACGCATTGATCGCGACCGGCGCATCCTGGGTCGTTTCAACGCGCTTGCGCGCGGTCACGACGATATCCTGGAGCCCACCCTCGACCGCCGTTTGCTTCTCCGTCTGGGCCAAGGCCTGACCGGGCGCCAGCACCGCAACGGCCAGAACCGTCGCCAGCGCGGCTCCCCATTTCACCGACGATGCATGGACAGTCCGATTGTCTTCCAGAAATAACATGATCCTGCTCCCTCAAGCGGCCGTGCGAGCGATCCGCCGCCAACGCCCCTTCGTTATGTCGCAACCATAACCCCCCGATCGAAAAAGAACAACAAAAATGATTACTCAGTCATCAAAATTCAAAAATTCGCCTGGGCCATTCACCATCGGAAAATGAGGCCGAAATCCGGATTCTTTACAAATATCTTTTTATATCAATATATTATGAAATTTCCTGAAGCCGTGCCACAATATGAAAGCGAGGGTTACAGGATGCATATCCGCGACATAGACCATAAATTATGAATTTAACGTCATTATTTATATCCGTTTCCCGACGTGCAAAATGAGCGGGCCGGGCTTACGACTCATGCTGAAGGGGGAGCATTTCGATCAGGCGGTGATATGATTATATCGCGGCGGCAACGACCGCTTCGCAGCCAGTATCCCAAAAGCATCGGCAAGCGCGGCGTCGACCATCTGCGCGTAGCGGACTGCCCGGCGACGCCAGGCCTCCTGTCAGGCAATATGAACGCGTCAGCCATGGCTCTGGGTTGGCTGGCGGCCGACATTATCGGAGCGGACGACGGCTAAGGCATTTCAAAAATATGACTGGATAATCATTTGTGTTGAAGTTTATGCGCCGTCGCGCATAATGGACATAACAGCAAGGCGCCCGATCAGCGCGCCCCACAGCCTGGGAGAATAGGATGTCACCCGACCGTTCCGTCATGATCGAGGCAATGAAGCGCCTGATCGGCAATGTCGAAGCCAAGACCTGCACCATGGCCGATTCGATCATGGAATTGCCCTCCGCTTATTATCTGGACGAGGAATATTGGAAGCGGGAGGTCGACCGGCTGTTCCACAAAAGTCCCATCGTCCTGGCTTTAAGCTGCGAGATAGCCGAACCCAACAGCTATGTCGCACTGGACAATGTGCCCGGCTTCCGCATCGTCGTGACCCGCGACGGCAAGGGGCAACCCCACGCCTTCTATAATGCCTGCTCCCATCGCGGCGCGCCGGTCGTTTCCGGCCGGGGCAAGGCTCCGCGCTTTTCCTGTCCTTACCATAGCTGGACCTACACGACGGAAGGCAAGCTGGTCGGCGTGACGTCCGAACGGCTGTTTGGCGAATGCGCCAAGGGCGAAATGGGTCTGACCCCTATCCGGGTCGAGGAACGCCATGGCCTGATCTTCGGCGTGCTGGACCCGGACGCGCCCTTCGACCTGGACGATTTCCTGGGCGATTATGGCGCGGAACTGGAACAGGTCGGCCTTGCCCATATGCATCATATGTGGAGCCATGATTTCAAGGGGCCAAACTGGAAATTCTGCAAGGACGGCTTCATCGAAAACTACCATTTCGCGAGCGTTCACAACGAAAGCCTGCCCACTTTCATGGGCGACATCAACGTGACGGACATGTGGGGCATGCATTCGCGCATCCTGTTGCCCGATGTTGAAATCCATCGCCAGCGCGCATTGCCCGAAGAGGAATGGAATCCGCCAGCGGCGTTCGCCACCGTCTATTACATGTTTCCCAACACCATGATTTCGACCTGCTGGGGCGACTGGCCGCTCATTACCCGGCTCTATCCCGGTCTGCGGCCCGACGAAAGCACGGCCGTCCAGACCTTGCTGTCCCGCAACGTCCCGACGCCCGAGACGATCGCGGAGGCGAAATCCTGGGAGGCGAGCTACAAGCGTATCACCCAGGAAGAGGATTATGTGCTGGATTACGGCATCCAGCATGCGGCAGAAAATGGGCACGGCAGAATCTACCGCCTGGGCCGCAACGAGGCCGCATTGCAGCATTTCCACCAGTCGGTCGCCCGGCTGGTGGATCCGCCCGTCGGCCTGACGAGCCGCGCCTCGCAAAAGCGGATGGAGGAAATGGCATGAGCGCCGATCTGGAAGGACGGGTCGCCATCGTCACCGGCGGCGCCAGGGGCCAGGGCGCCGCTACCGCCCGGCTGTTCGTGGAGAATGGCGCACGCGTCGTCATCGCGGATGTTCGCGATGAGGAAGGCCATGCGCTGGCATCCGAACTGGGCGATGCCGCACAGTTCGTCCATCTGGACGTGACGGACGAATCCAACTGGCAAAATCTGGTGACGGCCACGACCGAGCGGTGGGGCCACATCGACATATTGGTGAACAATGCGGCGATCCTGCTGGTATCTGCCCTCAACGATGTAAAGAAAGCAGAGTTTTCTCGTCTGCTGGAAGTCAATGTGCTGGGCGCCTGGCTGGGCATGAAGACCGTTTCGCCCGTCATGATCGATCGGAAACGCGGCTCCATCATCAATGTCTGTTCCACCGCCGCGCTGTGGGGGATGCACGGAACGGGCGCCTATCTGACCAGCAAATGGGCATTACGGGGCATGAGCAAAACCGCCGCCATGGAATTGGGCTGGCAGGGCGTGCGCGTCAACGCGATCTTCCCCGGCGGGGTGAACACGCCCTTCGCCAATCCCGACGGCGCCGGCGAAGACGACATGAACCAATATTTCAAGGGACAGCCGATCCAGCGCATCGGCCGCCCCGACGAAATCGCACAGACGACACTGTTCCTTGCTTCCGACAAGGCATCTTATCTGTGCGGCGCGGAAATAGCCGTCGATGGCGGCATGACGCTGGGCGTTTACGGTGACTTGTATCCCGGCGGCCCCAATTCGCCACAGACGGCAGGTTGACCGATGAAGGGGGGGGACTCCAGCCGGGGAGCCCCCCTTCATCGGTCAATATCGGCTCACCGGATTTTCGGCATCTCTGCGACTCATCGCTGTGAAGCCGTCGAATTGCGGATTGCTTCGCGACAAAATGGCTTGCGTCCGTGCTTCGATCGATTCATCGAAATTGTCTGACGTGAAGATATAGAAGCGTTTCGCTTCAACCCCTTCAAATGCCTGACGCGCAACGGTTTCGGGGTCAGCACCGCCAGCGGCAATCGACCGGAGCGCTTCGGGTTCTTCTATATCGGCGGCGGCGCTGCGCAGATGCGCGGGACGCACACGCTCTGTCTCGAATATCCGGGTATTGACCAATCCCGGACACAACATGCTGACACCGATCGGCGCATCCCTCTCGAGCAGGGAGGCATAAAGCGCCTCTGTCACCCGTACGGCGGCATGCTTGCTGGCGCCATAGACTGGAGAGCCTGCGCCGCTGATGAAGCCCGAGACCGATGTGGTGTTCAGGATATGCGCCGGTCTGTCCGCCTCCAGCATACGAGGGACAAAGCTGCGTAGGCCGTTGACGATACCCAGCACATTGACATCGAACGCCCAATGCCAGTCCTGAACTTCATATTCCCAAACCGCCCGGTGGCGCCCTCCCGGAACGATGCCGGCATTGTTGCACAGAAGATCGACCACTCCGAACCGGGCATAGGCTTGGTCGGCCATGCGTTCCACATCGGCAGCATCAGAGACATCGACCCGCATCATATGGACCTCCACCGAGGGGCAGCTTTCGGCGGTGGCACGCAATCCAGCCTCATCCACATCGGCGATTAGCATATTCATGCCCCGGCTGGCAGCCGCACGCGCCAGCGCCGCGCCAATACCGCTGGCGCCGCCGGTGATGACCGCTGTCTGTCCTGAGAAACTATGCGCCATCACCCCCTCGTTTCCGTCAGCCAGCTTCGCAGCGAATAGCTGGCGTCATCGGGGTGCCGTTGCTCATCGCTCTTCGGCATGAGGGCATGCACGCCCGCCGGGAAGGATCCCGCCACCTCCAGATCGATAATGATGGTGCGACAGGCAATCTTCCATTCGCCGTTCCGCCGTTCGAACCGGTCGAGATAACGGCCGACATGGATTGCCGGCTTGCTTGCGTCTCCGTCCTTCATCACGGAGATTGAGATCAGATAGGATTCGCCCGTCGCGCGATCGCCTGCGATCTCGAACAGGCAGTTGGAGGTCAGATGCGACGTCGTCACCGCATGGACGCGCAGGGCCGCCGGAGTCGTTTCGGCGAAGGCGTGCGCACTACCCGAAAAGGAAATCATGTTCACCGTTGCGTCGTCGAAGAACACCGCCTTGAGCTGATCGACATCACAGCGGTCCAGCCCCCGCGCATAACGGTTCACCAGTTCGAGAAGATCGCTCCTGTCGAACATTTCCTGAATGCGATCGGTCATGCCGTTTCCTTTCCCATAGTGCCTCGGTTCAACCGGCCTCGCCCATTTGCAGATCACCGGTGATCCTGATGCCTGCGCCATCGACGCGATAATGCTTGTTCATGAAGATCAGCAGCGACGTCATCGCCTCGGCCGCAGCGGAATTGGCGAGGGCACCCGCATGCAGACCCCGCAGCCCGATCGCATGGGCCATTGCGACGACAACCGCGCGCGATTCCTTGTCGTCGCCGAACACCAGTACATCGCATCCCACATCGACATCTTGTGCGAGCTTGTGTGCCGCGACGTTGTGAAATGCCGAAACCAGCCTGACGCCTTCGCCCAGTATCGCCTGCGCCCGCAATGCCGCGCTGCCTTTTTCGGGCAACTGCACGCGCATGACGCGGGGCGGAACCAGCGGAACGGTGGTGTCCACGACGATCTTTCCATCCACGAAGGGCGCGATGTCCCGCATCGTCGCATCCTGCGCCGCGAAAGGCACGGTCACCAATATGATGTCCGCCCTCGCGGCGGCATCTGCATTGCCAAGGCCTTCGGCGCCATGTCCGATCCGTTCGGCTTCCGCGGCGGCACTCGCGGCCGAACGCGAACCGATCAGGATGCGATGCCCCGCTTTGGCCAGTCGGCTGCCGATCGCGCTCCCGAGGCTGCCGGTGCCGCCCACGATCGCAATGCATTGATCCTTGTTCAAAATCATGTCCTCTCCAATTGATGTTCACGGGAAGCGGAAGGATCAGCTTCTTCCGGCAATAGATCATAAAGAGTGGTGCGCTGACGTAGCGGACGGCCGATGGAGCGGGCAAGACGTGCCATGGCGGGCTGATCGAACAATTGCCCATGCACTCCGCCCGCCGCACGCGTAATGGATTCGTCCATCAGCACGCCGCCCAGGTCGTTCGCTCCTGCATCCAATATGGCAGCCGCGCCGTCCGGACCCATTTTAACCCAACTGACCTGAATATTGGGAATAAGCGGGTGCAGGACGATACGGGCAACGGCATGCATCAGCACGGCTTCGCGATAGGTCGGACCGGACCGGCTTGCTCCCCTTCGCCAGAAGGGTGCCTCCATATGCACGAAAGGCAACGGAACGAACTCGGTAAAACCGCCGGTTTCCCGCTGCAACGCCCGGACCTGCAACAAGTGGCTCGTCCAATGCGTGTAATTATCGACATGACCGAACATGATGGTCGCCGTGCTGCGTAGCCCCACGCCATGCGCCGCACGCATGATCTGTATCCATTGATCGGCCGTGACCTTGTCCGGCGCGATGATCGCCCGCACATCCGGATCGAGAATTTCGGCCGCCGTACCCGGCAGGGTCGAAAGTCCCGCCGCCCTCAGCCGAGCCAGATAATCTTCGATCGGCAGACCCAGCGTCGTCGCGCCGTGATGAACCTCCAGCGCTGAAAAGGCATGAATATGAAGCGACGGCGCGGCGGTCCTGACGGCATCGACGATCGCCAGATAGGTTTCGCCGTCATAGTCGGGATGAATTCCGCCCTGCAGGCAGACCTCCGTCGCGCCGCGCTCGACGGCCTCGACCGCGCGGCGGCTGATTTCAGGCAGGTCCAGCCGGTAAGCCGGTCCGCGCAGCGCCTTGGTGCTGCCCTTGGAAAAGGCGCAGAAACCGCATTTGTAGAGGCATATATTGGTATAGTTGATGTTGCGATTGACGACATGAGTGACCGTACTGCCGACAGCCTCCTGCCGTATCCTGTCCGCCATTTGCACGACCGCGGAAAAATCGCCGCCATCGGCCGTGAACAACGTGGCGATAGCCTCCCGCGTCGGTTCCTGCCCACCGGCCAGTCCAGCCAATATGCGGGAGATTCGCGGCGAAGTCTGCTGCCCCAGGATCAGATCGGGCGCGGCGAGACCGGATCCGGCATGCCAGTCATCCGCGCGAACCAGCCCTTGCCCGTCCACCTGCCGGCGAACCGAAGGGGCAAGGCGCGGATCGAGCCATTTGCCTGGTTCTGATGCATGGCGCGGCCCGATAGCAAGGCGCTGCCGCAATATCCGACCCTCTCGGGCGGATGCCTCGTCAAGTGTCGCCAGATGCGGCCATGGCGCTTCAGGATTGACATGGTCGGCGGTCACGGGCGACACGCCGCCCCAATCATTCAGGCCTGCCGCGATCAGGGATTCCAGCGCATCGGGTTGCAGATTGGGGGGCACCTGTATGCTGACATCCCGTGGCAGAATGAGGCGGGCGACCGCAATGCTCCAAAGCAGTTCTTCGAGTGGCGCATCGGCATGGCCAGCCATCAGCGTTCCCGGCTTGGCCCGGAAATTCTGGACGATAACCTCCTGGATATGGTCATGGCGCAGATGAAGGTCGCGCAACGCGCACAGCGCCTCAACCCGCTCGAACCGCGTTTCGCCGATGCCTATCAATATGCCGCTGGTAAAAGGCACTTTTGCTTCGCCGGCAGCCGCGATCGATGCCAGTCGCACAGCAGGCCTCTTGTCGGGAGACCCGAAATGCGGGCCGCCCTTCTCACACAGCCGCTCCGAACTGCTTTCCAGCATCAATCCCATGGATGCCGCGTGCGGGCGCAGCATCGCATAATCGTCCGGCGACAATATGCCCGGATTGAGGTGCGGCAGCAGCCCCGTCTCCTCGAACACCGCCCTGGCCGCCGCAGCCACATAGGCCAGCGTACTGTCATAGCCATGGTCCGTCAGCCATGAGCGCGCCGCGCCATAGCGATCCTCCGGGCGATCCCCCAATGTGAAAAGGGCTTCGCGACATCCCTGCCGGGCACCCGCCCGCGCGATCGACAAGACCTCGTCCATTTCGAGATAGGGGCTGTCCATACGCCTCGGCGTCGTGGCGAAGGTGCAATAATGGCAGACATCCCGGCACAGGCGGGTCAGCGGAATGAAGACCTTGGGAGAATAGGTGACGATCGGCCCGAACGCATCAAGCGCAACAGCGCCCGCAGCCTCCATGAGGGCGGCAGTTTCAACTTCGCCCATAAGGGCCATGATCCGAGCAGGTGACATCACGGCATCCAGCGGCGTTACGGGATGGTCAGACATATGCGCGTGCGTTCCTCAACGAAGTGCATCCGGTGAAATTCGCCAGGATCGGCCATGGCGGCAAGTCCGGCAAAACCCCGCCTGTACAGCAGAGGATAGCGTAGAAAAAAATGACTGTCTAATCATTTACTGGCCCGACAGCGCGTTCCTGACCGCTCTGAAAGGCCGCCATGTCGGCCTTGAGCCGAGATCCGGCAAGCAGGAACAGGACGGCCGCAGGCAGGCTGGTCAGGGACATGATCGCCAGCGACCAGGCCAACGCATCGCCCGGTCCACTGAAATGCCCGACAAGGGCGTCGCTAAGTACTCCGGTCGCAAAAGGCCCGGCAGCGCCCCCCAATCCTGCTGTCACCACGATGCAGCCGGCGGCCAAAGCCCGATTCGAAGGTTGCACCAGCGATTGTGCGATAGCTGCCTGAGGGGGAATCCAGCAATTGAGGAGGATGGCGCCGACAATCCCCGCGGGCAGGGAAAGCATCGGCGTCACGGCGATACGATATTGATAAGCCGCCATTAGGGGGACGACGAGCATGGCCGCCGCAGGCATCCAGCAATACCAGCGGACATCTTTTCGGCTCAAGAAATCGCTCAGAAATCCGCCACCGAACATGCCAAGCGCACCGCCCACGCCCGATATCAGAGCCACGATGATAGTGATTTGTTCGATGGGCAGCAAAAAGACGCGACCGTAAAATGGCGCATTCCAATTCAGCGCCGCATTCAATGGAATAGCGCCCAGAAAGCCCGCAGCCAGCAACCGGCGATAAGCGCCGGACCCCAATATTTCCTGGAGCGCCTCTGTCATGCTGGCCGATGCTACGGCTATTGCGCGTCCGCTGTCCGCTTTTCCATGCGGTTCGTCCCGCAAGAAGAAAAGGATCAGCGGAACCACCGCCAGACCTATGCCACCCAGCAGGACGAAGGTCGTCCGCCATCCCAAAGCGGCGCTCAACATTCCGCTGGAAAATATTCCCAGCAAAGTGCCCAGAGGGAAGACCATCTGCCAGATCGCGATCGCACGGCCGCGCTGGCGAGCGGGAAATTGATGCGAAAGCAACGCCTGCGCAGCGGGAGAACAACCTGCTTCACCGATCGCGACGCCCATGCGCAGCACGGCCAGCGCCAGGAAACCGTTGGCGAGACCGCACAGCATCGTCAGCCCGTTCCACGCGGCCAGACAGACCAGAATGACCCGTTTGGGCGAAAGACGATCGGCCAGGCGGGCAATCGGTATCGCTGCCCATGTATAGACCAGCGAAAAGGACAGGCCCGTGATCGCACCCAATTGGGTATCGCTCAATCCCAGCTCCGCCTTGATGGGAACTTGCAGGATCGAGATGCTGAGACGATCCATGTAATTGGTCAGCCCGACCAGCATCAACAGCAGGAGCGTGAGCCATTTGTTGAAGGGGGCGACGCGCATTCCGCCCCGAGGCCTCGGCATGACTCCCGAATCATCCATCATCCTTCTCCTTTATCCTGCCGTGCGTACAATGGATGAAGCTTGAGCGGTCACCTCAACGGAGTGGGCGGATGAATTATCCGATAGCCATTCGCACGCTTGCTCAGGAAAGCGCCGCCCGGTAGAGATCAGCCAAGCGAAAGGATCAAGATGGCGCGTAAGGCTACGGAAACGGCGGCGGAAAGCACGGCTGCCGGAACAAAAACGAAAACGGTCGCGGGAAGGCGTGCGGAACGTCAGATCGCCACGCGGCGCAAGATTCTGGATGCCGCTGCGCGCGTCATCGGCCGCTATGGCTATGTGGGCTGCTCCGTCGCCCGAGTGACAGCCAAGGCGCGAATGGCTCATGGCACCTTTTACCTGTATTTCAAATCGCAGCAGCAATTGTTCGATACGATCTTGCCAACGTTGGGAGCCGAAATACTGACGAGCATCGCCGCGGCGATTGGAGACGAAACCGACCCCATCGAAATCGAGCGGCTCGGTTTCACCGCCAATATCGCTTATACCGCCAGCCATCCTTATATGAACCGCGTGCTCTACGAGGCGCAATTGTTTGCGCCCAAAGCATATCGCCGCTGGCTGGACGGCATAGCCGAAAGCTATGTCCGCTCGTTCAAGCGTACGCTGACGAGCGGACCTTTCGCCTCCGCGAGCGATGAGCAGTTGCATATGCTGGCAATCATGATCGTGAACGCGCGAACCGCGTTGCTGTTCAGGATCGACAATAAAACCGCCGCTCAACCCGATTTCGTCAAGGAAACGATCGAAACCTACCTGACATTCGTCACCAACGGATTGGGCATCTGACACACCGGATCCGTCAGAGCGCGTGCCGGGCAATGCGCGTGACATGCCATCCCGCCGTTCCGAATTGCGAACCATTGGCGAGAATGCGCTTAAGATAATGCCCGGCCGAACATTCGTCGGTCATGCCCATGCCGCCATGAATCTGGATCGCGCTTTCGCCAACCTGGCGTCCGGACCGGTCGGCCTGCGCCTTGGCCGCAGAGATGCGCACCGACATATCGGACACGGAATCATCGAAAGCCTTCAAAGCGTCGGCGACCATGGCCGCCGCCATCTGTTCGGCAATATACATATCGACCAGCCGGTGCTGAAGTACTTGGAAACTGCCGATCGGTTGCCCGAACTGCTTGCGGACCTTGGCATAATCCAACGTGTCGCGGTTCAACCCGGCAATCGCCCCAACCGTCTCCGCAGCCGCGCAAATCGCAGCCAGATCGTGAAGCACGGCAAGAGCGGGCGTCGCTTCGCCCCCGATCGCCTCGCCTTGCGCATCAGCCAGGACGACACGACTGGCCATGCGATTGTCGATAAGCCGGTAGTGCTGAAACGCCACGCCCGGCTGGTCCCGGTCGAGCAGATAGAAACCCAGAACACCCTGTTCATCGCGCGCAGACACAATGAGCTTTGCAGCCATCCCGCCATCCATCACGTGAATCTTCTGCCCGCTCAACCGTCCACCACGGACGCTCGTCTCGACATGATCGAAAATATCGCCCGAATTTGCCTCACGATGGGCAAAACCGAGGCGCAATTCGCCCGCAACGATTGCTGGCAGCAACGTACGCTTCAGGTCTTCAGAACCTAACGTGGCGACAAGCGTAGCTCCCAGGACGATGCTGTCCATATAGGGCAGTGGCAGAAGATTATAACCTATCTGCCGCATGACCATCGCAAGGTCGGCCGCGCCGCCGCCAATGCCGCCATATTCAGGGCTGATACCGATAGCGAACAGACCCTGTTCGCCAAAGGCGGCCCATTCCTCGCGACCGCAGACGAGATTGCCCGACCGGCATCGGTCGATGCTGAAATATTGCTCGGCTAACCGCTCGACTGTCGCCCCGACCAGCCGCCGGTCTTCCTCATCCAGATTTGTCATATAGGTCATAGCCCCAGCACCGCCTTCGCGATGATATTTTTCTGCACTTCGCTTGACCCACCCCAAATGGAATAAACCCGGCCGAACAGATATTCGCCTACGGCCCCCGCAGCTCCTCTGGGCGCAACGAGCGGCGCGGCATCCCCCGGGACGAGCGCTTCAGCCTGGAAAGAAAGCCCGGCCTGGGACAGGGCATCGACATGTGCACCGGAAATCGCCTGAAGCAATTCGGCGCTGACGATCTTGAGCATGGATGCGGAAAGGCCTGGATCGTTGCCCGCTTCAAGTTCCGAGAACATCTGGCTGCACAGGCTGACCAGGCACATGAGTTTGAGCTCCAGCTCTCCCAGGCGCTGGCGCCAGGCCTGCGTTTCCACCAACGCCACCGGACCTTGTCGGATTTCGGAGAGAAAGAAACGCAACTGCGCCATCAGCCGCTGCGCCTTGCCCACCTCTGCCGAGATCAGGCGTTCATTGTCGAGGAGGAATTTGGCATAGGTCCAGCCGCCGCCTTCCTGTCCCACCAGATTTTCAACCGGAACCCGGACTTCGTCCAGGAAGACTTCGTTCAGATCCTCAACCAGGTTGATGCTCTTGATCGGCCGGACCGAAACGCCCGGGCTTTTGAGATCGATCAGAAGGAAAGATATGCCCCGCTGCGGTTTCGCATCGGGATCGGTCCGCACCAGCGTGAACATCATGTCCGCCCACTGCGCCATGGATGTCCAGATCTTGTGGCCGGACACGACGTAATGATCTCCGTCCCGTACCGCTCGCGTCTGCAAATTCGCCAGATCCGATCCGGCCCCACGCTCCGAATAGCCCTGCGCCCACCAGATGTCATGGCTGACTGTCGGCGCCAGCCACCGCTGCTTCTGCGCCTCGTTGCCGAAGCTGTAGATAACGGGACCGACATAGGTGATCCCGAACGGCGCCAGCCAGGGCGACCCTGCCCGATAAAGTTCGTTTTCGAACACCCAGCGCTTGAGGCGCGACCAGCCCAGACCACCATATTCCTGCGGCCAGTGCCCAATCAGCCAATCTTTTTCTTGCAGAATGCGCATCCACCGGACGAAATCCGTCTTATCCAGATGCTGGTTCAGAAGCACCTTCGACCGGATGTCCGCCGGAAGTCCGGTCTTGCAGAACTCCGCGACCTCCTCCCGGAATTCAGCAAGATCCTTCGCCATTTCCATTTAACCTGTTCCCCGATCACATTTCCAACGCGGCAACCCCGGCTCCAAAAGCGCTAGGCACTCTCCGCCCGACCGTCACCGATCACCAATTCGCTAAGTCCGCCCTTGCGCAGAACAGTTTCGGGAATGCCGTTGGGGTTCAGAAGCCCACCGAACCGCAGGCGATTGTCAGCGTGATTGAGCTGATGATAGGCGAAGGCCAGATCGATGGATTTTTGCAGACCCTGCATGTCGAGTGCAGCGTTGACCGCTTCCTTGGCAAGTTTGATGGCCAAAGTCGGCTTCGCCGCGATCTTGCGCGCCATATCGTGGACGAACATCTCAAGATCGGCTGTCGGGACGACATGGTTGACCATCCCCATTTCGCGGGCCTGGCGGGCGTCCCAGCTGTCGCTCGTAAACAGCAGTTCCTTGGCCTTGCGACCGCCCAATTCCCAGACATGCGCAAAATATTCGACGCCAAGAACGCCTATATTGACAACCGGATCCTGAAACAGGGCATCCTCGGCAGCCACGATGATATCGCAAATCCAGGCAAGCATCAGCCCGCCGGCAATGCAGGCGCCCTGAACCTGCGCGATGACTGGCTTGGGGATCGAACGCCAACGGCGGCACATGTCCAGATAGGTTTCATGCTCCCAACCCAACCATCCTTCGACGTCGCCCGTTTGCACGTCACCCCAGGTCGAAGTCAGATCATAGTCTCTGCCAACCGCGTCATGGGCGAGATCCTTGAGGTCGTGTCCCGTCGAAAAATGCCGCCCTGCTCCGCACAATATGATGCAACGAACCGCCTTGTCGCGCGCCGCGCGCATGAACGCCTCGTTCAAGGCATAGATCATCGCGACATTCTGGGCATTGCCGGCAGATGGACGGTTGAGCGTGATCCGGGCGATCCCGTCCTCCAGGTTCTCATATAGAACCAGCCCTGTTTCATTTGGCACTACCACCCTCCAAACTCCCGAATCATCATGATGGGTCATTCATATTTTTTCTAGACCTCGTTTTTTTCAAATGTCCTCAAAGGCCGAGGAAACTGAAAAAATTCCAGCCCGAATATAAAATATATTAATATATATCATATATATAGGTCAATTTTCACAACCCCCGTCATTCACCGGAAGGCCAGGAAAGCCATATACATGCCCTTTGATACATCACGAATATATGATTGACCAGTCATTTTTTTTGGTTAGGGTTGGGCCGCAGAGACAAAGGCACGACACAAGCAGCCTTGCAAATGAACAGGGAGAGAGGCGAATGCCGACAGATATGACCCGTTTTCGTACCGCGCGGATGAACGTCCTGACCGCCAGCCTCATAGCCATAGCCGCGTCGGCGGCCGCGCCGGCTCAGGCACAAGAGCCGACGACGCAGGATGCCTCTGCCCCGGAAAATCAGGGCGGACTGCGGGAAATCATCGTCACCGCCCGAAAACGACAGGAAAATGCCCAGAATATTCCAGTGGCCGTGACCGCCCTGTCGTCCGAAGACCTCGTCAACCGCAACATCCGATCCATTGAGCAGGTCGCGGCGTCCGTCCCGCAATTCACCGTCGCTCGTGGCAGTTCCGGCAGCGGTGCGAATCTCAGCCTGCGCGGCATCGGATCAAACTTCACGAGCATCGGCATAGAACAGTCGGTCTCGGTCAATGTTGATGGCGTCTATTATGGCCAGGGCAGAATCCTGAATGAAGGGCTGTTCGACATGGCTCAGGTCGAAATCCTGAAAGGACCGCAGGCGCTGTTCTTCGGAAAGAATTCGACCGCCGGCGCCCTGTCATTCACCACGGCCGATCCAGGGTCAAAGACCGAAATCATCGGCCGCGCAGGCTATGAATTCCGGACTCGCGAAAAATATCTGGAAGGCGTGGTGTCAGGTCCGTTGTCCGAGACGCTGGGCGCGCGCCTGGCGGTGCGCTGGAGCGACATGAGTCGTGGCTATATGCAAAACCAGGCGGCCGGTGGACCTTTCAAGGTCAACGATATCGCAAATGGCGGCGCGCAGACGGTCTACACTGTGCCTCGATCGACCCGATACGGTCCGATGGAGGAAAATCTCAACATTCGAGGGACGCTCAAATATCAGCCAACCGATCGGTTCACGATCACATTGAAAGGCGGCATGAGTGATCGCAACGCGACATCAGCCGGTTTCTTGAACGAATTATTTCGTTGTCCGGTCGGAGGCAGCTCACAACTGCAACCTGGGAACGAGTGCGATAAGGATTGGAAAGGATATTGGGACGACCTTCCTGGCGATCTGGTCAGCGACAATCCGCTTCTCGGAAAGAAGAACGGTCAACTTTACGACAACTACCGTTCCTACACCGCGACTGCCACCGTCAAATATGATACCGACATCGTTAATTTCAATTGGGTGAACGGGTATCAGAGTTTCAAGAACCAGTTCAGCCTCAAATCGGATGCGACAACCAATGCCAATCGTGGCACTTATGCGGGCACTGGAACGGAATATGAGGCTTATTCGACGGAATTCCGTGCGCAGACCGACCTCAAAATACCGGTGAACTTCCTCCTTGGTCTTTATTATCAAGCGTCGAAGCTGAAGTTCCAGCAGGACATCATTTTCCCCGGCACGGCGGCGGCAGGCCATGCGATCGACACCAGCGTCGTCGACCCGGCGCTGGTGCCGCTGACCGTCCGCAAAGTCGGGCAGACCGATGGCGCAACCTTCGCACTGTTCGGCCAGTTGCTGTGGGACATCGTGCCAACCCTCCAGATGACGGCCGGCGGCCGGTTGACGAGCGAAACGAAGGATTCGACGTTCCGGATGCCTTATGTAAACCGCAATTTGCGTGCGGTTTACCGGATGTACGACCCCGCCAATCCGCTTTCGCAATTCGTGCATCATCAAAAGTTCGACGATTTTTCGCCGGAAGTTACGCTGACCTGGAAGCCCACACCGCGCCTGACCGTTTATGGCGCTTACAAGACCGGGTACAAATCGGGCGGCTTTTCGATCAGCGGCCTCAATACCGTCACGACCACCGTCGGCGACCTCGCCTTCGGTCCCGAAACCGTCGATGGATTCGAAGCCGGCATCCGCAGCAAGCTGTTCGATAACAGCGTGCGGCTGAACCTGACTGCATTCCGTTATGATTATAAGGATTTGCAGGTCGACTTCTTCAACTCCGCCATCACTACCTTCGTGACGTTCAACGCGGGAACCGCCCGCACCCAAGGTCTGGAGCTGGACGGGGAATGGGCGCCGCGATCCGTGCCTGGCCTGACGCTCCGGGGCGCGCTGGCCTATACCGATGCCAAATATACCGACTTTCCCGGCGCTCCCTGCTATGCGGGTCAGACACCCGCCATGGGTTGCCTGGCTCCCACGGCAGCCACTCCCTACATTCATCAGAATCTGGACGGCGTGCATACGCAGCTAGCGCCCAAATGGAGCGGAACTCTGGGCGTCGATTATGAAACCGATATCGGGTCGGCACTGAAAGGGGGCCTGCTGCTCAACCTTCGCTACAGCGACAGCTATCTGGTCAGCCCCTTCGGCAATCCGGTCGACGTGCAAAAATCTTTTGCAACGCTGGACGCCACCTTGCGGCTGGGGGCGCAGAATGATCGCTGGCAGGTCGCGCTGATCGGCAAGAACCTGACGAACCGCTATATCCTCAATGCTGCGCAGGACGCGCCGAGCACTGGTTCCGGCACGGGAACGGCAGCCGGGGTGCCAGCCGACCAATATGGCTTCCCAGCGCCGCCGCGCACCGTGGCGCTCCAACTCACTGTCCGTTACTGACGGGCATAAGGGGGCGGATTTGATCCCCTCCTTCCTTGAACGCCATTCAAAAGGGGCGCCGCATGGACACGATGCGCATGACTCTGAAGGACTATCCTGACGCAGCCATCGACGCGAACACCTTTGCAGCGGTGTCGGAACCGCTGCGTCCGCTCGAGGAAGGAGAGGCGCTTTTCGAAAATATCTATGCCACGGTGGATCCGGCTCAAAGCCGACGGCTCAGGCGATATGAAAATTATGTCCCGTCTTTCCGGCCTGGCGATCTGATCGCGGGCCTTTCGCTCGGCCGGGTGATCCAGTCACGCTCGCCCCTATTTGTGGAGGGCGACTATTGGACACATTGGAGCGGTTGGGAAACGCACAGCATCGTTCGGGCGCCTGCAGAACAGGGGCCGTTGGCCCAGCGCGCCGATCCGGCTGTCGCGGCCCTGACGGACTATCTTGGTCCACTGGGCGGGAAGGGCATCACGGCGTGGATCGGCATGAAATTGCTGGGCGCCGTGAAACCGGGCGATACCGTGCTGATATCGGCGGCGGCGGGCGCAGTCGGCGGCATCGCCGGGCAGCTTGCCCGCGTCTATGGAGCGTCCCGGATCGTCGGCATCGCAGGCGGGCCGGACAAGTGCCGGCATCTGGTCGATACGCTCGGCTATGACGCCGCGATAGACCGGCACGCAGGCGATATCGATGTGGCGATCGACCGGGAATTGCCGGATGGAATCGACATGTATCTCGACAATGTCGGCGGAGCCCTTCAAGCGGTCGTCATGGAACGGATGCGCCGCTTCGGGCGCTTCGTGATCACCGGTACGGTGGCCGAATATGGCCTGGACGTTCCTCCGCCCGGCCCGAATCTCTTCGTCACGGTGCGGCGCGGTTTCAGCATCCATGGCTATCTGGCGACGCAATATTATGATCGGTTCGCGGAATTCCGTGCCGAGATGCATGATTATCTGGCCAGCGGTCAAATCAAGGCCGGGGTCGACATAGTCGAGGGACTGGATCAGGCCGGGGAGGCGATGGCTGGCATGTTGGCAGGCAACAATATCGGTCAGCGGTTGATCCGGATCGCTACCGATCCGACGCTCTGAAATGCTGTCAGGAAAAGCCCGGCGACCGTGAAAGCAACCGGACATTCGGATCGGTCACGTCGATGATCGAGTCTGACACGGCAAAGGCATGATCGCGCTGTTCCGGCTGATAGCTGTAACACACCGCTCCCATATCCGTTGCGGCAGCGACGGGCTGCGGCTTGAAAAGGCTCATCCCTTTGCCCAGCCAGAGCGATCTTCGCAACAGCCACAGCGTCATGGCCTCTTCATCCGAACATTCCGCCAGCCATTTGCGGAAGCCCTTGTAAAGATCACGGCCCGCATAGCCGGCTGGCCCAAGGATCATGCTGCCATCGACCTTAATGCTCGATATCTCCTGGCCATCGCGCATCAATGTACCGCGATTCTGCCCCGGCAAAATCCCATCCTTGCGCACGACCATGTCATATCGTCGGTCACTGGCCGAATGCGCGGCATGCACCATGGCAAGCGCTGCAAGCTCGAACAGATGGGTGCATTGAAGCTGCATCGGCAGCAAAGCCGCAAGCATTTCGGGCCGCCCTATCAGCGCCTGCCCGGCCAACATCTTTAGCGGGCTTCCCGCATGGCCGCAGGTCGTCCAGGGAAAGCGGATTGTCGCGGCTGCGACATCTATGACGCGACCGGCATCATGTTTCAACAGGACACCGAAATGGTGGAAATTATCCTCCAGCCATGCCGTCACAGTGCCCGCTTCCGGAGAGGCGAGCGCTATGGAACGACGAACGATCACATGGGCATCACGCATCTTCTGGATAAAAGCGTTCAGCCCAATGGCGCACAATAGTCATCGCCTTTTCCTCTTGGGGAGAAAGAGAGGCATCGGCAATATATTTCATATTCTCCCAGATGGGAATATCCCGCTCGATCTGAACGAACTGTTCCCTCACCCTGGCTGCAGCCATGCCTTCTGGCGGCTCAACGGGATTGAAATCATCCTCCCCCATTACCAGAACGGTTTGGAACATGTCGCAATGCTCATCATCCACCGGGGTTTGCGCCTGGATGCTGACGGCTGAATCGGGCTGAGGGAAGAAGGTATACTGGAAACCCATACCCCAAAGCTCGGCCCCAACCTCCACCACGATGGGACCATCCGGGGTCAAGCGGGTCGATTTCTTGCCGAAGCCATAGGTGATGTTGTTCGCGATCTGCATCTTATACCCGTCAATCTCGATGCGGGTGGTCTCGATCGGTCCCTTGGCCTTGTGGATCCAGCGCAGATGTTCGACATCGACATTGTTTTCCGGAATATATTGGGGACGGGTTTTCACCTTGCGCCAACTTTTCGTGCAATGTGGATAGACGTTATAACGTTCGCCTTCCGCGACGCCCGGCAGGTCGACTGGACCTTCGAAAAGCGGAGGACGCCCCTGCGCATCAAACCAGACCCAGACGATCTGGTTTGCAACCACGGTTTCCCAGGCTCCCATCCGGCAGCGATCCGTCGCCTTCTTTTCCAGCGGCACCAGCTCATTGCGGCCATCAGCGCCCCAGCGCCATCCATGATAGGGGCAAACAATGCTGTCGCCCACGACTGTCCCGCCGTGGCCCAGATGCGCGCCCATATGCCGGCAATGGGCATCGAGCACATGATATCCGTTACGGCCGCGATAAAGAACGAGATCACGGTTGAAATAATGCAACGGCCGGACATCGCCGACCGCAAGTTCGTCTGCCCAGGCGATCTGGAACCAGCCGCTGGGAAACCCCTTATGGGGAAAGGCATCTTCGGTCTCAGGAGATGACATGTTGACGGTTGCTCCGGTTATCTGGTGTACAGCGCGCCGCCGTCGACGCGAATAAGGGCTCCGGTAGTGAAACTCGATCCCGCGCTGGCGAGGTAGAATGCGGTGGTGAGCATTTCCTCCGGCTGCGCGAACCGGCCAAGCGGCACGCTGTTCAACGCCTGCGGGTCATCGGCCCAGTCACCCGCGACATCGGTCAGGAAACCGCCGGGGCAGATCACATTGACCCGCACCTTGGGCGCATATTCCCGCGCCAGCGCGATCGAGAGCGCGTTCACCGCCGCCTTGGCCCCGGCATAGGCGCCGAAATAGGGCGACGGCATCAACGAACCCAAAGAGGAGACGTTGATGATGGAACCGCCCTCCCCCGCCGCCATGCGCGATCCGATCAAAGTCGCAAGGCGATAGACGCCCTTAAAATTGACGTCCACGATCTTATCGAACAGCGCCTCCGACACTTCGACCATCGACGGCGCGAGCGGCGACATGCCGGCATTGTTGATCAGAATATCGACCTTGCCGAACTCCGCATAGGCGGCGTCGGCCAGCCGTTCCAGTTCGTCCCATTTGCCGACATGCACGCCGACCGCCAGCGCGCGCGCGCCCAGCTTGCGCACTTCGACGGCCACCTCTTCGCAGGCATCCTGCTTGCGGCTGGCGATGACCACATCCGCACCACGCCGGGCAAAGCCCAGCGCCATCTCGCGCCCCAGCCCGCGGCTGCCGCCCGTGACCAGCAGCACCTTGCCCGAAAAATCGAAGGCGTCCCTCTCCATCGTCATGCCCGCCTGTTCAATGTTTCCGGGGTCAGTCCAAACTGTGCCAGCGCGGCGGCGCGGGCAGCAGGAAGATGCTGCGGCGGGAAAAATCCTTCATGCGGCGTCGCCCGCCTCAGGATACGCCGCGCGACCGACACCTTGTGAACCTCGGTCGGGCCGTCCGCCAGACCGAGCATCCCGGTCATGAACAGCATATGAGCGAAAGGCATTTCGTTCGACACGCCCAGCGAACCATGCATATGCATGGCCCGCCAGATGATCTTTTCCGCGATATCGGCGCTCGCGACCTTGACCATGGAAATCACCTCCCGCAATTCCCGTTCCCGGCCCTTCTGGTCGGCCAGCCAGGCGCAATGCAGCACCAGCAGGCGAAACTGCCGCAGGGCGATCTGCGATTCCGCAATGTCGAACTGGACCGACTGCTTTTCGCTGATCAGGACGCCGCTGGTCTTTCGGCTCACGGCCCGGTCCGCCATCATGTCAATCGCCTTCTGGCAAAGACCGATGGTGCGCATGGCATGGTGTATGCGCCCGCCGCCCAGACGGGACTGCGCAACCTCATAACCGCCACCGCGCGGCCCCAGCATGGCCGAGGCCGGAACGCGCAAATTGGCATAGCGCATATAGGGGTGGCCGCCGCGCTCCGGATAGGGTTCGGTGAACACACCCGTCTCGCGCACGAACTCGACGCCCGGCGTGTCGGTGGGAACCAGGAACATGGACGCCCGGCGATAAGGTTCCGCATCCGGATCGGTCACGGCCATGATAATCAGGAAATCGGAATAGTTGGCATGGCTGGAAAACCATTTTTCGCCATTGATGACATAATCATCGCCATCCTGATCGGCCCGGCAGGAAAAATAGATCGGGTCCGACCCACCTTCGGGTTCCGTCATCGAAAAGGCGCTGTAGACTTCGCCATCCAGCAAGGGTTGCAGATAGCGTTCCTTCTGCTCTGGCGTGCCGTAACGAGCCAGAATTTCCGAATTTCCGGAATCCGGCGCCTGGCATCCGAACACGACCGATCCCCAGTTGGTCCGGCCCAATATCTCCGCGATATGCAGATATTTGACCTGCCCGAAGCCCGGACCACCCAGATCATGGTCGAGATGCGCCGCCCAAAGTCCTTTTTCCTTCACCTCCTTTTGAAGCGGCGCCAAAATCATGCGCGCTTCCAGCAGCGACTTGTCATGCGGCGATGCGGGACTGGGCCACAACACATCCAGCTTTTCGACCTTTTCATCGACAAAGGCACGAACCCAGTCGAGCTTTGCCTTGAAGTCATCATCCAGTTCGAAATCAATCATGGAAACCTCTTGTGCATGGAGCGCCTGAAAGGAGGCGTCTGGATGGGAAATCAACCAAGGCTCGACGTGGGGTCGGTGCCGATCTCGGCCTTGACGGCGGCCTTCAATATCTTGCCGTCGGGTGAAAGCGGCAGTGCGTCCCGGCTTTCGAACCGTTCAGGCAGCTTCTCCTTCGACAATCCCTCGCGAAGCAGGAAAGCCGTCAATTCGTCGAAGGCCAGCATGTGCGAGGGCCGCAATTCCACGACCGCGCACGACCGTTCACCGTACAGCGCGTCGGGATAGCCCACCACCGCCACCTTGGCGACGGCGGGATGGCGGCAGATCAGCTCCTCGACCTCGGAAGGGTCGATCTTGTATCCGCCCCGGTTAATCATGTCCTTCTTGCGGCCGACGATCCTGACATAGCCCTGCTCGTCCATCTCCCCGATGTCGCCGGAAAGGAAGAAGCCGTCGGGCGTCATCAGGTCCGGCTTGCCCCGCGGCTCGGCCAGATAGCCCTGCAACAGCGAAGGTCCCTTCAGACCGATCTCCCCCTTGGCGCCAACCGGCAGAGGCTTGCGATCATCGTCGAAAACGGCCAGCGCGGCGCCCGGTCCAGCCCGGCCGTCCAGCATGTTGCGTACATCGACGCTGTCGTCAATTTCCGTGCTGGCATTGCTCATGCATTCGGCCATGGCGTACATGCGCAACACCTCTACGCCCAGTTCACGGCGCGCCCGTTCGATCAGTTCGACGCTCATGAAACCGCCGCCCATGCTGATCGCGCGCATGGCGTCCAGCCTACCCTCGCCCAACGCCTCCGCCCTCGCGTCGAGCAACATCCGCAGCATCGTCGGCACCATGCACGACCAGACGCAGCCATGCTCCTGCGCGAGACGCAACACCTCCACCGGATCCCATTTGGTGGCGCGCACGATGGCCGCGCCAGTGACGAGCGGCATGTAGGTGAAGAAGGTGAAGCCCGGCGCGCCAGCCCCCGCGCCTGTCATCATCACGGCCTCGTCGGCCTGCACCCGGCCAAGGGCGCGCATCCGCTCTCCCGCCCAGGCTACGCCGCGCCAGCCATGCATGACGCCCTTGGGCTGGCCGGTGGAACCAGACGTCACACCGATGAGCGCGCAATGATCGTCCGGCATCGGGACGATCTCCTTTGCCGTGCGGTCATGACTGCGAATGGCATTGCTGCTGGCAACCGATGCGCCGGCGGGAAGCGTCAGCCCATCCGCCGGATTTGCCCCGACATGGCAAAAAAGCGCCGCTTCGGAACGGCCAAGCAGGAAATTGATTTCACGCATGCCCAGCCGCTTGGGAACGGGGATCAGCGTGCCCCCCACCCGCGCTGTCGCCAGGGCGATTGCGACGTCTTCCGGCGATGTATCATATTGGACCACCACCCGGTTGCCCGGACGGACGCCCTTTTCCTGCAACATGCCAACGGCGCGTTCGGCCAGTTCGCCGATCTCCGCGCGACTATAGACCCGGTCCCCGACAATCAGGGCAGCCGCATCGGGCGCGCGCGATAAATGGATATCGAAAGCTTCGGCAAGATTGGTGGGTCGAACATCAGTCATCGTCATCTCTTTCAATAGGAGCAGGTGCCGCCGTCCACATTGAGGATCGCGCCGGTAATGCCGGCGCCCGCCTCCGAAGCGAGCAGACGCGCCATGGCGGCCACTTCCCCGACGCTGTTCAACCGGCCCGTCATCGCCGCGTCGGCGTAACGCTGCTTATATGCTTCATAGCTGATTCCGGCTGCGGCTGCGGCCTTCCGGCCCGCATCCTGCATCAGATCGGTTTCCACCGCGCCCACGCAGATCGCGTTGCTGGTGATGCCCTGCCGCCCATATTCCAGCGCCACCGCCTTGGTGAAACCGTTGAGCGCATGCTTGGCGGTCACATAATGGCTGGCATTGGGACGGTTCGCCTGTTTGCCCTGCACCGAACTGATGTTGATGATGCGCCCGAAGCCTTGTTCCAGCATTGCCGGAACCGCCCGCCGCACCGCCCAGAAGGCGGAACTGACGTTCCACTGAAAGGCCTGCGCCCATGCGTCGTCGGACAATTGATGCACGGGCGCGAAGCCACTCGATCCCCCGGCATTGTTGATCAGCACGTCGATACGGCCGTGACGTTCGATGACCGTATCGACCATTGCTTCGGTCTGCCCCTGGTCGAGCGCATCACATGCGACGAAACTCACGCGGCCGGACGGGTCCATTTCGGCGGCAGCCTGCAATCCCTTGGCTTCCGACCGGCCGCTCACCACGACCAGAAATCCGTCTGCCAACAGGGCTTCGGCCATGCCGCGTCCCAGGCTGCTCGTCGCGGCCGTCACCAGGGCCACACGCTGTATTCCCGTCATCTCTCTTACATCCGTTCCAAAATCATTGTGCTGTGATGCGGCACGCCAAGGGCGGTCACCAGGCCGACGCGCGCATCGGGCACCTGTCCTGCCGCCCGCTCATGACGCAACTGGCGAACCGCCTCGACCACATGTCCTCCGCCCAGCAGGAAGGAATGGGACAACAGGCCGCCATGGGTGTTGGTCGGCAGGCGATCACCTAGTCCCCGCCCCTTGCTCATTGCGAAGGCGGCGCCCTCACCCTTCTTCACGAAGCCCAGATCCTCATATTGAAGGATCGTGTTGATGCTGAAGCAGTCGTAAAGCTCGACGAAATCGACATCGTCCGGGGTCAGTCCGGCGACGGCGAAGGCGGCCGGTCCCGATATGGCGGCGGGCGTCGTCAGATAATCGCTATTTTGCGTGAACCAGGTGTCGCCCGGCACATTGGTCGATCCGACGCCGACACCGGCGACGCGCACCACCGGATGGGCGCAGTCGCGGGCACGCTCCGTCGTGGTCATGACGAAGGCGATGGCGCCGTCATTGACCAGGGCGCAGTCGGGTCCGCGCAAGGGCGTGGCAATGCTGGGCGAGGCCAGATAGCCCGCCAGATCAAGCGGCGCCGTCTTCATCGCGCCGGGGGTGCGCGCCGCATGTTCCCGCGCCTCCATGGCGACGGCGGCAAGCGCTTCGGCAGGAAGACCGAATTCATGGGCATAGCGCTGCGCGATCCCGGCGAAATAGACCGGCTGGCCGAACCAACCGCTGGGCATTTCCAGATCGGCCTTCAACGGGTCGTCGGCATAGAGCGCACGCGGCCCCTGCGCCTGACGGCTCAGTTGATGGCCATACCAACAAAGGACATGCGTCGCGCGCCCGGACGCCAGTGCCCACCCCGCCAGTTCAGCCGCAGCCACCAGCCCCGCCCCATAATGCAGCCCATAGGCAATAAAGGGCGATCGCGGCATGGGCACGCCCAATGCCGCGACGACGTCCTCGGCAGGCATGACGCCGGGCATCGTCGCCGATTCGGTCACAAAACCGTCGATCTGGTTCGCGCCGATGCCAGCGTCGGCCAGAGCGCGATGGATCGCATCGGCGATCATCACGCTCATCGGGCGCGAATCCGCCCGGACGGGAACCGTTTCCCCCACACCGACGATTGCGACATCAACCATTCAGCACGCTCCCTGCTCGCCGGACATCTTCATCGTCACAATATGCGCCCGGCGAGCGTCGTCAGATTGGCGACGGCGTCCCGCCCTCGCATCCACGGACGCACCACCAGCCGGTCGACCCCCACCGCTTCATATTGCGCGATCAGCTCGTCCGAAGGATCGCCCATCACCGCACAGCTTATTTCAAAAGGAACGTCCAAGCGCCCTGCCTCCTCGCGCATCTGCTTGATGATACCGATCAGCGGCGCCATCTCTTCGGGACTGAGTTCGGACGCCAGCCAGCCATTGCCGCGGTGTGCGGCCCGGCGCAGTGCAGGCTTCGCATGGCCACCGAAGACAAAGGGCGGATGCGGGCGGGTATCAGGCTTGGGACTCATGCCGATTGCCGGAACCTTCAATACCACGCCGTCATATTCGGTCACGTCATTGTTGAACAGGCTGACCATCACATCGAGCGTTTCGTCGAACCGCTTGCCGCGCGTTTCGAAATCCCGGCCGAGAATCTCGAATTCTTCCTTCAGCCATCCACCGCCCGCACCCAACATGAACCGACCCTTGGAAAACAGGTCGAGAGTCGTCACCGACCGGGCCAGGTGGAACGGATCGTGCAACGGCACGATCGACACCGAAACCGCCAGTTTTACCGATTTCGTGATCGCCGCGAGATAGGCCAGCACCGCATAAGGATCGTAAAAGGGCAGATTGGCATGGAACGCCTCATGCGAGTCATCACCTTCGCCTGCATAGGGAAAGCGGGAATCGCTTTTGACCGGAGTGACGACATGTTCGCCCAGCCAAAGCGAGTCGAACCCCAGTTCCTCCGCGCATAGCGCTACGTCGATGATCTGCTGCGGTCGCAGGGGGAAAAGCGAGACTCCGTATTTCAAGACATGCTCTCCAGTGTAAAATAGGGAAAGGCGCTTTCTCCCGCGCCTGAAATGGAAAGGCGCACCCGTGCGCCGATGGAAACCGGACCGGCGGATTCATCGAACAGCGCTGCGATCCGGCAATCGGGTGCCTGATCGGTGACGATGAGACCTGTCATATAGGATTGGGTGATGCCGGGCAGCAGCGGCCTGTCCACCCGCGTGCAGGTAAAGACGGTGGCAAGCGGCCCGACTGCTTCCCAGACATAATGACCGTCCGGACAGGCCGAGCCGCTTTCGACCGGATACCATTCCCACCGCCCGCAGACGGAACAACGCGGCAGACGCAGCTCTCCCACACCCAACCCTTCCCAATAAGGAGCGAGCCACGGCGCCTGGCGCGGCGCTTCGAACAGCGGGCCGGGCATCGTCATGCCGCGCTCCCCAACAGCGCATCGGCGCGGGCGAAGAAGAATGGCATGGAAGAAGAGGCCCGTTCCCAAGCCTCATCGATCTTGCGCCCGGTGCGGTGAAGGCGGATCTTGTATCCCGCAATCGCCGCGATGCGATAGCAGGCCAGCGCACGGAACCAGGACAGATCGCCCATGGCGCGCCCGGCAACGGATTCATAGCGATTCGTGACGGCCTCCAGATCGACATTGCCCCGCATCTCGACCGGCGCCCACGCCTGATCGTCATTCATCATCAGGAACCATGCCAAATCATGTTCGATCGCCCCGAAATGCGCGATTTCCCAGTCCACGACGCCGCCGACCGCAGGACCATCCGCGTCCAATGAAAAGAGCAGGTTGTTCGTCTGGAAATCTCCATGGCACAGCCCCGGCGTCCACCTTTCAGGCACGCTTTCCAGGAGCGCGGAACCGAGCTTGTTCCCGGCCCGTGTCCAGTCCGGGTCCGCCGCCCGCTCGAAGGCACGGGTCCATAGCGCGATTTCATCGGCCGGCGAGCGAAGACGATCCCAATCGGCAAGACCGGACAAATCCAGCCGATGGATTACCGCCAATTCCCCTGCCGCCGCCTCATGAGCCTTTTGCCGATCGGTCGGCGACATCCATGAAGGGCCCGCATCCGGACCCATGATGAGCGGCCGCCCCGGCAGCCGGTCGACAATCAGATAAGCGGCTCCGAAAAGCGCGGGATCATCCGAAACATCGCGAACCGGGGCGACTTTCGTACCCGATTTCAGAAGCGCATCGAGCAGGGGCGCCTGCCTTATCAATTCCCCATTCGCCCGCTCGCCGCCGCCCGCCGCGGCAAGGCGAATGACCAGTTCCTCGCGAACGGCGCCAGCACAGTAAGCGAAACCCCAGGTCTCCCCGGAATGCCCGCCCAAATCACGCAGATCTTCGACTTGGGCAAGGGCGCCGCCACGGCGTTGCGCCCATTGCCGCAGTCCATCCACCACCTTGCCGGCCGCCTCTCCCATCAACCCCACTCTCAATCACATAATGATTTATGGATCATTTTATAGCGCAGCAAACACGCCCTGTCGATCCGAAATTTATTACAGGAAATATCGATTATACCCTTTAAAAATCCATCCGAGAATATTTCATTTATGACTATATAATCATATTTTATCCGCTCTATAATTCGCGAAGGCCATCGGAACCGCGCCATATGCGCAAGGCTGCCGCCGGCCAAATCATATGCAAGTGACAAACCTCTGCATCACCATTGATCATAGCATGGGCGGCTTGGAACATCTCAATCTGTTGAGAATGTTCGACATCATTTATTCGGAACGCAGCCTGACCCATGCGGGACTCGCGCTCAACATCAGCGAGTCTGCGGTCGACAACGCACTTCATCGGCTCAAGGGCAAACCTAGACCACCCCCTTGTTCGTTCACAAGCGGCGTGGCGGCATGATGCCGACATCTTACGCGGATGGCACCGCGCTATCGGCGCAACAGCGCTACCGACGCAGGTCGATCGCAGAGGCGAAATGGATCGCGACGGCCGCCGGTTGGAAGTGACTCAGATCGCGCTTGCAGAAGATCACGGACCGCATGAAGCGCGCCTGTAGCGGGATCTCCTTTCTGCCATTGCCAAGCCGCCCATCTTCAATATATGACTTATCGATCATTTTTTTGAGAGGCGCGATTGTTGATGCGGCGTTCAAGAGAGATAAGGCTCGCCGCCCGTCCGATGGGCCTGCCGGATAGACAGGCATTCGCCACCGCCTGTGTCGACCTGCCGTGCCCAGCGCCCGGAGAAGTCCAGATTCGCAATCGCTGGCTGTCGATCGATCCGGCTATCAGAGGCCGCATGTTCGCCGCAAAAAGCTATATTCCTCCCTTCGAAGTCGGGGATGTCATCACTGGCCCGGCGATCGGCGAAATCGTCGAATCGAATGATCCATCGTTCATTATCGGTGACATGGTCCTGAGCGACGCGGGCTGGCGCGAATATGCCAATCTACCCGCATCCGACGTGGAAATGCTCCCTTCGATGGACCTGCCGCCCCAGGCATTTCTGGGTATCGCCGGGATCACGGGCCTGACCTCCTATGCCGGACTGATGCGCGTGGCGGAATTGAAACATGGCGATGTCGTCTTCGTTTCGGCAGCGTCGGGCGCGGTCGGCTCGACCGCCTGCCTGATAGCCAAAATGCTGGGTCACAAGGTGATCGCGTCGGCGGGTGGCCCGGAAAAGACAGCGTTTCTGCGCGATGAACTGGGCGTCGATGTCGCCATCGACTATCATGCGGAATCCAATATGCGTAAGGCGCTGGCGATCGCCGCGCCCGAAGGCATCGACGTCTATTTCGACAATGTCGGCGGTCCCTTTCTGGAAGCGGCGATCGGCTGCGCCAATGACCATGCGCGCTTCGCAATCTGCGGCATGATCGCGGGCTATAATCTGACCGAGCCCATGGCGGCCCCGCGCAACATGACATTGATTCCGGTAAAGCGAATCGGAATGAAGGGCTTCATCCTGTTCGATCACCTCGATCTCATGCCCGCCTATCGCGAAAAACTGGCGGAATGGCATGGCGAAGGCCGGCTGACCTGGCGCGAGACCGTCATTGAGGGGCTGGACAATGCCCCCCAAGCCTTTGTGGACCTGTTTTCCGGCGGCAATATCGGCAAAATGCTGGTGCACCTGCCATGACCAGAACGGCTCCGCGCGACCCGGACAATCAGAGACAGGATATATGATGAACGGCCGTCCTCAGGAAAACGGACAATTCCGCCCGGAACCGCATTTCGGCGACCGCATCATCCCGTGCCTGACTCCAAGACCACATTCCATGTCCGCCATGCTGGCCCGCACCGTTGCTGCCTATCCTGATCGCGAAGCCCTTATATGTGGCGATTTCCGCTGCAGTTGGCGAGAATTGAGCGATCTGGCCGACGCCTTCGCATCGGGGCTGGTGGCGCATGGTATCGGCGCGGGAGACCGTCTGATCCTGTTCCTGGACAATCGGGCCGAATTCGTCATCTCCCTGTTTGCAATCACCCGCATAGGCGCCGTCGCCGTCCCGGTCGGCGTTCGTGAACAGGCGCCCGGTCTCGCCTACATCGCTGAACAGAGCGGTGCCTGCGCCATCCTGCACGAGGCGACACTGGCCGACCGCATTCCAGCGTTGCCGCTGACGGTTCCGATAGGCGACAGCGACGTGCGCGCCTTCGTTCGTAGCTTCGCAAAGCCGTCGCCACTGCCGACGGACGAGCCTGACGAAGAAAGCCCGGCGCTCATCATGTATACGTCAGGTACGACGGGCAGGCCGAAGGGTGCCATAGTGACCCATCTTGCGCTGGTGCATGTCGGTGCAGCCTACACATATTGCATGGCACTCGATGCCAACGACCGTTCGGCGTGCGTGGTGCCGCTGTCTCACATCACCGGCATTTCGGCCACCTTGTGCAGTATGGCATTTTGCGGCGGCTGCATGATTGTCGTTCCCCAGTTCAAAGCGGAAGCGTTCATCGCCCTGGCCGTCGAGGAGCGAATGACCCACACGCTGATGGTGCCGGCGATGTACAATCTGCTGCTGGCGCGCACGGACCTGACCGCTCACGACCTTTCGGCCTGGCGGATCGGGGGATTTGGGGGCGCGCCCATGCCAGTACCCACCATTGAAGGCATTTCCTCGCGCCTTGGCGCGTTGAGGCTCATGAACTGCTATGGCGCCACCGAAACCTGCGGGGCCGTGACCGTCATGCCATCCGAAGAGTTGCTGGCAAATAGCGATTCCGTGGGCAGACCCGTGCGGGGGGCGACCGTCCGCATCGTCGGGCCAGACGGCGTAGATCTACCAGTTGGCGCAGTGGGCGAATTGTGGATCAGCGGTCCGCAAGTCACGCCCGGTTACTGGCGCAATCCCGAAGCGACGAAGGCTAATTTGACTGACGGCTACTGGCGGTCAGGCGACCTTGGCAGCATCGACGAACGAGGCTTCGTAAGAGTGCTCGACCGGCTCAAGGACATGATCAACCGCGGCGGATACAAGATTTTCACTGCAGAAGTGGAGAGCATATTGATGGCCCATCCCGCCGTGCTGGAAGCAGCCGTGGTCGCCAAACCCTGCCCCATATTGGGTGAGCGGGTCCATGCATTCATCAGCTTGCGCGAGGGCGCTGCTACCGGCGCGGAAGAGTTGGGCGAATACTGCTCCTCCCGCATGACGGACTATAAGCAGCCGGAAAGCTTTACGATCAGCCGCGACCCGCTGCCCCGCAACCTGAACGGCAAGATCGTCAAAACGGACCTGCGCGCACGGTTGAACCAGATGACCGGCGATACGGCGTAACCCAAGGTCTTTCTCCTCACATTCTTTTCCAAAATCGGAGCAACTCATGGATATTAGCGGCATCTCCGCAATCGTCACCGGCGGCGCATCAGGCTTGGGAGAGGCTGTCGCGCGCAGGCTCGCATCCGAAGGCGCCAAAGTCGCGCTATTCGACCTCAACGCCGACAAGGGCGAAGCGCTAGCCGCGGAGATTGGCGGGCTTTTCTGCCAGGTCGACGTCACCAGTGACGCCTCGGCCGATGCTGGTTTCACCAAGGCCCGGGCCGCGCACGGGCAGGAGCGTATTCTGGTCAACTGCGCCGGGACCGGCAATGCCTACAAGACCGCAAGCCGTGACAAGAATGGCGGCACACCCAAGCATTTCCCGCTCGACGCCTTCGAAAAGATCATCCAGATCAACCTGATCGGGACATTCCGCTGCACCGCCAAGAGCGCTGCAGGCATGCTGACGCTGGACCCGCTGGCCGATGGGGAGCGCGGGGCGATCGTCAATACCGCGAGCGCCGCCGCCGAAGACGGCCAGATGGGGCAGGCCGCCTATTCCGCGTCCAAGGCCGGTATTGTCGGAATGACCCTGCCCATCGCCCGCGACCTGTCGAACGAAGGCATCCGCATCAACAGCATCCTCCCCGGCATTTTCGACACTCCCCTGATGATGGGAGCCCCGGACAATGTGAAGGCCGCGCTCAGCGCCAATGTACCCTTCCCCAAACGCTTCGGCATGCCATCGGAATTTGCCAGCCTGGTTCTGGAAATGTGCCGCAACGGCTATTTCAACGGCGAAGACGTGCGGCTGGACGGTGGCATCCGCATGGGTCTGCGCTGACGACAGGGACCGATCATCATGAACCAACCCGTCAGTATCAGTGTCGAAGGCGATGTCGGCGTCGTCAGCGTCAATTCTCCCCCCGTCAATGCGCTTGGCGCAGCCGTACGCGCAGGCTTGGCCCAAGCGTTCGATGCATTGCTGACCGATGGCAATGTCAGGGCCATCGTGCTGATCTGCGATGGACGGACCTTTTTCGCTGGTGCCGACATCAGCGAATTCGGCAAACCGCCGCAGTCCCCGACATTGCATGAGGTCATGCGCCTTATCGAAAATGCGGCGAAACCCGTTGTCGCGGCGATCCACGGCAGTGCGCTGGGTGGTGGTCTGGAAACCGCGCTGGTCTGTCATTATCGGATCGCGGTGCCCTCCGCTCGGCTCGGCCTGCCCGAGGTCCATCTCGGCCTGTTGCCCGGCGGCGGAGGCACACAGCGCCTGCCTCGCGTCATTGGCGTGGAAGCCGCACTTGATCTCATGGTATCGGGACGCAGCATCGCTGCCCAGGAAGCGCGCGAACTGGGCCTTCTGGACCAGCTGGCCAGCGAAAACCGATTGCGGGAAGACGCCGTCGCATTCGCACGCGGCGTCGCGGCTGCGGGGAAGCCCTTGACCCGAATCAGGGACCGCGATGGGCCTATCACGCAGGCACGTGCCCGCCTCGGGCTGTTCGACGATTTCCGTCGTCGCCATGCCGCGGTGATGCGCGGGTTCAGGGCGCCGGATCATATAGTGCGGGCCGTAGAAGCCGCGATCACCCTTCCGTTTGAAGAGGGCATGGCGCGCGAATGGGAACTGTTCCGGCAATTGGAAGACAGCAGCGAAAGCGCCGCGCAGCGATACCTCTTCTTCAGCGAGCGGGAAGCCGCGAGGCTTCCAGGCATCAGTGCTGATACACCTGTGATTCCGCTGCGTGTCGCGACGATCGTCGGCAAAGGCGAGTGCGCGCCATGGGCCGACATCCTGCATCGCGCGGGGCTGAAGGCGACATGCTTCGAAAGCTGGGCCGCCGTGTTGGCGAACGGGCAAGATAGTCTGGCGGCGAGCGATATCATTGTCGAGTGCCGCTCACTTCCCGAACCGCTGACGGACGCTATCCTGCAAAGACTCGACGCGGTCCGCTCGCCTCAATCGCTTCTGGTGCCCGCCGATATCGGTGCGCTGGACGAGATGGCGAGTGCCTATCCCGCAACATTGACACAATTGTCCCTGCCCGCCGACCCTTTGTCGCGCCTGATGGAAATCTCGCCGGGGACGAACGCATCACCCACGACCCTTGCCTCGATCCTTGGCCTCGCCCGAAAGGCCGGACGAGTGGCTGTCATCTGCCGCTCCGGACATGGTCTGGTCTCGGACCGACTTATCCGGGCGCAGGAACAGGCGATAACCATGCTCCGCGTCGACGGCGCACCGGAGGCTGCACTGGTCGAGGCGTTGGACCTGTTCGGATTCGTCCGGGCCGAAGAAGCCGTTCCGACCGGTCGTTCGATGGAGGAACTGGAAACGCTGATTGCGCCAATGATGGCCATGATGGCGAACGAAGGCGCGCGGATGCTGGACGAATCCGTCGTCCTGCGAGCGTCGGATATCGACATGGTCGCGGTCCTGGCAATCGGATGGCCCGCCTATCGTGGCGGCCCGATGTTCTGGGCCGACAGGACCGGCCTTTCCGCCGTGGTGGAAAAACTGCACCAAATGGAGCAGCGCCATGGCCCCGCCTTCGCGCCTGCCACCGGACTGACGCGTCTGGCGGAAAGCGGTGGGCGCTTCGCACATAACTGAAAAGGAATAGTCATGGCTGATGCCTATATTATCGATGCCGTCCGGACCGCGCGGGGGATCGGCAAAGTCGGCAAGGGCGCTTTGGCCCATATGCATCCCCAGCATCTCGCCGCCACCGTGCTCGCCGCTCTAGCGGAACGGAATCGGATCGATACTGCCGATGTCGACGACATCATCTGGTCCACCAGTATGCAAAAGGCAGAGCAGGGAGGCGATCTTGCGCGCATGGCCGCGCTGGACGCCGGCTATGATGTGAAAGCCAGCGGCACGACGCTGGATCGTTTCTGTGGCGGCGGCATCACCGCCATCAGCTTCGCAGCGGCGCAAATCATGTCGGGGATGGAAGATCTGGTGATCGCGGGCGGCACCGAAATGATGTCCCTGACGGCGAAAATTACGCAGGCGGAAATTGCTGCGGGCATGATGCCGCTCATCATGGGATCGGGCAATCGCCGTTTGCAGGATCTGCACCCGCAGTCGCATCAGGGCGTATGCGCCGACGCGATCGCAACGCTCGAAGGCATCGGGCGGAAAGAACTGGACGCGCTAGCCCTGGAAAGCCAACGTCGCGCTGCCGCCGCGATCGAGGAAGGCCGGTTCGACCGCAGCATCGTTCCTGTCCGTGACGAAAGCGGCGCCGTCATACTCGACCGGGACGAATTTCCGCGGCCCGGCACCACCGCCGAAGGACTGGCCGAACTGCGCCCAAGCTTCGCGGCCGTCGCAGATATGCCCGCAGATCTCGACGGCAATACGGCACGCGCGCTCATAAACCGCAAATTTCCCGGCCTAACCATCGAGCACGTCCATCATGCCGGCAATTCTTCCGGCGTGGTCGACGGCGCCGCCGGGCTGCTTCTCGCCTCGCCAGCCTATGCGAAACGCCATGGACTGAAGCCGCGGGCGCGGATCGTGGCGACGGCCAATATGGGCGGCGATCCCACCTTGATGCTCAATGCACCCGTTCCCGCCGCTCGAAAGGCCTTGGAAAAGGCGGGGCTTTCGGTTGAGGATATCGATCTGTGGGAAATCAATGAGGCCTTCGCAGTCGTGGCGGAAAAGTTCATCAGGGATCTCGGCCTCAACCGTGCCAAGGTCAATGTAAATGGTGGATCGATAGCATTGGGGCATCCGATCGGGGCGACAGGCGCCATACTTGTGGGGACTCTTCTGGATGAACTGGAGCGCCGGGATCTCAGATATGGACTGGCGACAATGTGCGCTGCCGGCGGGATGGCTCCAGCCATGATTATAGAGCGCGTCTGAAAGTCTTGCCAGGCGCATTGCCGAACGCGGGAGAGGACGGCAGGTCTTTTCCCGCTGCCGGGAGACTCCTACCCATTACAATTGACCGGCCCTATTCAATCAGCTTGACGCATTCGGACCTGCAACTCCCAATTCAATAAAAATCCTCGTAAGTCGTTCCCTGGCGCAGGTCGCGATCACGCTGCGCCATGGCGGCCGCAGTTCCGACGAGAGCGACGGCACCTGTCACCCGTGCATCGGCATGCGACGCGAAAGGGCGGTGTCTTCCATCATTCCATGCTTCTACCGGGCTTGGCGATGCGCTTGACGTCTGCCTCCGTCACCGGTTGGGGATAGCTGTTGCCGAAATGCGTCCGCACATAGGTGATGACTGCCGCCACCTGCGCTGCCGACAGAATCTCGCTCATCGGCGGCATTGCGCCCTTGCCCTTCATCACGATCGTGATCGGATAGGCGGGATCAGCCAACTTCTTGTCCTTAGCCAAGGCCGGAATGGCGCCGCCGCCGCTGCCCATGGCATTGGGCATATGACAGGCGGCGCAGATTTGCTTGTAGACCTTCTCGCCGTCGACGGCCTTGTTCTTCGCCTGCACGCCGCCGGGCGTATCGGCATGGCCCGGCGCCGCCAGGAGGGCCAGAAGCGGCGGAATCAGGATCAAGCTGCGCCGCACGTCATGCCGCCTGCATGCGCTGGTGGATGCGCGTGATCGCATCGATGCCGGAAAGCAAAGATCCCTCCATCCAGCCACCATAATAGCTCGCATGCTCGCCCGCCAGCACCACGCGCCCGTCGATCGCGACGAGATTCTGATAATGCGCCACCCGGTTTTCCTCGCTCCAGCGCGAGGTGCACCCCAAAATCCAGGGCACGCGGCTCCACGGCACCGACACGCCGTTCATGAACTCCTTGCGATATTGCGGATGGAAAATCTCGCCCTGGGCCAGTGCCGCCTCGATCCGTTCCCGCGGGGTCATGCCAGTCAGCTCGAAGGCGCCTGCGTCGCGGGCGAACGCGCCCAGCAACACCGCCGGTCCGTTGGAGAAAAAGCGGTCATTGGGATAGGATAGCTGCGCGATCGGCTGGTCGGTGAAGCTGTGACCGCCATAGATATTGTCATCCTCCTCCCAGAAGCGGCGCTTGAACTCCAGCCCCATTTTGAGCTGGCCCGCATAGGGCACCGCCTTCATCGCCGCCGCCAGCTTCGGTCCCACCTGCATCTCGACCTGGCTGATGATCGACAGCGGGATGGTGCACACGCACCAGTCGGCGCTGACGCTGTTCATCTTGCCGC
>Ga0255338_1000920_pt1 | contig 68252 bp, 61 predicted proteins | sample MeOH1_35cm_T4_19_FD_203715 | JGI IMG/M metagenome (GOLD analysis project Ga0255338, IMG submission 203715) | Sandy soil microbial communities from University of British Columbia, Vancouver, Canada - MeOH1_35cm_T4_195 | ecosystem: Engineered > Artificial ecosystem > Sand microcosm > Unclassified ... | reverse complement strand
CTCTTCGGTCGTCAGCATCAATTGCGGCAGTCGCCTTGCATCCATTTCCGTCTCCCGAACAAGCAACTTACTATGAGACAGACGGAATGCAAATTGGTTGTACGATTTAACGAATCAGGATACTAGCTTAACAGATAGGCATTGCATCGCCGGAGCCGACGCGCTTCGAAAAAAACCGCGAAACGCCAAGCGCTTCACTTTTCCGCTCCCGGCGCGATGGCCACAATCCGGGCGTGTCTCCCGATAACGACAATGGAAAAGCCGGGCGCGCGGCGATACGGAAGCTTTGCTGGGTTTCGCGGCTCGGCGTTGCGATCGCAGCCGCCGGCGTCTTCCTTGGCGGCTGCGCGACGCAGTACCAGATTGCCGAGCAATCGACCAAGGCCAACCGCGCCGTCGAGGACGCGCAAAACCAGGTTCTGCTGCTGAACGTCGTGCGCGCTTACAAGCAGCGGCCGACCTATCTCACCGCCATCAGCAAGGTGGCCGGTCCGATAGGCACGGCGACGCCGAGCGCGGCGCTGTCGTTGCCGTTCGGGGTGGACGCGCCGCGGGTGTTCAACTTCTCGCCCACTGCGCGCGCCGACGCGCCGAATTTCGACGTCGCGGTGCTCGATACGCACAATTTCATGCGCGGCTTCCTGCAGCCGGTCGCGCCGGGCACGGTCAAGGTGTACCTGGACGAAGGCTGGCCCGCGCATTTTCTGCTGAGCCTCTTCATCCGCGAGATCAGGCGTCCCGACGGCACGGCGATCACCAATACGCCGGTCAAGCGCAGGGCGTTCGAGGAATTCAGCGGCGACCTGAAGCGGCTGGTCGACGGCTGCGGGCTGCACATCGAGTCGCGTCCGCTGAAGATCGGCCCGCTGCTCGATGCGGGCGCGGTAAAAGCGAACCTCGGCACGCTGATCGCGATGCAGAAGGACGGCATGGAGCTGCGCGAGATCGCAGGGCACGGCTACCAGCTGCAGAAGCCGAACGCCATGCCGGTGTTCACCGTGAGCAAGACGTGCAACATGAGGCTCGCGGTTGCCGGCGAGGACGGCAAGCCGAATGGCGGTCACGACGAGCACATCATCGTGCTGCGTTCTCCGGAGGCCGTGCTGACCTATCTGGGCGAGCTCGCGCGCGCTCAGCTCCAGGGCGCGTACGGCGATGCGAGGCAGACGTACGTGCCGCAGGCATGGGCCGGTGAAATACACGCCGAGCCGATATTCGTGCTGAAGACCGGCGACCCCGGGCCGGAGGGGGCCGTCATCAGGGTGGAATACGAGAACGTGACCTACTACGTGCCGCGCGACAGCGCTGCCGCCGGCCGCTCGATGCAGGCGCTGTCCCTCCTCGCGCAGCTCATCGGGCTGCAGAAGAATGCCGCCGAGCTGCCGACGACGACCAGCGTGAGGGTGATGAATCCGTAGCGCGCAGTGATACCGCGGCTGCGCCGCTGGTGATATCGCTGCGCTAGAACCTATCTCAAAAACGGATGAAACCGCCGATTAACGCAGATACACGCCGAGGGCCGTCGCGAGCCACGGAGCGATCCGCGTTCATTGGCGTCCATCGGCGGTTCCTTGCGGTGTAGAGGTATTCCCTGAAGTCCGGCGCGGCGGTCCCCCTGACGATGGCTGCGTGCAGCCGGGCGACGATGTCCGGCTGCTGCCGGGCGACCGCAGAGCGGATTCCGCCCGGCGGGCGCAGTGCTTGCCGTCGCGGCTGCGCCGCGCCATGCCGTGTTCATGAAAGCGCGCGCCGCGAAGTAGAATAGCGCCGGGGAAGCGTCTTCAAACGATCCGGGAACGACGATGACAACTACGGTCCGTGCCGATCACGCGATGCGGCGGAGCGGGTGGCGCCGACTGTTCGCGGTTGCAGTCCTGCTGTCCGCAGTCGCGGGATGCGCCACCAATACCATCACCGGCCGCAGCCAGCTCGTGCTCGTGTCGGAAGAGCAGGCGATCAGCGGGTCGGCGTCCGCATACTCCAACATGATCGGCCAGTACGCGAAGAAGGGAAAAGTGATCGCGGGCACGCCGCGCGCGGAGCGCATACGCGAGATCACCAACCGCCTCGTCGCCGAGGCGGTGCGCTTCCGGCCGGATGCCGCAGGATGGGCCTGGCAGGTCCAGGTCATCGACGACCCGAAGACCGTGAACGCGTTCTGCATGGCCGGCGGGAAGATGGGAATCTACAGCGGCATGTGGGAGAAGCTCGGCGCGACCGACGACGAGATCGCGAACGTGATGGGCCACGAGATCGGTCACGCGCTCGCGAGCCATACGCGCGAGAAGATGTCGGTGGCCATGAGCACCAGCGTAGGCGCCGCCGTGCTTGCGGCCGTCCTCGCTTCGCGCGGCGGCGGCGGAAGCTACGACGGCACGCGCGACATGATCGAAAGCGCGGCGAACGTGGGCATCAACCTGCCGAACAGCCGCGAAGCGGAGACGGAAGCGGACCAGATCGGCATAGAGCTCGCCGCGCGCGCCGGGTTCGACCCGCGCGCAGCCGTGTCGCTGTGGCAGAAGATGGCGAAGCTCGGCGGCGGGAAAGGCTCCGAATTCCTGTCCACGCACCCCTCGCCGCAAAACCGCATTGCGCATCTCAACCAGCTGGTCGTCAAAGTCGATCCTTATTACCGGCAGGCGAAGGCGAAGACTGCGCACGACATACCGGATTTTCTCGGCAATGCCAACGAGCGGCGGCTCGACGCGCCCTCGCGCGAGGATTACGCGCGCAGGCTCGCGACCGAGCCGCAGGCGATGACTTTCGTCGCCGGGGATTTCGAGAGATTCAAGCAGGGCGCCGTGCTGCTCGACTGCCGCACCGATTGCGCGCTGACCTACACCTCGCAGAAAAGCGCGTGGAAGAGGCTGTACGACCAGGGTGCCTGGCGCGATCTCGCAGTGGCGGTGACGAGGGCGCGCTACGGCAACGACCTCGCGTACTACCTGCTCGGTGCCGCCGCGCAGGGCCTGAGCCTGCCCGATGCCGCGAAGGCGTACTACACGCGGGCGCGCGAGGCGCAGGCCGACGGCAGGACCTGCGCCGGCTTTCCGGACACTTGCGAAGGCATAGACGTTGCGCATCGGCTGCAGGCCGCGCTTGCTTCGCGATGAGTGCCTACCGTTGAAACAGCTTTATCGCTAAGGACGCTAAGGACGCTAAGGACGCGAAGGAAAACTTTGAGAGCTTTTATCGGGATCGCTACGGTGGAGGGTTCATCTCGCTTGAGCTCATGAAAGACCGGGGGAGTCGGCCGTCCACAGAGATAAGCGTAGGTTCTACTTCGCGTCCTTTGCGTCCTTCGCGGTAAATCTTCGGGTTTCGTTTGCGTTTAAGCTTTGAACCGAACCGATGCTTCCGCGCCGGTCTGCAGCCTGAACGCAACGCTGCCGCCCGGCTGCACCGCGAACGGCGGGATTACTGCGCCGGTGATGATGGCCTGGCCCGCTGCGAGGCGCTCGCCGAAAGCGGCGAGCAGGTCCGCCACGTGGCGCACGAGCTCGACGTAATCGCCGGTGAGGTTCTGCAGCTCGCTCACGGCGGCGATTTCCTGGCCGTTGTGCATCACCGTGCCCGAGTAGCCCTCCACCGATCCGCCCCGGTTGTTGTCGCGCGCGCCGAGGATCACGTGGCGGTGATAGACGTTGCCGGAGAGGATTGCGGCAACGTCCTCCGGCGGCTCGTTGACATCCACCAGCTCGATCGCGGGCGCGAGGCCGGCAATCGCGTTCGCCGCGGCTTCGCGGCTCGCGCCGCGCGCAACATCCTTGCCGATAATGACTGCGATCTCTGCTTCGGCAAGCGGACGCGTCCAGCCTTCGAGCGATACCGTCTCGCCGTTGCGCAGCGCCGTCGCGTCCATGAGATGGCCGATCAGGGGTGCGTGCAGCTTGAAGCGCTCCATCGCTTCGGCCGTGCCGAAGCCCGCTTTCCATCCCAGCGCTTTTTCGCCGGACTTGAGCCGCTGGTGCCAGCGCGTGAGCTGTTGTGCCATGCCGCGCGCGATGCGGGGGTCGTACCAGGCGGCGCTCATGTGGTGTATCTCCATGCGTGCGTTTGCATGGATGCGCATTTTAACGTGTTTGCGGCGCCGACGCGGCGCGCCGCGAGGCATGGGCTTTGCGCGAGCGCGCAAAGCGGCGGGTGTGGAGCATGCGAGCGCGGACCGGGCTGCGTTTCAGCCGGCCCGCGCGCCGGTCATCAACTGCGCAGCACGACGACCGGGAGCTTCGTCGACGCGATGACTTTCTGCGTCTGGCTGCCCAGGAAGAAGTGCGACAGTCCGGTGCGTCCGTGAGATGCCATCACGATCGCGTCGCACTTGTATCTCTTCGCGGCCGCCACGATCGCGTCGGCGGGAAAGTCGCTGTTGACGTAGTGACTCTCGGCCTCCACGTGACTCGCATTCGCCGCCTTGCTGATCGCGCCCAGATGCTTTTCCGCGACCTGCCTGGTCTTCGCCGCGAACTGCGCGGGGCTCATGTGCTCGCGTGGGACGTAGTAATCGTCGTTGACCTGCGGATGAAAGGCCGGAGCGACGTGAAACCCGGTGACGCGCGCACCCATGCTGTGCGCGAGCGCCACTGCTTTCTCGGCCGCCTTGCGCGACATTTCCGAACCATCGGTCGGAACGAGGATGTTCTTGAACACGGTGAGATCTCCGCTCGGTTGCTGCATCGCGCCCGCTGTGCCGCCGGGCGCACTATTACTCTACTGCAGCGCGCGGTACGGTGATTGATGTAAGTCAGAAATTGTGCAAGACGGCATGAAGTTTCCCGCGCTTGCGATGCGGAGCGTCGTTTCGTCTGCATGTTGGACCCCGGCACGGCGCGGGGCGGGCTCTTATAATACCGGCGACTTTCACTCTCCTTTTCCCATCATGACCACCGCCGTGCAGCGCCTGCTCGCGCCGCGCTCTATAGCAATCCTCGGCGCCTCGGCCGACTTCAACAAGATCAACGGACGGACACTCAAGGCGCTGCTCGACAAGCACTACGCCGGGGCGATCTATCCGGTGAATCCGAAGTACGCCGACATCGCGGGCGTCAAATGCTATCCGGATGTCGCTTCCATACCGGGACCGGTCGATCTCGCCGTGGTTGCCGTGCCGGCGAAGCTCGTTGCGTCGACGCTACGCGAGCTCGGCGCGAAGGAGGTCGCCGCCGCCGTGGTATTCAGCTCCGGATTTTCCGAAGTCGGCGGCGAAGGCGTCGAGCGCGAGCGCGATCTGCGCGAGGCCATACGCGAAAGCGGCGTGCGCGTGCTCGGACCCAACTGCCTCGGCCTCATCAACGGTCACGAGAACGTGATGGCGACGTTCAGCCAGTTTTCCCTCGGGCCGACGGAGCCGGGCCCCGCTGCATTCGTGACGCAATCCGGCGCGCTCGGCACCGCCACCGCCGGGATGGCGCGGCGTCGCGGCCTGAACTTCGGCTACTTCGTCAACACGGGCAACGAGACCGATCTGAACTTCGTCGACGTGATGCGCGTGGTGATGGACGATCCGCGCGTGAAAGTCGGCGCGGGCTATATCGAGGGATTGAAGGACGGTCCGGGCCTCGTCGCGCTCGCCGAATCGGCGCTGCGGGCCGGCAAGCCGCTGATCATCACCAAGGTCGGCCGCACGCAGGCGGGAGCGCGCGCGATCGCTTCGCACACAGGCTCGCTCGCGGGCGCGGATGCGGTGTTCGACGCCGTGGTGCGCCAGCATGGCATCGTGCGCGCGCGCAGCGACGAGCAGCTGCTCGATTTCGTCGAGGTGTTCACCAAGAGTGCGCTGCCGTCGGGCAAGGGGCTCGGCATCATGACGCGGTCCGGCGGCGCGGGCGCGCTGATGGCCGACCGCGCCGAAGAGCTGGGGCTCGAAGTCGCGACGCTGAGCGCGGACACCATCGCGGCGCTGAAAAAAGTCGTGCCGGTGTTCGGCTCGACGCGCAATCCCGTGGACATCACGGCACAAGGGCTGGTCGATCCGGGCATCATGCGCGAGAGCCTGAAGATCATGCTCGCGGACCCGGCGGTGCACGCAGGCATCGTGTGGTTCGCTTTCACCGAAAAGGAAGCCGATGCGACGGTGCGCACGCTGATCGAGGCGAAGGCGCAGTCCGCGAAGCCCTTCGTGGTGAGCTGGGTCGGCGTTCCGGAGCATGCGTTGAAGAAGCTGCAGGAAGCAGGCATACCGTGCCTGCGCGGCGCCGAGCCGGCCGTCGACGCGGTGGCGGCGCTCATGCAGTACGCCGAAGCGCGCCGCGCATGGCAGGCGGACGATGCTGCGCGCAAGGCATTGCCCCGGTCGGCGCCGACGTTGCCATCGGGTGCCGGTGTGGCGTCGACGCTCGAAGCAGCCGGCGTGCTGCGCGATTGCGGTGTGGCGCTCGCACCCGCCGAGCTTGCGCGCAATGCGCAGGAGGCCGTCGCCGTGGCCGCGCGCTGCGGTTATCCGGTGGCGCTCAAGGTGGAGTCGCGCGATCTGCCGCACAAGACCGAAGCCGGCGGCGTGAAGCTCGCATTGCGCGATGCAGCCCAGGTAAAGTCCGCGTACGCGGAAATCATGGATAATGCGAGGCGCTGTGCGCCGGGCGCCCGCGTGGACGGCGTCATCGTGCAGAAAATGGCCGGCGGCGACGTCGAGCTGGTGGTGGGGCTGCAGAACGACCCGGTGTTCGGTCCGGTAGTGATGGCGGGCCTCGGCGGCATCTATGTGGAAGTGCTGAAGGACGTTGCGTTCCGCAAGGCGCCCGTCACGCCCGCGACCGCGGGGCGCATGCTCGACGAGCTCAAGGCCGCTGCCGTGCTGCGCGGCGTGCGCGGCAAGCCGGCGGTGAGCCGCGAAGCGCTCACTCGCCTCATCAGCGCCGTGTCCGTGCTCGGCGCGGCGGCGGGCGACCGGCTGGCGGAGCTGGACTTGAATCCGGTGCTCGCCAGCCCGGACGACGCAGTGGCGGTGGACTGGCTTATGATTACGCGCTGACGCGCATTTTAGAGAAAGATCTCATGCCCGGAGCCGAAAGCAACGACAAGACGCCAGCGCGAAAGCGCACTGCCCCAGGGACTGCCAAGGCGAAATCGGCGAGGAGCGCGCCGGTTCAGCAGGCTTTCCTCGACGAGCTCATCCGGAGTCGCACGCGCGTGTCCATCTTCCTGGTGAACGGCGTCAGGCTCGAAGGCGAGATCCGGTCCTACGACCGCTACGTGATCCTGATGAAGAACGCCGTCACCGACAAGGTCTACAAGCACGCGGTCTCCACCATCATGCCCATGACGAGCCAGTCCACCGCGGCCGAAACGCTTGCGGAGAAGCGCACCTCGCGCGTGCGGCGCGGCGCCGTCACGACCTCGGCGCGCGGTTGAGGCAGGAGCCGCCTCCCAGCAGCATCGCGCAGGTCCAGAATACCGGCGCGAGCCCCAGCACCGTGCCGAGCGCACCGAACACCGGCGGTATCACCACGTGCGCGCCATAGCTCACCGCGAGCCGCATGGCGAGCGCCTCTGCCGAACGGCCGGGCGGCGCGGCATTGAACGCCAATATCATCGACAGCGGTTGTCCGCATCCCAGTCCCAGGCCGAGCACGAATGCGCCGGCGGCGAGCGGTGCGGGCGTGTGAACGAGCGGAAACGAGAGGTACGCGAGCGCTGAGATCACCAGCGCCCACGCGAGCATGCGGCGCTCGCCATAGCGCGCGGTAATGGGCGGTATCGCGAGCCGCGTGATGAAGCCCGCCACGCCGAATGCGCCGACGACGAAGCCTATCGTGGTGGCGCTGAAGTTGAGACTCCGTCCGTACACCGGCATATACAGATTGAACAGGTCGAGCCCCATCATCACCACGCTGTTGGTGAGCAGCGCTGCGCGCAATTCGCGATTGGCGAGCAGCTCGCGCGCGCGGCCGGGCGACGCGCTCGCCTGCGTTCGCACGCCCGACGGGACGGTCGAGTGCCGCGCGTACACCACCACGATCCACGACGCGCAGAACAGCGCGAGGCAGAGAAACGTGAGCGGATGCCGGAGGTGGTCTATGCCCCAGCCGACGAACACCGGGCCTGCGACGCTTGCAATCGACTCGCCCAGGCTGTAGCGGCTGAAGTTCCGCGTGCGCGTGTCCGCATCCGAGAGCTGGCCCACGAGATTTTGCGTGGCGACCACGAACACCATGCTGGTGAATCCGCCGAGCGCCACCGAGAAGTACATCGTCGCGATGGCGGGAAAGAAGTACGGCAGCGCGAGGCTCGTCGCGTAACCGCCCAGCCCGGCATAAATGAGTATGCGATTGTCGTAGCGATCGGCGATGCGGCCTGCAGACACGGCGAGCAGCAGCGGAAACACGCCATGCAGCGCGAACAGCAATGAAACCTGCAGCGCGCTGGCGCCAAGATCCACCGCGAAAAGCGTCACGAGCACCCGGCTGCCCTTCAGGCTCACGAACAACGCGGAGGACAGCAGCAGGACGAAATTGATTGGCATTTGAGGCGCCATTATATAGGCGCCGCCTCGTCGTCCCTGCCGGCCGGGCGGAATCGTTTTACAATGGCGCACCGCTGCGCCGGCGCGGCGAGCACATACAGCAAGGACGACCGAATGCAACTGCATCATCAGAGCGGCGCGGGTGCATCCACGCCGCAGATCAGCGCGGCGCGGCGTCGCATACTGGCCGGGCTGGCAGCGTCCAGTGCGACGGCAGCCGCGGCAGGCGGCATGCGCCTCACGCCGCCGGGCAAGCCGCATCGCATCGACATCCATCATCACGTCGTGTCGCCCGGTTACTCGGCCGCGCTGAAGGAGCGCGGCCAGCGGCACGCGCAGTGGTCGCTCGAGAAATCGCTCGAAGACATGGACCGGCACGGCATCGTAACGGCGGTCACTTCGCTGATCCAGCCCGCGCTGGCATTCGGCGACGCGCCCCTCGGGCGCAGGCTTGCGCGCGAAGCCAACGAATTCGCAGCGCAGCTCACGCGCGACCATCGCGGCCGCTTCGGCATGTTCGCGACGCTGCCGCTCGCAGACACCGAGGGCAGCCTTGCCGAGCTTGCGTACGCGCTCGATACGCTGAAGGCCGAAGGCTTCTGCCTGATGACGAGCTACGGCGCGCGCTATCTCGGCGACGCTGCGTTCACGCCGGTTCTGGAAGAGCTCGATCGCCGCGCCGCCGTGGTGTACACGCATCCCCTCAATCCGGAATGCTGCGGCACCGTGGCCGACGAAGTGCCGCCTTCCATCATCGAATACGCAGTCGATACCACGCGCACCATGGCGAGCCTGCTGTTCAGCGGCGCGGCCGCGCGCTATCCGAACATCCGCTGGATCTTCTCGCACAGCGGCGGCGTCACGCCTTTTCTGCTGAGCCGCTTCACGTACCAGGAAAGCGTGATGCAGGGCAGGGAGCAGAAGCTGCCGCACGGCCTCATGCACGAGTTGAGGAAGTTCCACTACGACACTGCTCAGGGCAATCACGCCGGCGCTCTCGCGGCGCTCCTCAAGATGGCGCCCGTTTCGCAGATCCTGTACGGAACCGATTTTCCATTCCGCACCGGCGCGGAAGTCAACGCTTCCCTCGCGCAATACGGCTTCAGTCCCGCCGAGCTGTTCGCGATAGAGCGCGACAACGCCGTGCGCCTGCTGCCCGCGCTGAAGCGCTGACGCATACCGGCGGCGCCGATACCAGCGCGGGACCGGCGCTCCAGCCTGCACAAGCGCGTACGTATGGAAATGGGCATCGCTGCCCGGCAGGCGCGCCACATCGCAGCCTGTCTGTATTCCAAGTAAAGCGTCTTTTGTGGCATCCTAGCCGCCGTTTCGTGCTATCGGCGCAAGAGAGGCGGGGGAGATTCGTGAAACATCTGATAACGCTAACACTGGCGTGCGGCGCCGTATGCGGCGCGCATGCTCAATCCGTGCCGTCCGCGCCGGCGGTGATGCCGGACGTGGTCGTGAGCGCGACGCGCAGCGAGCGCAAGAGCGCGGACGTGCCGGTCGCGATCGACGCAGTCGGCGAGCGCGTGATCCGCGAAGACCAGCCGCAGGTCAATCTGTCGGAGACGCTCAATCGCGTGCCCGGCATATCGGTGCTCAACCGGCAGAATTACGCGCAGGACGTGCAGATCTCGCTGCGCGGCTTCGGCGCGCGCTCGACCTTCGGCGTGCGCGGCATCCGGCTCATCGCTGACGGCATTCCGGCTACCAGCCCCGACGGCCAGGCGCAGTCCTCCTCCTTCGCGTTGTCGTCTGCCGAGCGCATCGAGGTGATGCGCGGGCCATTCTCCAGCCTGTACGGCAACGCGGCAGGCGGTGTCGTGCAGCTCTTCACGGCGGACGGACCGCGCGAGCCGACGGTGACGGGCTCGGTGTACGGCGGCAGCTACGGCATGTACAAGGTCGACACCCAGCTCGGCGGGCAATACAAGGATCTGAACTACCGCCTCGACGTGTCGCGGTTCCACACCGGCGGTTATCGCGAGCACAGCGCCGCGACGCGCGATCTTACCAACGGCAAGTTCAAGCTGCCGGTGGCGAGCGGGCTGCTCACGCTGGTGGTCAACACGCTGGATCAACCCGAGGCGCAGGACCCGCAGGGCCTCTCACGTGCGCAGGTAGCGCAGAATCCGCGCCAGGTGGCATCGACGGTCAACACCTTCAACACGCGCAAGAGCGTGCGCCAGAACCAGGCCGGCCTGGTGTACGACTTCGAGACCAGTGCGCGCAACCAGTTCCAGGCGCGGGTCTACGGCGGCGACCGGCAGGTGACGCAGTACCTCTCGATACCGCTCAACGTGCAGCAGACGGCGACGCATTCCGGCGGCGTGGTCGATCTCGACCGCGGCTACAGCGGCGCGGGACTGCGCTGGACCCATGCACTCGTCGAAGGCGACCGGCCGGTAACGCTGACCGGCGGCCTCGACTACGACCGTCAGGCGGAGAACCGCAAGGGCTTCCTCAACAACAACGGCGTCGCAGGGGCGTTGAAACGCGACGAGCGCGACATCGTCAGCAGCACCGACGCGTACGCACAGCTCGAATGGCGCATGAACGAGCGCTGGAGCACGGCGGCGGGACTGCGCCACAGCCGCGTGCGCTTCGACTCGCAGGATTATTTCCTCGCCAACGGCAACGACAGCGGCGCCGTGAGTTTCGTGAAGACCAATCCCGTCGCCGGCCTGCTCTATCGCATTACGCCGGCCTGGCATGCGTATGCGAACATCGGGCGCGGCTTCGAGACGCCGACGTTCGCCGAACTCGCGTATCGTCCGGTCGGCACGGGCCTCAATTTCGCGCTTCAGCCCTCGACCAGCCTGCACAAGGAAATCGGCCTGAAAGGGCGGCTTGCGCCCGCGACGCGCGTGAACCTCGCGCTGTTCCACATCAACACCGGCAACGAGATCGTGGTCAACAGCGCCACCGGCGGGCGCACCGATTACAAGAACGCGCCGGGCACGCGCCGCGAAGGGATCGAAATGTCGTTCGACAGCACGCTGCCGGGCGGCTTCGAGGCCTATGCAAGCTACACGCGCCTCGACGCGGAGTTCACGCAGCCGTTCATGTCGAACGGTGCGACGGTGCGTGCAGGCAGCAAGCTCGCGGGCGTTCCGCAGAACTCGCTTTACGGCGAGCTCGTGTGGCGCCACGCGCGCAGCGGCTTCCACGCCGGCGCCGAAGTGCGCGCGGCGGGCCGTATCTTCGTCGACGACCGCAACAGCGAAGCGGCCGATGCGTATACCGTCGGCAACCTGCGCGCCGGGTTCGAGCAGCGCGGCAAGAACTGGCGCATCAGCGAGTTCGTGCGCGTGGACAACGTCACCAACCGCCAGTATGTGGGCTCGGTGATCGTCGCGGACAGCAACAGGCGTTTCTACGAGCCCGCGCCCGGCCGCAACTATCTCCTTGGCATCACCGCGTCCCATCGTTTTTAAACGCGCAAGTTCTTGCTATCGACCGGCAACCCGGTGCAATATTGCGCAGCGTAGGAGTAGATCGGATCGGCCAGAATGTGGACCGCATCGACTGCTCTTTATTTTCGCTGCCATCTTAGGGAGGAGGAGTTCATGAAGAAGACGCTCATTGCGGCGCTGCTTGCTGGCGCCTGCGCGACGACGGCGTACGCGCAAACACAGGACGAGCTGCTGCGCGACGGCAACGGTGGCAGCACGGAAAACGTGCTCACCTATGGCATGGGCTATTACCAGCAGCGTTACAGCCCGCTCAAGCAGGTCGACAAAAGCACGGTGAAGCGCCTGGTGCCGGTCTGGTCGCTCTCGCTCAACAACGAGGTGGGCGAGCAGGGCCAGCCCTTGGTGTACGACGGCGTGCTGTACGCGGCGAACGTGAAGCGCGTCGTCGCCGTGGACATCGGCACCGGACGCCAGCTCTGGCAATACGAGATCGACTGGGACCGCAATGCGGCGCGCATCGTGTGCTGCGGTCTCTCCAATCGTGGCGTCGCGCTGTACGACGGCAAGGTCTTCGTCTCCACGATAGACACGCACCTCGCGGCGCTCGATGCCAAGACCGGCAAGCAGCTGTGGAAGACCAAGGTCGCGGAGTGGAAGGAGGGCTATTCCATCACCAGCGCGCCGCTGGTGGCGAACGGCGTGGTCGTGACCGGCATGACCGGCGGCGAATACGGCGTGCGCGGCTTCCTCGCCGGCTACGATCCCCAGACCGGCAAAGAGGTTTGGCGGCGCTACACCACCATGGGGCCGGGCGAGCCGGGACACGAGACGTGGCCGAACGACGACTCGTACCTGCGCGGCGGCGGCGCGACGTGGATCACCGGCTCGTACGATCCCGAGCTCGATCTCATGTACTGGGGCACCAGCAACGGCGGGCCGTGGGGCGCGAACTGGCGCCCGGGCAACAACCTGTGGGTCGCTTCGGTCATCGCGGTGCGGCCCAGGACCGGCGAGCTGGTGTGGGGTTATCAGTGGACCCCGGCCGAGACCTACGACTTCGACGGCGTGAACGAGAACGTGCTCGCCGACATGGACGTGAACGGCCAGAAGCGCAAGGTGCTGATGCATGCGGATCGCAACGGCTTCCTCTATGTGCTCGATCGCACCAATGGCAAGCTGATCGCGGGCAATGCGTACGTGCCGGTGAACTGGGCGCAGCCGAAGATCGACCCCGCCGTCGGCCACGTCGTTGAGACCGACGTCGCCAAGCGGCTGCGCGCGGGCGAGAAAGTCGAGCTGCAGCCGCGCTGGACGGGCGGGAAGAACTGGTTCCCGATGGCGTACAACCCGAACACGCAGAAGCTCTACTTCCCGGTGAAGCACGAGACCGCGGTCTACCAGATCAACAAGGAGATGCCCAAGTACAAGGCGGGCGAGCGCTACACCGGCGTCACCAACAGCACGCTGCCCCGCAAGCCGGAGGAGGCGTGGGGCTACTACGCCGCGTTCGACCCGATGACGGCGCAGCGCAAGTGGCAGGTGCCGCAGATGGAATTTCCGATGTGGTCCGGTTCCCTCGTCACCGCCGGCGGCGTCGTGTTCAGCGGCAAGCTCACCGGCGAGTTCGTCGCGTTCGACGAAGCGACGGGCAAGGAGTTGTGGAAATTCCAGACGGGCTCGGGCCTGAACTCACAGCCCATCACCTACACCTACAAGGGCAGGCAGTACGTGAGCGTGCTCTCGGGTCTCGGTGGCGGCACCTCGGCCAAGCGCGAGACGGCCGGCAAGGTGCAGCCGGGCGGCTCGATCTGGACCTTCGCGTTGATGGATTGAGGTCGTTGCATATGCCCGCCGGCGCGCAGCCGGCGGGCTTTCTTTCTGACGCGCCGGCAGCGTTCCGGCGCATTCACGGTCCAGGCTTATGAAGAAATTTCTACTGAGCGTTTGTCTTGTCGCGCTGTCGCATGTCGCGTACGCCGACCAGGAAGAGACGGCGAGCCCCGAGGCGATCAGGAAAGGCGCGAAGCTCTACGAGCACCATTGCTCGGCCTGCCACGGCCCGCGCATGGCGGATCCCGAGGGCGCGTTCGACCTGCGCAAGTTTCCTCCCGAGCAGCACAACCGTTTCGTGAATTCGGTGACCAACGGCAAGAACAGCATGCCGCCGTGGGGCGGGCTGCTCAAGCCCGACGACATCGAATCGCTGTGGGCTTACGTTGTAGCGGGCGAGAAACGACGTTAGAGCCGCCGCAACCGCGTCGCTTGCTATCGCCGCGCCACACGGTGCACTATTCCGCTTCGCGCGAGCGACGGGCGTGGAAACTGACGGCAGATCAGGCACGCATCCACCGGCGCGGCGCTACCAAAGGAGAGGACACATGTTACGAGCTGCACTCGCCGCGGCGCTGTTTTGCCTTGCCGCGCCGCTGGCCTGCGCGCAGAGCCAGGCCGATCTCGACAATGACGAGAAGACGCCGGAGAACGTGCTCACCTACGGCATGGGCTATCACCAGAACCGCTATAGCCCGCTCAAGGAGATCGACAAGCAGACGGTGAAGCGGCTGAAGCCGGTGTGGGCTGCGTCGCTCAGCAGCAACTACGGCGAGCAGGGCCAGCCGCTGGTCTACGACGGCGTGATGTACGTCGCGAACGCCGAGCACACCATCGCCATCGACATCGACACCGGCAAGCAGCTGTGGCGCACTCCGGTGGAGTTCGATCCGCAGGTCGGGCGCGTGATCTGCTGCGGCTTCTCCAACAAGGGCCCGGCGATCTACAACGGCAAGATATTCCGCGGCACGCTGGACGCGCACCTCGTCGCGCTCGACGCGAAGACCGGCAAGCAGGTATGGAAGCAGAAGGTCGCCGAGTGGAAGGAAGGCTTCTCGATCACCGGCGCGCCGCTCGTCGCCAACGGCGTGCTGATCACCGGCATCTCGGGCGCGGAGTTCGGCGTGCGCGCCTTCCTCGACGGGTACGATCCGGACACCGGCAAGAAGCTGTGGCGCCACTACACCATACCGGCGCCCGGCGAGCCCGGGAGCGAGACCTGGCCCAAGGACGATTCCTGGACGCGCGGCGGTGGCTCCACCTGGGTGACGGGCTCGTACGATCGCGAGCTCGACCTCGTGTACTGGGGTGTGGGCAACGCGGGCCCGTGGAACCCGGCGGGCCGTCCCGGCGACAATCTTTACACGGCGTCGGTCATCGCCATCAAGCCGAAGACAGGCGAGATGTCGTGGTACTACCAGCTCGTGCCGAACGAGATGTTCGATCTCGATGCGACCTGGGAATGGATACTCGGCGATCTCAACGTCGACGGCCGGAAGCGCAAGGTCGCGATGCACATGAGCCGCGGCGGCTTTCTCTACGTGCTCGATCGCACCAACGGCAAGCTGCTTGCCGCGAAGCCTTTCGAGAAAATCAACTGGGCGACGCACGTCGACATGAAGACGGGCCGTCCGGTGGAGTCTGAAGTCGCGAAGCGCGTGCGTGCCGGCGAGCAGATCGAGCTGTGGCCGGGGCAGTGGGGCGCGAAGAACTGGGCGCACGCCGCGTTCAATCCCGAGACGGGCCTGCTGTATGCGAACACCATGCACCAGGCGCGCATGGTCAAGTTCACGCCGGTCGAGTACAAGACGGGCCAGCGCTACGTCGGGCTCGAGAACGCGCCGTGGAAGGATCGTCCGAAAGACCTGCCCATAGGACACGTCGAGGCGATAGAGCCGCTCAGTGCGAAGCCGCAATGGCGCACGCCGATCATGGACATCCCGCATTACACCGCGATGCTCGCCACTGCAGGCGGTCTGCTCTTCACCGGGAAGGAGACGGGCGAGTTCATCGCCATCGACGCCGATACCGGCAAGACGCTGTGGCAGTTCCAGACCAGCTCTGGCATCAATGCGCAGCCGATCACCTACACGCACAAAGGCCGGCAGTACGTCAGCGTGCAGGTCGGCATCGGCGGCGTGAACGTCGCGCGCATGGGGCCGCAGCTCGCCAACGTGCCGCGCGGCGGCTCGGTGTGGACATTCGCGTTGTCGGAATAGGAGGAGACCATGAGGCCAGGACATGCAGCAGTCATTGCATTGATCGTGCTTGCGGGATGCGCCGGCGTCGGTCCCACGCAGTCCGATCTCATGCGCGACGGCGCGGACACGGACAACGTGCTCACCTACGGCATGGGCTATCGCCAGAACCGCTACAGCCCGCTCGATCAGGTCAACAGGACGACGGTGAAGCGGCTCGCACCCGTATGGACCGCGAAACTCGACAACGACCTGGGCGAGCAGGCGCAGCCGCTGGTGTACGACGGCGTCATCTACGTGAGCAATGCGAAGTTCACGTACGCCATCGATGCGCTCACCGGCAGGGAGATCTGGCGCACGGCGGTGGACTATCCGCCGGAGACGCCGCGCGTGGTGTGCTGCGGCGTGTCGAACAAGGGCGTGGCGCTGTACCAGGGCAAGGTCTATCGCACGACGCTCGACGCACACGTGGTGGCGCTCGACATGAAGACCGGGAACGTGGTGTGGAAGCAGAAGGCGGCCGAGTGGCGGGACGGTTATTCGCAGACGGTCGCTCCGCTCGTCGCTAACGGCGTGCTGATCACCGGCATCTCGGGCGCGGAGTTCGGCATCCGCGGCTTCCTCGACGGCTGGGACCCGGAGACGGGCCGGCATCTGTGGCGCCGCCATACGGTCGCGGGTCCGGGCGAGAAGGGCCACGAGACGTGGGAGCCGCGCGAGTCCTACCGCAACGGCGGCGGCAGCACCTGGATCACCGGTTCGTACGATCCCGAACTCGACCTCATGTACTGGGGCACCGGCAATGCAGGGCCGTGGAATCCGAAAGCGCGCCGCGGCGACAACCTCTATACGGCTTCCGTCATCGCGGTGCGGCCGCAGACCGGCGAGATCGCCTGGCATTACCAGTTCACGCCGAACGACGTGTTCGACTGGGATGCGGTATGGGAGATCATTCTCGCGGATATTCCGGTCGATGGCCGGCTGCGCAAGGTCGCGATGCAGATGAACCGCAACGGCTTCCTGTACGTGCTCGACCGCGCCAACGGGCAGTTGCTGTCGGTGAAGCCGTTCTCGAAGATCAACTGGGCGGACGGCGTCGACATGGCGACCGGGCGTCCCATAGAGTCCGTGGAAGCGAAGAAGCTGCGCGACGGGGCCACCATCGAAATGTGGCCCAGCGTGCGCGGCGCGAAGAACTGGCCGCACGCGGCGTATAACCCGAACACCGGGCTGCTGTATGCGAACACCAACTGGGGCTATTCGAAACTGCGCTTTTTCGACATGGGCGAATTCCGGCCCGGCTCGCGCTACACCGGGGCCGAAGTCTCGTATCCGCCCGTGAAGAAAGGCGACGTCGTGGGCTACATGGAAGCGATCGACCCGCTTACTGCGAAGACGAAGTGGAAGATACCGCAGCACGATTACCAGGTCGCCTCCGCGATGCTTGCTACCGGCGGCGGACTGGTGTTCACGGGCCGGCACACGGGTGAATTCATCGCCCTCGACGCCGACACCGGCGAAACGCTGTGGGAATACAAGACGAGTTCCGGCATCAATGCGATACCGATCACGTGGACGCGCAACGGCAGGCAGTACGTCACCGTCCTGTCCGGGCTGGGCGGGCTGTACGGCACGAGAAGCCGCGAAGCGCTGAAACATGTGCCGCTCGGCGGCTCGCTATGGACTTTTGCGCTGAAAGACTAGTGGCGAACGACAACCGCGTTACGTACGACCGCGTCGCGATCACGCTGCACTGGCTGATCGCGGCCGGCGTGTTCGCGCAGATCGCGCTCGGGTGGTGGATGATCGACATCCCCAAGTCGCCGCCGGGCCTGCGCGCCGGGTGGTTCAACCTGCACAAGTCGATCGGCATCACGCTCGGCCTGCTGATACTCGTGCGTCTCGCCTGGCGTCTGACGCACCGGCCGCCGCGCCTTCCGCCGAGTCTGCCTGCGTGGCAGCGCGCCGCGGCCGCGTTCAACCACACGCTGCTGTACGTCTGCATGGTCGTGATGCCGGTCAGCGGCTATCTCGGCTCGTCGTTCACCAAGTATCCGATCAAGTACTGGGGCTACACGCTGCCGCGGTGGGGCTGGGATGCGCCCGTGCTGAAGGAGCTGACGAGCCAGATTCACTACGCGACCGTCGGCATTTTCATGGTGCTCATCGCGCTCCATGTCGCGGCGGCGTTGAGGCATGCGCTGCTCGGGCGCGACGGGGTATTCGAGCGCATGTGGGCGTGGCCGCGACGTTCCGGCGACGGGTTGCGCGACGACGGGCTGCGCGCTGTTTCGCGGTGACGGGCTGCGCGGCTCCACTTTCCTTGGCGTCGCGCGCCGTGTCAGCGGACGGCGACGCCCCACGGCAATTCGCCGACGGCGATGTCCTTCACCTTGCGGTTTTCGGCCGTATCGATCACCGATACCGAATTGGAGCGGCCGTTCGCCACGTACAGCTTGGCGCCGTCGGGCGTGAGCGCCATGTTCCACGGACGCTGACCCACCGGCACCGTGGCGACGACCTGGTTCGTCGCGGTGTCGATCACCGACACGCTCGCCGAGCGTCCGTTGGAAATGTACACGCGCCTGCCGTCGGGGCGCATCGCGACGCCGTTGGTAAACTCGCCGGCCTTGATCGTCGCGACGACGCTGTGTTGCGCGGTGTCGATCGCATACACCATGCTGTCGATTTCGCACGCGACGTAGGCCACGCGCGAGTCGGGCGTGAACGCGATGCCGCGCGGCCGGCGGCCCACGGCGACGGTGCCGACCTGCCGGCGCGAACGCGCGTCGATCACGTCGACGGTGTTGCCGTCTTCGGCGCTCACGTAGAGCCACGCGCCGTCGGGACTGAACACCGCGTGCTCGGGGTTCTTGCCCTGTACCTTCACTTCGTCGGCGACTTTGCCGGACGCCGCATCGACGAACGCGACGCTTTGCGTGTCTTCCACCGCCACCGCGATCCAGCGGTCATCGGGAGAGACGCTCACGCCTTCGGGCGAGTCGCCGAGCGTGACGATCGCGGTAACACGGCGCGCGCCGATGTCGACGACGACGAGCGAGCGCGGCTGGCTCGTGACGTAAAGCTGCCGGCCGTCGCGGCTTGCGGCGAGACCGCGCGGCCGGTTCACGCCGCTGATTTCGCCGACGACCTCGTCGGTGCGCGTGTCGATGAGCGATATGGTTCCGGAACGTTCGTTGGGCACGTAGGCGATCGATTGCGCCGCCGCGTGCGCGCTGAACATGGCGAGTAGGACGATGCAGAGGCGTAACGCGTGGGCAGGACGCAGGCACATGGCACGATCCGTATGGTGAAGACGAGGTCAGGGAACGGCATTATAGCCGCGGGGGTGCTCCTGCTGTGCGGCGCGCCATGCGCCGGCGCGGCGGAGGAGAACCGCGCGTCGCGCATCGAGCTCCCGGCGGTCGAAGTGATCGCGACGACACCCTTGCCCGGCATCGGCCTTGCGCCCGAGCAGGTGCCTGCAAACGTGCAGAGGGCGACCGGGGCGCAGCTCGACGAGCGCCAGGCGCTGGACCTCACCGATTATCTCGAGCGCGCGACGGACAGCATCACCGTCAACGCCGCGCAGTCGAACCCTTTCCAGCCCGACGTGAGCTTTCGCGGCTTCACCGCCTCGCCGCTGCTCGGCACGCCGCAGGGGCTGTCGGTATTCGTCGACGGCGTGCGCGTGAACGAGTCGTTCGGCGACGTGGTGAACTGGGACCTCATTCCGCGCAACGCGATATCGAGCACGACGCTCGTTCCCGGCTCGAATCCGGTATTCGGCCTCAACACGTTGGGCGGCGCGCTGTCGATCCAGACCAAGTCGGGATTCCAGCATCCCGGCTTCGGCGTGCGCGCGACCGCGGGCTCGTTCGGCCGCCAGGCGCTGGAAGCGGAATACGGCGGCCACGGCGAGCGCGTCGATTATTTCGTCGCGGTGAACCGGCTCACCGAAGCGGGATGGCGCGAGCATTCGCGCAGCGACGTGCAGCAGCTGTTCGCGAAGACGGGCTTCCAGGACGACGCGACCGACATCGACCTCAGCGTGACGCTCGCCGACAACACGTTGAACGGCACGCAGGCGCTGCCGCGCTCCATGCTCGGCAATCGCCGCCAGGCGTACACCTGGCCGGACCGCACGCGCAACGAGCTTGCTTTCGTGAGCGCGCGCGCGAGCCATTTCGTCAGCGAGACCATGCTGTGGTCGGGCAACGTGTACTACCGCGGCCTCACCAGCGAAGGCCTGTTCAGCAACGTGAACGACGCGTTCGATGTCGCGTCCGCGGCGGGGCCGGGCAACAGCGCCGGCTTCAACAACATCAACGCCATCGATCAGCGCGGCTTCGGCGGCGGCGTGCAGCTCTCGCTGCTCGGCCGGCTCGCAGGACGCGCCAACCAGTTCAACATCGGTGCGGGCGCGGACGCGGGCGAAACCGGCTTCGTGAACCGGCAGCAGGAAGCGCTGTTCACGGCAGACCGCGGCACGACCGGTTTCGGCCCGTACGCGGCGACCACCGATGTCCGCACACGCAATCGCTATTACGGCGTGTATGTCGCCGACACGTGGTCGGTGACCGCACGCACGCACGTGTCGTTGTCGGGGCGTTACAACCGCGCCGAGATTTCCATCGCGGACCGCAGCGGCCTCACGCCCGCGCTGAACGGCGATCACGCGTTCAACCGCTTCAATCCTGCGGCGGGCGTGACCCACACTGCCGCGAACGGCGTGACCGCCTATACCGGATACAACCGCGGCATGCGCGCGCCTACGCCGGCCGAGCTCACGTGCTCCGATCCCGGCGCGCCGTGCCGTCTGCCGAGCGTGTTCCTCGCCGATCCGCCGTTAAAGCCGGTGCTTGCCGGCACGTGGGAGACGGGACTGCGCGGCGCCGTTGCCGGCGTGAAGTGGCGTGCCGCGGTGTATCGCACCGATCTCGCCGACGACATCCAGTTCGTGAATACCGAGCGCATCGCGAATGCCGGCTTCTTCCAGAACGTCGGCAAGACGCGCCGTCAGGGTATGGAGCTCGGCGGTGAATGGCGCGCGGGCGCCACGACGCTGTTCGCGAGCTATGCCTACATCGATGCGACCTATCGCACGCCGTTCACTCTGGCGAGCGTCAACAACAGCTCGGCGCGGGACACCGACGGCGACGGCGTGCCGGACACCATCAGCGTGCGTCCGGGCAATCGTATTCCGGGAATTCCGCGGCAGGTGCTGAAGCTGCGCGCCGAGCACACCGCGACGGAACGTCTCACGCTCGGCCTCGAAGGCGTCGCGGCAGCGGGCCAGTACGCGCGCGGCGACGAGAACAACGCCGATGCCGGCGGGCCGCTCGGCGGCTACGCGGTGTTTCACCTCGATGCGCGCTATGCGCTCCAGCCCGGCTGGCAGTTGCTCGCGCGCGTGCACAACCTTGCCAACCGGCGCTACGAGACGTTCGGCGTGCTGGGAACGAACTTCTTCCGCGGGTCGGGCAACACGTACGATGCCGCCGCCGCAGGGCCCGAGCAGTTTCGCTCCAGTGCGGCGCCGCGCGGCGCGTGGGTCGGCGTGGCGTACCGTTACGGCGGCAAGCCGCGCTGACCGGTGTCCAGCATCGCGGCGAGCGGCGCCGGAAATGCGACGATGGCGGCGGCCAGCACGCAAGCCATCACCGTCGCGGCGTGTCCAACGCTCAAGGTATCGGGCCACAGCAGCATTGCCGCCTGCAACGCGGCCGGCGCGCACAGCACGGCCGCCATCGCGAGCGTATAGCACACGAGCCGGCACGCGCAGCGCGACTGCAGGATGTCCATGGATGACGTCGATGCAAAACCCGCGCCGCGGGTCTGATACGATGCAAGCCATGGACGAGAGAAAGGACATCGAGGCCGCGCGCGCTTTCGTCGACGCCGCGAAGCGCGTGGTGGCGCTCACCGGCGCCGGCATATCGACCGATTCCGGCATCCCGGATTTTCGCGGCCCGAGCGGCGTATGGACGCGCGATCCGAAAGCGGAACGGCTGTCCAACATCCACTACTACGTGGCGGACCCGGATGTGCGCAAGGCCGCGTGGCAGGGACGGCTGGCTCATCCGGCGTGGGGCGCGAAACCGAACGAAGGGCACCGCGCGCTGGTGACGCTGGAGCGGCTCGGCAAGCTGCACGCGCTCATTACGCAGAACATCGACGGCCTGCACCAGCGCGCCGGCAACAGCGAAGCGGTGGTGGTCGAGGTGCACGGCACGCTACACCAGGTGATCTGCCTCGACTGCGGCTGGAAAGGGCCGATGCAGGAGACGCTCGACCGGGTGCGTGCAGGCGAAGACGATCCGCCGTGCCGCTCGTGCGGCGGCATGCTGAAGAGCGACACGATTTCCTTCGGCCAGCCGCTGGTGCCCGAAGTGATCGAGCGCGCGATGCAGGCGGCGGAGGTCGCGGACACGCTGCTCGCGATAGGGACGACGCTGCAGGTCTTTCCCGCGGCGGCGGTCGTGCCGGCCGCGAAAGCCGCGGGCGCCCGCATCGTGATCGTGAATGCGCAGCCGACGCAGTACGACGATGTCGCCGACGTGGTGCTGCGCGGATCGATCAGCGATGTGCTGCGGCAGGTGTGCGGCGTGGGATAGGGCTGTGATCGGTGAGCCGTACCGGTCCCGAGTTACGGGTCACCTTTTTCCGTTTGCGGCGGAATCGAACAGCACGGCGCCGCGCGCGAGCGGCTGCACGACCTGTCGGTACACGGCCAGCCAGCCGCGCTCATCGGCACCGGTCCAGGCGGCAAGCTGCGCGCGACGCTGAGCGAGCTCCGTCTCCGGCACGTCGAGATTGCATGAGCGCGCGTGGATGTCGATGCGGATGCGGTCGCCGCTCGCGACGAGCGCGAGCGGTCCGCCTTCGGCCGCCTCGGGCGATACCTGGCCTACCGCAAGCCCGCGGTTGAGTCCGGAAAGCTGACCGTCGGTCACCACCGCGACCGTTTCGTCGAGGCCCGCGCCGTCGAGCGCCGCGACAAAGCCCGAAGCGAGCGCGACGCCCGGCCCCCCCTTGGGGCCCATGCCGCGCAGCACGACGACCTGTCCCGGCCGGATATCGCCGCGTTTCAATCCTTCGAGCGCGGCCTGCTGCGATTCGTACACGTTCGCGACGCCTTCGAACTTCAATTTGTGCTGCGCGCCCGTTCCCACCTTCACGATGCCGCCGCCGGGCGTGAGCGTGCCGCGCAACACGACGAGCGCGGGCGTTGTCGACAGCGGACGATCGAGCGTGCGTATGATCGCGCCGTCCGCAGGCCGTGCGCGCGCCAGATTGTCGCTGACGGTGTCGCCGGTGACGGTGCATGCGCCGCCGTCGAGCAGCGGCGCGAGTTCCCGCATGACGGCGACAGTGCCGCCCGCCGCCTCGAACTGCTCGATGGTGTGTGCGCCGTTGGGCCGCACGGCGCACAGCAGCGGCACGCGTCTGCCGTGCTCTTCGAGGAGCGCGTACAGGTCGACGGGACACTGCGCTTCGACGGCGATCGCCTGGAGGTGCCGGATGGTGTTGATCGATGCGCTGACGGCGAGCACGACTTTGACCGCGTTCGCAAAGGCAGCCGCGGTCATGATGGCGCGCGGCCTCGCGTCTTCCCATACCATCTCGACGATGCGTCGTCCCGCACGTCCCGCGGCGTCCCACATGGCGGCGCTGTTGGCGAGCACGGGCGTCGTTCCCGGCAGCGCCATGCCAAGCGCTTCCGCCACCACGTGCATCGAATTCGCGGTACCCATGCCGGAACAGACGCCGGGGCCGCGGATCGCGCTGTCGCAGAGACCGGTGAGATGATCGAGGTCGATAGCGCCGGTGACGTAGCGGCCCACGCTCTCGAAGGCGTCTTCGATGTCCACACGTTCGCCCGCATAGATGCCGCTCGGCTGGTAACCGCACGCGAGCACGATGCTCGGGATGTCGAGGCGTGCCGCAGCCATGAGCTGACCCGGCGCCGTCTTGTCGCACGAGGCGAGACAGATCATGCCGTCGAGCTGCGCGCCTTCGACTGCCGCTTCGATGTCGTTCGCGATCAGGTCACGGCTGGGCAGTATGTAGCGCCCGCCCTTGCCGGCGCTGGTCACGAAATCGCTGGGCGCCGTGGTGCGCACTTCGAACGGCCAGCCGCCCGCCGCCTTGATCGCCGTCTTCAGACGCTCGGCGATGACGTCGAGATGCGCAAAACAGCTCGAAAGCCCGGAGGAGGTGTTCACGATCGCGATCTTGGGCTTTTCCATATCGGCGTCGGTGAGACCCAGCGCGCGCCATTGCGCGCGCCGTACCGCCCATTGCGTCGTTCCGGGTTCGAGGTTACTGCGCAGTTTGCGTTTCATGGGATGCGAGAGTGAGTGGATTAAGGATCGCGCCTTCGCGGGAGAGATGTTCGCGCAGCGCAGCGACATCGAGTGCGCCTGCCGCGACGTTGCCGCGCAGCGCCAGCGCGGCGGCCGCGCCCGCCGCCTCGCCCAGCGCGAAGCAGGGCGCCGCGACGCGCACGGATGATTGGGCTTCATGATCGGCCGAGAGGTTGCGGCCGGCGACGAGCAGGTTGCTGTAGCCCGCCGCCACGAGACAGCCGTACGGCACGCCGTAATAATCGCCTTCCGGCAGCCAGCCCCATTGCGTCGTGCGTCCGGCACTGTGGATTTCGAGCGGCCACGCGCTCAATGCGATCGCATCAGCCGGCTTCGCGCAACCCGTGACATCGTCGCGCGTCAGCACGCGTTCGCCCTGAATGAGCCGCGTCTCGCGCAGGCCGAGCTGTGCGCCGATGTCGACGATGCTCGCCCTGGCGAATCCCGGCACATAGCGGCGCAGCGCCTCCTCGTAGCGATAGGCCTGGCGCCGCCCTTCCTGCTCGGCGCGTGTGAGATCGGCCGGATCGAGGTAATCGAACGGCAGTCCGTCGCCGCGCTGGATCTTGGTCACGTTCGCATGAACGATGCCGTCCAGCGGATTGAGATGCAGACCGACCGACGTGCGCGGCAACTCGGCGCCTTCGGCGACCGCGCGCTCGAGCAGGGCTGCGATGTCGGGCCGGGTGAGCCGTTGCAGGGCTGCCGTATCGACATTGGCGAGACGGAACATCGCCGAGGCGAACTGGGTTACGCCGTGCTCGCCCACGGCATAGCGCGCGCCGGCACGCACCGCGACATCGCCGTCGCCCGAGCAGTCGATCACCATGCGCGGCACGATCGCGGCCCGGCCGCCCTTGTTCTCGACGATCACCGCGGTGACGCGGCCCGCCTCCTGATGCGCATCGACCACGAGCGTGTGGAGCATCACTTCGACGCAAGCAGCGGCAAGCAGTTCGTCGCCGACGAGCCGTAGCGCTGTCGGGTCGTACGGCACGGTGGCGGTCTTCAGCCAGCGGCGCGGCGGCAGCACGGCGTCGTGGCGCGCGAGCCGCTCGATCACGTCGTCGTACACGCCGCCGACGACCGGCGTCAGCGCATCCGGCGTGACCGCGAACGGGCCGCAGATACTGCCCAGCGTCACGGCCGTGAGCGTGCCGCCGACGAAGCCGTAGCGCTCGACGAGCAGCGTTTTCGCCCCGGCGCGCGCCGCGCTCACCGCCGCCGCGATGCCGGCCGCACCGGCGCCGACGACGAGCACGTCGGGCTCGTATGCAACCGGCAGCGTGCGCGCGGGCTCGCTGAGTGTGCGTCTTGCAGGAATCGCCGGTGTCATGGTCTCTCTATGCTTCCTGTGGGTAAGGAATTCGTCGAACAGCCGTCGACGAATTCCTCAATCGAGCTTGACGTTCGCCGCCCGCGCGACCTTGCTCCATTTGTCGATTTCCGATCTGAGATACGCGGCGAACTCCGCCGGTGTACTGGCGACGATTTCGGCGCCGAGGCCCGAGAGCCGCTCGCGCACGTCGGGCAGGCCGAGGATGCGCGTGATTTCGGCATGAAGCTTGGCGACGATGTCTTTGGGCGTGCCCGCGGGCGCCATCACCCCGCCCCACGACACGGCTTCGAATCCCGCGATGCCGGATTCGGCAACGGTCGGCAGATCGGGCATGGAAGCGATGCGCTTCGCGCTGGTGGCGGCGAGCGCGCGCAGCTTGGCGGATTTCACGTGCGGCGTCGCGGCGATGGCGGTGGGAAACATGATCGCGACCTGTCCCGCGATGATGTCGGTCATCGCCGGCGTATCGCCCTTGTACGGCACATGCGTGAGCTTGATACCGGCCATCATCCGGAAGAGTTCGCCCGACAAATGGTTCGAGGCGCCGATGCCCGCCGAGGCGAAACTGAGCTGCGTCGGACGCGTTTTCGCCAGCGCCACCAGTTCCTGCACGGATTTCGCCGGCAACGATGGATGCACCACGAGCAGCTGCGGCACGAGCGTGGTGAGCGTCACCGGGCTGAAGTCCTTGATCGGGTCGTACGGCAGCTTCGTGTAGACGCTGGGATTGATGGCGTTGGGGCCGAGATTCGCCATCAGTATGGTGTAGCCGTCAGGCGGCGCCTTCGCTGCCAGCTCGAGTGCGATGATGCCGTTCGCGCCCGCGCGGTTGTCGACGAGGACCTGCTGGCCCCAAGTCTCCGCCATCTTCGCGCCAAGCGTGCGGGCCGTCACGTCCGAGGCGCCGCCGGGCGGATAGGGAATCACGAAGCGTATCGGTCTCGCGGGGTATGCCTGGGCAGATGCAGTGCTCCACGCGGCAAGGCCGGCCGTCAAAGCCAGCATGGCGAACAATGCGGTGTATCGTTTGCGGCGATCCATGGTCTCCTCCATTTTTATAAATCAGACGATGCGTTGCGTCCTTAGTCGGTCGATGTCCTCGGGCGTTGCGCCTAAGCGTTCGCGCAGCACTTCATCGGTATGCTGGCCGAGCAGCGGCGCGGCCGCGCGATATTCGATCGGCGTGCGCGAGAGCTTGATGGGATTGGCTACCGCCGGCACCGTGTCCGCGAGCGGGTGAGGCAGGGTGATGCCGAGACGGCGCGCCTGCACCTGCGGATCGTCGAACACCTCCTTCAAGGTGTTGATCGGCCCGCACGGCACCCCGAGCGGCTCGAGCGCGCTGATCCATTGCGCCGTCGTGCGTCGCGGCGTCACGGCTTCGATCGCTGCCGTGAGTTCCGCGCGATGCGCGAGGCGCGCGCGATTGTCAATGAAGCGCAGGTCCTTCGGCACCTCCGGAATGCCGGCCGCTCCGCAGAACCTCGCGAACTGGCCGTCGTTGCCGATCGCGAGGACGAAGTGGCCGTCGGCACTGGGGAAAGTCTGATAGGGCGTGAGATTGGGATGCGCGTTGCCCCAGCGGCGCGGCAGCTCGCCCGACACGAGATAGTTCATCGCGTGATTCGCGAGCCATCCGACCTGGGTGTCGAGCAACGCCATGTCGATGTACTGTCCCTTGCCGCTTGCGTTGCGCTCCCATAGCGCCGCGAGGATGGCCACGGCGGCATACATGCCGGTCATCATGTCGGACACCGGCACGCCGCATTTCTGCGGACCGCCGCCCGGCGCGTCGTCGCGCTCTCCGGTCACGCTCATGAGCCCGCCCATGCCCTGTATGAGGAAATCATAGCCGGCGCGATCGCGATAGGGCCCGCTCTGCCCGAATCCTGTGATGGAACAATACACGAGCTGCGGGTTCAGGCGGCAGAGCGTCGGATAGTCCAGTCCATAGCGGGCCATGTCGCCCACTTTGTAGTTTTCCACCACGACGTCGCTTTGTGCGGCAAGTTCGCGCGCGATGCGCTGCCCCTCCGGCGTCGAGATATCGAGCGTAATGGACTGCTTGCCACGGTTTGCCGCCAGAAAATAGGCGGACTCGCGCGTTTCCTCGCCGCACGTGTTCTTCAGGAACGGCGGCCCCCAGGCGCGCGTATCGTCGCCCGTGCCCGGGCGCTCGACCTTCACCACGTCCGCGCCCAGGTCGGCGAGCAGCTGCGTCGCCCACGGGCCGGCGAGGATGCGCGACAGGTCGAGCACGCGGATATTCGAAAGGGGGCCGGGCATGTCGATAGGCCTATCGTCGATGAAGGCTGCCGCGTGTCGTCACGGATCGAGCAGCACGCCCGGGTTCATGATGGTCTTCGGATCCAGCGTGTGCTTCGCGGCCTTCAGCGCCGCGGCGAACAGATCGGGCCGCTGACGGTCGTACCAGGGCCGGTGGTCGCGGCCGAGCGCATGGTGATGGGTGATCGTGCCGCCTGCGGCGAGCATCGCCTCCGAGGCTGCGGACTTGATTGCCCAGAACTGCTCGGCGAGCCGCGCCTTGTCGCCCATTGCGTGCCAGGTGAAGTACGGGGCCGGGCCGTCGGGATAGAGATGCGTGAAGCGGCAGGTGACGAGGCCATCCTTTCCCGTCACCTCTCTGATGGCTCGCAGCGTGTCGGTTTTCACTCTCGTATACAAATCCATGTAACGGTCCCACGTGATTGCTGTTTCCACCGTGTCGCGCATGACGCCGCGCGCGATGGCGTGCTCGCGGAAGTACGGACCGCGCACGAACTTGTCCCGCCAGTTGCCAGCCGCACCCTTGCGCTGCGATTCCGTGTCCTTCAGCGCCGCGCGATCCCATTCGCCGCCGTACTGCGCGCAGATATCCAGCGCGCGGTTCATCCACGGCTCGAGCGCGTGATCGCCGGACTCGAACGTGAGCACGAGCAGATCACTCGTGCCGTCGCCCGCGTCGGTGAACTTCGCCTCCTCGCGTTCGATCAGCCGCGCATTCGCGGGATAAAGGCCCGATTGCGCAATGCAGCGCACCGCGTCGACTGCCTTGGCGTAGTCCTTGAAGCGCACTGTGGTCGCGAGGCGGAACGTGGGCCGCTGATGCAGCCGCACCCATGCTTCGGTGATGATGCCGAGCGCGCCCTCGGAGCCCAGGAACATGCGGTCGGGGCTCGGGCCTGCGCCGGAGGCGGGCAGGCGCCGCGATTCGATCGTGCCCGCGGGCGTGACCACGCGCAGGCTTTCGACGTGGTCGTCGATCTGGGTGTAGACGGTGGCATAGTGACCTGCGGCGCGCGTTGCGATCCACCCGCCGAGCGACGAAAACTCCCACGCCTGCAGAAAGAAGCGCATGGTGAGTCCGCTCGGCTTCAATTGCCGCTCGAGGTCGGGACCCAGCGCGCCCGCCTGTATGCGCGCTGCGCGCGAGACGCGATCGATCTCCAGCACGCGATTCAGGTGCCGCAGATCGATCGAGACGACGCCGCGATAGCGCCCGTCGCGCGGCGGGTTGACGCCGCCGACGACGCTCGAGCCGCCGCCGAACGGTATGGCGGCGATGTTGGCCGAGCCGCACCAGTCGAGCAGCTCGACGATGTCGCGCTCGGTACTCGGGCAGGCGACGACGTCGGGCGGGTTGGAGTAGTCCCGCTGGTGATACATGCGGGCGATGTCGATCGTCGAGCGGCCGTAGCTGTGGAAGAGGCGTTCGTGCTTGTCGGTGGTGCAGATGCCGCGCAGCGCCGCCGGCGGCTCGACGCGCGGCGCGCGCAGCGCGATCTCGTCTTCCCGCGGCGGCGGCGTAGCGTCGAAGCGGTCGACCTTGAACAGCCCCGTCCACGCGCGCTCGAACCACGCGAGCTCGTCGGCCGGCACCGGCTCGTTCTCGTAACCCCAGCCGTAGAAGCTGCGGCGTCTCGCGTTCGGTTGTTCCTGCGCTGCGTTGGACGGTGCGGGCGAAGACATGGCTCAAGACCTCGTGACGTGTGAGTTGATGGAAAAGGTGCTGCCTGCGCCTTCAGCGCATCGCGGATGTACGAACCGCGGCTGTTTCTCCGAAAGCGTTCAGGCCCAGCAGTTCGCGGCCGATGACGAGCTGATTGATCTGCGTCGTGCCGTCGGGAATGGTGAGCATGCGCGCGTTGCGGAAGTGGCGTTCGAGCGGGAATTCGGCAGTGAGGCCGAATGCGCCATGGACCTGGATCGCCTTCGAGGTGATGCGAACCGCAGCCTCGGTCGCGTAGTTCTTGGCCATGGCGGCCTCGACGTTACAGCGCACCCCTTTGTCGAGCAGCGCAAGGGCGCGATAGACCAGCAGCCGCGCCGCATCGAGTTCGGTGGCCATGTCGGCGATCAGTTCCTGGATGAGCTGGAGGGACCCGATGGGTCTGCCGAATTGTTCGCGCTCCTTGGAGTACGCGATGCTCGCATCGAGCGCAGCCCGCGCGATGCCGAGCGCGAGCACCGCGATGAAGCAGCGGGCGCGCTCGAATCCCTTCATGGTCTCGCCCAGGCCCGCACCGACTTTGCCGATGACGTGATCTTCGGAGATCCGCATTTCCTGGAACACGATCTCGCCCAGCGACCAGCCGTTCAGGCCGAGCTTGCGGATCTCGCGCGTCTCGAAGCCGTGCGCCTTGCGGTCGACGAGGAACATGGTGAATTCCTGAGGACCGGTCGTCGCTGTGAGCATGACTACATCCGCGATCGACGCGTTCGAAATGAACATCTTGGTGCCGTTGATGCGGAAGCCGGCGCCGTCGCGCACGGCGCGCGTTTTCATCTGTCGCACGTTGGAGCCGCCGCCCGGCTCGGTCACGGCCGAGCAGCCGACGAGCGCGCCGGAGACGAGCCCCGGCAGGTAGCGTGCCCTGATTTCCGGAATGCCGCCGCGATACAGCTTCATCGCGGCGCCTTCGTGCACGTAGGCGAGACCGGCGAGGTCGGGAGAGACGCGCGCGAGTTCCTCGTACAGCAGGCCGCTCGAGACGAAGCCGATGCCGAGTCCCCCGCCGTCTTCGGGCACCCAGCCGCTGCCCACGCCGTAGTCGGCCATGGCGGTCAGCAGTGCATGTGCCGTCTCTTTCGGAATGAAGGCATCGCGGTGCCGCTCGGTGACCGGCCGCACCTCGCGCTCTATGAAGCGCCCGAACGCATCGACCGCGAGCCTGTCGTCGTCTGTCGGATCGAAGTTCATGCGCCTCCCGCGGATGCATGGGTTGATACGTTTGCGCCCAGCCAGTCGGCAAGCACTTCGGCGTTATGCTCGCCGGCGAGCGGCGGCGCGCGCCACCCGGCGGCCACGTCGAAAGCCGAGTACTTCACCGCGGGACCTATCGTCGGCAGCCTGCCGTACTGCGGATGGTCCACGTGGCGCAGCATGCCGCGATGCAGGACCTGCGGATGATTGAACACCTGCTCCATGTTGTTCACCGGCGCACACGGCACGCCTGCCTCGTCGAGCCCGGCGAGGAGCGCTTTCGTTTCGTGCCGCCGCACTTCGGCGTCAAGCACGTCGTACACCGCATCGCGGTGCTCGACTCGCGCCGCGAGCGTTGCAAAGCGCGCATCCTGGAGGAGATCTTCGCGGCCGAGCACGCGCAGAAACGGGCGGAAGACCGACTCGTAGCCGGCGCCGATGACGACCATGCCGTCCGCCGTATCGAATACCTTGTATGGGACAAGCTGCGAATGTTCCGAACCCCAGCGGGTCCGATTGTGTCCGGTGACGAGGTATTCCATCGCCGCGTCGACCAGGAAGGCCACTTCGCCTTCGAGCAGGCTCGTTTCCACGCGCTGTCCGCGTCCGGTGTGCTCGCGCTGATACAGCGCCGCCAGAATGCCGGCGTACGCGTTCAGCCCGCAGACGAGATCGAACACGGATGTGCCGAGCTTGATCGGTTTGCCGTTACGCTCGCCGGTGATGCTCATGAATCCGCCCTCGGCCTGTATGGTGATGTCGAACGCGCCCTTGTCCTTGTCCGGACCGTCGGCACCCATCCCCGAAAGGGATGCGAATATCAACCGGGGGTTGTCCTGGGCGATCTCGTCGTAGCCCAGTCCCATGCGCGCCATGGTGCCGGGACGGAAGTTCTCGATGATGACGTCGGCCTTGCGGCACAGCTCGCGTGCGGTCGCCTTGCCTTCGCCGGTTTTCATGTCGATGATGATCGAGCGTTTGTTGCGGTTAGCTGCGAGAAAACTCATGCCGTCGCCATGGTGAAAGGGTGGCCCCTGATGGCGCAGCGGATCACCGTCGGGCATCTCGACTTTCACGACATCGGCGCCCAGGTCGCCCAGCAGCATCGCACAGAAAGGGCCGGCATATATACGGGTGAAGTCCAGCACGCGCAGGTGGGAGAGCGGCTTGGGATTCGCGGCGCGCGGGCCGGCGTCGTTGTCTCGGCGAAGAGGCATCACAGCACACCCATCTGCGGCATGACGAACTCGCGATGGCCCAGTGCTTCCGAGCGCGTCGCCGTCCCGTTCGCAACCGCATAGAGCAGGCTTTCGATGCGGTCGGCTGCTTCAGCGAGCGGCGCTCCCTGTGTCACGACATCCGAGATGTCCACATCGATATTGCCTCGCATGCGCTGCACGCCGGCGTGCGAGGCGCAGATCTTGATCACGGGACAGAGCGGCGAGCCCGTCGGCGTGCCGCGTCCCGTGGTGAACAGCACGATTTGCGCGCCGGCACCTGCCATGCCGGCAAGGGACGCGGGATCGAGACTCGGGTTGTCCATGAGCCACAGACCGCGGCGCGCGGGATATTCGCCTACGGCGAGCAGGCCTTCGATCGCGCTGTCGCCGGCCTTGCGCACCGCGCCCAGCGCCTTTTCCGTGAGCGTCGTGATACCTCCGGCGATGTTGCCGGGCGCCGGATTGGCGTGATCGATGCGCGTGCCGCGGCGCTCCGCCGTCTCGTAAATGCGGCGCAGGACGTTCAGGATGTCTTCCTTCGTCTTGTCGGTCTTCGCGCGTCCGAGCAGTACCGGTTCCGCACCGAACCAGCCCGCTGCTTCGCCCATGAGCGAAGTGCCGCCCGCTGCAACGATGCGGTCCGATACGATGCCTACCGCCGGGTTCGATGCGATCGCGGAAGTCCAGTCCGAGCCGCCGCATTTGGTCGCGACGACGAGTTCATCCACGCCGAAAGGCTCGCGCCGCGCGGCGGCGATCTGTGCCAGCAGCCGCTGCGCCAGCGCGCGGCATTTGACGAGCGCGCCGTCCGTGCCGCCTTCGTCCTGGATGCTGACGTGCTCGACGGGCTTTTCGCCCTCGAGCTGCTCGTGCAGGAACCGGGCCGGCGTCTGCTCGCAGCCGAGCCCGACGAATACCACGGCGCCGACGTTCGGATTGCGCGCGAGCCCGAGCAGCACCGCGCGCACGAGGTCGCGGTCGTCATCGAGCGCGATGCAGCCGGCCGCGTGGTCGAGGCCGACGGCACCGGGATATTCCGCGGCGATGCGCTGGACCACGGCGTTGGCGCATACCACCGTGGACAGGAACAGCAGGTGATTGCGCACGCCGATGCGGCCGTCGGCGCGCCGGTAGCCCTCAAGTCCCGGCTGCATCGCTTGCTCCGTACTGCTTCTTCCAGTCGGCGATGAGTCCGCTCACGTTGTGCACGTGCACGTGATCTCCGGCGCGGATGTTCCCGGTGGCTCGGCCGATTGAATGGCCGTACTTCACGACGGACTCGCCTTCAGCGATGTCACGGACGGCGATCTTGTGACCCATCGGAATCGCGACCCGGGCCATGACGGTCGCGGTGCCGGCTGTCACTTCCGTTCCGGCATCGAGTGCGCGCAACGCATTGGCGACGTTGTCCCGTGCGTCGAGCACCAGCACCGGTTGCATTGCCGCCGCCGCGCCCATGTCCTCAGTCGACATGGACATTCGCATCCCGGATGACCTTGCCCCACTTCGCAATCTCGGCCTTGGCGAAAGCCGAGAACTGTTCGGGCGTGTTGCCGACGGGCACCGCGCCCTGGCCCTCAAGCTTCTCGCGCACGTCCGGCATCTGCACGATCCGCGCAATCTCGCGACTCAGCTTCTGCACCGTGCTCGGCGGCACGCCGGCCGGCGCCACCGTGGCCGTCCAGGTGTACGCCTCGTAGCCGGGCAATGCCGATTCGGCGACCGTCGGCAGGCTGGGCAGTGCCGGAAGACGCTGCTCGGTGCTCACCGCGAGCGCCTTCAGCTTGCCGGATTTCACGTGCGGATAGGATGAGAGCACGCTGTCGAACATGACCGATGCTTCCTGCCCGCCGACGAGCGCGACGAGTGCCGGCCCACTGCCCTTATACGGGATGTGGACCACTTCGACGCCGGCCATGCTTTTCAGCAGTTCCATTGCCAGATGGGAGGGCGTGCCGTTGCCTATCGAGGCGTAGACGAAGCTGCCGCGCCTGGACTTGAGCAGCGCGAGCAGGTCTTTCGCCGAATCGACCGGCACCGACGGGTGCGCGAGCAGCAGCATCGGCAGTTTCGCGACGAGGGTGACCGGAGCGAAGTCCTTGAGCGAGTCGTACGGCAGCTTGCGGTACAGGCTTGGATTGATCGCGTGCGGACCGCTCGCCGTCATCAGCAGGGTGTAGCCGTCGGGCGCCGACTTCGCGACCAGCTCGGCGCCGATGATGCCGCTCGCGCCGCCGCGGTTGTCGACCACGACCTGCTGCCCCCAGCTTTCGGTGAGCTTCTGGCCCACGATGCGCGTCAGGATGTCGGTGCTGCCGCCGGGCGGATACGGCACGACGTAGCGGATGGCCTTGGTGGGATAGGTGTCGCCGAGGACGGCCGGGGCGGCACAGCACAGCAGGACTGCAAAACACAGCTCTCCGGCGATGCGCAAACGTCTGCTCATGTTCTCCTCCATGATCGAAGGCCGGCGTTCGTCGCCGGCAATCCCGCGCCGCCGCATCTTTTGCCCGCGTGCGTGCGACTCAGCGTCTGAATTGGTCATACCAAAGTGGTATGACCAGATGATGACCGAGGGCTTCGCCTGCTGTCAAGCCTGCCGCGCCGGGAGGGGACGGTGGAGAGGCGATGGAGGCGCGCGTGGCGGTCGCGGAATCGGCTCTTGCCGCCTGCGGCGGATCGGCTTTACGCGGGCTGCGAAACTTTCAGCGCGCTGCGCCAGAATCCTTCGTGAATATGCCGCCGCATGAGCTGTGCGCCCCGCCCGGCGTCGCGCGCCTGGATGGCGTGGAGTATCGCGCGGTGCTCGCGGTACGAGCGCTGGCAGCGTTTCAGGTCTGAGAAGTAGATTTCGCGCCGCAATCGCGACAGACGGTAGAAGGCGTGGACGATCTGCGCGAACACGTTGTTGTGCGTGGCGGCGACGATGGCGAGATGAAAAGACTCGTCGAGATCGATGATGCTTTGCCTGGTGTCGAGCAGGCGGCGGGTCTGCTCCAGTATCTCGCCGAGCTGCCCGATGTCCTCGTCGGTCCTTCTCGCGCAGGCGAGCTCGATCGCATGCAATTCGAGCACGTTGCGTACTTCCATGGACTGCATGATCGTGGAGGCGTCGACCGGAAGCCCGAGGTCGCTGCGCAGCACCAGGCTCTCGAAGCTGGGCGGCGCATCGCGGCGCGCCAGGTAAATTCCCGAATTGGGGCGGCGTTCGATGACCCGCATGGCTTCGAGCGTCGCCAGCGATTCGCGCAATGCGGCGCGGCTCACGCCGAAGCGCTCCGCCAGCTCGCGCTCCGAGGGCAGACGGTCGCCCGGCTCCAGCCGCCGCTCGCCGACGAAGGAGAGTATGCGTCCGGTAACGTTGGCGGATATGACCTGCGTATCGTGAGCAGCCTTCATCGCCGCAGGCGCGGCGGCGGCACGTCGTTTCGGCATTTGCATCGGTGGCTTGTCAGTCGCGCATGAGAGTGCACTCAAGCTGCCGAGGCTGTCAACCGTCGCGCCGCCGCGCGGCGGCGATGCGATGATGTCGGCGCTTCGAGGGCATGTTTTGTGTCGTCATCCGGCTGCCGCTACAATGGCCGCTTCCCGCCCCGAGGACTGTACCGACATGCGCATAGAAAGCATCGAAATCATTCCCATAGAAATTCCGCTCAAGCGCGACTTCGGCGGCAGCACCTATCACGTGCTGAAACGCAGCACCCTGATCACCCGCATACGCACCGACGAGGGCCTGACGAGCGAGGTGTACAACGGCGACAACCGGGATCACGCGCGCGAGATCGTGCGCATCGTGCGCGAGGAGCTGGCCCCGCTGGTCATCGGCGAGGACCCGCTGCAGATCGAGCGGCTGTGGGAGAAGATGTTCGCCTGCGCGCTGCCGATGCGCGATCGCAAGCTCGTGATGGAGGCGATCGCGTGCGTCGACACGGCGCTGTGGGATCTCTTCGGCAAGGCGGCGGGCGTGAGCGTATGGCAGCTGCTCGGCGGCTATCGCGCGAGCCTGCCGATCATTTCCATCGCCGGGTACTACGAAACCGGCAAGAAGGCGTCGGCGTATGCGAAGGAGATGGAGTGGCTCAAGTCGGTCGGCATGGCCGGCTGCAAGTTCAAGGTGGGCGGACTCACGCCCGAGGAAGACGCCGAGCGCGTGCGCGCGGCGCGCAAAGGCGCCGGCCCGGACTTCATGCTGGCCGTCGATGCCAACCGCGGCTGGACGGCCCCGGACGCGATCCGCTTCGCGCACCTCATCGAGGATCTCGACATCGCGTGGTTCGAGGAGCCGTGCCACTGGTACGACGATGCGTACATGATGGCGCGCGTGCGGCAGGCGACGCGCATCCCGGTCAATGCGGGCCAGTCGGAGGCGACCAGTCACGGCGTGCGACGCCTGATCGATGCGCACGCGGTGGACTACGTAAACTTCGATGCGTCCGAGGCCGGCGGCATTACCGAGTGGCGCCGCGTTGCCGCGATGTGCGCGGTGCACGGCGTGAAGATGGCGCATCACGAGGAAGCGCAGATCGCGCTGCACATGCTGGCGGCCGTGCCGCACGGCACCTACCTCGAATGCTTCGCCGATCCGGATCGCGATCCGGTGTGGCAGCACCTGTGGACGAACCGGCCGCAGATTCGCGACGGCCGCGTCGCCGTGCCGGACGGTCCCGGGCTGGGGCTGGTGCTCGATCAGGACATGATCGCCAGGTATCGCCTGGACTAGCGCCCATCGGCGGACGTTTGCGCCGCCGTTCGGGCGCGGGCGGGTGTGAGTTGCGGTCGCGCTATTGCGCGCGCTCGCCGTTGACGCGGCCCGGCAGCGGATCGAAGCCCATCTCGCGTGCCTGCACGAAGAACACCGATTCGCAGCCGAAGAGCTGCTTCGCCGACACCGACGCGGTCACGATTGCCAGTATTCCGGGCAGCACGAGGTACGGATTCCCGGTGAGCTCTACAACTGCCAGGAGCGCTGCGAGCGGGGCCTGCAGCGTCGCGCCCATCATGGCGCCCATGCCGAGCATTGCGTACAGCGTGACGCTCGACGTGTTGTCCGGAATGAGCGCGGTGCCGAGCGCGCCGAATATGCCGCCGGCAGCGACGCCCATGACGAGCGTCGGGCCGATCAATCCTGCAGGCAGCCGCGCGCCCGCTGCGATGCCGGTCGCAACGAGCTTGCCCGCCGCGATCGCAGCAAGCGTTCCGAAGACGTACTCGCCCGCGAGCGTGGCGCCGATGACATCGTAGCCTATGCCCATGACCTGCGGCACGAAATAGCTGCATGCGCCGAGCAGCACGCCGGCTGCCGCCATGTTCGCCCACCACGGCACGCGCCGCGTCGCGCGCAGCAGCAGCTTCACCCACGCGACGAACAGCGCCGCATAGGCGCCGATCGCGATGCCCATGACTGCGATATAAGGCAGCTCCCAGAGCGATACCAGCGCGAGCTGCGGCACGATGAACGCCGGCGCATCGCCGTACACGATGCGGCCGACTACCGCGCCGCTCACGCCGGCGAGCAGCACCGGCGCGAAGCCGTCTATCGTGTACTCCATCAGCACCACTTCCATCGCGAGGATCACGCCCGCGAGCGGGGTGTTGAACGTTGCGCCGATCGCTGCCGCGACGCCGCAGCCGACCAGCGTGCGCAGGCTGCGCTCGGGAATGCGCAGCGCCTGTCCGAGCAGGCTGCCGCTCGCCGCGCCGATGTGTATCGCCGGCCCTTCGCGTCCCATGGACACGCCGAACATGAGCAGCAGCGATGCGGCGGCGAACTGCACGAGGGCATTGGGCAAGGGGAGCCGTCCCTGTCCGCGCGCGAGCCGCTCGAGAACGTGCACGACGCCGGTCGCGACCGGACCGCGCGCGACGGCCACGAGCAGCGCAATGGTGAGGCCGACGCCGAGCATGGGCGAGAGGACACGCACGGCAGCGGCCGCGGCGCGATAGCCCTCCGGCGGCGCGAGCAGGCGCTCGCCGTGCTCGATGGCGGCACGGAACGCGACGGTCACAGCGCCGGAGAACACGCCGATGAGTATGCCGTGCAGAGCCAGCGTCAGCGCGTCGCGCCGTCCGGTGAAGCGCAGCAGGAGTCGCGCGATCATGGCGCGCACAGGGGGACGTGCATGCGGCAACAACTCATCGACTTCTCCGGTAAACCAGCGGCATGCTAGCGCATCCCGCGCTCTGGATGCGAGCGACGCCTGCCGCTAGAATGGCCCGACACTTCCGGGGGCGCCATGACATCGATATATCGGGTCGCAGTCGCGATTGCCGCATCGCTCGCAGCCGCCTCGACGCACGCCGCAGCACCCGTCGCCGGCGTTGCGGACTACCCGCGCAAGCCGATACGCATCATCGTCGGCTTCACGCCCGGCGGCGGCCCGGACATCACCGCGCGTTACGTCGCGCAGAAGCTCACCGAGCGCTGGAAGCAGCAGGTGATCGTCGACAACCGGCCCGGCGCGGGCGGCATCATCGCGGCCCAGCTTGCCGCCAATGCGAACCCCGACGGCTACACGCTGCTGTCCGTCTCGTCGGCGCACGCGGTGACGCCCGCCATATACTCAAAGCTGCCGTACGATACGTTGCGCGATTTTGCCGGCATCACCGGCACGGCGACGTCGAAGTACCTGCTCATCGTCTCGCCGGGCCAGCCGTACCGCTCGGTGAAAGACCTCATCGCGGCGGCAAAGGCCAGGCCGGGGCAGCTCAATTTCTCCTCGGCCGGCGTGGGCAGCGGCTCGCACTTCACCGGCGAGCTGTTCAAGAGCATGGCGAAGATCGACGTGGTGCACGTCCCGTTCAAGGGCATACCGGAAGCGCTCACCGAAGCGATGTCCGGCCGCGCGCATTTTTTCATGTCGCCGATCGCCAATGCGGTGAATCTCGCGAAAGAGGGTCGCGTCATCGCGCTCGGCGTGACCTCGCCGCGCCGCGACCCGCTGCTGCCGGACGTGCCGACGATTGCCGAGGCCGGCGTGCCGCGTTTCGAGTCGGAGCTGTGGTTCGGGCTGCTCACGACGGCGAAGACGCCGCGCGCGCTCATCGCCCGGCTCAACGACGAGATCACCGGCATATTGAAAGAGCCGGAAGCGCGGCAGCGCTGGGCGCCGCTGGGCCTCGAGCCGATACCGTCGACGCCCGAGCGGTTCGAGCAGCGCATCGCCTCCGAGGTCAAGCTGTACACCGGGCTTGCGCGCGCGGGCAACATCCGCGCGGATTGATGCGCAACGGAATCACGATCTCATGAAGCTCAATTATCTGGTCGAAGGCGACGGCCCCTGGGTCGCGATGTCGCATTCGCTGGCCTGCAACATCTCGATGTGGGACGAGCAGGCGGCGCTGCTGGTGAAGCAGGGCTATCGCGTGCTGCGCTTCGACACGCGCGGGCATGGCCGCAGCCCGGCGCCCACCGGCAATTACACGCTGGAGCAGCTTGCCGACGACGTGCACGAGCTTTTCGCCGCGCTGGGCGTCAAGCGCACGCACTGGGTCGGGCTGTCGATGGGCGGCATGATCGGCGAGACCTACGCGCTCCAGCATCCCGGTGTCTTCGAGAGCATCGTGCTGGCCGATACCACCAGCAGGCGCCCGCCCGGCGCGGAGGAGATGTGGGGCGAGCGCATGCGCATCGCGCGCGAGCAGGGCATGGAGGCGCTGGTGGAAAGCACCCTCGCGCGCTGGTTCACCGGGCCGTATCGCAAGGCTCGCCCTGACGTGATGGCGCGCATCGGCGCCGATATCCGCAACACGCCGGTCGCGGGCTTCGCCGGCTGCTGCCACGCCATTTCGAAAGTGGATCTGCTCGAGCGGCTGCCCGAGATCCGCTGCCCCGTGCTCATCATGGTGGGCGAGCACGACCACGGCACGCCGCCGGAGATGGCCCGTCAGATCCATGCGAACCTGCCGGGCTCGTCGCTGCTCCTGATTCCGTCGGCCGCGCACCTGTCGAACATCGAGCAGCCGGAAATCTTCAACCGTGCGCTGCTGGAGTTTCTGGAAACGCAGCGCTAGCTACGACTCACGGCCACTAATCTATGCGTATGTTGGCCGCGCGTATGACTCTGGCCCAACGGTCCATCTCGGTGCGCTGGAATTCGCGGAATTCCGCCGGCGAATTGCCAACCGGGTCGGCGCCCAGGCCGCGCAAGCGCTCCTGCACGTCCGGCAGCCTCAGGATCGCGATCGTTTCACGATTCAGTTTGGTGATGATGTCCGTCGGCGTGCCGGCCGGCGCGAACAGGCCATACCATGCCAGCGCGTAATAACCGGGCACGGCAGCCTCGGCGACCGTGGGCACCCGGGGCAGGGCCGCATTGCGTTGCTTGCCGGCCACCGCCAGCGCGCGCAATTTGCCGCCATGTATGTGCTGCGTGACGAGGGGCATGTCCGCGAACATGATCGGAACCTGTCCGCTCAGCAAGTCGGGCAGCGCCGCTCCGCTGCCCTTGTAGGCAAGGTGCTCCATCTTCACGTGGGTCATGTACTTGAACAGCTCGCCGGCAAGGTGCTGCGAGGCGCCTTGTCCGCCCGATGCGTAATTCATGAGCCCCGGTTTCGCTTTCGCCAGCTCGATCAATTCCTTCACCGATTGGGCAGGCAGCGACGGATGCACGACCAGCACCAGTTCAACCAGCGCGGCCAGGCTGATGGGGGCAAAATCCTTCAAGGTATCGTACGGCATCTTGGCGTACAGCGATGCGTTGGTCGCATGCGTGCCGATGGAGCCCATCACGAGGTTGTACCCGTCCGGGGGTGATTTTGCCACGAGGTCCGCGCCGATGATGCCGTTGGCGCCTGCCCGGTTATCGACGATGACCTGTGCATTCCAGCTTGCGGTCATCTTCTGGGCGATGGTGCGCGCCAGGATATCGGTGGAACCGCCCGGAGCAAACGGCACGACGATCCGTATGGGCCTGGCTGGATAATCGTGACCCTGGCCCAGGGCGCTGCCGCAAAGCACTGCGGCGAGCGCCGCGACGATTTTCCTCGTCAGTCTCATTATTTTCCCCCGTTGATGATGTCTAATGGACGCCGTCCAGTATCGCGCCCTGCTCACGAAGTTTGTGCTGCAGTACCGGCACCGAAAGCTGTCGTATATCCTTGAGCCGGGCTTCGATGCCGAGCGCAGCAGCGGTGCCCACTGCCTGGCCCATTGCCATGCATGGCCCCATGGTACGCGCCGTGCCCATGCCTTCCCGCGTCGCCGAAAGACAGCGGCCGGCCACCATCACGTTGACGAGTTTCTTCGGCACCATGCAACCCCATGGAATATCGTACGATCCGCCGTTCGCGATCGGGATGCGCACCTGCTTGATGCCGTCCTGGTGGATGTCGATGTGCTGAGCGCCTTTTGCCACGACGTCCTGGTGCTTGCGGGCGTTGGCCGCTTCTTCGCCGGTGAGCACATGCTCGCCGATGATACGCCGGGTCTCCCGTATGCCGATGCGAGGCGCGATGCCGGCGAAATTCGCATTCTCGAAGCCTGGAACGCGCTTCTTCAGGAAACGCGTCGTAGTCCAGATCTGCTCCATCAGCTCGGATAGCGTCCCGCTGACCGCGGCACTGTCCGTGCCCATGATGTTGTACGCGACGCGGGTTGCGTTCACGCACACTTCCTTGCGCGCGGCCGACGTGGGCTGGATCATGATGAGCGCGGTCGGGAACATCTCCTCGTTGCGTATGCCCTGCTGGATCAGCGGCCCGTTGCCCTTGAAGAATACGGTCGGCTGGCCCTGGCGGTAGATCGCATCCGCGAGTTCAGCGTCCGTTCGGTTATCCCGGATGTAGTCGCTTTCACCGAGCGCCAGGTTTTCGGGATGCCGGCGAGCAAAATCGAGTAGCGGCTCGGTCGCGACGTTGCCCATGCGGAACATGAGCGACAAAGGCTGCAGTTCACCGCTTTGGTCGCTTACCTCGAACGGCGCGCCCGCCATCGCGGCGAGGTCGCCGTCGCCCGAGCAGTCGAGGAAGTAGTCCGCAGTGACGACGGTGCGGCCGGCCTTGTTCACGAGCACCACGCCGGTGACGCGATTACCATCCGTGATTACATCTTCGGCCAGCGTGTACAGCAATGGGGTGACTTTGTAGCGATCGAGCACTCTCATGACGGCGATCTTCATTACTTCCGGATCGCAACACACGTAGCAGATCAGCCGGTAGTCGTGCAGCGGACCTATGAATCCGTCCATGTCCTTGCATTCGTCGAACAGCTCGCGGGCGATGCCGCCCACCACCCATTCGCCTCGCGCGTTGAGCACGCCATCGATCGACATGCCGCTCAGCAGCTCTCCTCCGAGCATGGGCCCCGCTTCGACGATGAGCGTACGCAGGCCGTTTTTGCCGGCGGCTGCGGCGGCCGCGACGCCCGCAGCGCCGCCGCCCAGTACAACCACGTCGAAGTGCTGCTGCTTCAATCTCTGTGCCATGTGTCGCCCTTTTGATTTGCCGTATACTCCGTGATATGGAGTTTAGACGTTGATGAATTTCTCTATCTCAGCAATATATCTCATGGGCGCAGATAACTTCAAATTTGCCATTGGATATCCGTATTATGGAGTTACTGGATGAGCGCAACATCGGCGGCAGGCGTCGGGGGGAGTCAAAGCATCCAGCGCGCGGTGTCGCTGTTGAAACTGGTGGCGGCCGCTGCGGAGGGTGCGCGGTATGTGGATCTCGTCGGGCAGACCGGGCTGCAGCCGGCGACCGTGCACCGCATGCTGCGGCGACTGGTGATCGAGGGCCTGCTGCAGCAGAACCGGCGGGACAAGCGCTATCGCCTAGGGCCGCTTGCCTACGAAATCGGCCTGGCGGCAAGCGCGCAGTTCGACCTGCGCAGCGTCGTTGCGCCGTCGCTGGAGCGCATTTCCCGTGCGACGGGAGATACCTCGTTTCTGACAGTGCACAGCGGCCTGGATGCGGTGTGCGTGGATCGAAAGGAGGGCGCGTTTCCCGTGAAAGCGTTGACGGTCGAAGTTGGATCGCGGCGCCCCCTGGGTACTGCCGCCGGCAGCCTTGCCTTGCTGTATCCTCGACCGGAGGAGGACATCGTGCGTATCGTCGACGCAAACGAGGCGAAGCTCACGCGCTATGGCGAGCTTACCAAGGAAAAACTGTGGAGACTGGTGCGTCTCGCGAAGCGTCTGGGTTACGCGTTGAACGCCGATGTCATTCTGCCGGGCGTCACGGGAATCGGCGTGCCGATTCCGAGCCGGGTCGGCTATCCCACGGCTGCGCTGAGCGTGGTGGCGATTTCAAGCAGGCTGCCCAGGAAACACCACGCGCAGATCGTCGACCTGTTGCAGCGGGAGGTGCATCAGATCTCCCGCATCCTGTCCGGACTGTAGCGGCGCGATGTCACGAGCCGCGCGTTCCTGATTCGAACACGGAGGAGCCATGCCCAAGATCGCAGTCGCAGACGGCGAAATCCATTACGAGGAGCATGGCAGCGGCGAGCCGCTGATCCTGGTGAGCGGATTGAACGGAGTGGCGCGGTACTGGGCGCCGCAGGTGCCGGTGTTCTCTTCGCGTTTTCGCGTCATCACCTACGACCAGCGCGGCACCGGACAGAGCGACAGGAAGCAGCGCGAGTTCTCGCTCGATCAGATGGCGAACGAGCTCGCGGCGCTGATGGATGCGCTCGGCATTGCGCGCGCTCACCTGGTCGGCCTGTCCACCGGCGGCGCGATCGGCCAGACGCTGGCGATCGAGCAGCCGCAGCGCGTGGGCAAGCTCGTCATGTGCAGCACCTGGACGCACTGCGATCCGTGGTTCAGGCGGCTGTTCGAGGCGCGCCGCGAGATGTACCGCACCTGCGGTCCCGCGCTGCACGCGATGTTCCACCCGCTGTGGCTGTACCCGCATGACTACATCAACGCGCACGATGCCGAGATCGACGAAGAGCGCCGCCGCAATACGTCGGCCGCGCCGCCTGCAGAGATCTCCATAGGCCGTATCAACGCGTTGCTTGCGTTCGATCGTCGCGCCGGGCTGTCGCGCATCAAGTCGCCGACGCTCATCCTCGCCTCGAGCAACGATTACATCACGCCGAGCTACTATGCCGAGGCGCTGGGACGCGCCATACCGGGGTCGAAGCTCGTGGTGTTCGACGGCGGGGGCCACTCCATCTCGAAAACGCGTCCGGACGAGTTCAATCGCACCGTCATGGACTTTCTGACCGCAGCCTGACCGGCGCCGACCCGCGGCGCGTTTGCGGGAACGAACATTGCGGCAGGTGCGCGCATGTGTACGGCGCGCCTGCTGTTCTTCCTCCTTGTTTCTCCGATCGCTGCGGCTTACGCACAGACGCCGCAGGCGTCTGTGCACGCTGCCGAAGCCGACAGGAAGGCGGCTCCGCCGGCAGCCATAGCCATTCCTGAAATCGCGGTCCAGGCCGACGCGCTCGGCACGCGGCTGCGCGAAATGCGGACTGCATCGGCGAACGACCCGGCCGTGCAGGCGGTGACGTCCGGGCTCAAGGCGGTGGCGCGGGACATCGACAACCGGCTGTTCGAATACCGCCGCATACTGGCGCAGCGGCCGCCGCTCGACATGATCCAGTCGCTCGAAGCCGGATGGCGCAGGCAGCGCGAGATGCTGACGGAATGGTCGCGCGATCTTTCGCGCAGCGAGACGCGTGCGCAGCGCGACATCGACCAGCTCGATCAGCTCGAGAAGACCTGGGGCGCGACGCGCGATGCGGCGGCGGCAGAGACGGCGCCGGAGGTAGCCGCGCGCATCGACGCGCAGATCGCCGCGATACGCAGCACGCGCGATGAAGTGGAGCGTCACCACGCCGGCGTCGTCGCGCTGCAGGGACGCGTGAGCGTGCAGGATTCGCGCGTGGGCGAGGCGCTCGCGACGCTGCGCCAGGCGCGCGAGGAAATGGTGAGCCAGCTGATGGTGAAGGACAGCCCGGCCATCTGGGACCCCGAGCTTCGCGAAGGCCCGGACCAATCGCTCGGAGAGCAGGCGCGCACGTCGCTCTCTACCCAGCTCTCAGCGGTGCGCGACTACGCCCAGCGGCGCAAAGCGCCTTTCTTCCTGCATGCTTTCATACTCGCCGCGATCGCCGCGTGCTTTTACCGGGCGCGTCGCGTCGTGGGACGATGGCTGCCGCAGGAGCCCGAGCTGCAGCGCACCGCGCTCGTATTCCAGACGCCTGTTGCGACGGCGCTGGTGGTCACGCTGTTCGCCATGCGATGGATCTATCCGCAGGCGCCGCGGCTGCTGTGGGCGGTGTTCGGGGCGCTGGCGCTGATCCCGACGGCATACATACTGCGCCGGCTGGTGAACCGGGAGCTGCGGCCGACGCTCTACCTGCTCGTCGCCTTCTACTTCGTCGACCAGGTGCGCGCGGTGCTCGCCGCGTTGCAGCTCCTGCCGCGCGTGCTGTTCGTCGCGGAAATGCTGGCGGCGGTGGTGTTCGCGGAATGGATCATTCGCGAGTTGCGCCGTCCGCGCGGAGATGCATCCGCAGACCGTCTGCGCCTCAGCATGAAAGCGGGCGCGTTACTGGTGCTGACGGCGTGCCTCGCGACACTCGCGGCGAACGCAACCGGCTACGTGCGGCTCGCGAACCTGATCGGCAATGCCATGCTGCTCAGTGCGTACTTCGCGCTGATCCTGTATGTGATGGTCGCGATACTGGACGGCCTGGCGATGATTGCGATGCGCGTGCGTCCGCTGAGCACGCTCGGCATGGTGCAGCGGCATCGCATCTCGATGCGCCGCTTCGTGCGCCGTGCGCTGCAGTGGTCCGCGATCGCGCTGTGGCTGCTGTTCACGCTGGACCGGCTTACCGTGCGCGAGCGGGTGCTGGGCGGACTGCACGGCGCGCTCACCGCCGAAGCGGTGGCCGGGTCGCTGCGCATCTCGCTCGGCGACGTGCTCGCGTTCGCGATCACCGTGTGGGCGTCGTTCCTGTTCTCGCGCCTGGTGAGGTTCCTGCTCGAAGAGGACGTCTATCCGCGCGTGAGCCTCGCACGCGGGCTGCCGTACGCCATATCGACGATGGCGCACTATGTCATCCTGGTCGTCGGCTTCTTCGCGGCCGTCGCCGCGCTCGGCTTCGACATGACGAAGGCGACGATACTCGCCGGCGCGTTCACGGTCGGCGTGGGCTTCGGGCTGCAGAATATTTTCAACAACTTCGTCTCCGGCCTCATCCTGCTGTTCGAGCGCCCGGTGAAGGTCGGCGACGTGATCGAGATGGATGCGAGCTCCACCGGCGTCGTGGAGCGCATCGGCATACGCGCCAGCGTGATACGCACTCCCAACGGCGCCGAGCTGATCGTCCCGAACGGCAAGCTGATCTCCGACCGTTTCACCAACTGGACCTATTCGAGCCGCACGCGCAGCATCGAAGTCCCGGTATCCGTCGTGCTCGCGACCGATGTCGCGAAGGCGATCGAGGTGCTCGAGCGCGCGGCTGCGGAACATCCGAAGATCGTGAAAGCGCCCGCGCCGAAAGCCATAGTGACGCGCCTCGGGCCCGACTGGATGGGCCTCGAGCTGCACGCGTGGACCGAGGATGCCGCGGACTGGCTGCAAATCCGGAGCGACATCTCGGTGAGCGCCGCGCGCGCCCTGGCCGCCGCGGGCATTGCGTTGCGCTAGCGGCGTCCTGCTCGCCGGGCGGCTAACGCGCGCGGTCCGAGGCGACCACTATGTCGGGCTCGCTCCAGCGGAATTGCAGCGTCTTCTGCCCTCCGGCAACGCTCACGCGCCGGCTTTCCGTCTTGCCGTCGTAGGTGGCTTTCACGGTGTACGTGCCCGGGGACAGGTCGACGAACATCCACGGGCCTTGCGATACCGCGTCCACGACGACGTTGCCCTTGCCGTCGGTGACCTGGACCGGCACATCGGCGAGGTACGCGCCCTTTTCGCTGGTGAAAACGAGCTTGAGCTCGTAACCGCGGGCCTGCTGGGCGAGCTCTTCCCGCGCGCCCGATCCCACGCCGCCCGACAGCACGCGCGCGTCGCCGCCATACGCTGCTGCGGCAATGAGCGCGAACGGAATGATGGCCGCATGCATCCACTGCAGTTTCATGATGGTCTCCTCTCGTCTGGCGCCGCATCGAGCGCGGCGCAATGCGGGCCGGGCGCCGGCATTGCCGGCATGCGCAGCCCTCGTCACGGTTCGACAGGGCGACACTTGCTGCGGTTCGCGGCTGCCGGCCCGGTGCGCAAATTGCAAGGGGTTATTGAATCCGTGCCGATCGGGCATGCGCGGAGGGAGTACATGACATGCGCGCGAAACGCCTCAACGATACCGGCGAGCGCACGTTTGCATTGATCTTCGAGACCGGCGAAGAGCCGGTGCGCCTGCTCACGCAGTTCGCGGAGCAGGAGGGAATGACGGCGGCGCGCTTCACGGCGATTGGTGCTTTCAGCGAAGCCACCGTCGCGTATTTCGATTGGGAGCGCAGGGATTATGTGTCTATCCCGGTCCGCGAGCAGGTCGAAGTGCTGTCCCTGCTCGGCGACATCGCGCTGGACGGCGACAAGCCCAAGGTGCACGCGCACGTCGTGCTCGGCACGCGCGAGGGCTGGGCGCGGGGCGGACACCTGCTGGAAGCGCGGGTGCGCCCGACGCTGGAAGTGATGCTCGAGGAATCGCCCCGTCGCCTCCAGCGGGCATACGACCCGCAGTCCGGTCTCGCGTTGATCCGGATCGGCGAATGACGCAGGGATGGCGGGCGAAATGTCGGATTTCCACCCGTACGGGCGCAGCGCGTATATCATTCGCATCTGGCTCGCCTGATCGGATCCGCACACAGGCCGGGCCACCGCCGCCCGGGAACGGGCCGCATGGCGAACATGCGCGACTGCGCCGCCTTCGAGGTCATCCGGGCGCGCATTGACGGGCGAATCGGGCGCGCCGCGTCGCGCGCAGTCGGGTCCAGTGCGGGCCCGGCCGATCATCCGAAGCAGGCGCCGGCAATACATCGCCAAATCCACGCATACGGATCAACCTCCGGGCGGCAGCGCGTCGCCCGGAAGGCCGCCGCAGTGAGGAAGGTGCGGACCACCGTACGAAGCAGGAGACTAACGTTGCAGGAGACTACGTTGAACGATTTGCAGCGGGCAGAGAAGCAGCCAGGAAGAAAGCCGCGGCGGCGGCGTGGAGGCGCATCACGCGGCCAGGAGCAGCGCCCGCAGCGTGCTGCGGCGGCCACGGAAGAAGGAGCGGGAGGAGCGGTGTGCCCGCGGTGCAAAATGGTGCCGGTGAAAGCGCCGCGTACGACCTGCGCGCAATGCCGGGCACTCGACGGAGAGTGACGGCTGCCGTCGCAACTCCGCCTGACCGATCATCCCCCGTACTACCGCTCACGACGGAAATCCGTCCCTGCCCGCAGTGTGCCACCGTACGGGCACCACGAAATTGCGCTCCACGTAATCGCGAATGTCGTCGGCACGATCGCCGACGGCACGCATCGCTTCCTGCAGCTGCTCTGCCTGCACTCCGAACTGCCCGCACCAGAAACGGAAGTCGTCCGGATCTTCGGCGTTCACCCGCTGCCGGTCCCGGCCTGCACGTATCATCGCCATGGCACGCTCCCGCAAAGAGAATTTGATCGGCGGCGGGGCGCCGCGTTCCTCGTGCTTGACTGCCGCAAGCGCGGTATGGCTCAGCGCGTGCGCGAGATGTTCGTCGACTGTTTCTCGAGCTCGGATCGTATCGCGCGCAGACGTGCTTTCACCCGGGCGGCGTTTTCACTGCCCATGCGCATCAGCACTTTCTGTCCGGCCGAGCTTTCCTCGAGCGCCGGATCCGCATAGACATAGAAGACTTTGGGCCGCAGCAGCTTTGCAGGCGTGTCGAGATCCGGTGCGTCGAGCGCATCGTCGATTACCGCGATGAGCCGGTCGTTGAAGTACTGGCCCGGATAGCCGAGGTCTTCGTACGCCTGCTGGAACAGTGGATACAGCCGCAGGTAGAGGGTCACGAGCTGCGACGGCGTCACCGCTTCGAGCAGCGCGATGTGCGGCGCGTAGCGGCGCGCATTGTCCGCTGCGATGGTGTAGCCGTCATCGTCACCGGTCACCATGAAGCTGCCTTCCACCGGCCGCACCGGCATGAGGCGAGAGGCGAGCTTGCGTCGCGGCAGGTTGTCTACCGTCGCAACGACGCGCCGGATGAAATCCTTGAACTGGAAGCGCTCTTCCACCGACTTGTCGCCCCACAGGTTGCGCACGCTGTTGCGCAAGGTGGCGTCGCTCGTGTCGAGCGCGGGAAGCGGCGCTTCGAGGGCGGGTAGCGGCAGCGGATAGCGCGGGCCCGGGCTTGCCTGCTGCGCAGGCGGCGACGGCTCGGACACCGGTGAGCCCGCAGGCTCTGACTTCGGGCCCGGTTGCCGGAGCGTGCCGAAGTAGGGAACGGCGGCCAGTATGGCGAGACCGGCGATGAGCAGCGCCCACCAGATCGGCTTTCTCATATGCGACCCTCCTCGGCGGTCGTAATGCCGGACTACATTATCACGACGACTGTATCGCGGTGTGCTCGTCGCGCACCCGCCCATCGGTTCGGCGGCCGGACCGACGTCTCGCGCCGTGCCCGGACGGCCTGCGGACGCGAAGCGGGAGCAATGCGCATGCCAGAACGCAGATGCTCAACGACCGGACCGGAGGCCGCGTCGCGCCCCATGCGTCTTGACCTGCCGGTGCTGTCGATTGCCGCGCTGCGCTGAACGCAGAGCGAGGTTCAGTTCATTCCAGGCCGAACAGCGAGACGGCGTTGCGGTACGCGACTTTTTCCGCGGCGGCCGGAGACAGATTGGCGAGCAGGCCGTTGCGTATGGCGCGCGCGACCTCTTCGTACTCGTTCCAGCCCGTCACGTCGTCGATGCCGGCGTAGAAGCGGTCCGGATAGTCTTCGATGAGATTCTTCCAGTCCGGGCGCAGGCTGGTCGCATCGAACACCGTGCGCGCGAGCGCCTGGCGCTTCAGCTGCGGCGGGTCGCCTTACTTCGTCAGCTGCTCGCGCAGCCAGCGCCACGCTGCCGGGCCCCATTCGCGTTCGTTCTTCGCGGCGATGTGGCCGTCTTCCGCGTACACTCTCGCGACGCGTCCGGTGGGCGGCCCGCTCTCGAGCAGGAGGTAGAGGTTGCCGATCGGCGTGAGGTGGTCGATCTTCCCGTTCACCAGGTACATCGGCATGGTGAGGTTCTTCAGGAGATCGTTGTCCTTCAGCGACCAGCGCAGGAACTCCTTGCGCTGCTCGTCCTCGGTGATCCTGTGCACCGGCGGCCTGGTGCCGCGCGGCCCGAACCAGTTGGTCTTCGCGCGGTCTTCGGCGGCCTTGCGCCATTCAGCGCGCTCTCCCGGAGTGCCCCAGTAGCCGACGCCGCCCGGAGCGCACGAGATCAGCGCCTTCACGCGCGGGTCGTGCGCCGCGAGACGCATCACCCACAGGCCGCCGCGGCTTACGCCGAACGCGCCGATGCGGTTGCCGTCGATCCCGGGACGCGCAGCCAGCGTGTCGAGCGCCGCCTGCCATGCGACGACGGATTCCGGCGCGTGGGGAAACGTGGTCTGCCCGGTGCCCGGCGCATCCACCACCAGTGCCGCCATGCCTTCCTTCACCGCGCCGTCGGCGTACTTCTCGCGGTCTTCCTTATACATGTCGCCGCCGCACATCACCAGCACGGCCGGCACACGGCTCGCGGCGGAAGCGCCTTTCGGCATTCGCAGGTAGCCGGTCGCTTCCTTGCCGTCGCGGGCGATTTTTATCGTCTCCTGCTTGCCCTCCATCAACTCGGTAGCGCGGCGGAAGCATTCGAGATAGCGGTTGTAGGCTTCGGCCTTGATCGGGCTCATGTCCGGCGGGCAGATCGCCGAGCCCGAGCGATACGGCGCAGGAAAGCGCGCGATGCTGTAGTAGCTCTTGGCCTGGATGAACGCGTTGCGGGCGCCGGCCTTGTCGCCTTTCGCCAGCAGCGCTTCCGCTTCCTTCTCGTGGCGCTGCGCAACCGCGCTCCACACCGGCACCCACTCCTCGTCTTCGGTGCTCTTCACCTTCACGACCGTGTCGATCAGCAGCTGCAGGTCGTCGATGAGGTTGAACCAGCGGCGATAGAAGCCGCCGATGCCGACGACGAAAGGATCTTCATCGGCCCGCGTCGGCAGCGAGGCGAGGATTGCGGCTTTGTCTTTGATGGCTGCGGCCATGCCCTTCTCCCGGGTTTCTTTGCGCTGCTCCGGACAGCGCGCCGCCATTATGGCGTCGCGCCCGCGCAGCGCCAACGCTGCTATTTCTTTTTCGCGATGTTCATTTCCCTGAACGTCGCTGCGAACTGCTTGTGCTCGTCCTCGAGGTAGGCCTTGTACTTCGCCGCGGGCAGGTACGCATCGTCCCAATCGTAGCGCGTCAGCAGCTCTTTCCACGTTCTGGTCTTCACCATCTTCGCGAGCATGTCTTCCCACGCCCTGAGCTCGGATGCCGGCATGTCCTTCGGGCCGAACAGGCCGCGCCAGTGCCCGAACGTGCCGTCTATGCCTTGCTCGTTCCAGGTCGGCACTCCGGCGAGATCGCCGGCCTGGCGCCTGTCGGCGGAGATGGCGAGGATGCGCGACTTGCCGGACTTGTATTGCTCGGAGATCTCCGACAATCCGGTGGAAATCAGGTCGACGTGTCCGCCGAGCAGCGCCACCATGAGCTCCTGTCCCGACGGGAAGATCACGAGGCGCTTCAGCGCCTTCACGTCCACGCCGGCTGCCTTCGCGGCTTTCATGAACGACATGTAATCGTCGTTGCCCACGCCGAGCGCGATGCCGATCGACAGCGCCCCCGGATCCTGCCTGAGCCTGTCCATCAGGTCCTTGCCCGTCTTGAGCGGCGAATCGCTTCTCACCGCGACCGCGTGCCATTCGGTGGTCAGCATCGCGATCGGCGTGAAGTCCGCGAGCGTCTGGTTGCTGCGTCCGAGCAGCTCGTTGGCGTGCACGATCGTGGAGCTCATCGCGACGTAATGGCCGTCGCCCTTGTGCTGGTTGAGGTAGGCCCAGCTGATCGATCCGCTGCCGCCCGCCTTGTTGAGGATGTTGATCGGCACATTGACGATCTTTTCGTCCTGCAGCGCTTTCATGATCGCGCGCGCGGTCGTGTCCCACCCGCCGCCTGCCGTGCCGCCGACCACGATCTCGATCGGTTTTGACGGAAATTTCTGGGCGAGCGCTGGCGCGCACGCGAGCGCGAGGGCGAGCAGGCCGAGGGTGCGGGTGAGCAGCTTCATTATGGCAATCCTCCTCTTATCGTCGTTCCGCATTATGCCATCCGCGGCGGGCGTCCCGCCCCCGGCGAGGGCGCATGCCGAGAATCGGAGGGTGAGACGGCCGCTATTTCCTGCTTTGATTTGCCCCGCACCCGGGACAATGTCGACTCTGGAACGAGTGCCGCCTTGTGCGTACCACCAATGATACGGAGCATCGATGGCGAAACCCTGTGCGCAGCGCACCAGCGTTGCCGCGCCGCGTGACGGAGCGCGAGAATGCATACCGGCCGGGCGGCGCTCAACCGCCTGCTCGATACCTCTGACACCGGGCTTACGCTTACGACGCTCGCGAGCGCCGCGTCGGTGCTCCGCGCGAAGCTCAACGTCCGGCTGGTGAGGCAATTAGAGCCCCTAACACAATGAGGCACGTGTGCGTTGCGAGCCAAAATCGTGGATGCCGCGAAGGGCGGCGCAGGGCATATCGCGAATATGGCCAAGCCGCCCGACAAAGGCAGGCGCGATTTTGGACGCAACCCGAAGGGCTGGCACGAGTTTTCGCCCATGACTTTGTCGCTCACCTTGCCAATATTCGCGATATTGGCTGCGGATCGCTTCGCGTCCTGAGCGAAAATCGTGACAGCGCAGCACGCGTCTCATTATGTTAGGGGCTCTTTAGCATGGCCATCAGCCGCAAGCCGATCGAAGACACGATTGCGCCGCGCGGGCCGGCGCGCGGGGAAGTCATGGACATTGCCGTGCACGCGCTGAAGCGCCCCCTCGAACGCTCGCCGGATGCGTCGGCGCGGCTGTCGCTGCTGACCGAGCATGCCGTCGATCTTTACGCGCGCCTGTCGCCCGAAGGCGTGTTCGTGCGCGCTTCCGAGGGGCTGGTGGCGCTGCTCGGCTGTTCCTTCGACTACCTGACCGCGGCGCATCTGCGCGACGTGGTGGACGGTGATGACGCGCAGGCGCTGGACGATGCGCTGCAGCGGCTCGGCAAGTCGCCCGGCGACGGCGAGCGCATCACGGTGCGAATGATCAAGTCCGTCACCGAGACGGCGTGGGTCGAGCTGCGGCTGATTCGCGACGCCGGCAGCGAGGGCGGCGTGCTGGTCGCCGGCTGGGACATTACGGAGCATCGGCGGCGCGAAGAAGAGCTGGAGCGCGCGGCGGCTCACGACGCGCTCACCGGGCTGCCGAATCGCGCGCTGCTGTCCTCGCGCATGGAGCATGCGTTCGCGCACCACCGCCGCGGAGGGCGCGGCTTCGCGCTCGCGGTCGCCGACCTCGACGACTTCAAGCGCATCAACGACTCGCTCGGTCATGCCATCGGAGATGCGTTGCTCACGCGCGTGGCAGCGCGCCTGAAGGCCGAGCTGCGCGGCGTGGACACCATCGCACGCGTCGGCGGCGATGAATTCGTGCTGGTCCTGCCGGAAGTGGAAACCGCCGCGCAGGCGGCGAGCCTCGCGCATCGGCTCACCGAGGCGATGCAGCTCCCTTTCGTCGTCGGCGAGCATACCCTGTTCATGACGATCAGCATCGGGTTCGCCCTGCATCCCGAGCATGCCTCCGACGCCGACTCGCTCATGTATTGCGCCGATGCCGCCCTGTATCGCGCCAAGGATCTGGGCCGCAACGGCTGGCAGCTGTTCCATCAGGACTTTGCCGCCAAGCGCTCGCAGTATCTGAAGCTCGAGCACGAGATGTTCGAGGCGGTGCGCAACGGCGAGTTCCTGCTGCATTACCAGCCGATCGCAAAGACTGACGGCACCGTGGTCGGCGCCGAGGCGCTGATGCGCTGGTGCCACCCGTCGCGCGGCATGGTGTCGCCGGGGGATTTCATTTCCATCGCGGAGACCAACGGCCTCATCGCGCTGCTGGGCGCGTGGGCGCTGCGCACCGCGTGCATGCAGGCCGTTCACTGGGACACGCAGGGCGCGCCAGGGCTTTCCATGTCGGTGAACGTCTCGCCGCGGCAGTTTCGCCAGGGTGATTTCTTCGAGCAGGTGCGGCAGGCACTGTCCGAGTCCGGCATAGAGCCCGGGCGGCTGGTGCTCGAAATCACCGAAGGCGTGCTGCTGCAGAATCCCGAGCAGACGTGCGTGCTGCTCGATGCGCTGAAAGGTCTCGGCGTTCGCATTGCGGTGGACGACTTCGGCACCGGCTATTCGTCGCTCGCGTACCTCAAGCGCTTCCCGATCTCGTCGCTGAAGATAGACCGCTCGTTCGTGCGCGACATGGCGCACTCGGCCAACGACCGCGTCATCATTTCCGCCGTGCTGAGCCTTGCGCGCGAGCTCGGCCTGCAGGTCGTCGCCGAAGGTGTCGAGGACGCCGGGCAGCTGTCGTTCCTCGCGGAGAAAGGCTGTCCCCTGGTGCAGGGCTATTACCTGGGACGACCGATGCCGGCCGGCGAGTTCGTCGGCATGATGAAGACACGCACGGCGGCAGGCATCGCATGAGCGCGAGCAAGCAGAAGGTGTTCGACGCGCTGTGGACCAAGATGGTCGAGCAGGGCGATTTTCCGACGCTCACGCATTCCATACACAACATCGTCGCGACGGTGCAGTCGCGCAACGATCACCTCGAGAAGATCGTCTCCGCGGTGATCTCCGATTTCTCGCTCACGCAGAAAGTGCTGCGGCTCGCGAACTCGGCGATGTACGCGCCGTTCGGCGGCAACGTGACGACCGTGAGCAGGGCCGTGCTGGTCATCGGACAGGAAACGGTCGGTCACCTGGCGCTCGGCCTGCGCCTGATCGACAGCTTCAAGGGCATGACCACGGACCGCGAGAAGGCCAAGCGCCTGCTCGCGGAGGCGATGCTCTCCGGCCTCGTCGCGCGCCGCCTCACCGAGCATGTCGGCCTGAAGGAAGGCGAAGAGGCCGCCGTATGCGCGCTCCTGTCGCGTCTCGGCGAGCTGGTGTGCGTGTTCTACGCGCCGCAGGAATGGGAGCAGATCGAGCAGCGCATGGCCGACAGCGACATGTCGGCCGACGAGGCGGCGGAAGAAGTGCTCGGCGTCACTTTGTCGGAGATAGGTCAGGACGTGTCGCAGCGCTGGGGACTTCCGGGACAGTTGCGCGACGCGCTGCGGCCGTTCGATCCCGACAGCATGGAGGAACCGTTGTCGCACGCGGGCTGGCTGCGCGCGATGTCGGCATTCTCGGGCGAGCTTGCGCGCGCCATGTCGAGCGGCGAGCCGGAGCAGACGGCGGAAATGGCGCAGCGCTACACGCCGCTGCTCGCGCTCGATGCCGAGACCACGCAAGCGACGCTGGAGACGCTCTCCGCCGAAGCGGAAACCGAGGGCGGATGGGAAGGCATCGCGGACGTCTACTCGGAAAAGCCGAATCACGAGGCATGCGGCAAGCCGGCCGATGCCGAGCGCAGGCTCGTGGCCGGCGTCGCGGAGATTGCGCGGTCGGCGCGCGAGTGCCAGGTGTCGGTGCTGCTGCACATGGCGCTGGAAGTGCTGCAGAACAGCCTGGGTTGCGCGCGCGTGATCGCGTTCGTGCTCGAGCCGGCGAACGGCCGCTACAGCGCCCGCGCAGGGTTCGGCATTCCGCAGTCCGGCGAGGTCACGGCGCTGTCGTTCGAGGGCGGGTTCGCGCCCGACGTGTTCCACCTCACGCTGTCGTCGAAGACGCCGGTGCACATCTCCGATACGGCGGACGCGAAAATACGCTCACGCATACCGGGCTGGCATCGCGAGGCGCTGGGCGACGCGCATTCGATGATGCTGTTGCCGGTGGTGGTGAAGGGCAAGGCGGTTGCGCTGCTGTATGGCGACTGGACGTCGAGTGAAAGCACGCCGCTCACGACCGAGGAAACGCACCTGCTGAAGGATCTCGTGCACGAGATCCAGATCGCGCTGCAGACGGCGGCACCGGCGCCGGTCGCTGCGGCAGGCTAGCGGCGCTGATAATCGGCGCGGTAGGCGCGTACGCGCTCGAGGTCGGCTTTCACGTCATTGCGGCTGCGCTCGTACACCAGCTCGCGTCCCATCACGCTGCCCACGTAGGCGGTGCCAAGACGATTGGGCGTCAGCGTGCACCGCACGCTGTGCACGCCCTGCCCGATGACGACTTCTATGGCCTCCACGCGCTTGCTGTAAACGACGACCTCCATCGTTTGTCCGGTGGCGGTGGCGCGCAGCTTTATCTTTTCGTCAGTCATGGGTTTCCGTAGGAATGAACGCGGCGGTACGCGCCTGCAACTGTAGCAGAGTCGCCGCCGGGCGCCATTGATTTCGGCGCGGCATGACCCCGCCGGACGCGCGGCCTTCTACTGAGTATCCGCTAAATGGTTGACGAGCCATTTTCCGGCACGAATCTCCCTTCTCCTCCCGGGAGAAGGGCGCGGGAATGAGGGATTGAGCGTCAACGATTTATTGAAAGCTCAATAATCCAGCAGCGGGAAAACTTCGATTTCCTTCTCCTTGCCTTTGACGGTGACGCGGCGCGGGGCGCCGAGCCTGGGCGCGTGCGCGATGTCGGATATTGCTTCTTCGGAGACTAGGACTTCGCCGCCCTGTGCGGCGCCTTCGATGCGCTTGGCCGTGTTCACCGTGTCGCCGATCACGTCGTAGAATTTCACGCCCTGCGTCCCGAGCAGGCCTTCGACCACCGGGCCCGCGTGCACGGCGATGCCCGCGCCGAGCTGCTCGCGCGCGAGATAATCGCCGGCCTTGCGCCGCAACGAGTGCGCTGCCGCCATCGCCGCCTCGCTGGTGGGGAAGACCGCCATCAGCTCGTCGGCGGAAAACTTGAACTTGACCGCAGTGCTGCTCACCACCGTCTCGGCCGCGTGGTAGTAGGCGTTGAGCATCGTGACGATCGCTTCGGGTGTGCGCGTCTCGCTCCAGCGCGTGAAGCCGCGTATGTCCATGAACAGCACGGCGCGGCGCCGGGGCGTCAGCACCAGGCTGTGCGGATCGCGCATGCTGCGGTCGAGAAGCTCGCGCCCCAGCAGCCATTCGGAGTAGAGCTGCAGCCGGGACGTGGTCTCGCGCAGCAGGCGCAGATAGCGTGCGCCCGTGACGTGCGCGAGCCCTATGCTGAGACCGAGGAGCAGCGTGGCGAGCGCGACGAAGCGATGGCTGCGGTCGTCGAAGAACGCGCCGCCCTGCCCGGGGCTGGTCGCCGCCTCGAAGATCGCGTACATGGTGAAGAGAATGCTCGCTTTGACGACGTCTTCGGCGACCTGTATCGCGCCATTCCAGGCGCGCGCCCATGTGCCGGCCGACTGCAGCAGCGCGATTGCGAGCCCGTACGCGAGGTACGCCCAATGGTTGGCCGCGTCGAAGAAGCGCGGGCCTTCAACCGCCACTTCGATGAGCGTGTAGACGCCGGGGCCGACGAGATTGCCCCAGAAACGCGACTGTGCCGAGTGCGTGCGCCTGGAGAGCACGAGAGCCTGCACGACGGCGCCCACCGTGATGGCGTAGCCGTCCGGCGCGACGAGGTAGCGGCGCGGCCCTTCCAGCAGCAGCTCCAGGAGGAAATTGGCGATGGGAAACTGCGCCGAGTTGCCGAAGAACTCCTGGAAGAAGCGGCTCGCCGGCGAGCCTTCGATGCGCTGCTCTACGGTGGCGACGCTCATCGCGCGGCGGCCTCGACTCGTGCCGGGATCATGCGCAGGCCCTTGCGGCAAGCGGGCAGGAGAGCGTGGCTTCGAGCGCGCTCATGGTGTTCCCCCGTCGTGTTATGGCCGCATTTTACGCCATGCCGGCGACATGAATCCCCGCCGCATGCGCGACGGCTACGGGGTGCGGCGCGAAAGCCGTGTCGCGACTCAAGGCACCCGGATCACGACCTTGCCGAAGTGCCTGCCGCTCGCGAGGTACTCGTAGGCGCCGCGTGCTTCATCGAAGTCGAACACGCGGTCGATCACCGGCAGGAGCTTGTTGACCTCGATGGCGCGGTTCATGGTCTCGAACATGTCCCGGCTGCCGACCTGGATGCCGCTCAACGACGCGCGCTTGGCGAGCAACGAGCCGGGGTCTATCGTGCCTTTGCCGGCGAGATTGCCCATTGCGCTGATGTGGCCGCCATAGCGGATGGCGCCTATCGATTTCTGCAGCGAGCCGGGGCCGCCGGTCTCGATGACGAGATCCGCCCCGCGACCGCCGGTGAGCTCGCGCACGCGCGCGTCCCAGTCGGGCGCCATTCGATGATTGATGACGTCGGTCACGCCCAGCTTGCGCAGCCGCTCGATCTTCTCTTCGCTGCCGGTGGTGGCGATGACGCGCGCGCCCGACATCAGCGCGAGCTGCGCGGCGAAGATCGACACGCCGCCGGTTCCCAGCGTGACGACCGTCTGTCCGGCCTGCAGCTGCCCTTTCACGAACGCTGCGTTCCACGCGGTGAGCGCCGCGCAAGGCAGCGTGGCCGCCTGCTCGTAGCTCAGATGCGCGGGGATGCGCACCAGCCCTTCCTCGCTCACCACGATTTCCTCGGCCAGCACGCCGTCGCTCGGCCCACCCAGCGCGAAGGGCATGTACTCCGGCAGCAGCGGACCGCCGAACCAGCGTTGCATGAAAATCGGCGCCACGCGGTCACCTGGTTCCCAGCGCGACACGCCCGGCCCGATGGCAACGACCTCGCCCGCGCCGTCGGAAACGGGTATCGCACCCTGCTTGAGCGCGACGTTGGCGTAGCTGCCCGAAACGATGTTCAGATCGCGGTGGTTGAGGGAGCAGGCGCGGATGCGGATCGTCACCTGGCCCAGGCCTGGGCGTGGGGACGATGCTTCCCTCAACTCGAGCGCGTCGAGGCTGCCCAGCTTGCCGAGTCGAAATTCGCGCATATGATCTCCTCCGCTGATTGCATTGTCGTCAGCATTATGCGGCGAAACCCGTCGATCCACGCCGCCTGCTCACCGTTATCGGTCTCGTCGGCTCGCGGCGATGGCATACCGATATGCCAAGAGCCGGAAGCTGAGCCGAACGTCGCAAGGCCAGGTCAAGTTCGGGTGACGCTGCGCTAATCGCCCGGCGTAACAGTTGCTACAGTTGCCGCCATCCAGGAAGCGCTCGACGGCAACGTCGTCACTGGATGGAGAAAGTTACCGACGAGCACTACAGGGCTGCACCCACGCCCGGGCAGGACATCGACAGGAGCTGAGATCATGTACAACGCGAAGGCCTATTCCGCTGCCAGTGCGAAATCGCCGCTGGCTTCCAGCACCATTCCGCGACGCGATCCGACCGGGCACGACGTGCAGATCGAGATTCTCTACTGCGGCATCTGTCACTCCGATCTCCATCAGGTGCGTAACGAGTGGAGCGGTGTCATGCCGACGGTCTACCCGTGCGTCCCCGGCCACGAGATCGTCGGCCGCGTGACCAAGGTCGGCCCGGCAGTGAAGAAGCACAAGCCCGGCGATCTCGCTGCAGTCGGCTGCCTGGTCGACTCCGATGCAACCTGTCCTGCGTGCCAGGAGGGCCTCGAGCAGTTCTGCCCGAACGCCACACTGACGTACAACGCGCCGGACAAGCACCTCGGCGGCGTCACCTATGGCGGCTATTCCGACAGCATCGTCGTCGATGAGCGTTTCGTCCTGCGCGTTCCGTCGAACTTGAATCTCGCGGGCGCCGCGCCGCTGCTCTGCGCCGGCATCACGACGTACTCGCCGATGCGCCACTGGGGCGTCACGAAGGGCAAGAAGGTCGGGGTGGTGGGTCTGGGCGGGTTGGGTCATATGGCGGTGAAGATCGCGCACGCGCTCGGCGCTCATGTCGTCGCGTTCACCACTTCACCGGGCAAGAAGGAAGACGCGTTGCGTCTGGGCGCTGACGAAGTGGTCATCTCGCGCAACGCCAGCGAGATGCAGAAGCACGCCGGCAGCTTCGATTTCATACTCGATGCGGTTGCCGCCGATCACGACATCAACGCTTACATCAACCTGCTGCGCCGCGACGGCAACATCACGCTGGTCGGCGCGCCGGAGAAGCCGCTTGCGGTCTCGGCGTTCGGCCTGATCATGGGGCGGCGCAGTCTGTCCGGCTCGCCCATCGGCGGTATTCCGCAAACGCAGGAGATGCTCGACTTCTGCGGCCAGCACAACATCACGGCCGACGTCGAAGTCATCCCCATCCAGAAGGTCAACGAAGCGTACGAGCGACTGCTCAAGTCCGATGTGAAGTACCGCTTCTCGATCGACATGGCATCGCTCAGGTCGGACTAACGGTATGCCCTGAGCTTCGGCTGCAAATCAAGAAGGTCGCTGAAAGCGCGCTCTTGTGGTCTCGCTGCCCGGAACCGGGCGCGTTCAGTGCTCGCGGTCACGCTGCGGCGCAGGACGAATCCGGGTTTTCGCCACGAGGCCGGAAGGCGAGAAGAGGATCACGTACTCCGGGCCTGTCTCGCGCGTGGCCTCGTCCGAACCGGTGCGTGCGACGCCCTGCATCCGTGTTTCGCCGGCGAGGCGATACACCCAGACTTCGAACCCGGTATCGAAGCTGATCACCAGCGTTTCTCCCAGCGCGGCCGCAATGTCTGCCCGGGTGCTCCTGCCGATTGCGACGGCGTCCTTCGCCGGCTCTGTCGCGATGACCTTCGTTCGCGACGACGTGACGACTGCGCTCGGAGTGATCGATGGCGGCGTCGCGCAGCCGGCAAGGCATACGGCCGAGACGGCAGCAACACCGATGCGAGTCAGCGCGCTCATGGTGACCGCGCGTCTGGCGCGGGGGCCGCAGCGGAAGCAACGCCGTCGTCCATGTATTCGAGCTCGAGCAGCGTATCGTCCGGCCAGCCGGGATCGCCGAGCGGCGCATAGTAGGTGCGGTCGAGCAGCACTTCGCAGTCGCAGTAGCGGAGCTCGCTGTTCGCCATGGGCGAGCGGCTGATTCCCGCATAGAGTTCGTCCACCGACAGGACTTCCCTGCGGCTCCCGTAGACGAGAGTTACGCTCCATAGCGGGCGCTCGGCAAAGAACAGGTAATGGGGCACGCGCTGCTCGCAGTAGCCGCGGTCCGCAATGAGGCCGCCCAAAGGCGAGGGCAGGCTATCGGACACGAGACCGGCTTCCAGGCCCACTGCACATTCCAGCCGCAGGTCGCCGAGCCGGCGTGTGCCGGGCGGCAGTCCCGGCGTGCGGATGTCCGCGCGCCACGTCATGCTGCGCGCCTTGCGATTCGGAACCACTGCGGCATCCTCGTCGAGCGCGCGACTGGATCGCTGGAGAGAAAACGTGTTGTCGTCAGCCACCCGCACCGGAATGTTGACGCTGTCGCCCACGATGCCGAGAGTGATGCGCTCCATGCTCGTGTCGCGGTCTCGCGGGAGAAGCTTGAAGCGCAACGGCGCATCGGGGGCGAGGCCATGCCTGCGCTCGAACAGGTCCATGCCCGCGACGATCTTGCGGTAGGACTTTTCCACGGGATCGCGCAGCGCACTGACTTCCACTGCGGGCAGCGCAATCGTCGGCGCGTCGGCTCTCCCCGATGGACTCGCCGCGCACACATTCCCCGCAGTCAGCACGATCGCGATGCGTATCGCGGCGTCGGCGAACCTGTGCGGTCTCATCGGCATGCTCACGGGTGACTGTGTGCTGCCATATGCGGGCAAATTGGATGCCGGCAGCGGCTGCGGTGGTACTGCAGCCGCTACGAGCGCTGACTGGAAGTCATCTCAAAAAAACCTCCAATCTTTGACGGGATTTACAGGATTCACATGATTTACAGGATTAAAGACAGAACTGAACAGGGCACTTCATTTCGTCAATCCCTGAAAGACGTGTTCATCCTGTCTGCTTTCTATTTTTGACACCGTCTATACAGGCTGTCTCAAAAACAAAAATGGACATGATTAACCAACATAAGAAGATCGACCTTTTCGCCTCAATCCTGTAAATCGTGTAAATCCTGTCTATGGTTTTGGCACTTTTCCGATAAGTTCTAGACAATTCCCTATCGGCGGAACGGGTGCTGGCGGCTCTTCGATATCTGCAGTGCCTCGATCCTGCATCGACGGCATGGAGCAGGGCGCTGAGCTCGAGCGGCCGGCAAGCCGTTACAATTCGTCGAAGTGCCCGGCTGCGCGAGACGCGTCGAGCGCATACATAAGGACAACATGGCGCTGCTGCTCGCCTGTGTGAGCACCCTGTTCTTCGGCGCGGCCCTGATCACCGGGAAGGTGGCGCTGCGCACGCTCGATGCGCGTTCCGGCGCTGCCATCAGCCTTCCGACGGGCGCGGTGCTGTTCCTCATCGCGGCGCCGTTCGTGCTCGACCTGTCCGGTTATGTCGCCCGCGCGGCGCTGTTGTTTGCGCTCGTCGGCACGTTCTTTCCCGCGGCAGTCACCATCATCACGTTCGAATCGAACCAGCGCCTCGGTCCGACGCTGACCGGCACGATATCGAGCACCGCGCCGCTGTTCGCGCTGGTGGCTGCGGCGTTGCTGCTGGGCGAGCACATTCCGGCGAAAGCGGCGATTGCGAGCGTGGGCATCGTCGCGGGCGTCGCGCTGCTGACGTGGAAGGCGGCCGGCGCGCGCACCGCCGCGTTGAGCTGGTCGCTGGGCCTGCCCATACTCGGCGCGGTGCTGCGGGGGCTGGCGCATGCCGTTGCGAGAGCAGGCCTGTTGTTATGGCCCAACCCGTTCGCGGCGGGACTGATCGGCTATGTCGTTTCGTCGACCGCCGTGCTCGCCGTCGACCGTATGCCGCGCGCGAACCGCATGCGCCGCAACAAGCGCGCTGTCGCGTGGTTCGTGCTGACCGGCGTGATCAACAGCGCGGCGCTGCTGCTGATGTACGCCGCGCTTGCCAGGGCGCCCGTCGCGTTCGTGGCGCCTATCGTTGCCGCTTACCCGCTCGTGACCGTTATTCTCAGCGCGACCGTGCTGCGCGAGGAGACGTTCAGCGTGCGCAAGATCGTCGGCGCCGTGCTGACGGTGGCGTCGATCGTGTATCTGGTGATCCGGTAGGTCTCAGCTCCGGGGCACGCTTTCACCCACGACCGTCACCACGACCATGCGCACGTGCGGCTGCGCGCGGTGCTCCCACAGGAAAATGCCCTGCCACGTGCCGAGCAGCAGCGAGCCGTTGTCGATCGGCACGGTAAGCGAGCAGCCGGCGAGCACGCTGCGCGCGTGCGCGGCCATGTCGTCGTCGCCTTCGGTATCGTGCCGATACGCGCGATCGCCGTCGGGCGCCCAGCGCCGGGCCAGCGTTTCGAGATCGCGCCTCACCGACGGGTCCGCGTTCTCCGTGATCATCAACGAGCAGCTCGTGTGCTGCACGAAGACGTTCGCGATGCCGCAGCCCATGATGTCCGACATGCGCACGATGCGTCCGACCTGCGCCGTGATCTCGGTGATGCCGCGACCCGCGGTCTTGACTTCGAATGTGTCCTGAAAGGCCATTTGCGGAAAACAGGATTTCGGTCGGATCAGTGTAACTCTACCCGACCCCTTTGCTTCTGCGCTCATGCGCCACATCAGCCCGGCGTGATCCCCCTATCGCCGATCCTCTTTTGCGCGGTTTCGACTATGATGGCGGACCTGTGCCACTGGTGGAGACCGTCATGAAGTCATATCGCGTCATGCTCAGGAGCCGTCGCCAATTTCTGAAGGTCACCGGGACAGCCATGGCGGCTCTTGGCCTTGCCACTATGCTGGGTCCGGTTCGCGCGGCGGAAGGCCCGCTCAAGATCGGCGTGATCGGGTCGGGGCGCATCGGCAGCGCGCTGGGCGGCGTCTGGATCAAGACCGGGCATCAGGTGATGTTTTCGTCGCGCACGATCGAGAACGACAGGAAGCTCGCCGCGAGCCTCGGCCCCAATGCCCGTGCAGGCACGCCGCAGGAAGCGGCGGCCTTCGGCGACGTGCTGCTGATCGCGGTGCCTTACCGCGCGATGCCCGACGTCGGCAAGGAGCTCGGCGACAGGGTCAAAGGCAAGATCGTCATCGATCCGTCCAACCCGATCCCGAACCGTGATGGCGAGACTGCGACGTGGGCCCGCGAGAAGGGTGCGGGTCTCGCGTCCGCCGAGCTGCTGCCCGGCGCGCGTATCGTGCGCGCTTTCAATGCCATCGGTTATGCGCGCATGGCCCAGGCGCACGAAACGCAGGGCCCGCGCATCGGGATGCCGATGGCGGGCGATGACGCGAAAGCCATCGAGGTGGCGTCGCGCCTCATACGCGAGATCGGCTACGAGCCGGTGCTGGTGGGCGGCTTGGCGATGGGGAAATACCTCATGCCGGGAACGCCGCTCGCGGGCGAGCACACGCCGGACGAGATTCGCAAGATCGCAGCGACGCTCAAGTAGCGAATGGGGCCGCGCCTGGGCGGCCCGGCATCAGCGGCGCTTCTTGCGGACGGCGGCCTTGCGCGCGATGCGAGTCTGCTGCTGCGCTTCGGCGATCGCTTCGCCGGTGTGGCCTTCGAGCTTGGGCGTGATGTTCTCGTTGATCCACTTCTGGTCCCACCACTCCACCGGGAGCACGGCGACGCCGTGCAGGTAGACGCCGTAGTGCAGGTGATCTCCGGCGGCAAGCCCGGTCTCGCCGGTCTTGCCGAGGATCTGCCGCGCGTTGACCATGTCGCCGACCTTCACGTCGATCGAGCTCATGTGGCCATAGAGGGTGAAGAGCCCGAGCCCGTGATCGAGTATGACGACGTTGCCGTAGATGCCGAGGTCGCCGACGTACGCCACCTTGCCGCTGTTCGCGGCTTCGATCGGATAATGCTTGGTGACCGACAGGTCGTAGCCGAGGTGGTACGCGGTGTTGATCGCCTCGCCGTTGTAGGTATAGGTCCGCTCGTCGGCGAAGTTCGCCTCGACCTTGGAATTGGAAAGCTGGCTGAACGCGCCTTTCCACAGTATCGACGGCGTGGACTGGCTGGTGATCGAGATGATCTTGTCCTCGTTCTCTTTCCGCAGCCCCTTGTTGACAGCGACGAACACCTCCCTCGCGGGCGCCTGGCGCAGCGCGACGTCGTTCAGCAGAGGCGCGACCTTGTTCTGGAGGAAGTTGTCGTTCAGCGCGATGGTGCTCTTCTTGTACTTGACGTTCTTCAGCTCGTAGACGAGCGCCATCTGCTTGCTGTTGCCGGCCTTGTCGGTCGCGACCAGCGCCGCTCTCGCGTCCGCCGGCGCGTTGTAGGGATGCGCGAACAGCGCGAGGTAGTGGTCCGGGTGGTCTTTGATCTGGCCTTTGAAGCCCGGGAAGAAATAGCTGCCGATCTTCACGCCGCTCGTCGCTGTATCCGCGGACGTCTTGTAGACGATGACGCCGACGCCGCCGAAGTTGACGTAACGGTCATCGGCGATCAGCTCGACGGTGGGCGGCGAGACGTCGATGTTCACATTCTTTTCGACGACGGTCTCGTTGCCCTTGAAGAACTTCCACAGCGAGGCGTCGCGTGCGACGACGCGCAGCACCGCCGGGCCTTCCTTGAGGCCGCTCACTTTCGGCAGCGCAACGCTGATCTTCGTGGCGGGCACCGGCTGGGCGAACTGCTCGGAGGCCAGCGCGTGCTCCGTGCCGCCGGCTGCCAGCGTCGCCGTCACGGACTTCAAGCCGGCGTCCTGGTCCGTCACGTCGATCTCCATGGGCGCGAGGCCGATCGTGTCGGTATCCGGGAATTTCACCTGCGGCGCCTGCCATTCGAAGCGCGGCCCGAGGAAATATGCACCGCCCCCGAGCACGAGGGCAACGATCAGAAGAAGGGCGATGATCAGGGGTAGTTTTCTCATGGGCGTACCGGTTCAAGAGCGCTGAGTTTGGGCGGTCACGGAAGAAGTCGGCGTGAGTGTACCTTTTCGCCTTCATGGGGCGCCAGTGAATCTTTGCGTGTGATTTCTTTCCTGGCACGGCGTTCGCCTGCGGGGGCAGACTCGGAAACCATGGGTACTTTGAGGTTGATCCTGAGAGTGCTGAGTTTCGAGTCTGACCCCGAAGGACGCGAGCCTGAGCTTGCTCCCCCCGTCGGTCGGGGTCTCCGGACGGCGTCTGCCGTCGAGTCGCGCGGAATCGACGCGATTTCATAGTCCCGCGAGCGCATCGCTAAATGTTGATATGCCACTCTCGGGACATGCTTTGGAGCTGGTTATGACAGGGACATGTTTTTCTCGCCGCAGCCACCCCGAAAGCCAACACCGGGTCGGCTTCGCGATCGTTATGCGCGACGCATGTACAGGCTTGCGATAGCAGTGACAGATCCACAAGGTCGGAACAACTCTTGCTGTATGACATTCGCAAGGAGCAGCCGCAGGACGAGTCAAACGACGCAACTAGGAGTAGCCGCCGTTTTGTCTGGGTTTTCGCTGACATTACTTGAGAGGTGCCATATGCTGAAAAGATCAGTTCTTGCAGTCGTCATTGCTACTGTTCTCCAGACCTCCGGTTGTGCCCAGTTGGGAGGCAATCCCGAGCCGAGTGCCGCCGCGCCCAGGATGTTCCAGGGCTGGTTGGGCCCGGAGTGGAATTATCCGGGGTACTTCGGCCTCGTGCCGGCGTCGAAGACGCTTGAAGGTTATCAGAGATGCTCTCCGCTGCAGGCAGTCGGTTACCATCCGCGCGCCGAGGACATGTCTGGACGCACCTTCCCCAATGGCGGTTTTCTCTGCCGTAGCTGAGAGATCGCGCGCAGCGGCGCAGACCATGCTTGCGCCTTCACCGGGCTCCGCCGCTGCGCACTGTCTGCCGGTGTGATTCGCAGTTCGCAACCGTGACGATCCAGTCACGATTGTCGGTGTCATCAGCAGTCCCGATTGTCCACATGGAATGGCGTCAACGCGGCTGTTCAGGCCGAACATGATGCCGTCTTCATCCGGCCAAGCCGCGTATACCGCGCTTTGAGTCATCCATACCATCCGCTTCGCAGCTTTTGCGGTAGCGTCGCCCCATAATCGGCTCTTTGGTTGTACGATGGCAACATCACGGGGCATCGCAGCGCACTGCGGGAGACATACGAGTGGCCTTGAAGCGCATGGTGGTCGAGCTCGGCATGGGCACCGACATACGCGGTGCCGATTACACCAAGGCCGCGGTGCGTGCCTTGCGGGACGCGCTCTGGCACAACTCCCTCAACGTCGCTTCGGCGCTCGGCATGCCGACCGACGCGATGGTGGTCGAGGTGGTGATCGGCGTGCCGAAGCCGGAGCAGGTGGACCGCGCGCAGGTGCTCGCCGTGCTGCCGCACGGGACCGGCTCGGTGAAAGTCGTGGAAGGCGGCCTCGAGATCATGAACGACGAAGGCACGTCGTCCACGGTCATGGCCAATGCCGCAGCGGTCGTCCGTCTCGATATCTAGGAGCCCGACCATGGCGCTGAAACGCTTCATCCTGGAGATGGGCACCGGAAACGATCTGCACGGGGGCGATTACACCAAGGCTGCGCTGCGGGCGGTGGAGGATGCTCTGCACCATTCGTCGCTGAGCCTGATTCGCTCGCTCGATCTCGATCCGCGAGCGGCGCAGGTGGAGGTGACGATCGGCGTGCAACAACCCGACCGGGTGAATGCGGCGAAGGTGAAAGCCAGCCTGCCGCTGGGGACGGTGACCGTGAACGTGGTCAAGGGCGGACTGGATTTGCCGGCTGAAGAGGGCCACGATCTCGCGGTGGTCGCGAGTGCCGCCATCGCGGTGCGGTTCGAGGCGCCATAGCGGGCGACATTGCAGGATCGTTCGCGGATACTCGCACCACGGCGTTCTCGCACTCGCGAGCGCTTTGCCGCATGAACGTGGCTCTGCGGGCGCGCACCGGGTCGGTTCGTCGATCCGGCGCGCGCACCATCGCGGACGGTCGGCACGTCAGCCGCTCACAGCCCTTCGGCTGTCGTGCCGTTCTGCTCGAAGGCCGCGTGGCAACCACAGATGAACGCCGATGAACACAGATAGAGCAACGATCACATCCCAGGATCGGCGTTAATCTGCGTCCAGTGCTGTCCAAATTAGGACAGGATGACGGGCAAATGGGCGGGTGTGTCAGAGGCAGGGCGGACGGACGTGGGTGAGTTTGGCGTATGGAGCCCCCTGGTGCTGTCT
>Ga0255338_1000919_pt1 | contig 68269 bp, 64 predicted proteins | sample MeOH1_35cm_T4_19_FD_203715 | JGI IMG/M metagenome (GOLD analysis project Ga0255338, IMG submission 203715) | Sandy soil microbial communities from University of British Columbia, Vancouver, Canada - MeOH1_35cm_T4_195 | ecosystem: Engineered > Artificial ecosystem > Sand microcosm > Unclassified ... | reverse complement strand
CCGGCGGCCATCATGGTCGTCGTCGGCACCGGCCTGTGGGTGCTCTACCGCGTCATCCGCGGCTGGATCGCCCTCCTCGACCGCCGCGCCATGCCGGTGCCGGTCGCGCCGCCGCCAGCCTGACGCCGGTTTTGATTGCCACCGCACGGACTGCGGCAGCCGGGTCGCGGACTATACTTCGTCCATGCGTCGTCCGTACCCCGCTCTCCTGATCATCCTCTGCGTCTGCCTCCAGGCGCTGCCTCTGTTTGCGGCGGACGTTGCGGAAGGCCGTTCGATGCTGCTGGTCGCGTCGGAGGACATTGCCGATCCACGGTTCCACCAGTCGGTGGTTTTGGTGACGCGACACGGCCGCAGCCGTTCGACGGTCGGGGTCGTCGTCAATCACGCGCTAGACGTAAGTCTTGACCGCTTGTTTCCCGAACTCAAGCAGGCTGCCCAGCACCGCCTGCATTACGGCGGGCCGGTCGCGTTCGGCCAGATCGTGTTCATGCTGCGCAGCGAAACGGCGCCGGCGGCATCAATCGCCTTGGCCGAGAGCCTGTTCCTCAGCAGCGACGGCGGCAGCTTGCGCCAGCTGATCGAGGCAGCGACGCCTGCGACCAGACTTCGGGTGTTCAATGGATTCGCCAGTTGGGTACCGAATCAACTGGAAAGCGAGATCGACCGCGGCGACTGGTATCTGCTCCCGGTCGATGTCGATGCCCTTTTCAACGATCCGCTCGACGAAATGTGGCTCAGGCTGTGGCGACGCGCGACGCAGGTGGTGGTGCAGGCGCCGCCGTACACCGGCAGCATTTCGCTGGCGCAGCGCTGACGCCGTCGCCAAAGACGATTGGCCGGGTGCCGGCAAGGCATTAGGCGAATCAGACTACTCCCCGATGCCGGCCGCCCTCATACTGCGGCAGCTGCCATCCCACCCAGAGGAATCAAAATGACCATTTGCCCGATCGCCATCGTCGCCGGCTGCAAGAAATGTCCGATCTTCAAGATCTGTCCGCTCAAGGGAGTCATCGGCGACATGCCGCCGGCTGCCGTCGTCGCAGCCGCAGCTCCCGCGAAGCCACGGAAGGTCGCCCGCAAGGCCCCCGCACGCAAGAAGAAATAGGCCTGTAGCACCGCCATGAATTCATCGCCAGTGTGCGATGCGGCGCACCAATAGGGGGCGGCACCACCGGGAATGTACGCCATCGTGGTGCGTTCCGAATTTCTCGAACAACCTGTTTCCGGCAAGGATGCTGGAGGTTTAAACCAGCAGCACCAGTGGATTGCAGCCGTTTCACCGGCTCCGATCACGGCATGGCACGCCCTTCGCATCTCGGTAATCCGGCGCAGGCGGCGCGCGAATGGTTTGTCGCATTCCGGCAACAATTGCGGTCGACAATCATCGGTCTGGAGGCCGCCGCGCCGTGCATCTGGAATACCCGGGGAAAAGCCATGGCACTGACACCTTGCGAGAAAAGCAATCAGCCGATCTTCCCTGGCGGCACGAAACTCGTGACCGTGCACAAGCTCATCGTCTGACGAACGCCACTTGGACACCGTGGCAATGACGCCCAACAGCTTCCTCAGCCTCGGCCCGGAGGGTTTTCACCGCATCGCCTACGGCGTCTGGGGCAGCGCGGAAAGCCGCCATGCGGTGCTCTGTGTGCATGGGCTTTCCCGCAACAGCCGTGATTTCGACCGGCTGGCGGCGGCGCTGGAAGACGACTGCCGCGTGATCTGCATGGATGTCGTCGGCCGCGGCGACAGCGAATGGCTGGCCGACAAGTCGGGCTATTGCTTTCCCACCTACCTCGGCGATGCGGCGGCGCTGATCGCCCGCGTGACGACGCCGGTGCCCCAGGGATTGTTCGGCCAGTTGCAGGCGCGCCTGCTCGGGCCGCCGCCGACGACCAGGGTCGATTGGGTCGGCACCTCGATGGGCGGCCTGATCGGCATGCTGCTCGCCGCCAAGCGCGGGTCGCCGATCCGCCGCCTGGTGATGAACGATGTCGGTCCCTTCGTGCCCTGGAACTCGCTGATCCGCCTCAAGGGGCATGTCGGCGCACAGACGCGCTTTGCCTCGGCGGCCGAGGTCGAAGTTTGGGTGCGCAAGGCCTGCGCGCCCTTCGGCCCCCTCGATGATGACTGGTGGACACATCTGGCGCGCCATGCCGCCGAGACGACCGAGGCGGGCGATCTGCGCCTGCGCTACGATCCGGGCATCAGCCAGGGCACGGTCCATCGCGATCCGGAATTGCCGATCGGCCCCGAGTTCCTGCGTGGCATCGATCTCTGGAGCATCTGGGAACAGGTGCGCTGCCCGGTGCTGGTGCTGCGCGGCGCCGAATCCGCCGTGCTGCCGGCCGCAGTCGTCGAGGAAATGCGTCGCCGCAAGCCCGGCCTGAGCGTGGTCGAATTTCCCGATGTCGGCCATGCACCTTCGCTGGCGACTGCTGACCAGATCCGCGTCGTGCGCGACTTCCTGCTCGCGTCCGAGCCGCACCCGACGCCGCAATGAATGGACAATATGGACCCCCACGCGCACATTCGTTCGCTGCCCCCCAAGGGGGAGGCTTTGCCTCCCCTCTGGGGAATTATGGCGCCCCACCCCCCGTTCCACGGACGGCCCCGCATGGCCGTCCGGCTGCACGGGGGCGGAGCGGTGCTCCGCGAATTCCCCGTTACGCCCCCCGCCCCAGGGCGGGGGGTGACCAGTGCCACCCCGGTGAGCGAGGTGGCTACCGAACCTGCGCCGTCCGCGCCGACGGCGTGCTGCCGGTTTGCGAACCGGCACAGCCAGGTTTCATGGCGCAACGGTACTTCCTGTTCTGATTTCACCCCACCCACACATCAAGAGGAGAGCATCATGCCCAACAGACCGGTACGTCAGCTCGTAAAAAACCAGCGCATTCTTACCGCGACGGCCACCATGTCGGTGGCCGAAGCCGCCGTTGCCATGCGCGACGCCAGGGTAGGTGCCATCATGGTGCTCAGCGGCCCGCGCCTGGTCGGCATCTTCACCGAGCGCGATGCGCTCTATCGTGTGCTCGCCACCGGCAAGGACCCCAGGCGCACCACGCTGGCGGATGTCATGACGGTCAGCCCGACCACGATCGATCCGGACATGCCCTTCAGCCATGCCCTGCACATCATGTACGACCGGGGTTTTCGCCACGTGCCCGTGGTGGAGAGCGGTCAGCCAATCGGCATGGTATCGGCGCGCGACGCACTGGGTCCGGAGATGGAGCAGTTTGAGGAGGAACTGCGCGAGCGTGAGCACATCACGGAGATTCTGGGTTGATTCGTATCGCGATCGAGAAGCAGGGGCTGATCACGGTCTGAGCGTCGGCTGGCATCCGCCAACATGAAAGTCGGCGCTGGCGCCACGGCGCTGTCGTGAGAAACGCCGCCTACCCGGCGTCCGGCGGCAGCCACTGCGGGTTCCAGACGACTTCCCAGAGATGCCCGTCGGGATCCTGGAAATAGCCGGCGTAGCCGCCCCAGAAGGTGTCCTGCGCCGGCTTGACGATGAGTGCGCCGGCGTCCCGCGCCTGCTTCATGGTCGCATCGACCGCGGCCTTCGAACCAAGGTTGTGGCCGAGCGAGAGTTCCGTCGCGCAGGGCGCCGTCGGCGCCAGGCCGGAATCGTGGGCGAGGCTGCGGCGCGGCCACAGCGCCAGCTTGAGGCCGTCCTGCAAATCGAAGAAGGCCACCGCGCCGTGTTCGAACTCCCTGCCGACGATGCCCGCGGTCTGCAGCCCGAGTCCGTCGCGGTAGAAGCGCAGGGCGCGCTCGAGGTCGTCGACGCCGAGGGTGATGACGCTGATGCGCGCTTTCATCGCGGTGCGCCTACAGCGTCTTCATGCAGGCCACGAGCTGGTCTGCCCAGGACAGGGCCGGGGGAATATCGACCGCGCGTTCGAAGACGAGGTCGAGTACGGGGTCGATGCGATGGCTGGCGTGATTCATGGCGATTGCTCCTTGCGTTGGTTTGGCGCCTCGCTCAGCCCGCTTCCTTGCGCGCGGCGCCGACCTCGATTTCGGCGGCGCGCTGCATTTCGCCCGAGTCGAACATCAATGGGTCGTCGATGAAGGCATTGGCCCAGGCGATGGTGTCGCTGCCCCAGAAGGATTGCTCGCGAAAGACCAGCGTCGGTACGCCGAACACCCCTTGCGCCGCCGCCTGCGCGGTGTTGTCGGCGAGCTTCTGCTTGACGGCCGGGTCGCCGCTCAGCGTTGCCGCCTGCTCGCCGCTGACGCCGAGTCGCTCGCAGAAGAGTGGCCATTCCGCGGCGATATCGCGCCCCTCGCCGAAGACGAAGTCGAAGGCGGCGTCGACCGCCGCGCGCGGCGCACCGAGGGCGACCAGCAGGCGCTGCGCATGCAGCGGATTGAAGGGATGGCGCGGCGGCATGCGGAAGGGGATGCCGAGTTGCGATGCGGTCCACACGCAGCTGCGATAGGTGTGCAGGCGCTTGGGCGCCAGCTCGGCCGGTCCCTTGTTGTCCCAGTGCTTGAGCAGTCCGGCGAAGAGTACGGGGACCGGTTCGACGTCGAGTGCCGGGTGCAGTTCGCCGAAGCGCTTGAGGTGAAGATAGGCGAAGGGCGAGACTAGGTCGAAGTACCAGCGGGCGGGGATGCGGGGGCTCATGCACTTGTCCTCGGTCGGTGCGGTCCTGGCGTCAGACCGCAAGGATGTCGATGTGTCGGCGCGATTCTACTGCTGCGCGCGAGTTCGATTGCCGAACTCCGGCCGGGGCCGGAACGGTTCGTGATGGAGGTTCGACAGCGGGGCGCGAGGAGTGGTAGTGTTGCGCCCACAACATTCACCAGGAGGATTCATCATGAAAATTCGTAGCGTGTTCGTCGGTCTCGTCGTCGCGACTTTCTCGATGATCGCGCTGGCCCAGGCGCCGGTCGTGATCAAGTTCAGCCATGTCGTGGCGGCCGATACGCCCAAGGGCAAGGCCTCGGAGTTCTTCGCCAAGCGGGCGAATGAACTGACCAAGGGCCATGCCAAGGTCGAGGTCTATGCCAACAGCGCCCTCTACAAGGACAAGGAAGAACTCGAAGCCCTGCAAATGGGCGCCGTGCAGATGCTGGCCCCCTCGCTGTCCAAGTTCGGTCCGCTCGGCGTCAAGGAATTCGAGGTCTTCGACTTCCCCTACATCTTCGACGACTACGCCGACCTGCACAAGGTCACCCAGGGACCGATCGGCGCCTCGCTGCTGCTCAAGCTCGAACCCAAGGGCATCAAGGGCTTGGCCTTCTGGGACAACGGCTTCAAGTCCTTCTCGGCGAATACGCCGATCAGGACCCCGGCCGACCTCAAGGGCAAGAAGATGCGCATCCAGTCGTCCAAGGTGCTCGAGGAGGAATACCGGACCCTGGGCGCGCTGCCGCAGGTGATGGCCTTCTCCGAGGTCTATCAGGCACTGCAGACGGGCGTGGTCGACGGCACCGACAATCCGCACTCCAATCTGTACACGCAGAAGATGCATGAAGTGCAGAAGCACATGACCATCACCGACCACAACTACCTCGGCTATGCGGTGATCGTGAACAAGAAGTTCTGGGAGAGCCTGCCGCCCGAGCTGCGCGCCCAGCTGGAAGTGGCCATGAAGGAAGCCACGGTCTACGCCAACCAGATCGCCAAGGAAGAAAACGACCAGGCGCTGGAAGGCGTCAGGAAGAGCGGCAAGACGGCGATCTACGTACCGACCAAGGAAGAGAAGCTGGCCTTCAAGAAGGCCATGGCGCCGGTGCACGTCAAAATGGCGGATCGCGTAGGCAAGGAACTGCTGCAGTCGATCTACAAGGAAACCGGTTTCGATCCGACCAAGCTCTGACGCGAGCCTGATGCGCCGTAGCGCAGGCGCCGACTCTTGCCGGCGCTATTGTTGCGCCTGCTCCTGTTCGGTGGCTATCGACGGCGCGCCTTCCATCCAGGCTTCGGGGGCACGCCGCAGGTCCAGCGTCAGCGGGTAATCCGGGTTGCGGCCTTCGCGCCGCACGTGCATCGGGCCCGGCGTGTGGCCGTGGTTCCAGAAGCGCGCGACGCGGCGCGACTCGGCTGCGTTGGCATTGACGGGGAAGGTGTCTTCGCTGCGCCCGCCGGGATGGGCGACATGGTAGGTGCAGCCGCCGATCGAGCGCCCGCTCCAGCTGTCGACCAGGTCGAACACCAGCGGCGCCTGCACGCCGATGGTCGGGTGCAGGCCGGAAGGCGGGCTCCAGGCACGGTAGCGCACGCCGGCGACATACTCGCCGCGCGTGCCGGTGCCGGTCAGCGGCAGCGGGCGACCGTTGCAGGTGAGGATGTGGCGGTTGTCGAGCATGTGGCACACCTTCACCTGCATGCGTTCGACCGAAGAATCGACATAGCGCGCCGTGCCGCCGGCGCCGACTTCTTCGCCCAGCACGTGCCAGGGTTCGATAGCCTGGCGCAGTTCGATCTCGATGCCGTGATAGACCACGGTGCCGAAGCGCGGGAAGCGGAATTCGAGGAAGGGTGCGAACCAGTCGAACTCGAAGGCATAGCCGGCGCGCTGCAGGTCGAGCACCACGTCCTTCATGTCCTGGGCGACGAAGTGCGGCAGCATGAAGCGGTCGTGCAGGCCGGTACCCCAGCGCATCAGGCCCTGGCCGCTGCCGGTGTAGGGCGTCTGCCAGAAGCGCGCGACCAGTGTGCGCAAGAGCAGCATTTGCAAGAGCGACATCTGCGCATGCGGCGGCATCTCGAAGCCGCGGAATTCGACCAGGCCGAGGCGCCCGGTGGCGCTGTCGGGTGAGTAGAGCTTGTCGATGCAGAATTCGGCGCGGTGGGTGTTGCCCGAGAGGTCGACCAGCAGGTTGCGCAGCAGCCGGTCGACCAGCCAGGGCTGCAGGCTTTCCTCACCCGGCTTGAGACGTTGCGCCATCTGCTGGAAGGCGATTTCGAGTTCGTAGAGGCTTTCGTGGCGCGCTTCGTCGACGCGCGGCGCCTGGCTGGTGGGGCCGATGAACATGCCGGAGAACAGGTAGGACAGCGCCGGATGATGCTGCCAGTAGGCGATCAGGCTCATCAGCAGATCCGGCCGGCGCAGGCAGGGCGAATCGGCCGGGCTGGCGGCGCCGAGCGTGATGTGGTTGCCGCCGCCGGTGCCGGTGTGGCGCCCGTCGAGCATGAACTTCTCGGTGCCCAGGCGTGTCAGGCGTGCTTCTTCGTAGAGGATTTGCGTGTTCGCCACGAGCTGGGTCCAGCTTGTCGCCGGATGGATGTTCACCTCGATGACGCCGGGATCGGGCGTGATGCGGAATTCCTTGAGGCGAGGGTCGGAGGGCGGCGTATAGCCTTCGAGGCGCACGGGCAGTTTCAGGTCGGCGGCCGTGGCTTCGATCGCGGTGAGCAGCGTGATGAAGTCTTCCAGCAGCGGCACCGGCGGCAGGAAGATGCAGAGCACGCCATCGCGCACTTCGGCACAGAGGGCGGTGTGCACGATCTCGCGCGCGTCGTAGCCGCCCTTGGGGTTGCCCGGCGGCGGCTCGATCTTGAGTCGCGGCGTGTCCATGTCGACTGCCGCTTCGGCGGCGGGATCGGCTAGCGGCTCCTGTGCGGCAAACGGATCGCGCGTGAATTCCTCTTCCTTGTCGCCGGGTGCCAGCCAGGGCAATGACGCCAGCGGCAGACGCAGGCCCAGCGGCGAGTCGCCGGGGATCAGGTAGAGGTGCTCGCGGCGCAAGGGCCAGGGGCTGGAGCGGAAGCGCGATGCGGGTGAAGAGTCGGCGCTGGCGAGACGGCGCTTGTTTGCCGAAGGAGCGGGCGGCAGCGCCTTGAGCGGCAGCACGTAACCTGCTGCTTCGCCGAGGCCACGTTCGAGCAGCTTCGCCACGCGCAGCCGCTCGTCGGGCTGCTTCAGGTCGGCCTTGAGCGGGTCGAAATTCTCCGGCCAGCGCTGCTCCTCGTCGATGATGCGCGTCACGTCCTCGTAGGCCGCGATCACCCAGCCGGGATCGAGCCCGAGTTCGCGCGTCAGGCGGCGGATGAAGTGCAGCGCGTCCTGGGCCTTGCGCGTTCCCGCGCCGTCGGCGGTGGCCAGGAGCTTCGCGTCCTGCCACAGCGGTTTGCCGTCCGTGCGCCAGTAGCAGCCCAGCGCCCAGCGCGGCAGCGGCTCGCCGGGATACCACTTGCCCTGGCCGAAATGCAGCATGGCGCCAGGCGCGAAATGGCCCTGCAGGCGGGTCAGCAGGTCGCCGGCGAGTTCGCGTTTCTTCTCCGACAGTGCGGTGAAATTCCACTCCGGGCCGTCCATGTCGTCGATAGCGACGAAGGTCGGCTCGCCGCCCATGGTCAGGCGCACGTCATGTCTTTCGAGTTCGGCGTCGACCTGGTGGCCGAGGTCGAGCACGGCCTGCCATTGCGCCTCGGTATAGGGCTGGGTGACGCGCGGATCCTCATGGATGCGCGTGACATGCATGGCGAAATCGAAATGCGCCTCGCATTTGTCGGTGCCACCGATCACCGGCGCCGCCGAGGCGGGCATTGCGGTGCAGGCCAGCGGGATATGGCCTTCGCCGGCGAGCAGGCCCGAGGTCGGGTCGAGCCCGATCCAGCCGGCGCCGGGGATGTAGACCTCGGTCCAGGCATGCAGGTCGGTGAAGTCGTAGCTGGTGCCGGAGGGGCCGTCGAGCGCCTTGACGTCGGCTTTCAACTGGATCAGGTAGCCCGAGGCGAAGCGCGCGGCGAGGCCGAGGTGGCGCAGCGCCTGCACCAGCAGCCAGGCCGAATCGCGACAGGAGCCGCGCTTCAGTTCGAGGGTTTGCTCCGGCGTCTGCACCCCGGCTTCGAGGCGCACGATGTAGCCGACATCGCCCTGCACGCGCTGGTTGATGCCGACCAGCATGTCGATGGTGCGCATTTTTTTGGCCAGCAATTCCTTGCGCGTGCGCTTGAGCCAGTCGGCCAGCAACGGTCCGGCCGCATCGGCTTCGAGGTAGGGGCCGAGTTCGCGCTTGAGTCCTTCCGGGTAATCGAAGGGAAAGTTCTCGGCGAACTCGTCCATGAAGAAGTCGAAGGGGTTGATCACCGTCATGTCGGCCACCAGATCGACGGTAATCGAAAGCGATTCGGCCTTCTCGGGGAAGACCAGGCGCGCCACCCAGTTGCCGAAGGGGTCCTGCTGCCAGTTGAGGAAATGGCCGGCGGGCTCGACCTTCAGCGAATAGCCGAGGATGGGCGTGCGTGCATGCGCCGCGGGACGCAGGCGCACTTCGTGCGGAAACAGCGTGACGGCACGGTCGAAGCTGTAGCGGGTCTGGTGGTTGAGCGCAACGCGTATGGTCATCGGGAACCGTTCAGGGTGAAAAACTAGGGGAAGACCATGCGGGTAGCGCGCAGCGCTACCACTCGATATTGGGCAATTGTGCGAAGGCGCGGCGCACGCCTTCGCCCCAGCTCTGGCGCAGGCTCAGCATGTAGGCGTCGTGCTCGTCGAAGCGACGGACATGGCCCAGTTGCAGCGACTCGCGGTCGTAGCAGGCGAGGTCGATCGGCATGCCGACCGACAGGTTGGAGCGCATGGTCGAGTCGAAGGACACCAGCACGCACTTGATGGCGTCGTCCATGCTGGTCTCGGCGGTGATCACGCGGTCGATGATGGGCTTGCCGTACTTGACTTCGCCGATCTGGAAGTAGGGCGTCTCCGGCGTCGCCTCGATGAAGTTGCCTTCCGCATAGACCAGGAACAGCCGCTGGTGCTCGCCGGCGATCTGGCCGCCGACGAGGAAATTGGCTCCGCCGTCGACATTGTTTTCCATCAGGTAGGGCCCGTCGCGGTGGCGCACCTCGCGCAGTGCTGTGCCGATCAGTTCGGCGACGTCGTACATCGAGAACACGCTCATCAGGTTGGGCTCGGTGTTGTGCCGGATCGCCTGTTCGAGATGATTGATGGTGGCCTGGGTAATGGCCAGGTTGCCGGAGTTGACCAGCACCAGGGCGCGGTCGCCACAGCGCTCGAAGGTTTTCATCTTGCGGAAGGTGGAGATATTGTCCACCCCGGCGTTGGTGCGCGAATCCGATGCAAAGACGATGCCGGCATCGATCATGGTGGCGACGCAGTAAGTCATGGTTCCGTTTTCCCGGGTTTCATCAGGCCATCAGTTGGCTGGAGGAGGGCATATTGAAGGATAGGTTCGCTGCCGGCAAGGTGGCAAACAGAGCAGGTGGCAACTCGTCGGTCGACCAGAAATAGGTGGTGTTGATCAGGTCGCCCAGTTCGTAGATGCGTTCGAGGAAGTCGGAGAGGTATTCGTGCAGGCCGCGGGCGAAGATGCCGTCGATGCTGCCGTAGCGCAATTCGCCGCTGAGCAGACCGCAACGGCGCAGCAGTTCGGAGGAGCGCGGGCCGTTGATTTCCTGCACCAGTCGATTGACTTCGTTCATGCAGGCCGTCAGCGAACGCGGCATGTCGGGACGCAGAATCAGCAGTTCGGCGACCCGGGTGGGGGTGATCAGGTCGCGATACACCTTGCGGTAGGACTCGAAGCCGGAAACCGAGCGCAGCAGAGCGCCCCATTGGTAGTAGTCGGCGGCGCCGCCGACATCGCTGAGGCTGGGCAGCAGGATGTGGTACTTCACGTCGAGGATGCGCGCGGTGTTGTCGGCGCGCTCGAGGAAGGTACCCAGGCGCAGGAAGCGGAAGGTGTCGTCGCGCAGCAGGGTGCCGTGGGCTATGCCGCGCGACAGGTGCGAGCGCTCCTTGACCCACTCGAAGAAGGGCGAGACGCCGTCCTCGGCAATGCCTTCGGCATGGATCTGGCGCATTTCCAGCCAGGTGTGATTGAGCGCTTCCCACATTTCGGAAGTGATCGCGCCGCGGATGGCGCGTGCGTTCTCCCGTGCGCTGAAAATGCTGTTGTAGATGCTGCCGGGGTTCTTCTCGTCCAGCGCCATGAAGTGCATCACCTTGTCGGCGCTGGGTTCGTCGTAGCGCGCCTCGAAATCCTCGTGCAGGCCGCTGATCGAGAGCATCGCGCGCCATTCGTGGTGCGGCTCGGCGACGGTCTGCTTGAGCAGCGACATGCGATAGGTGACGTCGAGCATGCGCGCCGTGTTCTCGGCCCGCTCCATGCTGCGGGCCATCCAGTAGAGGTGATCTGCGGTGGAAGATAGCATGTCAGTTCTCCAATACCCAAGTGTCCTTGGTGCCGCCGCCCTGCGAGGAATTCACCACCAGCGAGCCTTCCTTCAGCGCGACGCGCGTCAGGCCGCCCGGCACCATGGTGATGTCCTTGCCGGACAGCACATAGGGCCGCAGGTCGATGTGGCGCGGCGCGACGCCGCTGTCGACGTAGGTCGGACAGGTGGACAGCGCCAGGGTCGGCTGCGCGATGTAGCCCTCGGGCGCGGCGAGGATCTTCTGGCGGAAGGATTCGATCTCCGCCTTGCTCGCGGTGGGGCCGACCAGCATGCCGTAGCCTCCGGAGCCATGCACCTCCTTGACCACCAGTTCGGCGAGGTGTTCGAGCACGTACTTGCGGTCATCCGGTTTGGACAGCTCCCAGGTCGGCACGTTGGACAGTATCGGCTCCTCGCCGCAATAGAAGCGGATCATCTCCGGCACATGGATGTACATCGCCTTGTCGTCCGCGATGCCGGTGCCGATGGCATTGGCCAGGGTCACGCGGCCGGCGCGGTAGGCGTTGAACAGGCCCGGCACGCCGAGCACCGAATCCTTGCGGAAGGCCAGCGGATCGAGGAAGTCGTCGTCGATGCGACGGTAGATCACGTCCACCCGCTGCGGGCCCTGCGTGGTGCGCATGAACACAAAGTTGTCGCGCACGAAGAGGTCGTTGCCCTCGACCAGTTCGATGCCCATCTGCTGGGCGAGGAAGGCGTGCTCGAAATAGGCGCTGTTGAACTGGCCCGGCGTCAGCAGCACGACATTGGGATTCAACACGCCTTCCGGTGCCACCGAACGCAGGTTGTCCAGCAGCAGGTCGGGATAGTGCTCGACCGGGGCGATGGCCATGCGGGCGAAGAGATCGGGAAAGAGCCGCATCATCATCTTGCGGTCTTCGAGCATGTAGGACACTCCCGAGGGCGTGCGCAGGTTGTCCTCCAGCACGAAATATTCGCCGCTTTTGTCGCCATGGTCGGCGCGTACCAGGTCGACGCCGGCGATGTGGGCGTAGGTCTGCCCGGGCACGTCGACGCCGGCCATCTCGGCCCGGTACTGCGAGTTGCCCAGCACCTGCGCCGCCGGAATGCGCCCGGCCTTGAGGATCTCCTGGTCGTGGTAGATGTCGTGCAGGAAGGCGTTGAGCGCCTTGACGCGCTGGCGCAGGCCGGCTTCGACGCGCTGCCACTCCACGGCCGGAATGATGCGCGGCACGATGTCGAAAGGGATCAGGCGTTCCTTGCCGGCTTCTTCGCCATATACGGCGAAGGTGATGCCGACGCGATGGAAGGCGAGGTCGGCCTCCTCGCGCTTGCGCGCGATGAATTCAGGTGTCGTCGCATCCAGCCAGGCGGCGAAGCCCTGGTAGCTGGGCCGCACCTGCCCCGAGGGATCGAGCATTTCGTCGTAGGCGGGCTTCATGGAGGTAAACATGCCGGGAAGTGATTGCCCTGTACCCAGCAGAAACCATGCCTGCAAAATTTGACAGTTAAATCATATGGATGGCAGAAAGCGTGGAAATGCGGCGCACCAGGGCGGGGCGCAATGCTGCAGCGTGGTGCGTGAGCCGCCGCCAAATGCCTGCGGGCTTTCCGGCCTCAGGCCGGGGTGGTGTCGAAGACGAAGGCGTCGTGTGCCAGCGCGGCCAACTCGGCGGCGAGATCGGCCGCACCGGGGGCCGGGTAATCGAGTTCGTAGAGTGCTGGCGGAAAACCGAAGAAATCGTGAATGGCTTCCGGCTGCGGCGCGGCGCTGACGGCGGGCGAGCGCGTGGTCCAGTGCGCCGACACGGGGGGCGCCTGTGCCATACTTGCGCGCCCTGCGCCCGGCGGATTTTGCCGCATCATGTTTTCGGATTTTCTTGCCACCGTCGAATTCTCGCTTGCCGTCACCGGACCGATCTTCGTCATCCTCGGCCTCGGCGCCTGGCTGCGCCGCATCGGCATGATCAACGAAGCCTTCATCGATGCCGGCAGCCGGCTGGTGTTCAACGTCACGCTGCCGGCGCTGCTGTTCATCAGCGTCGCCAAGACCCGCCTCGACACCTCGGCCAACTTCGCCCTGATCGGTTTCGGCCTCGTCGCGACCTTGCTGGCCTGGGGCTTCGCCGAACTCGTGGCGAGGCTTGCGGTGAGCGCCGAGCGCGATCGCGGCGTCGTGGTGCAGGGCGTGTTCCGTTCCAACCTGGCCGTCATCGGCCTGGCCTACTGCGTCAATGCCTACGGCGAAGCCGGCCTTGCGGTGGCCTCGCTCTACGTCGGCCTGGTCACCATCCTGGTCAACATCCTCTCGGTGGTGACGCTGAACAATTCACTGCATGCGCGGCAGGGCATCGCGCCGGTGATCCGCTCGGTGGCGGCCAACCCGCTCATCATCGGCATCGTGCTGGCGCTGCCGGTGTCGATTGCCGGCCTGCGTTTGCCGGCCATCGTGCTGCAATCCGGCGAGTACTTCGCCAACATGACGCTGCCCTTGGCCCTGCTGTGCACCGGCGCCGCGCTGGATTTCCGCAGCCTGCGCCACGACCCGAAGGACACCGTGCTGGCCACCGTCGGCAAGCTGCTGGCGGCGCCGCTGCTGTTTGTGGGTGGTGGCATCATTTGGGGCTTTCGTGGCATCGATCTGGGCGTCCTGCTGCTGATGTCCTCGGCGCCGACGGCCGCCTCCAGCTACGTCATGGTGCGTGCAATGGGCGGCAATGCCGCGCTGGCGGCCAACATCATCGCCCTGACCACGCTCGGCTCGCTGCTGACCACCAGCGTCGGCATCGTGGTGCTGCGGGGGTTGAGGCTGATCTAAGCGCCGGTCATACCGCCGCCTGATGATCCTTGCCTGACCATTTTCCGGGTCGATCCGTTCGACAGCACACGGCTCAACCGCGTGATTCCGTCAGCCGATCAGCGCCACGGCCTTGATCTGCACCCAGACCTCGCGCCCCGGCGCGAGCGCGAGGCGCTGCGCCGAGCGCCGCGTCAGGCGCGCCAGCAAGGGCGTGGCGCCGACGCGCAACTGGAGCAGCACCGCCGACGGATGGTCCTCGCCGGCGTGCGCGATCACGGTGGCCGGCAGCAAATTCATGATGCTGACATCGTCGTGGCGGCTGTTGGCGATCGACACGTCGCGCGCCATGATGCGCACCCGCACGCGGCGCCCGACCGGAACGCCGCCGTCGCGCACCCAGAGTTCGCCGCCGTCGAATTCGACGCGCGCCAGGTGCCACTCGGCATCGCGCTCGGCGACCGTGGCGGCGAACACGGCGCCGGCATCCTCACCCAGCTTGATCGGCAGATCGATGCGCGCCAGGGTCTCGGCCAGCGGACCCTGCGCCATGGCGCGACCGCCTTCCAGCACGACGATATGGTCGGCCAGGCGCGCCACTTCCTCGGCGGCGTGGCTGACGTAGATCAGCGGGATCTCCAGTTCGTCGCGCAGGCGCTCCAGGTAGGGCAGGATTTCCTGCTTGCGCGTGTGGTCGAGCGAAGCCAGTGGCTCGTCCATCAGCAAGAGGCGCGGCGCCGTGAGCAGGGCGCGGGCGATGGCCACGCGCTGCTGCTCGCCGCCCGAGAGGTGCTCGGGCAGTCGGTCGAGCAGCGGGCCGAGGCCGAGCAGGTCGATGATGGACGCGCGCCGCGAAGAGTTATGCGAAGCGGTATCCCCTTGTGGGACGGCGCCGGTGGCACGGCGCATGCCGAAGTCGAGGTTGCGGCCGACGTCGAGGTGGGGAAACAGCCTTGCGTCCTGGAACACGTAGCCCAGCGGACGCCGATGCGTCGGCAAGAAGCTGTTGGCCTCCTGCCAGGTTTCGCCATTCACTTCCAGCCGCCCCGCGCCGTGCTCAAGACCGGCAATGCAGCGCAGCAGCGTGGTCTTGCCGCAACCGGACTGGCCGAACAGCGCCGTGACCCCGCGTCCCGGCAGATCGAGGTCGACATCGAGCGCGAAACCCGGATAGTCCAGACGGAACTGCGCCTGGATGCTCATCGGGCTTTCCGCCCGGTGAGCGTGTACAGCGTCAGCAGGACGAGGAAGGAGAAGACCAGCATGCCGCCGGCCAGCCAGTGCGCCTGCCCGTATTCGAGCGCCTCGACGTGGTCGTAGATCAGCACCGAGACGACGCGCGTCTTGTCCGGGATGTTGCCGCCTATCATCAGCACCACGCCGAACTCGCCGACGGTGTGGGCGAAGCCCAGTATCGTCGCGGTGATGAAGCCGGGCCTGGCCAGCGGCAGGGCGACGCTGAAGAAGGCGTCGAGCGGCGCGGCGCGCAAGGTCGCCGCCGCTTCCAGCGGCCGCTCGCCGAGGGCCTCGAAGGCATTCTGGATCGGCTGCACGACGAAGGGCATGGAATAGAACACCGAGGCCACCACGAGGCCCCAGAAGGTGAAGGGCAGCAGGCCGACGCCGGCCCATTCGGTGAAGCGCCCGACCACACCCTGCGGCCCCATCAGCAGCAACAGGTAGAAGCCGATCACCGTCGGCGGCAGCACGATGGGCAGCGCCACCACGGCGCCCACCGGTCCCTTCCACCATGATCGCGTGCGTGCCAGCCACCACGCGATCGGCGTGCCGATCAGCAGCAGCAAGACGGTGGTGACGGTCGCCAGCTTGAGCGTCAGCCAGATCGCGGCGAGGTCAGAAGGGTTCAGCATGAAGCGAATGCTAGCGCGATATCGCGCGAAACGGCGGCGTCAGATCTCGTAGCCGAAGGACTTGATGATCGCCTTCGCCTTGTCGCCCTTGAGGTAGTTGAGCCAGGCTTCCGGCGCCGGCTTGCCGCGGCCCTTGTCGAGCAGCACCGCATCCTGCCGGATCGGCTGGTGCAGATTGGCCGGCACGACCCAGGCGGAACCTTCGGCCACCTTGCCGTCCTTGATTACCTGGGACAGGGCGACGAAGCCCAGTTCGGCATTGCCGGTGGCGACGAACTGGTGGGTCTGGGCGATGTTTTCGGCCTGGACCAGTCTGGCCTGCACGGCGGCTAGCAGTTTCAGTGCGGTCAGCGCCTCGACGGCGGCGGCGCCGTAGGGCGCGAGTCTCGGATTGGCGATGGCAAGGTGCGCGAAGCCGCCCTTCTTTAAGACCTCGCCCTTGGCGTCGACCAGGCCGGGCCGGCCCGACCAGAGCACGAGGCGGCCGGTGGCGTAGGTGAAGCGCGTGCCGGCGACGGCGGCGCCATCCTGTTCCAGCCTGGCGGGGGTTTCGTCGTCGGCGGCGAGCAGCACTTCGAAGGGTGCCCCGTTCCTGATCTGGGCGTAGAACTTGCCGGTGGCGCCGAAGATGAGGATGAGCTTGTGGCCGGTCTCCTTCTCGAAATCGGCGGCAAGCTGTTTCGCCGGCGCGGCGAAGTTGGCGGCGACGGCGACCGGCAGCTCGTCGGCGCGAGCCAGGGTGGTGACGCATAAAAGGGCAAGGAGCAGCAGGCGCATTTGCATTTCCGCAGGCGCGTATTTCGCCGTTGCGCGGCCCGGCTACTTGCGTTCGATCAGCTCGATCTTGTAGCCGTCGGGGTCTTCGACGAAGGCGATCACGGTGCTGCCGCCCTTCATCGGGCCGGCCTCGCGGATGACCTTGCCGCCGCGCGCCTTGATGTCGGCGCAGGCGGCGCCGGCATCGTCGACCGCCAGCGCGATGTGGCCGTAGGCGGTGCCCATCTCGTAGCGATCGACGCCCCAGTTGTGGGTCAGTTCGATCACGGCGCCATCCTTCTCGTCCTCGTAGCCGACGAAGGCGAGCGTGAATTTTCCTTCCGGGTAGTCGTTGCGGCGCAAAAGGCGCATGCCGAGCACTTCGGTATAGAAGGCCAGCGATTTGTCGAGGTCGCCGACGCGGAGCATGGTGTGCAGGAGTCTCATTGAGGTTCCTTTCAAAGGATGGGTAAGGAGGTGGCGCGCTGCTTGAGTTCGCTGCGCGCGGCTTTCCAGTTGGGGTAGAGCGAGTCGACTACGCTCCAGAAGCGCTTGCTGTGATTCAGTTCGATCAGGTGGGCGGCTTCGTGGGCCACCACGTAATCGCCCAGGTGCGGCGGCAGGTGGATCAGGCGCCAGTTGATGCGGATGCCGCTCTCTTCGCTGCAACTGCCCCAGCGCGTGTGGGCCGACGACAGGCTGAGCTTCGGTGCGGCGAGGTCGAGCCGCGCCGTGAAATGTTCGAGGCGTCCGGTGAAGTGGGTGAGTGCCCGCTTTTGCAGGGCGCGCACGGCCAAAGGCCCGAGGTCTGCTTCGGGCCTCGCTTCGAGGACCAGGGTATCGGCGACCCAGCGCACGCGGTTGGCGCCGGGCAGGACGCGCACCTCGGCCTCGCCGCCGAGCAGCGGCAGACGCGCGCCATCCTTGATGGTGAGGTGGCGCGGCTGACTGGCCTGGACGAACTCGTCGAGTTTCTTCAGAACCCAGTCGCCATGGCCCTGCACAAAAGCCTCGATCTCGCCCAGAGGAAAACGGCGCGGCGCACTGATGCGCAGTCCGCGTTCGTCGATGGTCATCGACAACTGTCTGGAGCCGGTCTTCAGGCGGTAGTCGATGACGCGCCCGCCGATCAGCAGGCGCCGAGGCTTGGCCTCGGCGGGCGGGGCGGGTAGCCGGAACAGCTTGAGCTGCTCGAGAAACATCAGCCCGTCGCCAGCGGCGTGCCGAAAAGGTCGAAGCCGCCGTCCGGCGGCGGCAGCGCGGCGATGGCGCGGGCGATGGCCTGCTCGATGGCCGGCAGCGGCTGTTCGATCAGGCGCCAGTTGCAGCGCAGCGTATCCTTGCCCTGCACTTCGACCCAGTTGCCGCGGGCGGCGAAAGACAGCATCAGGCGCGGTGCGCGCCGCTCCGTCAGCGCCGACCTTTGTTCGATGACTTGCTGCAGCACCCGCTTGGCTTCCTCGCGCAGCCAGGCCTCGGCACGGTCCTGTATCTGGCGCGGCGTGGCCTGCGGCGGCAGCGGCAGGGCTAGCGTGTCGCCTTCGCGCAGCGCCTCTTGGTGCCGGGTGCCGAGTACCAGTTGCAGGCTGCCGCCGAGAAAGGCCAGCGTCGCGCCGTCGTGCCAACGGCTCGCCGGATCGGGCGAGTCGCCGTCGAGCCTGAGTTTGAGTTGCGGGCTGCGTTTCGCGCTCACGCCGATCCTCCATAAAGCCGGGGGCTGATGTTGCGCATCTCGGCCTCGATCCAGTCTTCGGCGCGTGCGAGGACTTCGCTGGCGGTGAGCCCGGCAGGATCGATCGCCGGGCCGATGCTGACGGTGACCGTGCCGCATTTCTTGAACAGCGCATTGCGGCCCCAGAACTCGCCCGAGTTGAGCGCCACCGGCACCACCGGCGTGCCGGTCTCGACCGCGAGCAGGGCGCCGCCGCCCTTGTAGCGGTTTTTCGATCCCGGCTGCGAGCGGGTGCCTTCCGGGAAGATGATCACCGTATAGCCGTTATCGAGACGATCGCGGCCCTGTTCGACGAGTCGCTTCAGCGCCGACTTGCTGGCGCTGCGGTCGGTCTCGATCATCGGGATCGAAGCCAGCGCCCAGCCGAAGAAGGGCAGGTACTTGATCTCCTTGCGCCAGACGAATACGGTGTCCTTGAACACCTCTTGCAGCATGAAGGTCTCCCACGCCGACTGGTGCTTGCACAGCACGACGACGGCGCGCGCGGGAAGATTTTCCGCACCCGTCAGCCGGTAGGGAATGCCCAGCACGTGCTTGATCAGCCAGATCGTGAAGTTCACCCAGGGCACCACCGACCGGCGCCGCATGTGGTGCGGCAGCGGCCGGCAGAGGATGACCCCCAGCGTGTAGGGCGGCGTCACCACCAGCAGGATCAGCAGGAACAGCAGGGAGCGCAGTACGGCCATCAGGCTTAGCGAGCAACTCGATCGAAGCGACTGGTGATAGACGAGCGAAGCGAGCAAATTAGAAGCCTCCCCGCGAGGGGAGGATGGAAGGGGTGGGCCTTTATGCCGTCTTTCGCATGTTTCATCATCAGGGGTGGCGAGTGACCATGAAAGTTAGCGCGCTATGTGTGCCGCCGCCGCGGCCAGATCGGGAAACACCAGGGTATCGGGCGGCAAGGCGGGGTCATCCACGGTCTTGCGGCCCTTGCCGGTCAGCACCAGCATCGGCTGCGCGCCGGCGGCGGCGGCGGCCTGCAGGTCGCGCAGGGAATCGCCGATGGCCGGCACGCCGGCGAGATCGGCATTGAAGCGGGCGGCGATCTCCTTCAGCATGCCGGGCCTGGGCTTGCGGCAGTCGCACTGGTCGTCGTTGGTATGCGGGCAGAAAAATATGGCGTCGATGCGCCCACCCACCAGCGCCAGCGCCTTGTTCATCTTGTCGTGAATGGCGATCAGCGTATCGGTTTCGAACAGGCCGCGGCCGATGCCCGACTGGTTGGTCGCCACCACCACGCGATAGCCGGCCTGGTTGAGCCGCGCGATGGCGGCCAGGCTGCCGGGGATCGGCTTCCACTCCTCCGGCGACTTGATGTACTGGTCGGAGTCGTGGTTGATGACGCCGTCGCGGTCGAGAATCACTAGCTTCATGGCCGAATTCTCGCCGTGTTACCGGCGCCGACTTTGCCGAACATCGCCGCAAAAGACGCGCTTATCGCCATCGTTCAGGCCGACAGGCGCGACAGGTCGGCGACGCGGTTCATCGCCTGGTGCAGCGTGGCGAGCAGGCCAAGGCGGTTGGCGCGCAACGCTGCATCCTCGGCATTCACCATCACGGCATCGAAAAATGCATCGACCGGCGCCCGAAGGGCGGCCAGCGATTGCAGCGAGGCCGTGTAGTCGCCGCGCTCGAAGGCGGCATCGGCCTGTGCCTTCACCGTGTCGAGCGCCTGGTTCAGCGCAAGCTCGGCGGCCTCCTTGAGCAGCGCCGTGTCGACCTGCGCGGCCACGACGCCTTCGGCCTTCTTCAGGATGTTGCCGACCCGCTTGTTGGCGGCGGCAAGGCTCGCAGCTTCCGGCAGCGCGGCGAAGGCGCGCACGGCAGCGAGGCGCTTGGGGATGTCGCCCAGGCGTTGCGGCCGCAGTCCGACCACGGCCTCGACTTCCAGCGCCGAATAGCCCTGCTCGCGCAGGCTGCCGGCGAGGCGCTCGTAGATGAATTCCGACAGTGGTTCCACGACCCTGGCGTCGACGAGTTTTGCCGCGCCGAACAGCCACATCAGGTCCAGCGGCAGGTCGCGCTCGATCAGCATGCGCAGCATGCCGAGCGCATGGCGGCGCAGCGCGAAGGGATCCTTGTCGCCGGTCGGCAACTGGCCGATGCCGAACATGTCGGCCAGGGTCTGCAGCTTGTCCGCCAGCGCCACGCACAGGCCCACGTTGCCGCGCGGCAGTTCGTCGCCGGCGAAGCGCGGTTTGTAGTGGTCTTCGATCGCGTCGGCGATTTCGGCCGGCTCGCTATCGTGCAGCGCGTAGTAGCGGCCCATGATGCCCTGCAGTTCGGGGAACTCGCCGACCATGTCGGTCAGCAGGTCGGCCTTGGCCAGCACGGCGGCGCGGTCGGCCTGGTTGGCGAGAGTCTCACCGCCGAGCTTCTCGCCGATGGCGCGGGCCAGCGCGGCGACGCGCTCGACGCGCTCGCCCTGGGTGCCGAGCTTGTTGTGATAGACCACCTTGGCCAGGCCCGGGATGCGATCCATCAGCGACTTCTTGCGGTCCTGGTCGAAGAAGAACTTGGCGTCGGCCAGGCGCGGGCGCACCACGCGCTCGTTGCCGCCGATCACCGCAGAGGCATCCGCCGGCCGGATGTTGCTGACGACGAGGAACTTGTTGGTCAGCCTGCCTTCCTTGAGCAGCGGGAAATACTTCTGGTTGGCCTTCATGGTCAGGATCAGGCATTCCTGCGGCACGTCGAGGAATTCCTGTTCGAACTGGCAGCTCAGCACATTCGACCGTTCCACCAGCGCGGTGACCTCGTCGAGCAGGGCGTCATCCTCGATCGGCTGCAGGCCTTCCTTTGCGGCGGCTGCCTTGAGCTGCTTCTCGATCTCGGCACGGCGCGCGGCGAAGCCGGCGATCACCGCACCTTCGCTTTCAAGCTGCTGCGCGTAAGAGTCGGCATCCCTGATCGCCACGATGGGATTCGCGGCCTCGAAGCGGTGGCCCTGGGTCTCGCGACCGGCGCTGAGCCCCAATATTGTTATCGGCACGACTTCCGCACCATGCAGCGCGACCAGCCTGTGCGCGGGACGGACGAAGTTCACGCTGCTCCAGCCGTCGGCCAGTTGGTAGGTCATCACCTTGGGAATCGGCAGAGCGGCCAGCGCGGCTTCCAGCGCCACCTGCAGGCCCTCGGCGAGCGTCGCGCCGGTTACCCGGCTGTCGAGGAACAGCGCCTCCGCCTTGCCGTCCATCTGGCGTTTCAGCGTCGGCACCACCGAAGCATCCACACCGAGTGCGGCAAGTTTCTTCAGCAATGCGGGTGTCGGCTGGCCGGCAGCGTCGAGCGCCACGGCGACGGGCATGAGCTTCTGCTGCACCTGCCTGTCGGCGGCTTTCGCCGCGACGGCGGTGACATGCACCGCAAGGCGGCGCGGCGAAGCAAAAGGTGTTACCTGCGATTTTTCGTCGATCAGGCCTTGCGACTTGAGGCTCGCCGCCAGGGTGGCAGCGAAGGATTCACCGAGCTTTTTCAACGCCTTGGGCGGCAGTTCCTCGACGAACAGTTCCACGAGCAAATTCTTCATCGTCATGATCAGGCGGCCTTCTTCGCGGCTTGTTCGTTGAGCCTAGCCGTCACTTCATCGGCCCAGGCTCTGGGTGCCATCGGGAAGCCCAGCCGCGCGCGGCTTTCAAGGTAGCTCTGCGCGACGCTGCGTGCCAGGTTGCGGATGCGGCCGATGTAGGCGGCGCGCTCGGTGACCGAGATGGCGCCGCGCGCATCGAGCAGGTTGAAGGTGTGCGCGGCTTTCAGCACCTGTTCGTAGGCGGGCAGCGCGAGCTGCTGCTCCATCAGGTGCTTGGCGTTGCCTTCGTGCGCACCGAAGGCGTGCAGCAGGAAGTCCACGTTGCTGTGCTCGAAGTTGTAGGCGCTTTGCTCGACTTCGTTCTGGTGGAAGACGTCGCCGTATTTCAGGCCCGGCGCATAAACCAGGTCGAAGACATTCTCGACGCCCTGCAGGTACATCGCCAGGCGCTCGAGGCCGTAGGTGATCTCGCCGGTGATCGGCTTGCAGTCGATACCGCCGACCTGCTGGAAATAGGTGAACTGCGTCACTTCCATGCCGTTGAGCCAGACTTCCCAGCCCAGGCCCCAGGCGCCGAGCGTCGGATTTTCCCAGTCGTCCTCGACGAAGCGCACGTCGTTCTGCTTGAGGTCGAAGCCCAGGGCTTCGAGCGAGGCGAGGTAAAGCTCGAGGATGTTCGCCGGCGCCGGCTTGAGCACCACCTGGTATTGGTAGTAATGCTGCATGCGGTTGGGGTTCTCGCCGTAGCGGCCGTCCTTGGGGCGGCGCGAAGGTTGCACGTAGCCCGCCTTCCACGGTTCGGGACCGAGGGCGCGGAGGAAGGTGGCGGTGTGGCTGGTGCCGGCGCCGACTTCCATGTCGTAGGGCTGCAGCAGGGCGCAGCCTTGTGCGTTCCAGAACGCCTGCAGGCGCAGGATGATTTCTTGGAACGTCGGTTTCGGACTCATCTGGAAACCCCGTAAATTCGCAAAGGGGCAGATTTTACAGGGTTTCCTTGATGGGTCCGGGCGCCGGCGGTCGGGCGGCGACGGAATCCACAGCGAATATCGGGGTGGCTTCCGGTATCATCCGCGGCAGGCCAACCAAAGCTTAAAGGAGCGGTAACGTGGATCATGAAGTCAGCGTGGTGTTGAAGAGCGGCGAGCGTTTTGATTTCCCGCTGGGGGCGGACGAACTGGCCGCTTTCGATCCTGCCGGCGCACGCCACTGGATCGCCGAGACCTTTCTTGCGGCCGGGCTGGAAACCCCGAATCCGATGGGCAAGATGCTGCTGGTCGACCAGATCCTGCTGCTGGCCCTGAACTTCAAGCCCGCCGATTACCACCCGGCGACGGCGGAAGTCCGCCGCTTTCTTTGTGCGGCGCTTAAGGCCATGGGCCGGACCACGCTGACCATCGACCTCGCCGCCTACAAGCTTTAGGCTTTTTTGCTACGGCGAACCGCCGTCAGGCAGGCGCCGACGGCGATCAGCAGCGCCAGCAGGTTGCCCCAGCGGGCGAAGGGTGTCAGGCCTGTCCGCCCCTGAGCCTGCACCACCAGTGCATCGGTAACGAAGGGCGGCAGCGCCGCCGCGACGATGCCATTCGCCGCCACCATGGCGGTCATCCCGGTATTGGTCGCGCGCAGCATGACGCGGCCGGTCTCGATGGCGCGCAACTGGGCGATCTGCAGGTGTTGCGGTTGCGCCAGCGAATCGCCGAACCACGCCGTGTTGGAAAGATTCACCAGCAGCGTTGCTGCCGGCAGGGCGCCAAGCAACTCTTCGCCGAACAGATCCTCGTAACAGATGTTCGGCGCGATGCGCTGTCCGGCGGCTTCCAGGGGTTCCTGGCGCGGCGGGCCGGCAGTGAAATTCGACATCGGGATGCGGGCAAAGTTGAAGAACCAGGCAAAGCCCGGCGGCGGGTATTCGCCGAAGGGCACCAGGTGACGCTTGGCATAGGCGCGGGCGACGAACTGCGGCGTCAGGGCGACGACGCCATTGGTGTAGCCGCCGTCCGTCGTGCCGATGGCGACGCCGATCAAGGCATCGCCGCTGCCGGTCAGGCCGTGCAACACGTCGCGCGGGACCTCGCTGAAGTAAAGCGGAATGGCCGTTTCCGGTAGGACGGTGAGCGTCGCCGGGTGGGCGCGAGCCAGTTTCAGATAAGTATCCACCGATAGCGGCAATCGCTTCGGATCCCACTTCAGGCTTTGCGGCACGTTGCCCTGCAGCAGGCTGACCGTAATCGGTGCACCGGCTGCCTGGGTCCAATCCATGGCGCGCAGCACGCCGCCGAAACCGAGCAGCAGCAGTATCGAGAGCCAGACCCCCGGCTTGCGCCAGCCGGTGATCCTCATTTCACCGAGCAGCGCGCCGATCAGGGCGACGACGAAACCGACGCCATACACGCCGAGCACCGATGCCCAGCCGGCGAGCGGGCTGGGCGGGCTTTGCGAATAGCCGACGACCAGCCAGGGGAAGCCGGTGAACAGCGTTCCGCGCAGCCATTCAGTGAGTGTCCACAAACCGGCGAAGAGCCAGACGTCGCTTGCCGTGTTTCTGCGCCAGCGCAGGAACAGGCCGCCGGCCAGCGCCGGAAACAGCGCGAGATAGAGGCAGAACAGCAGCGTGGCTGCCGCTGCCGCGGGCGGTGCCATGCCGCCGAACTGCGAGAGGCTGACATAGACCCAGGACACGCCGAACAGGAAGCAGCCGGCACCCCAGGCCAGGCTCAGCAGCACGGCCTCGCGCGCCACGGCGGCGCGGCGCCAGAGCAGGAACAGGCCGCCCAGCGCAAGAGTCGGCGCCGGCCATACGGCGAACCATGCGTCGAAGGGCGCGAAACCGAGGACGCAGAAGGCGCCCAGCGCAAACGCAGCCGTTGCGGCACGCAGGGAAGCTGCCGGCCGCCGCTGCGCGCCCGGTTCTGTCATTGCTCGGTGGCGGCCGGCGTTGCGAGCGGCAGATCCTTCTGCGGATCGACCAGCAGGGTATGCACGCGGCGGCTGTCGGCGCGCAGGACCTGCAGGCGCAGGCCGTCGATGACCACCGTTTCGTTGCGCTTGGGCAGGCGGCCGAGATGATGGATGACCAGTCCGCCCACGGTGTCGAAATGCTCGTCGGAGAATTCAGTGGCGAAAGCGGCATTGAAGTCGCCGATCTCGGTCAGCGCCTTGACGCGATAGCGGCCGGTATTGTCCCTGACGATGTTGTCGGCGGTCTCGTCGAAGTCGTATTCGTCCTCGATGTCGCCGACGATCTGTTCCAGCACGTCTTCGATGGTGACCAGTCCGGCGACGCCGCCGTATTCGTCGACGACGATGGCCATGTGGTTGCGCGATGCGCGGAATTCGCGCAACAGCACGTTGAGCCGCTTCGACTCGGGGATGAATATGGCCGGGCGCAGGGTGTCGCGCAGGTCGAATTCCTTGCCGGCGAAATAACGCAGCAGATCCTTCGCCAGCAGGATGCCGAGCACGTCGTCCTTGCTTTCGCCGATGGCGGGGAAACGCGAGTGCGCGGTTTCGAGCACGATGTCGACAATCTGCTCGGGCGAGTCGTTGATGTCGACCACGTCCATTTGTGCGCGCGGCACCATGATGTCGCGCACCGCCATGTCGGCAACGGAAAGCGCGCCTTCGATGATGGACAACGCATCGGCGTCCATCAGGTGGCGCTCGAACGCGCCATGCAGCAATGCGAGCAGTTGTTCGCGGTCTTCGGGTTCGCGCAGCAGCAGCGAGGTAAGACGTTCGATGAGGCCGGGTCTACTGGAAGGGTCCATCGTCAATCGAAGTTAAGCGTAAGGATCGGGGTAACCGAGATCGGCGAGTATTTGACGCTCGATTGCTTCCATGCGTTCGGCATCGGCTTGGCTGGTCTCGTGGTCATAGCCCTGTAAATGCAGCATACCATGCACGATCAGGTGTGCGCTGTGGGCTTCCAGGGACTTGCCCTGTTCCTGTGCCTCGCGTTCGATGACCGGCAGGCAGAGCACCAGATCGCCGCAGATGCGGGCGCCGGATTCGTAGGGGAAGGACAGGACATTGGTGGCGTAGTCCTTGCCCCGGTATTCGCGATTGAGGGCCTGCCCCTCTTCCGCGTCGACGCAGCGCACCGTCACTTCGGCCGGGATTCCGCAGGCGGCGCGGACCCAGCGGCGTACTTGCGCCCGGGTCGGCGCCCCATCCGTGCCGCCCGGATACTGTACCGACAGCCGCAGTTCAGGCCGGCGGGGTCTGGCGCGTGGCGTCATGCTTCTGGTAGGCATCGACGATGCGCGCCACCAGCGGGTGGCGCACCACGTCGGAGGCATCGAAATCGGTGAAGGCCAGGCCGCGCACATCGGCCAGGATGCGGCGCGCTTCGACCAGGCCGGACTTCTGCCCGCGCGGCAGGTCGATCTGCGTCACATCGCCGGTGACGACGGCCTTGGCGCCGATGCCGATGCGCGTCAGGAACATTTTCATCTGCTCCGGCGTGGTGTTCTGCGCTTCGTCGAGGATGATGAAGGCGTGATTCAGCGTGCGGCCGCGCATGTAGGCCAGCGGCGCGATTTCGATGTTCTGCTTTTCGAAGAGCTTCGACACCTTTTCGAAACCCATCAGGTCGTAGAGCGCGTCGTAGAGCGGGCGCAGGTAGGGGTCGATTTTCTGCGCCAGGTCGCCGGGCAGGAAGCCGAGCCGCTCGCCGGCCTCGACGGCCGGCCGGGTGAGGACGATGCGGGTGACCTGGTCGCGCTCGAAGGCGTCGATGGCGCTGGCGACCGCGAGATAGGTCTTGCCGGTACCGGCAGGACCGATGCCGAAAGTGATGTCGTGTTCCTGGATGTTCTGCAGGTAGCGGGCCTGGTTTGGCGTGCGGCCGTGCAGGTCGGGCTTGCGCGTGATCAGGCCGGCCCCCGGCGGCGCCGGCGGGCGCGCATTGCGGTTGCGCGCGATCTCGATCAGGCCGAGCTGGACTTCGTCGATAGACAGCGGTTCGCCCGCCCGCTCGTAGAAATGCTGCAGGGCCGTGGCGGCGAGCCGCGACTGTGCCGGATCGCCGCTGATGCGGCAATGCTGGCCGCGGCGGCTGATGGTGACATCGAAGGCGGCCTCGATCTGGCGCAGATTCTCGTCCAGCGCGCCGCAGAGGTTCTGCAGCCGGGCGTTGTCGGTCGGGTGCAGTGCCAGGTTCAGGGCGCGGGTGGCGGGCATTTGTCTGAGGGGGACGTTGCGGCTACTGCTGAGTGACGACTTCGCCGCGCAGGCTGTGGGGCAGCGCGGCGGTGATGGTGACGTCGACAAAGCGGCCGATCAGGCGTTCGTTGCCGGCGAAGTTGACGACACGATTGTTGTCGGTGCGTCCGGCCAGCTCGCTGGCATCCTTTCGTGCGTGTCCCTCGACCAGCACGCGCTGCACGGTGCCGACCATGGCCTGGCTGATTCTCAGCGCCTGCGCTTCTATGGTTTTCTGCAGGCGCATCAGCCGTTTTATCTTGAGTTCCGCCGGCGTGTCGTCGGCCATGTCGGCGGCGGGTGTGCCGGGACGCGGGCTGTATACAAAGGAGAAGCTGTTGTCGAAATTCAGCTCCTCGACCAGGCGCATGGTTTTTTCGAAATCCTCTTCGGTCTCGCCGGGGAAGCCGATGATGAAGTCGGACGAGAGTGAAAGGCCGGGCCGCGCCGCCTTGAGTTTTTTGACCAGCGACTTGAATTCGAGCACCGAGTAGCCGCGCTTCATGGCCGCCAGGATGCGGTCGGACCCGGATTGCACCGGCAGGTGCAGGTGCGAGACCAGCTTCGGCGTGGTTCGATAGACGTCGATCAGCCTTTGCGTCATCTCGCGTGGATGCGAGGTGGTGTAGCGGATGCGCTCGATTCCGTCCATTTCGGCCAGGGTCTCGATCAGGAAGGCCAGATCCGCTGTTTCGTCACCGGTTTCGTCGTCGTCCAGCGTGCCACGGTAGGCGTTCACGTTCTGGCCCAGCAGGGTGACTTCACGCACGCCGCGTGCGACCAGGGCGGCGATTTCGGCGACCACGTCGGCCAGCGGGCGCGACACCTCCTCGCCGCGCGTATAGGGCACGACACAGAAGCTGCAGTACTTGGAACAGCCCTCCATGATCGAGACGAAGGCCGAGGTTCCGGTGACGCTGGCCGGAGGCAGGGCGTCGAACTTCTCGATTTCGGGGAAGGAGATGTCGACTTGTGCGCGGCCGCTCTCACGCCGTGCGGCGATCATTTGCGGCAGGCGATGCAGGGTCTGCGGGCCGAAAACGAGATCGACATAGGGGGCGCGGGCGACGATGGCCGCACCTTCCTGGCTGGCGACGCAGCCGCCGACGCCGATCACCAGTTTCGGATTGAGCTGTTTCAGGTGCCTGACGCGGCCGAGATCGTGGAACACCTTCTCCTGCGCCTTTTCGCGCACCGAGCAGGTATTGAACAGGATGATGTCGGCTTCCTCGGGGTTCTCCGTCTTGACCACGTCATCGCTGCCGGCCAGCACGTCGACCATCTTGTCGGAGTCGTATTCGTTCATCTGGCAACCGAAGGTGCGGATGAACACTTTCTTTGACATCGTCGATTGCGGGAAGAAATTGGGAGGAGGCGCGATTATAGAGCAGCCGCAGCGGCCGCCTGTTTGCTACCATCGCCACCATGTCACCTGCAGTCGTCCTTCTTTCCGGCGGACTCGATTCCGCCACTGTCCTTGCCCTGGCCCGCGAACAGGGTTTTGCCTGCCACTGCCTGTCGCTCGATTACGGCCAGCGCCATGGCGCCGAACTGCAGGCGTCGGCACGCGTGGCGGCGGCCCTGGGGGCGGCCGCGCATCGCGTGCTTAAGCTTGATCTCGGCCAGCTGGGCGGCTCGGCGCTGACCGACAGCTCGATCGCGGTGCCCGTCGCCGGGGTGCAGCCGGGCATCCCGGTCACCTACGTGCCGGCGCGCAACACCATCATGCTGTCCCTCGCCCTGTCCTGGGCCGAAGTACTCGGTGCCCAGGACATCTTCGTCGGGGTCAATGCGGTGGACTATTCGGGTTATCCCGATTGCCGGCCGGAGTTCATCCGCGCCTTCGAGACGCTGGCCAACCTGGCGACCAAGGCGGCCGTCGAAGGCAGGCCGCTCAGGGTGCACGCGCCGCTGATCGAGATGAGCAAGGCGCAGATCATTGGCCTGGGAGGCCGGCTGGATGTCGACTACGGACTTACCGTGTCCTGCTATCAGGCCGATGCCGACGGGCGCGCCTGCGGGGTTTGCGACTCATGCCGCCTGCGCAGCGAAGGCTTCGCCGCCGCCGGCCTGGCCGACCCGACGCGCTACGCCGGCGGCAATTGATTGCCATTATTTGGTGCCAAAGAAGACTGATTCCGCGCACCGGTCGAAAAATCTAGAATCCCCTGCTTCAAAAAAGGTCACCGGCTCCCCAATGATCCGGGCGAGGAGAGATTCATGGAATTCACCATTCATCTGCAGATACTGTCCATCGTCTTTGTCACCGGCATCGTCATGGGCGCGGCGGCCAACAAGACCAATTTCTGCACCATGGGTGCAGTGTCCGACTGGGTGAACATGGGCGACACCGGTCGTCTGCGCGCCTGGCTGCTGGCGATCGCGGTGGCCGTCTTGGGTGTGGTCGTGCTCGAAGCCTCGGGCAAGGCGACGATCGGCACCGGCACCTTCCCGCCCTACCGGACTCCCAACCTGGCCTGGCTGCGCTATGTGCTGGGCGGCCTGATGTTCGGCGTCGGCATGACCCTGGCTTCCGGATGCGGCAACAAGACCCTGGTGCGCATCGGCGGCGGCAATCTGAAATCCATCGTGGTGCTGGCGATCGCCTCGGCCTGCGCCTATGCCATGTTGTGGACCAACTTCTACGACACGGTATTCGGCAGCATGATGTCGGCCACCACCATCAACCTGGCCGCGGCCGGCAAGGCCAGCCAGGCTCTGGGGGATTTGACCGGGCTCGGCAATACGGCGGTGGGTACGGCGCTGGCCTTGGCGCTGCTGGGCTTCGCCTTCTCCTCGCGCGACTTTCGCGGCAGTTTCGACCACATCCTGGGCGGCGTGGTGATCGGCCTTGCCGTCATCGTCGGCTGGTATGTCACCGGCGGTTCGATGGGCGCGGCCTGGAAGGAGTTCGCCGATTTTGCCGACGTCAAGCCCTTGCGGGTCGAGACCCAGTCCTTCACCTTCATGAGCCCGATGGGGGATCTGGCCCGTTACGTGATGAATCCTGCCGATACCTCGCTGATCAATTTCGGCATCATGGCGCTGATCGGGGTCATCGTCGGCTCCCTGCTTTACTCGCTGATCTCACGCAGTTTTCGCATCGAGTGGTTCGTCAATGCCGGCGACTTCCTTAATCATGCGGTCGGTGCCGTGCTGATGGGCATAGGCGGCGTCCTGTCCATGGGTTGCACCATCGGTCAGGGGATTACCGGCGTCTCGACGCTGGCCCTGGGATCGGTGTTGACGCTGGTTGCAATCGTGGCGGGTGCTGCCGGAATGATGAAGTACCAATACTGGCGCATGATGCAGGAAGCTTGAGAGCTCTGCGCCACAATAAATCCCATTTGACAGGCCCTTCGCCGATTGGTTAGAATGCTCGGCTTTCCGAGAAGCGCATGGGCGGATTCCATCCCTTGCTGCGCCGTCCGGGTTATCGAAGCACGCAAGGAACACCAGATGAAAACATTTTCCGCCAAGCCGCATGAGGTCCAGCACGACTGGGTTGTCGTCGATGCCACGGACAAGGTGCTCGGTCGCCTGGCTGCTGCGATTGCGCACCGTCTGCGCGGCAAGCACAAGGCCATCTACACGCCGCACGTCGATACCGGCGACTACATCGTCGTGGTCAATGTCGACAAGCTGCGCGTCACCGGCAACAAGGCCGAAGACAAGAAATACTATCGCCACACCGGCTATCCGGGCGGCATCAACGAGACCAACTTCATCAAGCTGCAGCAGCGTTTCCCGGGCCGTATCCTGGAAAAAGCCGTCAAGGGCATGCTGCCCAAGGGCCCGCTGGGCTATGCAATGCTGAAGAAGATGAAGTGCTACGCCGGTGCTGCCCATCCGCACACCGCCCAGCAGCCCAAGTCACTCGACATCTGAGCGCTGGAAATCCAAGGAGTTATTGATGGCAGTCACCCAATATTACGGAACCGGTCGCCGCAAGACGGCCATTGCCCGCGTGTTCCTGCGCAGCGGCAGCGGCAAGTTCGTGGTCAACGACAAGCCGGTCGACGAGTTCTTCTCGCGCGAAACCGGCCGCATGGTCGTGCGCCAGCCGCTGGAACTGACGCAGCACATGTCCACCTTTGATATTCTGGTGAATGTCGAAGGCGGCGGCGAATCCGGCCAGGCCGGCGCCGTGCGTCACGGCATCACCCGCGCCCTGATCGAATACGATGCGACCCTGAAGCCCGCCCTCTCCAGCGCCGGGTTCGTCACCCGCGATGCGCGCGAAGTGGAACGCAAGAAGGTCGGCTTCCGCAAGGCGCGCCGCCGCAAGCAGTTCTCGAAGCGCTAAGCTGCAGCGTATTTCGCTGTCGTGCAAAAGCCGCCTTCGGGCGGCTTTTGCGTCTTATCAGGCTCGACTTACCGTGAACATCTCGTTCGGAGCGGTGGGTGATAGACGAGCGAAGCGAGCTAAACAAGAAGCCTCCCCGTGAGGGGAGGTAGGGAGGGGCGGGACATCAATTCGCCTTTCGCGTGTTTCATTCTCTGCGGGTGGTCTCACGTGACCATGAGCGTTACGGGTTACCATCACCACTCGCAGCAAGGAGTTCAGCATGATCAAGGCAGGTATCGTCGGCGGCACGGGCTACACCGGGGTGGAACTGTTGCGCCTGCTGGCCGGCCATTCAGGGGTGGAACTGACGGCCATCACCTCGCGCGGCGATGCCGGAAAGCCGGTTGCCGACATGTTCCCCAGCCTGCGCGGTTTCGTCGGCCTGAACTTCAGCGAGCCCAAGGATGCGCCGCTGGATGAGTGCGACGTGGTGTTCTTCGCCACTCCCAACGGCATCGCCATGCAGCAGGCGGCAAGCCTGCTCGACGCCGGGGTCAGGGTCATCGATCTGGCAGCGGATTTCCGCATCAAGGATGTGGCGCTGTGGGAAAAGTGGTACGGCATGAGCCACGCCAGTCCGGCGCTGGTCGCCGAGGCAGTGTATGGACTGCCCGAGGTGAATCGCGAGCAGATCCGCAACGCCCGCCTGGTGGCGAATCCGGGTTGCTATCCGACGGCGACGCAGTTGGGTTTCCTGCCGCTGGTCGAGGCGGGGTGCATCGACCTCGACCATCTGATTGCCGATGCCAAGTCGGGCGTCTCCGGCGCCGGCCGCAAGGCCGAAATCGGCATCCTGTTTTCCGAAGCCTCGGACAATTTCAAGGCTTACGGCGTGCCCGGCCATCGCCACCTGCCGGAAATCCGGCAAGGTCTGGCGCGCGCGGCAGGAAAGGATGTCGGCCTGACCTTCGTCCCGCACCTGACGCCCATGATTCGTGGCATCCATGCCACGCTCTATGCCCGCATCACGCGCGAAGCGGATTTCCAGGCCTTGTTCGAGCAACGCTACGCCAACGAGCCCTTCGTGGACGTGCTGCCGCCGAGCTCGCATCCCGAAACGCGTTCGGTGCGCGCCGCCAATACCTGCCGCATAGCATTGCATCGGCCGCAGGGCGGCGACACGCTGGTGATCCTCTCGGTCATCGACAATCTGGTAAAAGGTGCGGCCGGGCAGGCGGTGCAGAACATGAACCTCATGTTTGGTCTGGACGAATGTTCGGGTCTTTCGCTAGTTCCCGTCTTGCCCTGACGCTGAGGCGGCTGCGCGGCCGCTTCGGCATTTCGGCTCCCCGCGTTGCGATCCGGACGCACCTGCCGTGGTACTGGCGGGCGCTGGCCATCGTGGTTCTTTCCGCCGCATCGCTGGCGCTGGCCGGCTGGATTTATGACGCCGGGCAGCGCTTTGCCGGCTTTCACCAAGGCGTCAGCGAGCATGAAATCGCCGACATGCGCGAGCGAGTCGCCAAGCTGGAGGTGGATCTGGAAGCTGCGCGCAAGGTGGCGAATTCCAGCGAAAGCCGCTTGCGGATCGAGAGCACGTCGCAGGCGCAACTGACCTCGCAGATCAGGGCGCTGGAAGAGGAAAACATCCGCCTCAAGGCCGATCTGGCGACATTCGAAAGCCTGGCGGGTGGGCAGGTTGGCAATGCCGGCTTGGCCATAAGCCGCTTGCAGATCGTTCCCGGCGGTGGCGGCCAATATCGCTATCGCCTCCTTTTGGCGCAAACCGGCGATAAAAAAGACAAGGAATTCAATGGCATGATCCAGCTGGTGGCCACCGTGCAGCAAGGCAAAGAGACTGTTATGATGCAGTTTCCCGCCGCCGGGGATCCCGCGGCCGGCCAGTATCAGGTCAATTTCCGCTACTTCCGGCGTTTGGAGGGCAGCTTCAAGGTGGCCGCCGAGGCCCGGGTTCTGCGTGTCGAGGCGCGATTGATTCAGGATGGCGCGGTCAAGGCCAGCCAGAGCGTGGTCCTTTGAGTGCCATGGCGTCGGATAGCGTCAGTGCAGTTCTCTGCTAAGGAGATTCCAGTCATGTTTGGCAAGAAAATCAGCAAGCCCCAGGGGCGCATCGACAGTTTGATCGGTGCCGGCACGTCGGTGGCCGGTGACGTGACGTTTGCCGGCGGTTTGCGCGTCGACGGCGAAATCAAGGGCAATGTGCGCGGCGCCGACGGCCAGCCAGCGACCCTGGTCATCAGCGAAAATGCCCGGATCGAGGGCGAGATTTTCGTTTCCCATCTGGTCATCAACGGTACTGTGATCGGGGCGGTACATTCGAGCGATTTCCTGGAACTTCAGACGCGCGCCCGGGTCAGCGGTGATGTCGAGTACAGCACCATCGAGATGCATCTCGGGGCCGTGGTTCAGGGCCGTCTGGTACATCTGGGAGCGACGGCGAAGGCCGTGGAATTGAAACTGGCAGCCAGTAATTGATTTTTTACGCTATTGCAATCATAATTACTGGACTTATTTAGTACACCATTACAGAAATCCCTCAGGAGACCCCCATGAATGCACCCACCGAAATGCCGGCCCCGCTCAACTTCACGGATAATGCGGCGAGCAAGGTCAAGGAACTCATTGCCGAGGAAGGCAATCCCGAGCTCAAGCTGCGGGTGTTCGTCACCGGTGGCGGTTGCTCCGGTTTCCAGTACGGCTTCACTTTCGACGAAGTGACCAATGAAGACGACACCGTAATGGAAAAGAACGGCGTATCGCTGCTGATCGATCCAATGAGCTATCAGTATCTGGTCGGCGCCGAGATCGATTACTCCGAAGGGCTTGAGGGTTCGCAGTTCGTGATCAAGAACCCGAATGCGCAATCGACCTGCGGTTGCGGATCGTCCTTCTCGGCCTGATCCGGCGGCATTGAACGAAGGGCGCGGCGCCTTAGGCGCCGCGCCCTTTTTCGTTTGCGTTTAGAGCTTGTGAAGAAATCGTAGCGAGCGGGCTGCAGCGAGGTGCGGCCGGAGCGCAGCTACCGGAACATATGCTTTATATGTGAGGATAGCCGGGCTTGCCAAATTAGCCGTCCAATCCCCGATCCGGCATGCGCAGTAGATTTATACATAAGTTCTTAGCGCGGGTAGATGGCGCCGAGGACTCGCGGGCCGCGGGCGCCGGTGACGTCGGTCAGGTTCCCCGGCTCGCCGTGCAGGGTGCACCACGCCAGCCAGGCAAAGGCCACCGCCTCGACCCAGTCGGTCGGCTGGCCCAGAACGTCGGTGCCGGCGACACGGCAATCCGGCAGGTGCTGCTGCAGGCGAGCCATGAGTGCCTGATTGCGAGCGCCGCCGCCGCAGACATACAGCTCCTGTGGCTTGCCGCACCATCGGCCAATGGCCACGGCTGCCGACACGGCCGTCAATTCGAGCAAGGTCGCCTGGATGTCCTCGGGACGTTCGCTGCCTGACAGCTGGCGTTCCAGCCAGTCACTGTTGAACTGTTCACGGCCGCAGCTCTTCGGCGGGCTGGCGGCAAAAAAGGCGTCTGCCAGCAGGCGCTGCAGCAGTTCCGGAAGTACCTGTCCTTGGCTCGCCCAGCTTCCGCCTTCATCGTAGCGTTGGCCGAGGTGGCGTTCTATCCAGGCATCCATCAGCAGATTGCCCGGCCCGCAGTCGAAGCCTCGCACCGCCTGCCTTGGAGCGAGGTCGGTCAGGTTGGCGATGCCGCCTATGTTCAGGATCACCCGATGCCGCCCGGGATCGCCGAATACCGCGGCATGAAAGGCGGGTACCAGTGGGGCTCCCTGGCCGCCGGCGGCAATGTCGCGGCTGCGGAAATCGGCGACGACGGCAATTCCAGTCAGTTCGGCGAGCAAGGCCGGATTGTTCAACTGGATGGTATAGCCGGCCGCCGGTTGGTGGCGGATGGTCTGCCCGTGGCAGCCGACGGCCGCTACCTGCGCTGCAGCGACACCCGCGCTGGCGAGGACCTGGCGCACGGCTTCCGCGTAACAGCGTGCCAGTTCGTTCGCGAGCAGTGCGGCCGCGCGGATTTCGTCGGGCTGCGAACTCTGCAACTGCAGGGCCTGCCGGCGAATCTCGGGCGGATAGGGCAGCCAGAAGGTGGCCAGTGCTGACGGGTTATGCGGCGAATTTTCCGGAAAGTCGACCAGCACTGCATCGACACCGTCCAAACTGGTCCCGGACATCAACCCAGCGACCAGGGACACGGTCAGTCCGCCTGGGCGAGGTTGAATCCGCGAATCAGGTCGAGACGGGCGAGATGGGCCCCGGTTTGTGTCCGGAACAGCTCGAGCTGCTGGGGCTGCAAGGGCGGTGCGCTGGGCAGGGCCATCGCCAGGGGATTCTGATGCACGTCGTTTACGCGGAACTCGTAATGCAGGTGCGGGCCGCTGGCCAGTCCCGTGGCGCCGACGAAGCCGACCACGTCTCCCTGGCCGACGCGACTGCCGCGGCGCAGCCCGGGTGCGAAACCCGAGAGGTGGCCGTAAAGGGTGGTGAAGCGATTCTGATGGCGCAGTATCACGACCTTGCCGTAGCCGCCCTGCACGCCGACATAGTCGACCGTGCCGTCGCCGGTCGCCTTGACCCGGGTGCCGGTCGGCGCACCATAATCGACGCCCTTGTGCGCCCGCCATTTCTGCAGGACGGGATGGAAGCGCGCCGAGCTGAAGCCGGATGTGATGCGGGAAAACTCCAGCGGGGAGCGCAGAAACGCTTTGCGGATGTTCTTGCCGTCCGCCGTGTAGTAGCCGCCGTTGCCCTGGTTGTCGGCCGGATCGGCAAACCATGCGGCACGGTAGGCCTTGCCGTTATTGACGAACTCGGCGGCGAGGATGCGCCCGCTGCGCACCGGGCGGCCGAGATGATTGACGGATTCGTAGATGACGGCGAAGCGGTCGCCCTTGCGCAGATCGCGATGAAAGTCGATGTCGCCGCCGAATATGTCCGCCAGTTGCGTCGCCACCGCGTCCGGAATTCCCGCGGCGTCCGATGCGCCGAACAGGGAAAAGCGGATGTCGGCGGTTTTCATGACGACCTGGGTTTCGAGAGGCAGGGCCTGCTCGGTGGCGGAAAACCGGTCGCCCTCGTTTCCTGCCTTGCGTTCGACCACCAGGGCCTGGTCCTTGCCGCCATTGAGCGGGAAAATCAGGGTCTGCAGTTCGCCTTGGGGTCCGGTCCGCGCGGTCAGGTTCTTGCCCGGGCTAAGCTGGCGAAACAGGCTCTGCGTGGTTGCGCTGTCTTTCAGGAAGCTCACGGCGGCCGGATCATCGACGCCGAGGCGCTGCAGCAGTCCCATTACCGTGTCGCCGCGCTGTACCCGTTCTTCGCGCAGGAAGCTTTGCGCGCCGTCGTCCGCTGCGGCCAGTACGGGCAACGCCAGTCTTTCGACCACCTGCTGCTGCGGGATGTCCGCCAGGCGGGTCTCATTGACCGTACCCAGGGCGGCGACCATGCTGAAGAGCGACAACCCCACCACGCCGGCACCGGCCCAGAAATGCCCCGGTCGATGGCTTCGATGGTGAAGGAGTTGCGCTAAAATCCCGCTCTTGTTTTTGTGCAATTGGATGGGCCGGCCGGCTGAACAGTCGGGCGAGTGTAGCAAAAAATTCCCCTCCGTCAATCCGGGTTACGTCAACATGGTCGATATCGACTCCCAACTGGCGCTGATCAAGCGCGGCGCCGATGAACTGCTGATCGAGGCCGAACTCGTCGAAAAGCTGAAATCCGGCCGGCCCCTGCGCGTCAAGGCCGGCTTCGACCCGACCGCGCCGGACCTGCATCTCGGCCATACCGTGCTGATCAACAAGCTGCGGCACTTCCAGGATCTCGGCCATCACGTGATGTTCCTGATCGGCGACTTCACCGGCATGATCGGCGACCCCAGCGGCAAGAATGCGACCCGGCCGCCCCTGTCGCGCGAGCAGATACTCGAAAACGCCGACACCTACCGCGAACAGGTGTTCAAGATCCTCGACCCGGTCAAGACCGAGGTCTGCTTCAACTCGACCTGGTTCGAGCCGCTCGGCGCCGCCGGCATGATCAAGCTGGCCGCCCGCCACACCGTGGCGCGCATGCTCGAACGCGACGATTTTTCCAAACGCTATGCCGGCGGCCAGCCCATCGCCATCCATGAATTCCTCTATCCGCTGTGCCAGGGCTACGACTCGGTGGCCATGAAGGCCGATGTCGAACTCGGCGGCACCGACCAGAAGTTCAACCTGCTGATGGGGCGCGAGCTGCAAAAGCACTACGGCCAGGCGCCGCAGTGCGTGCTGATGATGCCCCTGCTGGAGGGCCTGGACGGCGTCAACAAGATGTCGAAATCGCTGGGCAATTACATCGGCATCGCCGAATCGCCGACCGAAATCTTCGGCAAGCTGATGTCGGTCTCGGACGAACTGATGTGGCGCTATTACGAACTGCTGTCCTTCCGCGGCAACGACGAGATCGCCCGCTTCAAGCGCGAAGTGGCCGACGGGCGCAATCCGCGCGACGTCAAGGTGCTGCTGGGGCAGGAGATCGTCGCCCGCTTTCATTCCCCGCAAGCGGCGGACGCCGCGCTGGCCGAATTCGAAGCGCGCTTCCAGCGCGGCGTCCTGCCCGACGACATGCCCGAAATCAGCGTACCGGCCGGTACGCTGGCCCAAGTGCTGAAAGCCGCCGGGTTGTCGCCGAGCACCTCGGATGCGCTGCGCATGATCGACGGCGGCGGGGTGCGCCTGAATGGCGAAAAAGTCGGCGATCGCAACACGGCGCTGAGCGCGGGAGACTGCATCGTATTGCAGGTCGGCAAGCGAAAATTCGCCCGCGTGACCCTGAGCTGAGGGCGATTTGACCCGTGGCCGGGCGTCGCGCCCGGCCACGACGGTATCGGCGGCAGGTAGCAGCCTCCGGGGCCGTCCCGGATTGGCAATCCAGGCTGCGACCGGCCTGAGGCCGTTCTTGCCGGGACGAGCCTGAAAACTTCCTTTCGGCTGTGGTGAGAAAGCCACAAAATCACCGCGGCCGGGTCCAAAAACTGCCATAGCGATTGCCGCCCGTCCGGCGCCGAAGGAAAATGCCCCCAGCTTCCCGCAATCGGGTAGTGGCAGCGAACAGTGACCGACCACGTGGTGTCATTGCAAACTGTCTATAACCAACTCTCTTTTTGGAGAATATCAATGCAAAAGAAACTAATCGCCCTGGCCGTCGCCGGCATCTGCGCCGCTCCGGCCTTCGCGCAGTCCAACGTGACCGTCTACGGCCGCGTTGACTACGGCTACATGTCCCGCGGTGGTGATAGCGGTGGGATCAACACCAACGGCACCAAGTCTGAAATGGCCTCCGGCATGCAAGCCGGCAGCCGTCTCGGCTTCAAGGGTTCGGAAGATCTGGGCAACGGCCTGAAGGCGATCTTCGAAGTCGAGCAGGGTCTGCAGTCCGACAGCAGCGCCGCGACCGGCGCCGGCGTGTTCAGCACCCTGAACCGCCACTCCTATGTCGGCCTGACCAGCAACAAGTGGGGTACTGTCGTCGGTGGCCGCCTGGACGGCGTGCGCTACGGCATTTTCAACACCTACGACGCCTTCGCCGGCGGCGGCATGGGCAACTGGACCCAGATGACCCAGCAGGTCGATCGCGCCGACAATGCCATCGCCTACATCTCCCCCACCTTCGGTGGCGGCTTCAGCCTGGTACTGGCTCACGCACGTAGCGTCGCTGGCCAAGAGTACACCGGCGGTCAATCAACCGCAGGCGCAACCACGGCTGGTTCGGCGAAGTCCAACACCGGCGACGGCCGTCTCTACACCATCAACGGCAAGTATTCGAATGGCCCGATCAGCATCGACCTCGACTACGAGACCGTCAAGTTCAAGAACACCAATAACGCTGCCGTTGCTGCCGGTCTTGGAGCTGGTGCGTTAACCGTTCCCTTGAATTTGTCGGTTGATGATGTGGTTGTCTGGACCATCGCCGGTTCCTACGACTTCGGCATGGTGAAAGTTCGCGCCCTGTACGACCACCACGAGGCCGATGGCAGCCGTAACTTCAGGACCGTCGCCACCAAGAGCCAGGTTGTCGATTATGATGACTGGCTGATCAGCGCCACCGTGCCTTACGGCAACTTCCTGTTCAAGGCTACCTACGGCTCGATGAACGACCAGCGCAACGCTCTCGAGCGTCCCGCAGTCGCCGCAGGTCTGGCCGGCCCTCAGGGCGACGCCACCAAGTGGGGCCTGGGCATGAACTACAGCCTGTCGAAGCGCACCAACGTGTATGTTGACTACGCTCAAATCAACAACGACCGTAACGCCAACTACGCGATCGCTCCGGCTGCCAACACCCAAGGCGCTGGCTACGGCACGACCGGCTTCAACATGGGTCTGGCCCACAACTTCTAATCTGACCCAGTCAGTTTTGAAGCTAAAACGGACGCTTCGGCGTCCGTTTTTTTATGTCTGCGCCGGAGGTGCAGAGGTATCCCTTGATGGGATATGCCCGAGCGGGGCGCGACGACGGTACCCCCCGTGGGGTATGGGTATTCGTATTTCGAGCGGCGCATCGGCGGGAGGTTGCAACGGCGGATCGGCGGTTTTCGCTGTGGCGAAGAAAGTTTCATAGAATATGCACCTGAAACACTGGAAGGACTGTCTTGAAACCGTTGTCGCAACAAATACAAGCCAGGCTGCAACACGCCATGACACTTCACCAGCAAGGGCTGCTGGCGCAAGCGCAGAGCGCCTACGAAGAAATTCTCAAACTCAACCCGAAGCACTTCCACAGCCTGCACCTGTTGGGGGTTATTGCCTGCCAGACGCAAAGATATGCACTTGGCGTCGAGTTGATTTCCAGGGCCATCAGGGTCAATCCCGGCGTAGCCGAAGCCTACAACAACCGCGGTAATGCGCTGCTTGACCTCAAGCGCCTCGATGAAGCACTGATCAACTACAACAAGGCGGTGGCGCTCGAACCCGGCTACGCCGAGGCGCATAGCAACCGCGCAAACGCCCTGAAGGACCTCAAGCGATTCGACGAAGCGCTGGCCAGCTACGACAAGGCGCTGGCGCTGAACCCCGCCATCCCGGAAACGCATTACAACCGCGGCAATGCCTTGAGCGACCTCAAGCGTCTGGACGAAGCAGTGGCCAGCTACGACCGGGCCCTGGCGCTCAACCCCGACTACGCGGAAGCCTGCTACAACCGCGGCAATGCCCTGCTTGGCCTCAAGCGACTCGACGAAGCACTGGCCAGCTACGACAGGGCTCTGGCCCTCGATCCCGGCTACGTCGACGCGTATTACAACCGCGGCAATGCGCTGCTCGAACTCAAGCGACCGGACGCAGCGCTGGCCAGCTACGACAGGGTCCTGGCGCTCAACCCCGGCGACGCGAAAGCCTGTTACAACCGCGGCAATGCGCTGCTAGTCCTCCATCGCCCGGCAGAAGCGCTCGCCAGCTACGACATGGCCTTGGCGCTCAGACCCGACTACGCCGAAGCCCATAACAACCGCGGGAATGCGTTGAACGAGTTCAAGCGGCTGGACGAAGCATTGGCGAGCTACGACAAGGCCCTGTCCTTCGATCCCGGTATCGCGGAGGCGCACACCAATCGTGGCAATGCGCTCGCTGACCTCAAGCGACTGGACGAAGCCCTGGCCAGCTACGCAAAGGTCCTGGAGCTCAAACCCGACTACGAATTCCTGCGCGGCACGCTACTGCATACCAAGATGAAGCTGTGTGACTGGCAGGGCTTGGCCGAAAGTCTGGAAACTTATGAAGCCGATATACGGAGCGGCAAAAAGGCGACGACACCTTTTCCTGCATTGAGCCTGATCGATTCGCCCGAGTTGCACAAGAAAGTTTCCAGGAGTTATGTTGATACGAAATATCCGGCAAATGAAGCGCTGGGTCCCATCCAGAAGAGAGTGGGTGGCGGGAAGATTCGCCTTGCCTACTATTCGGCTGATTTTCACAACCACGCTACTAGCTACCTGATGGCCGAGTTGTTCGAAGCCCACGACGCAGAGAAGTTTGAGCTCTACGGATTTTCCTTTGGTCCGGACAAACAGGACGAGATGCGCAAGCGGGTGGCTTCGGCTTTCGACGAGCTCATCGATGTCCGCGACAGGAGCGACCGTGAGGTGGCGCGGTACTCAAGAGAACTGGGGATCGACATTGCCGTCGACCTGAAAGGTTTCACCACGGATGCAAGACCAGGCATCTTTGCTGAAAGATGTGCTCCGATCCAGGTCAACTACCTCGGCTATCCCGGCACCATGGGTGCCGAATACATCGATTATGTGATTGCCGACACGACCGTGATACCCAGAGACAGACAGTCGGACTTCACCGAGAAGGTGGTTTATCTGCCTCACAGCTACCAGGTGAATGACTCCGGTCGGAAAATTTCAGAGCGTGTTTTCACCCGGCAGGAATTTGGTTTGCCTGAGGCGGGTTTCGTTTTTTGCTGTTTTAACAACAGCTACAAGATTCTTCCAGCGACTTTTGATGGCTGGATGAGAATGCTCGAAGCGGTGAAGGGGAGCGTTTTGTGGTTGCTCGAGGACAATCCGACAGCGGCGAAAAACCTCCGTAGGGAAGCCGAAGCAAGGGGGGTTGAAAGCAGTCGTCTGGTGTTTGCAAATCGTATGCCCCTGGATGAACATTTGGCGCGCCACAGTCTGGCCGACTTGTTCATCGACACCTTGCCCTGTAACGCACACACGACCGCAAGCGATGCGCTCTGGGCGGGACTGCCGGTATTAACGTGCATGGGCGAGTCCTTCGCCAGTCGGGTCGCCGCCAGTCTGTTGAATGCCATGGATTTCCCGGAGCTTGTCGCGCATACTCAAAAAGAATATGAAGCCAAGGCTGTAGAACTGGCAACAGACGCGGGCAAGCTTCGCGAAATCAAGCTAAAGCTCGAGAAGAACCGGCTTGCAGCGCCGCTGTTCGATGCCAGACTGTTTGCCGGGCATATTGAGGCCGCCTTTGAAGCGATGTACGCCCGGAGCCAATCCGGCTTGCCACCGGAAAGCATCGAGGTTGCGGCTTGAAGGAAATTTGGATGTTGATTTCGTCAGCGGACCTTGTGGCATCTGTTCGTAAACCTGTCCCGGCTTGCACTTTCCCTTGCGATGAGAGCGTCCTCATGGCATCTGGATGTTGCCGTGTGGGAACGACAGGAGAACGATAGCGATGGATACTTTTGAGCAGGCGCGACAGCATTTCCTGGCTGCGCTGCAAGCCCAGCAGGCGGGACGCCTGATGGTGGCAGAAGAACTCTACCGCGCGGCCGACGCACTTGTGCCGGGACGCGTTTCGGTCATGACCAACCTGGCGGCGGTCCTGATCGAGCGGGGCCGCCCTGCCGAGGGACGACTGTGGTGCGAGAAGGTGCTTGCCGCCGAACCCGGCAACGTCGACGCTTTGCTCAATCTCGCCCTGTGCCACATGGCGGATGAAGACTTGTCCGGAGCCCTGCAACTGCTCGACCGGGGCTTGACGATTTCGCCGGCGCATGGCGGCGTCCTGTCGGCGAGGGGATCGGTGCTGTTGCGCCTGGCGCGCGCGCGCGATGCGCTGGCCAGCTTCCGGCTGGTCCTGCGTTGCGGCCCGCCGTCGGCCGCGGCCGAGGAAGGTTTCGTCATGTGCCTGCGCAGCGGCCGCCTGACGGACGCGGATTTCGATCAGGAGGTGGAGACGCTGGCCCTGCGTTTCCTGAGTTCATCCCGGTTCCGTCCGGACTCGGTTGCGCATGTGCTGCGCGGCCGCCTGTATGCCCGCCCGGAGTTGCGATCCTTGCTCGACCGGGTCGAAACGTCCTGGCCCGCGCGCCTTGCGCTCGATGTCTCGCCGTCGCCGCAAGCGCACCCCTGGAACGATGCCTTGTTGATCGCGTTGCTGGAAGCGACGCCGGTCACCGATATCGCCATCGAGCGTCTTCTCGTCACGCTGCGCCGATCCCTGTTGCAACTGGGCGACCAGGAAGCTGCGGCAACGAATCTGGCTTTTCACTGCGCGCTGGCGCGGCAGTGCTTCATCAACGAATATGTCTATCCCTGCCTGCCCGAAGAAATCGGGGAAGTCGATGCGTTGCGCAGCCGGCTGGAAGCCGCAATCCTAGCCGGAACGGAGGTCCCGGACGTGTGGCTGGCTGCCGTCGGCAGCTATTATCCCCTGCATACGCTGGCCAATGCCGCTTGCCTGACGAGCGGCAGCTTGCGCAGTGCGCCGGTCGAAGCACTGCTGACACAGCAGATCGGCGAGCCGCTGGCGGAAGCCGCCTTGAGCGAAACCATCGAGCAACTCACCCCGATCGACGACGAAATCTCGCGCAAGGTTCGCCAGCAGTACGAGGAGAACCCTTACCCGCGCTGGACGATGCCGGCTTTGGCGACGAAACAGCTACTCCTTGTCGCGTGGCTTGCGGCACGGACCGGCCTTGGCGGGGCAAGACGCGGTGGCGATGAAACCACGGAGGTCTTGATTGCGGGATGCGGTACCGGCCGTCAGGCGGTCGAAACGGCTTCCCAGATCGCCGGTGCCAGACTGCTGGCCGTGGACCTCAGCAAAGCCAGCCTGGCCTTCGGCATGCGCAAGGCGCGCGAGATAGGCCTCCAGAACATTCGCTTCGCGCAGGCCGACATTCTGCGGCTGGACAGTCTGGATCGTCGCTTCGACTACATCGATTCCTCCGGCGTGCTGCACCATCTGGGCGACCCTGGTGCCGGCCTGAAAGTGCTCTGCCGGCTTCTGAAAGACGACGGAACAATCAGGCTGGGACTCTACAGCGAAGCGGCGCGCAGCGCCGTGGTCGCCGTGCGCGAGCGCATCGCCGAATCGGGCGCTGTCGCCGATCCTGATGGTATCCGCAATATCCGCCAACAACTGATGTTGCTTCCGCAAGGCACGCCGGAGCGAAATGTCGTTGATTTCGCGGACTTCTATTCCATGAGCGAGTGCCGGGATTTGTTGTTTCATGTGCAGGAACATCGCTATACGATTCCAGAAATCGCCAGCCTGCTCGACGACGCCGGGCTGCGTTTCATCGGCTTCGATCTCGAGCCGGCGGCACTGGCCAGGTTCCGCTCTGCCTATCCTGAAAAAGATGCGCTGACGAATCTCGATCTCTGGAACGAATTCGAACAGCGCAACCCGGATTTTTTCGCCGCGATGTACCAGTTCTGGGCCTGCAACAAAGGGCAGTCCTGATTCCGGCTCCACAGGATATCAACGCGACAAGCCGTGAGGTTTTGCCTTGAGCGGGTGGATCCTGACGGTCTTGCCCTTGGCCGCAAAGAGCAGTTTCGGTCCGCAGCGCGCCGTGTCGTGATAAATGCCGACGCAGTCGAGGCACTGATGACACTCGTCGTAGTCGATGCCGCCCGCTGGGGCGATCGCATCATAGCGGCAGGCGATGCGGCACCTCTGGCAGGGCTGGCCGCAAGCCTCGATGCGGGGCAGCCAGTTCCAGCGGCGCAGGCGGCCGCCGACGGTGAGCGCGGCGCCCAGCGGACAGACAAAGCGGCAGAAGAACTTGTACACGAAGGCTCCGGCCAGCAGCAGGCCGACGGCCCAGAGCAGGAAGGGCCATTCGCGCTGGAAGCCGACGGTGATGGAGGTCTTGAAGGGCTCGATCTCGACCAGCTTTTCTGCCGCGGAGGGCACAAAGGCCGCCGCACCTACCAGCAGTGCCAGGATGGCGTAACGAGCGCGGGCGAGCAGCCGCGGGAGCCCGGCGGGCATGCGCCACTGCGGAACACGCAGAGCGCGGGCGATCAGGCCGATGAATTCCTGCAGGGCACCGAAGGGACAGAGCCAGCCGCAGAAGCTGCCGCGACCCCAGACCACCAGGCTGATCAGGGTATAGGCGATCAGCAGCAGCGAAACCGGATCGTAGAGAAAGCTCTTGAGCCCGGCCCCGGCAGACACGGACTTGATCGCGCCGGTGATCTGGACGATGGAGAGCTGTCCCTGGGCGTACCAGCCGATGAAGCCCAGCGTGAACGCGAGGAAGCCCGTGCGGAACAGGAACAGGGTGCGCGGCTTGACCGAAATCGTGCGAGGCTTCAGCAGGACTCCGGTCAGGAGCAGCAGGGCAATGCCGATGACGATGAGATCGGGCAGTCGCCCCTGCCAGGCCTGCAGCCACTCGGGCAGGGGTTTCGGCGGGTAGTCGAAGAGTTCGGCGGGTGGGGCGTAGTGCAGGCCGATCTGCTTCTGCGTCACGACCGGCAGGATCTGGCCGCGGGCGCGGCTGACGGTGAAACGAAAATCCATGGTCCGGCCCGGATCGAGGCCGGCATGCGCCGGTGCCGTCAGGATCAGGGCGGCGCTCAGGTCGCCGCTTGGGTCGCCCAGCGCCGGTATTTGTGCGTAGTCGCGGTTGGCATCGCGCAGTTCGATAGGCAGTTCGTTCTGTGACAGGGACAGGCGCGGTGGCGCGGTTCCCGGCACGAAGGACGCGTCTACCAGGGCGTAGCGGCCGCGCGTGGCGATCCAGAAGGCGGGGCGATCATCCAGCAGATAGGTTTTGAACTTTGCCCAGGCGGTATCGCCGAGCAGGTTTTGACCGATGCTGGGCGGGTTGAGATAAGCCACGTAGACTTCGACGTAGGTAGCGTCGGGCTTCTGCAGTGCTTCTTCGTCGGTTCCGGCCGCTTCTGTGCCGGCGAACAGCTTCTCGATTTCCGTGTTGCTGAAAACCATGCGCTGCACGTAGCCACGCCGTATCAGGGTCGCCAGGTCCATGCGCTCGAAGGGCAGGGGCTTGACCACGGCAGGCGGAGCGCCGCTGCCGGGATCGACAAATCCGAGCCGGGCCCGCGCCACCGCCAGCGCCGCGGCGAGTATCGACTGATTGACGATGCGTACCGAGGCGGTGGCCTTGGCCACGCCGTCCAGCACGACACGGCTGCCGCCGTCGGCGGCACGGGTGTTGCCGTAGCTGCTGGAAACGGTGATCTGCTGTTTCAGGCTCTTGCCCTGGTACTGCTTGACGAAGTCGTTGAGGGGGGCCGGACCGAGGCCGCCGAGAAACACCGGTTCGTGTTGGCGCAGCACCTCGACATCGATGAACTTGCCGCCGGCATCGATCGCCACCAGCAGATTCATGGGCGTTCCCTCGAAGCCGGGGATGGGCGCCAGATCGATCGATTCGAAGACGTAGCCGACGGGTCCGGCATCGGGCGTGAGTTCGCTGGTCAATGGCCAGGCAGGAACTTCACGGAGCTTTTCGCCCACATGCAAGGGGCGCTGGAACCGGCGTTCGATGGCGGATTTGTCGAGGTCGCCGGCCCAGGCGCCGGTGCCGAACAGCAGGATTGCCAAGGCGGCCAGCCATGTCTCCGGTCGCAACCCGACAAGCTTCCCGAACCGCATACCCGTCATTTCGTCCTGCAATTCATGACACCTTGCTCCTGGCGATTCATCGGCGCCCACTGACTGATCGCCCTGCCGATTTTCCGGAGCGTCACGCCTGGACTCTACATGTACCCCTTTGTCTTCGCAAAAGCCGTGCCTGCATTTTTGCCGGTGCCCGCCAAAAACTCGCCTACGATCCTGGTTCCGCCGGACGTCATGATTTTCATGAAAACGCCCTTGGGGTGGAACGGTTCTGCCATGAATGCGCTATCGTATTCTCATGTATGCCGCGTCGTTCGCTCCCTCCCTGCCATTCCTCGTCAGCCCGCGCCTGAGCGTCAGGTTCAGGTTGTCGCCGACCGCTTGGGCTGTCTTGGCATCGCTTGTCGTGCATGGACTGGCCCTGGGTTGGCTGCCGGGTCTGCAACAGGCGCAGGATCTAGTGTCCAAGCCCTTGCGCGTACTGCTGCCGGCACCGGTAACGGAGCCGGTCGCCGTTCCGCCGCCGCCGACTTTCCCGCGCGAGTTGCACAAGACCGATGCGCCCGCGCCAACGCCCGTGCTGACCCGGTCGGCACAGGCGCCGGTATCCGATGCGCCGACCGTTCCGGCGGCGCCTGTTGCTGCCCCCGTCGCTGCCGCCGAGCCTGCGCCGGCGCCTGCCGTGTTGCAAGCTGCCCCCAGCGCAACTGTGTTGCGCCCGACGGCAGCCGATCCGGCCGCCTTGGCTGCCTACGGGCGGAACCTTGCCGGTGCCGTGGCGCTGCATCAGCGCTATCCGCGTCTCGCGCAAATCCGGCAATGGCAGGGCAGCACTTTGCTGCAACTCGAACTGGCGGCCGACGGCCAACTGCAGTCGGTACGCGTGTTAAGCTCAAGCGGACATGAAATTCTCGATCAACAGGCTATCGACATGGTGCGTGCAGCGGTGCCTTTGCCGCCGCTGCCGGCCAGCCTCGCCGGACGTTCGTTGACCGTTGATGTCCCCGTGGTTTTCCGGCTGGCTTCGTAGCCTTCGTAGCGATAGCACCCTGCATTGCCGACGGTGGTGGCTCGCGCTGCTCGGTCTGACACTTCCCGCCTTTGCCGCGCCGGCGATCCTGCCGGTGGACCAGCTTGCCAACGGCGTCTTCGTGATCCCCGCCCCGCTGGCCGATGCGACTCCGGAAAATCGCGGACGTGTCGTCAATTCGGGCTTCATCGTCGGCCGCGACGGGGTGATCGTGATCGACAGCGGCGCCAACCACCGCCATGGCGAAGCCATCCTCGCTGCCGTGGCGCGGGTGACGCCCAAACCGGTGAAACTGCTGATCAACACCCATCCGCATCCGCAGAACGTACTCGGCAATTCCGCGTTCGCCGAGCGTGGCATTCCGGTCCTCGCGACCGCCGCGACCGTCGCCGCCATGGACGAGCGCTGCCCGAACTGCCTGGCAAGCTTGCGCCAGAGCGTTGGCGACGAGGCCATGTGCGGTACCCGCATTCAACTGCCCGACACCCCGGTTGCCGCATCGCAGGCGCTGGAAATTGCCGGGCGGCAGCTGCGACTGCTGCACTTCGGGCACGGCCATACCGAGGGTGATCTTGCCGTGTTCGATGAGGCCAGCGCCGCGCTGTTTTCCGGCGACCTGATTTACAGCGGACAGATTCCGCACTTGTCCGAAGCGAATACCACCGGCTGGATCGCGGCACTGAATCAAGTTGCCGGGCTGCCGATCCGGATTTTGGTTCCCGGCCGCGGACCGGTAGGTACGGCGGGCGATATCGCGCCAATCCGGCGCTATCTGGCGGAGTTGAGGCAACGCGTCTTCGCCGCCTATCAGGAAGGCCGCAGTGCGGACGAAGCCATCCAGCTTGCCGAACTTCAGGAATTTGCCGGCTGGCATGGCTACGCCGCGCGTCACGGACGCAACGTGCAGCATGTGTATTTCGAAATCGAGAGGGATGATCTGGGCGACCAGCGCGAGGGCAGGCGATGAGTCTGCGGCTGCGGCTCAATCTTCTCGTCGCGGCGCTGAACCTGGGTTTTCTGGCGGCCCTGACCTGGCTCCTGATCGTCGACTACCGCAACTCGATTCAGGAGGAGATCGAGGCCGCGCACCGGGTAACCGTACAACTGCTGGGCAATGCCGCGCAGACCAGCCCGATCTTCGGCCCGGCGCCGGCGGTGATGGTGAGTTTTTTGCAAAGCCTGGGGCGGGTTCGTGCCAATGATATCCGTCTCTATTCGAACGACGGCGTGCTGCGCTACAGTTCGCCGCCCAGTACTTATAAGGCTGGGCGTCGCGCACCGGAGTGGTTCGAAGCCCTGATGGGATCGAAAGTCCAGACGACCGTGATCAGCATGTCCGGTGCCCGCATCGAGGTCGCCCCCGACGCTTCGCGTGCGGTGCTGGATGCCTGGGACAGCATGACGGCGATATTCCTGTTGGGCCTGGCCTTCGTTGCCGTGCTGCATACGGCCCTGTTTCTGTTTCTGCGCCGCCTGTTGCGCCCGACCGAGGTCGACGCGCGGCGGCTGGTCACAACCACGCAGGAACTCGCGGAAAATCGCGAGGTGATGCGATTGATCGAGGCCGGCATCGAGGCTGAGCGCAAACGCCTGGCGCGCGAACTCCATGATGAACTCGGTCAGTCGGTTACCGCGATACGCCTGATCGCCACATCCATTGCGCGCAGCAGCGAAGCCTCCGGCGTGACGCAGGGCGCGGGAAAGGTCAACGAGATTGCTGCCGGGCTCTACGACAGCGTGCATCGTATCGTGCGTGAATTGCGTCCGGCCGTCCTCGAGCAGCCGGACCTGGCCGCGGCACTGCAGGATATCGGACGGGAATGGCGCGTCCGGCATCAGGATGTCGAACTTGTGCTGGAACTTGAGGGCGACCTCGGCGACCTCGGCGAGGCCCTGACGCTGGCGGTGTTTCGCAGTGTGCAGGAGGCGCTCACCAATGTCCTCAAGCATGCCGGCGCCAGCCGCATAAGGTTGGCGGTGACATGCGGCGACGGCCGACTGGAAGCGTGCATCGAAGACGACGGCCGGGGCGCGTCGGCCGAGTTGGCGGGCTCCGGGCACGGTCTGGTCGGCATGCGCGAGCGGGTCGTGGCGCTCGGCGGCAGTCTTGAGGCCGGGCCGTGCCCGGAAGGCGGTTTCCGCGTTAGGATCGTGCTTCCGCTGCCAGGAGATTCCGAGTGACTCAGACCTTGCGCATCATGCTGGTCGACGACCATGCCGTAGTCCGCATGGGCTTTCGCCTGCTGCTCGATACCACCAGCGATATTCGCGTCGTGGCCGAATGCGGCAGCGGCGAGGAGGCCCTGCAGTGCTTCGCCGAGGTGAATCCCGATGTCGTCGTGCTGGATCTGTCGATGGGCGGCATGGGCGGGCTGGAAACGCTTTCGCGCCTGCTGGCGAAATGGCCGGCGACGCGCGTACTGGTGCTGTCCGCGCACGAGGACACCGCGCATCCGCGCCGCGCCCTGGCAGCCGGGGCGCTCGGCTACCTGACCAAGCGCAGCGCGGCCGACGCCTTGATCGAGGCCATTCGCCAGGTCGCGGCAGGCAAGCTGTTTCTCGAACCGGCGCTGGCACAGGAAATCGTCGTCGAACAGGTGGGCCGGCCGGGCAGCCCGCTGGAGACCCTGTCCGCACGCGAATTCGAAGTCTTCGTGATGCTGGCGCGCGGCAAGTCCGTGGCCGAGATCGCCGCGGTGCTGTTTCTCAGTCCGCGCACGGTGGGCACCCACCTTTACAACATCAAACAGAAGCTCGGTGCCGGCAATGCGGCCGAACTCACCCTGATCGCCATTCGCAACGGGCTGATCGAGGCCTGAAATGCCATGGCCGGGTTGTGGCTCATGATTTTCATGAACAGCCAACACGCCTAATCACGCAGGCAAAATCAGTACGCGGAGGCGAGAATTCGAGTTCCGTCCATAAGCGAACCGACCCATGACTGATCTCACGCCACGCCTACGCCTGCTACCCTGCCTTATCGCTGGTCTTTTCCCCTTCTGTTCCCAAGCGGCCGAACCGCGCGTGACCACGGATCAGGTGGTTGTGACAGCCACTCGTGTGGAGCAGAACAGCTTTGACCTGCCGGTCTCGATCGATGTCGTCAGCGGGGAGCAAATGCAGTTCGCCCAGCCGATGGTCAACACATCGGAATCCCTGGCGCGGGTTCCCGGCATATTCGCGCCGAATACCTACCGCTTTTCCTCGGACCAGCAGGTTTCTTCCCGCGGTTTTGGCGCACGCTCCGCATTCGGAGTGCGCGGTATTCGCCTCTATGCGGACGGAATTCCGCAATCCATGCCCGACGGGCAGGGACAGATGGGGACATTCGACCTGAGCACGGCCGACCGCATGGAGGTCATGCGCGGCCCGTTTTCGGCTCTCTACGGCAATTCCTCGGGCGGCGTGCTGCAGATCTTCACGCGCGACGGCAAGGGCCCCCATCGCGTGACCGCCAGCACGTATGGCGGGAGCTACGACACCTGGCGTGTCGGCGTGGTGGCGGAAGGGGGCAGCGACAACTTCGGTTACCTCGTGGATGCTTCGCGCTATGAGAGCGACGGTTACCGCGACCACAGTGCGGTGCGCCGCGACCAGGCCAATGCCAAGCTGACCTGGCAGGGCGAAAAAACCAAGGTCACGCTGGCCATGAATTCGCTCGACCAACCCTATAACGAAGACCCGCAGGGACTGACGCGGGCGCAGATGGAAGCAGACCCGCGCCAGGTCGCCGCTCCGTCCACCCTGAGTCAGAATGCGGGAGGCAACAAGGCGCAGACGCAGGCCGGTTTGAATGTCCAGCATCAGTTGACGCAAAACGACACCCTGCAGGCCGTCGTCTGGGGCGGGACGCGCGAAACCCTCGGCCGTCTGACGATTCCGTTCAATGCCGCTGCGGTTATCAAGGGTTCTGGCGGCATCAGCTACATCGATCGCGATTTTTACGGTGTCGACGCGAGGTGGTCGCACAAGGCCGATACCGGGGTGGGTCCGCTGACGGTCACCCTCGGGCTGAACTACGAGTACATGAAGGATCTGCGCAAGGGCTTCGAAAACAAAGCCGGGCAGAAAGGCGTATTGCGTCGCGACGAGGACAATATCGTCAGCAATTCCGGCCAGTATCTCCAGGCCGAGTGGGCGATCGGCACGGACTGGATCGTCAGCGGCGGGCTGCGCTACAGCCGGGTGCGTTTCGAGAACGACGACCGCTACATTCGCACCACCGGCGCGGGCAATCCCGACGACAGCGGCAGTGTCACCTATACGGAAACGACGCCGGTGCTGGGCGTGGTCTATCACCTGAATCCGCGCGTGAATCTGTATGCCAACGCAGGCAAGGGTTTCGAGACGCCGACTTTCATCGAGCTGGCCTATCGGGCGGGCGGCCAGAGCGGCCTGAATTTCGGCCTGCAGCCATCGACCAGCATCAATTATGAGGCGGGGATCAAGGCCCTGGTTGGGGATGCCACGCGCATCAATGCGGCCATTTACCATGTCCGTACCGACAAGGAGATCGTGGTGGATGTCACCACCTTCGGGCGTAGCGTCTACGACAATGCCGGGGAAACCAAGCGCAAGGGAGTGGAGCTCGGCGTGGAAAGCGACCTGACCCAGAACCTGAAGGCGGCCCTTGCCTATACCTACCTCGATGCGTACTTTGCCGAGAAATACACGAACACGGGCAATACCAAGACCATCGCCAGCGGCAACAAGCTGCCCGGCGCGCCGGCCAATACCTTCTTCGGGGAACTGGCCTGGAAGCATCCCGCGAGCGGGTTCACGACTGCACTGGAGGCCCGCTACAGCAGCAAGGTGTATGTCGATGACATCAATTCGGAAGCGGCCAAAAGCTACACGATCTACAACTGGAAAGCCGGCTTCGAGCAGCGTCTGGGCGGTGTGAAACTGGCCGAGTTTTTGCGCGTCGAGAATATCGGCGACAAGAAATATGTCGGCGGTGTGTCTGTGAACGATTCCAATAGTCGTTTCTACTTTCCCGCGGCGGAACGCAACTATCTGGTCGGAATCTCGGCGAGCCTAGACCTGTGACTGTCATTGCCTTGCGTATTTTCGGCAGGCTGCTGCCCTGCGCCGGCCTGCTTGCCGCTGCCGCCGCGCTTGCCGCGCCCGTGGACGACGATCGCCTGAGGGCGGCGCAGGATGATCGCGCCAACTGGCTGAGCTACGGGCGTGATTACGGCAACCAGCGATTCTCGCCGTTGCGGCAAATCAGCCGGGAAAATGTCGGGAAGCTTGTCCCGCGCTGGATCTACCAGACCGGCAGCGTGGCGACCTTCCAGGCGACGCCCTTGGTGGTGGATGGGGTCATGTACCTGTCGATGCCGTTCAACCACGTTGCGGCCATCGATGCCGCCACCGGGCGCGAATTGTGGCGCTACGAGCATCAGCGCAAAACGACGAAAATGTGCTGCGGTCCGGCCAGCCGGGGTGTATCGGTGGCTTATGGCAAGGTCTTCATGGGCACGGTCGACGCGCGCCTTATTGCCCTCGATGCAAAGTCGGGCAAGATCGTCTGGGATGTCCCGCTGGCCACGGATACGGGGCCTTCCGAGCGGGGCGAGCAGCTGGCGGCGGATGATGTCTTGCGCAAGCAGGCGGCGACAGGTGCTACCGGGGTGGGGGCGAACATGGCCCCATTGGTGATCAAGGGCAAGGTGATCATCGGCATTACCGGCGTCGGCTACGGCCTGCATCTGGAAGGCAAGCGACCGGGTGCGCCGCTGGGCGCCGTGGTCGGTTTCTCCGGCGAGTATGGGCGGCCGGGTTTTTATGCTGCCTTCGATGCGGACACCGGGAGGCAGGTCTGGCAGTTCGATACCATCGCCAAGACGGGCTGGGAAGGCGAGTTTCGCAGCACGACGCCCGATGGCGTGCCGCTCAATCGCGATATTGCCCGGGAAAAGCAGGCTCTGGCCAAATATCCCGAGGCGAGCAAGCATGGCGGCGGCTCGGCGTGGACCACGCCCGCCTACGACCCAAAATCCAGCACCCTCTTCGTCGGCATCGGCAACCCTTCTCCGCAGATGGACGACGTGTCGCGTCCCGGCGACAATCTATATACGGTATCGCTGGCCGCGCTCGATGCCGAGACCGGCGCGCTGAAGTGGCACTACCAGCAGGTGCCCCACGATGTCTGGGGCTACGATGTGGCCAGTCCGCCCGTGCTTTTCGATATTCCGGCGGCCGGTGGCAGCATCCCCGCGGTCGGTCAGGCGTCGAAGATGGGCTGGTTCTATGCGCATGACCGGCGTGACGGCAAGTTGCTGTTCAAATCCGATCCGTTCGTGCCGCAGATCAACCTGTTTGCCCATCCGACCCCCGCAGGTGTGCGCGTGGCACCCGGCGCACTCGGTGGCGCGAACTGGACCCCGGTGGCATACGATCCCGCATCCGGGCTGACTTTTGTCGCCGCATCCCACAGCCCGACCCGTTATTCGGTGCGTGAAATTCCTGCGGGCGAGGGCAAGCCGGCCGTGCGCTACTCTTCCCTGGAGCCGATCGACGAACCCAACTGGGGGACGCTGACGGCGATCTCGACGCGGGAGCAGGGCCGTATCCGCTGGCAGAAAAAAATGGACAGGCCGATGGTGGGTGGTGTCATGGCAACTGCCGGCGGACTGGTCTTCACGGGCGAGGGTGATGGCCACCTGAGTGCTTTCGACGCCGCGACGGGAGAACGACTCTGGCAATTCCAGTGCGGCGCGGGAGTCAATGCACCACCGGTCAGCTATGAGGTAGACGGGGTGCAGTATGTGGCCGTCGCCGCCGGCGGAAATGCGAATTTCGGCTTCAAGCAGGGCGGTGCCCTGGTGGTTTTTGCCTTGCCCCGAACCCGCTAGCCCCTTGCTTTAGAATTCGCGCCGAGTTCGGGGGCCTTCCCGGCCCTTTTCTTGCTCCAGGAGCATATGGAATTCTGGCGAGGGTTGACTATGTTGGGTTTGCGCGTTGCGCTTGCCGTCGCGGCGGCTTGTCTGATCTGTGGCGGCCATGCCTTGGCTGCGATCGGTGACGATCCCCTGCAGTCGCCGCAATGGACGGACATCAAGGACCGTTACCTGGGTGCGGCGAAGGCGATTTTCGATCCGCGGGTCGTCGTCAGCGGGCCCAGGGTTGCCGAAGATTCCATGAATGTTCCGGTGGGGATCAGGATAACGGGTCTGTCCGAGGTGCGCCGTGTGCTGGTGATCGCCGACCTCAACCCGATCGTCAAGGTTCTGGAGTTTTCCCCGAAAGGGGCTTTGCCGTTCCTGCATTTCCGCATGAAGCTGCAGCAGGGCAGCCCGGTGCGTGCCATGGTGCAGACGGCGGACGGTGTCTGGCACGTGGGCGGAATCTGGATCGACGCCCGCGGCGGCGGCTGCACCGCGCCGAGCGTTGGGCGCAGTTCCGCCAACTGGACGGAAACCCTGGGACAGGTGCAGTCCCGTGTCTGGCAGGGCGAAGCCCAAAGCCGGGTCAAACTCAGCATCATGCATCCGATGGACACCGGGCTGGCGCCTGGCATTCCCGCCTTCTATATCGAGCGACTGTCCCTGCAGGATGCTGCGGGGAAGGAATGGATGACCCTGGATACCTTCGAGCCCGTTTCCGAGAATCCCGTGTTCTCGTTCGACTTCACGGGCCCGCCACCGCCCGGCCTGAGCCTGGTGGGTCGCGACAACAACGGCAACAGGATCAACGCCAAGGTGGCCCAGTGATCGCGGGCTTGTTGAGAACTCTGGCGGGACGGGTTTTCGTTGCGCTGATGTTCGGTGCGGCGCTCCATGCGCCGCGTCTGGCCGCCGAGAGCCTCGACTATCGACTTGAGCCGCGCAAGATCGCTGACGATACCTGGGTATTGATCGGCAAGACGGAAGACTTCAGCCGCAGCAACGGCGGCAACATCGTGAATACGGCTTTCGTGGTGACCGCGGTGGGCGTCGTGGTCATCGACAGCGGCCCGTCCAGGCTCTACGCCGAGCAGATGCGCCGGGCCATCGCGCGGATTACGCCTAAGCCGGTGATTCGCGTCTTCAATACCCACCATCACCCGGATCATTTTCTCGGCAATCAGGTGTTCGCGGACGTACCCACCGCCGCTTTGGCCGCAACCATCGCCGGGCAAAGACAGGAAGGTACGGCTTTTACCGACAACGTCTATCGTCTCTCCGGCGACTGGATCAAGGGGACCGAGCCTGCCCCGGCCCGCGAGACAGTGGCGCCGGGCGTCAAGGTCGTCGCCAATCACGAATTCGAACTGATCGCCCTGTCCGGCCATACCGACGGCGATCTGGTCATACTCGACCGTAGTACCGGAGTACTGTTCGCCGGCGACCTGGTGTTCTACAACCGCGCTCCTACAACGCCCCACGCTACCATGGGGCAATGGCTTGCTGCGCTGGATCGACTCGATGCAATCAGCTATCGCACGATGGTGCCCGGGCACGGTGAGCCGGTGAGCGATGGCCGCGCCATCAAGCAGACCCGGCGTTATCTGCGCTGGGTCGAGAATACGATGCGTCAGGCGGTGGAGCGCGGTGATGACATGGCAGAGGTCCTCGGCCTTGCAGTGCCAGCGGAATTTGCTTCGATCCCGCTGTCACGCGAGGAGTTCGCCCGGTCCGTGGCGCACCTCTATCGCCGATATGAGACGGGGACCCTGAGTCGTCGTGAATAAGGAATCGTCGCTCGACGCATCCTTGCGACTGTTTCATTCTGGGACAGTTGCCTGTATTTGAGGCAGGTCACGCAGCAGAAATTCAATCTCTGCCCACCAACCGGTCGCTAAAAATGAGCTTTGCGACTTTTCATGAGTTCGTTCGACCTGGCATTGTGATTGCTAGTAGGGTTCCGGTGGGCGTGCGAGTGCGCGTCCAATCAATCATAAATTCTAGGAGATAGATTTGATGAAACGTACTCTGATGTCGGTGCTGGTTGGCAGCGCATTTTTCTCCCTGGCTGCTGCACCGGCAATGGCGGTGGTGACGGACAAGGATATCGAAAATGATGCCAAGAGCACCGGCGACGTTCTGTCGTGGGGCCTTGGCACCCAGGGTCAGCGCTACAGCCCGCTGGCCAAGATCAACGCCAGCACGGTCAAGAATCTGGTGCCGGTATGGTCCTTCTCCTTCGGCGGCGAGAAGCAGCGCGGCCAGGAATCGCAGCCGGTGATCCACAACGGCAAGATGTTCGTGACGGGTTCCTACTCCCGTCTGTTCGCCCTTGACGCCAAGAGCGGCAAGAAACTGTGGCAATACGAGCATCGTCTGCCCGACGGCATCATGCCCTGCTGCGACGTGGTCAACCGCGGCGCTGCTCTGTACGACAACCTGGTTATCTTCGCCACGCTGGATGCGCAACTCGTGGCTCTCGACCAGGATTCCGGCAAGGTCGTGTGGAAGGAAAAAATCGACGAATACTCGGCCGGCTACTCGGCCACCGCCGCTCCGATCATCGCCAAGGGCCTGGTTCTGACCGGTGTTTCCGGCGGTGAGTTCGGCGTCGTTGGCCGCGTCGAGGCGCGCGACGCCAAGACCGGCAAGCTGGTCTGGATGCGTCCGACGGTTGAAGGCCATATGGGCATGAAGGACGGCAAGGACAACGGCATTTCCGGTACCACCAATGCCACCTGGCCTGGTGATCTGTGGAAGACCGGCGGCGCGGCCACCTGGCTTGGCGGCACCTACGATCCCGAGACCGGCCTGGCCTACTTCGGCACGGGCAACCCAGCGCCGTGGAACAGCTCGCTGCGTCCCGGCGACAACCTCTATTCCTGCTCCACCGTCGCTATCGACGTCGCCACCGGCAAGATCGTGTGGCACTTCCAGGGCACCCCCAACGACGGTTGGGACTATGACGGCGTGAACGAGTTCGTCACCTACAAATCCAAGGATGGCAAGCGTCTCGGCGGCAAGGCCGACCGCAACGGCTTCTTCTACGTGCTGGATGCCACGACCGGCAAGTTCCAGAAGGGCTTCCCCTTCGTCAAGAAGATCACCTGGGCTACCGGCCTCAATGCCGATGGCAGTCCGAAGTTCGATCCGACCAACCGTCCTGGCGATCCGGCCAAGAGCGCCGATGGCAAGAAGGGTACGTCGACGTTTGCCGTTCCGTCCTTCCTCGGCGGCAAGAACCAGATGCCGATGGCCTACAGCCCGGATACCGGCTACTTCTACGTGCCGGCCAATGAGTGGGGCATGGAGATCTGGAACGAGCCGGTCAGTTACAAGAAGGGCGCGGCCTACCTCGGTGCCGGCTTTACCATCAAGACCATCGACGACAACTACATCGGCGCCATGCGCGCAATCGATCCGGCGACCGGCAAGATCGTCTGGGAAGTCAAGAACAACGCTCCGTTGTGGGGTGGTGTGCTGACGACCAAAGGCGGCCTGGTGTTCTGGGGTACCCCGGAAGGCTTCCTGAAGGCGGCAGACGCCAAGACCGGCAAGGAAGTCTGGTCGTTCAACGTGGGTACCGGCATTGTTGCTCCTCCGATCAGCTGGGAGCAGGATGGCGAGCAGTACATCGGCGTTGCCGCGGGTTGGGGTGGTGCGGTTCCGCTGTGGGGTGGGGATGTGGCCAAGAAGGTCTCGTTCCTGAACCAGGGTGGTTCGATGTGGGTATTCAAGCTGCACAAGAGCGGCAAGTAAGTCTGGTTTGTTTCCTCCTCGGTGGCGATCCGCTCGACTTGCGGATCGCCACCTTCCGAGACCGGCGCAACGCAAGTTGCAGCCGGTCTTTTTCGCTTCCCTGAACCCGGAAAAGGCAGGTGAACCATGAGCACCGCGCGATGGCTGATTCTGCTTTCTTGCTGTTTCCTTTCGCTGGGGAGTTTGGCGGCTGACCTCGCGGGAACCCGCGGCATCTGGCTGAGCAATGCCGCTGGCGAGAAGCACCGGGTCGGAACCATCGTCTTCACGCCGGCCGAGGCGGGCCAGACCCGCTTCAAAATCACCATGGAAGAAACTCTGGAAGAGTATTTTCTTGCCATGCGTCCGTTTCGCTGCCTGACCGGACCGGTTCAGCGCTTGTGTCATTTTCCGGTAGAGCGCGAGGCAGCGCTTGTTTCGCGCGGCGATCTGGTCCCGCTGGAATATGCCCTGCTGTTCATGCGTACTGCCCCGAAATCGCTCCATATCGATCCCTTCAACGGCATTTACTACAGGATGTCGTGGACGGAACGCGGGATCGTCGGCCAGTTGAACGATGTCGAGATGGATGCATTCATCGCGCCGGATATCGTTCCGGTCGAGCGTCGGCAGCGCCCGATACGCCACTCGGACCTGACTCCTGGCGACCCCCGCAGCCATTGGCTGCCCACACTGACGATAGAGTGACATGAGTTCCTGCCATCTTCCAGGAGCCTTGCGTCTGAAGGCGGCCTGTTTGTTTTTGCTCTGTGGCTTTGCGGTCGGAGTTTCCGGCGCGGCAATCGAGCCGGCCGTCGAGGACGAGATCGATCTGGCGGAGATTGTCCGTCGGCCCGAGTACGGCAATTATCGCGGCTATGCCGAGTTCAAGATGGCTCACTATGCGTCGGCAAAACGCATCTGGGAAGCGCTCGATGAGCGCAATTTTGGCGAAGCGGCTTTCAATCTCGGCATCCTGTACGAGGACGGGCTGGGTGTGCCCCGCGACATGGATCGCGCCCTGGGCTATTACCGGCGCGGCGCCATGCTGGGCAGCCCGAAGGCGATGTTTCGGGCCGGAGTCATGTATTGGCTAGGCGCTGCCGGCGTCGCTGTGGACCGTGGGGAAGGTCGGCGCTATCTGAGCATGGCCGCGGCGGCGGGTGATGCCGAAGCCCAGCGCTATCTGGCCGCGGAAAACTCCGGCGCCGATGCCAAGGACCCGGTGCTGCGCGCCGATCAGGCCCTGGCCGCAGGGCATGCGGAAGAGTACTTTGCAATCCTCAAGACGGCCGCCGAATCGGGCCACGTCCGCGCGCAAACCCGTCTGGCGTGGAGTTACGAGTCGGGCCGCGGCGTGTCGCGCGATCTCGCGCTGGCCGCGCAATGGTTCGCCACGGCGGCGAATGCGGGCGATGGCGAGGCGATGTACGCGCTCGCCGTGATGTACGGTACCGGGGCCGGACAAGCCAAGGACCCGTTACAGGCAGAACAGTGGCTGCAGCGCAGCGCAGCGGCAGGGTATCCGGCCGCGCGTGCCGACCTGAAGCGGCGCGAACCCGCGCGCTAGGCCATGCAGGTCGTCGCGGCGCCGTGTCGCCAGCGCCGACTTTCGAGCTCTCCTTCGAGTGCCCTGGCTGTCAGGGCGTATCCAGGCTACCGAAGGATTTCGGATAGGTCACGATGCCCCATGGCGTCAGTTTGTCGGCGATGCGCTTGACGATCTTGCCGCTGGCGACCTCCAGTACGACGACTTCGTCCGAGCGGCCGCAGGCTGCCAGGATGTGCTTGTCATCGGGGGTGAAGGTGAAGTGCCAGCAGCGGTCGCCGACCGGATGTTCGGCGATGCTGGTCAGACTTGCGGCGTCGAACACCTGCAGGGTCTTGCCTTTGGCCAGCGCGACATAGAGGCGGCTGCCGTCGCGGCCGAAGGCGACACCATAGGGGGTTTCACCGGTGGCAACGGATTTGATCACATTGAAGTCGCCATCCAGCGCAACCAGCTTGTTGCCATATTCGATCGTCGCGACGTAGAACTTGCCGTCGGGAGACATCTTGATGCCGCGCGGACGAACGCCGAACGGTTTGGTGTCGATCGTCTTCAACAGTTTTCCGGACGCGATGTCATGCACCGTGAGATTGTTGTCTTCCTCGTTGGTGACGATGATCTTCTTGCCATCAGCCGAAAATTCGATGCCCTCGGTCTGCATGCCGGCGACGATGTCCATCGTTTTCCTGCCGGTGGTCAGGTCGACCACGGCGACGCGCGCCGGTTCTTCCTTCTCTTTGCTTTGTTTTTTCTTGGCTTCCTTGGCCTCCTGCGCCTCCTTGGAGCCGGGCTTGGGCGGCGGGCCGCCGTCGGAAGTGGGTTCGAAGGAGACGAAGACCTGATCCCCCCGTACGCGGACGAACTCCGGGTTCTTGCCGATCGGGATGCGCTTGACCACCTTGCGCGTCTGCAGGTCGATCACCGCGAGGTCGCCCTTGTCGCGCGCGGCGACTACCAGCAGCTTGCCATCGGCCGTGACGCCGATGCCGCGCGGCGAGGCGCCGCCGATGTCGATTTCCCCCGCAGACTCGAAGTTCGTCAGATCGATAAGGGTGATGTTGCCCTTCTGGTTGCTGACATAGGCGACGCCGCCTGCGGCGCCGGCCGGCAGCGCAAGTGCGAGTCCGAGAGCGGCAATAGTCAAACGGATACCGGGAGATAGCTTGAGTTTCATCATGAGTCCTTCAGTGCTTCGACAGGAATGGAAATTCTGACATCGTCGCCGATGCCGGGGAGGTTGGTGTTCATGCCGAAATCGGAACGCTTGATCGTGGTCTCCAGATCGGCGCCACAGAGTTGCCGCGGCAGTATCGGATGTTTGGCGCAGCGCCACTGGCCGACCTTGAGCACGACCTTGCGGGTGACTCCGAGCAGGGTCAGTTCGCCGCTGATCGGGGTCGGCTTGTCAGGGTCGAAAGTGAAGTCGCGAGCAAGGAAACGCGCCTGCGGAAACTTGTCGGTCTGGAAAAAGCGCTCGCCGCGCATGTGCTTGTTCCAGTCCTCGAAGCCCATGTCGATCGATGTCGTGTCGATCGTGATGTCGACCGAGCCTTTCTTCGCGCCAGTGTCGAGGTCGAGCGTGCCGCTGAGCTTGTTGAAACGCCCGCGTTGCAGGGAAAAGCCGTAGTGGCTGACTTCGAAGGACGGGAAAGTGTGGCGCGGGTCGATGGTATAGCTATCGGCCCAGGCGCTGCCGCAAAGTGCTGCGACAATCAAGCCTGTCGTTCTGCGCAAGAATCGGTTCATCGTGGTTTTCCTTGGTCAATGTGGTGAATCGTAGGCCCGGAGCCCGGTTGCGAGACATTGGGAAAGCCGAATCATGAAAATCATGAACGCCTCGATTCGGCCGGTGGGCGCAACGGCAGCACGGCAGACTCCGGATCAGCGACCTCACAACCTTGAAGTTTGCTGACCGTCATCCGAGATGGCTAGGGAGTTTTTCCCGATTTGCATCGCTGCCCGGAATTTCGAGGCTTGCGCAAGTTGATAACTAGCCGTTGTCGGCAAGGCCGCAAGTGAGTGCAATCCGCAGCAACTGCATCGCGTTGTCGCAACCCAGTTTCTGGCGGATGCTGGTCTGATAATTGGCTACCGTCTTGCTGCTGACGCAAAGCATGGTCGCAATTTCAGGCAGTCCGTGGCCGGCGGCCAGAAGCCGCAGCACTTCGAACTCGCGCTCGGAAAGCGAGTCCAGTTTCAGCCTTTCTTCACTGACCGTCCGATCCTGAATCTTGCGCGCAAGTTCGAACGGGACGAAGCGGCCGCCGGCTGCGATCGATCGCACGGCCTCGACCATCATGTCGGGCGCGCTGGCCTTGGTCAGATAGCCGCGCGCCCCGCCATCCAGCGCGCGCAGAACGAACACGGGATCCTCGTGCATGCTGAACATCAGTACGCGCGCGGCAGGCTGTCGGCCGAGGATGCGGCGCAAGACTTCAAAGCCGCTGATCCCGGGCAGGGTGATGTCCATCACGACGACGTCGGGATCGGCTTCCATGAATCGGACATAGGCATCCTCGCCGTTGCCCGCTTCGGCGACCACCCGGATTCCCGGCGTCGCTTCCAGCAAACGCCGGTAGCCTTCGCGCACCACGGCGTGATCGTCGACCAGCAGGACGCGGATGGGTGCCGTCACGCGCTCACTCCGTAGCGGCCGGAACCATCGGGCGGCACGCTGGCATTCAGGCGGAAGCCGCCGCCAGGCTGAGTCTCGATGCAGAAGATGCCGCCAAGCGCTTCGATGCGTTCACGCATTCCGAGCAGGCCGAGGCCGCGCCGGATTTCCTTGATATCCACCCCGCGGCCGTCGTCCTGCAAGGTGAGGCACAGCACCGCCGACTGCGGAACGAAGTCGAGTTCCACCGTGACGTGACGCGCGTCGGCGTGGCGCACGACATTGGTCAGCCCTTCCTGGGCCACGCGATACAGGGCGATGGCAACAGACTCGTCGATATCCTGAGGAATGGCACCGATGCTCAGCGTGAAGCGCGTTTCCGGCAGTCGCTGGCGCCAACCCATCAGGTCGTGTTCCAATGCCCCGACGAGGCCCAGTTCGTCGAGGGCAACAGGACGCAAGCGGCTCGTCATGGCCTGCACCACACCGTAGACATGGTCCGTCAACTGAATCACGTTCAGTGCGGCGCGATGAATCGCAGGCTGGTCGCTGACACTGACATTGCGGATGCCCACGGTCTCGATCTTGATCGCATTCAGCGTCTGCCCGAGTTCGTCGTGAAGTTCATGTGCCAGCAGGCGTCGTTCGGTCTCTTGTGCTTCAATCACCCGGCGCGAAAGATCGCGCAGTTCAACTTGCTTGAGCTTCAGCGCGGATTCGAAGTTCAGTCGCTGTTCGAGTTCTCGCAGCATTTCCCGCCAGCGGCGCCAGGCGAACCATGCCAGGCCCAGGCTGAGCGTCAGCAGCGCCAGCGGCAATTCGTCCAGCTGAAGGCGCTCGAATTGCTGGGTGGTAGCCACCAGGCGCTCGCTGAACTCGGTATCGACGCCGATCAGGAATGTCGCAATCGACAGCAGGACGATCAGGACCAGGTCGGAGGCCGGCTTGGAGGCCGCAGCAATCGCAACCAATTTCGGCAAGTTCCGCGCGTGAAGTGGGCTAGGTAAGATTCCGGCTTACTCCGAGTAGATCGTAAGTCCAATAGGCGGCAACGCTGATCGCGAACAGCCAAATCGTGAATATCACGAAAGCCGCGATTCTACTTGAGGGGTGTGGCTGCTCGATCCGTTCTTTTGCACGCTGACGGCATTCGGCGAGTACCGGCGGCGGGATCAGGCGCAGGGCGAGACCGAGCAGCAAGGGCAGGAGAATCAGTTCATCGAGATAGCCCAAGACCGGGATGAAGTCGGGAATCAAGTCGATCGGACTCAAGGCGTACCCGACAATGAAGGCGACCAACAGTCGCGCTGTCCACGGAGTCTCGGGGTGCCGTGCGGCGAAGTAGAGGGCCAGGGTTTCGGCCTTGAGTCGCCGGGTCTCCTGCGCCAGCCGTGCCAACATGCCGGGCATCCGATGCTCCGGTAGTGCGCTCAGCCTTGCAGCTTGCGGTAGAGGGTGCTGCGACTGACACCGAGTTCGCGCGCCGCGCCGGAAATGTTGCCGCCATTGCGTGTGAGCGCATCCCGGATCGCTTGTAGGGCCAGGTCCTGCAGGCGGCCCGCGGTTGCTTCGGCTGGCTCGCCAGGCGGGGGAAAAGTCGGCGCCGGCGAGACGGCGGCAGGAACTGCTTGCGAGGCAGGATCGGGTTGCGGTGGTGTCATCGAGACAAAGGTCTCCCCGACGTCTTCGATGAAGTCGTCGGGCAGGTGTTCGCGACGGATGGTTGCTTCCCCTTCCGCCATGATCACGGCGGTGCGCAACAGATTTGACAACTGGCGCACGTTGCCCGGCCAGGGATGGCGACGGAACAACTCGAGCACCTCGGGATCCAGGGATGGGGGATGAGTACCGCCGAGTTCCCTCAGCAGCGAACCGACCAGGGCATCAATGTCGGTGCGCGCGCGCAACGGCGGCAACATCACCGTCAAGCCGTTGAGGCGGAAATAGAGGTCCTCGCGAAATTGGCCGCTGCTGACGCTCTCGCGGATGCGACGGTGGGTGGCGCAGATTACCGCGATGTTTACCGGATAGGATTTCGCGCCACCCAGCGGCACGACCACGCGCTCTTGCAGCACACGCAGCAAGCGGGCCTGCAGGGAGAGGGGCATGTCGCCTATTTCGTCGAGAAAGAGTGTGCCGCCATCGGCCTGGAGAATGCGGCCCAGGCTTCCCTTGCGCCGGGCGCCGGTAAATGCCCCTTCTTCATAGCCGAACAGTTCGGATTCGATCAGCCCCTCGGGAATGGCGGCACAATTGACCGCGACGAAGGACTTTGCCGCCCGCGGGCTGGCACAGTGGATCGCGTTCGCCAGCAACTCCTTGCCGGTACCGGTTTCGCCCTGGATAAGAATGGGAATGTCGCGGCCGATGACCTTTTTGACTTTGCCGATCACCGCATCGATCTGCGGGTCGCCGGTCTGCAGCCATTCCATCGGACAACCCTGGCGGTCACCCGAAACCGATTGCCGGGAGGCATCGCTTGCAGCACCGGCCCGAGGTGCGGCGGACTCGCTCTGGATGGCCAGGCGCGAATGCCGACGCAGGAGCACGGGACGAAAATCGGCACGTGCCTGGACGCGCACGCCGCTGCTTAGCGTCAGGGCCATCGAATCCTGCGGGCGGACCAGCAGATGATCAAGCAGGCGGTTGATGGGTTGCCCGAACAGGTTGCTGAAGTTGACGCCGCGCAACTGTTCCAGGTTCTGGCCGAACTGGAAGCAGGCGTTGCGGTTCGCCGAAAGCAGGGTGCCGTTTTCCGCGAAGGCGGCCATACCTTCGCAGAGTGTGCCTATAAACTCGGGTCGGGCATGGAAACGCAGGGTGAGCATTTCGGTGAAGGCGGACGCGAACATCCGGTTCTCGATCATCTGCACCGACATGCGCACCAGCGCCATGGTATGCCGGTTGGAACTGCGGTGATCGCCCGAGACATCGAGGATGCCGGTCAGGTGGCCGTAGGGATCGTAGATCGGCGAAGCGGAGCAGGTCAGGAAACGATTCGCGGCAAGGAAGTGCTGGCTGCCATCGACCACGACCGGCGCCTCCATGGCGATCGCGGTGCCGATGGCATTGGTGCCGCGGTTGGCTTCGGACCATTCGACGCCCGGCGCCAGGGCGACCTTTTCGGCCCGTGTCAGAAACTCGGGATCGCCACAGCTGTGAAGGATGTAACCGGCATTGTTGGCGAGCACGACCACATTCTGGGTGTCGACGATCTGCTCGAAAAGGACATCCATCACCGGCTGGGCATGGGTGAGGAGATGGCGACTTTTTTCCATCTCCTCGATAAGCAGCACACGTCCCAATGGATCGAACTCGCTGGGCTGATCGTTGTCCAGTCCATAGCCGAGGCAGCGTTCCCACGACATTTCAATTGCCGACGGCAACAGCCCGCTCGGTACGGTTCCCGAGTTGTTGATCGCTTCATTGGCCTTCAGGGCCGGGTCAAACCCCAACTCGCCATTTTCAGCGGCCCTTTTCATTACCTGATCTCCTCGCCCCGGCCGCGCTGTGTTCCAATTCCGCGCAAAGCCATCGGTATCGTTCTCCTGGAACGCACCATATGCCGTATTTGATCGGTAATGATACATCTGATGTTTCAAGTTGCGACAGTCCTTCCTGAGAATAGGGCTGAATAATTGCAGATTCCGTGCCTGCGATGGCATGAACTCTCGAAATATTGTTTTGCAATAGCCGTCAGGGCTTTGGCACGCAAAGTGCTTTTGCCACTGACTCGTTATCGCAGACGCTTTCCCTGCGCATGTCATGTCATTACAGTCCGGAGGAATCCTTTGATGCAAGCAGTGATTCGTTTCTTGAGCACAGCCGCCTTGTTGGCTGCTGCGGTTGCGTCGCCGATGGTTCATGCTCATGGCGACGTAACGCCGCAGGCAGTCGATGTAAGCTCTTTGAAACCCTTGGGCGATCAGAAGCTTGATGAAAATCCCTACCGTGGCGACAAAGAGGCCATTCGCATTGGCACCTCGGCCTACAACCAGAACTGCGCCCGCTGTCATGGCCTGGAAGCGATCAGCGGCGGTATCGCGCCCGATTTGCGCAAACTGCCGATAGACAAGGAGACGGATATATATTTCCGCGACTCCGTGCTGCGCGGCAAGGTCCGCAACGGCGCAGTGTACATGCCGCCTTTCGAAGGCATCCTGTCGCAGGAGGCGATCTGGGCACTTCGCTCCTATCTCGACACGCGGGCTGAAGTTGAAGCGCCGGGGCCGGTGAATGCGATGGCGGTGCTGGCGAAAAAGTCCAACTGCCTTTCATGTCATGCGGTTGACGCGCGTGGCGTGGGCCCGGCCTACCGCGAGGTTGCCAATAAATACGCCAAGGACAAGAAAGCCGAGGCTACGCTTCTGGCGAAGGTGAAGAAAGGTGGTTCGGGAACCTGGGGCAAGGTGCCGATGCCGCCGATGGATGCCGTACCGGAGGCAGACCTCAAGGCTCTGATCAAATGGATACTGGCCGGCGCTAATTGACGCGGAGCACGGCCTGACCAAATCTATCGGGCCGGATCTTCCCGACCCGCAAAAAAAGTGTTCCTAGGAGAGTGTCACCATGACGCAGTGGGCTGTTTCGATTTTCAATTTGCGCAGTTTTCGGAGTAGCGCCCGCGCCGTTGCAGCTCTCGGTGTTGTTTTGTCTGTTTTTGTGACCGCTCCTTTTGCCGATGCTCAGGACGTGCCTGCCTTGACAAAGATTCGTCAAAGCGGTGTGCTCAAGGTGGCCTTGTACAGGAACTTTGCGCCGTTTTCGAACGAGGGCAAAGGGGTTGACGTTGATCTCGCCGAGGCTTTGGCCGCAAAACTGGGTGTCAAGATGTCGCCCTTGTGGTTCGACGCGGACGAGAACATGGAGGACGACCTGCGCAACATGGTCTGGAAGGGCCACTACATGGGCTACGGACCGGCCGACGTCTTGATGCATGCTCCGGTCGATCGTGAGTACATGGGCAAGGTGGAGCAGGTCAAGTTCTTTGCCCCGTATCACAGGGAGCGTTATGCCGTTGCGCGGCAACTCGACAAACTGCCGACGCTGGACAATTTCGAAGCCTTCGAAAAGCTCAATTTGGGTGTCGAGGGCGATACCCTGGCAGCGACCGTGATGCTTTCCGCCGATAGCGGGCGTTATCGCAATAACCTCAGGACATTCAAGACAGCCACCGAGGCAGTTGCGGCCCTGAAGGCAGGCGAGGTTGCGGCGGTGATGGCCCAGCAGGGCGAACTGGAAGGCGGCCTCAAGGGCGATGCGCGCTTTGCCATCGATTTGCCACCGCACCCGATCCTGCAGAAGCGCCAATGGGCGATCGGTCTCGCCGTCAAGGCGAAGAGTGAAGATCTGGCCCAGGCGCTGCAAGCGGCGATCAATGAACTGATGGCAGACGGCACGATGAAAAGCATCATGCTGCGCCATGGCGTGCAATATCGTCAGCCATGATGTTTTTTGTGCTTACCAGGGCGACTTTGATCGTTGAATTCGAGCCAGGACTGTCGCGCTTTGGGACATCTATTCCGTTTTTGTTGCGGTAATGATGAAACCGGCTGCGACGATGAAAAATTTTTCATCAAAATTTATGGCATGCGATTTGCACGTAAAGACTATTTTGTCCCAAGCCTGAACAGGGGCAGGATTTAACCGAAGAACATTTCAGTGATAGAGGAGGCATCATGCAGAAATCGTTGCACATAGACGCGAACAAATGCACGGGATGTTTGCAGTGCGAGATGGCATGTTCGTACGAGAACCACGGCGTATTCAACATCTCGAAGTCGCGGATCAAGA
>Ga0255338_1000918_pt1 | contig 68303 bp, 61 predicted proteins | sample MeOH1_35cm_T4_19_FD_203715 | JGI IMG/M metagenome (GOLD analysis project Ga0255338, IMG submission 203715) | Sandy soil microbial communities from University of British Columbia, Vancouver, Canada - MeOH1_35cm_T4_195 | ecosystem: Engineered > Artificial ecosystem > Sand microcosm > Unclassified ... | reverse complement strand
GTCCGATCAGGGCGGTGGCGACGGCGCGCTGCTCGGGATCGAGCGCGTCGAGGAGGGCGTCGGCGGACATCGCTCCGATCCTTCCAGCCCGCGCCGACACCGCGCGCCCGCCCCCCGTAGCGCCCCTCCCCCGCGCCCATGTCCCACCCCACGTGTCGCGGGGTGGGACAGGTAGGGTGGCGAGGCTGCCCGGCAGATGACGAGGACCGGAGACGAGGAGGCGACGGGACCGATGCCAGCCCTGACCATGTACACCACCACATGGTGCGGCTACTGCCGCCGGCTGAAGTCGCAGCTCGACTCCGCGGGCATCGGGTACCGCGAGGTGGACGTGGAGCAGGTGCCGGACGCCGCGGTCCTCGTCGAACGGATCAACGGGGGCAACCGCACGGTGCCGACGCTGGTGTTCCCGGACGGCTCCGCCGCCACCAACCCGTCGCTCGACGAGGTGCGGGCGCGCCTGTCCTGACGGTCAGGCCGTGGCGGGCAGAGCCCCGCCGAACCACTCGCTGATCAGCGCGAACGCCACCGACGTCCCCATCGGCAGCAGCACCGTCCGCGACGCCACCGCCTCCGCGAGCGCCTCCCGCGTGAACCAGCGCGCCTCGGTGACCTCCACGCCGTCGACGCGCACCTCGGTGGACGACGCGTGCGCCCGGTACGCCAGCATCAGCGACGCGGGGAACGGCCAGGGCTGGCTCCAGCGGTACTCGAGGCCGTCCACGACCACCGCGGTCTCCTCGGCCACCTCACGGCGCACCGCGTGCTCCGCGGACTCCCCCGGCTCGACGAACCCGGCCAGCGTGGAGAACCGGCCCGGCGGCCACACGGCGTTGTGGCCCAGCAGCAGGCGGTCGTCGTCGTCCACCACGGCGACGATGATCGCGGGGTCGGTGCGCGGGTAGTGCTCGGTCCCGTCCTCGACGCAGACGCGCACCCAGCCGGCCTGTGTGACCACCGTGCGACCGCCGCACCGGGGGCAGCGCGGGTGGCGCGCGTGCCACGCGTCGAGAGCCACCGCAGTCGTCGCCAGGCCGGCGTCCGGCGCGGGCAGGCTGGCGCCGACGTCGCGCAGCGCCGCCCAGCGCAGACCCGGTGCGCGCTCGGGGACCCCGCCGCGGGACCTGGCGGTGCGATGCACCAGGACGTCGGACGCCTGGCCGGTGCGAGGCGCAGGTCCACCGCGCGGCACGCGCCGCGCGAGGACCAGGGCGCCCTCGTCGCGCCCGAGCAGCAGCCACTGCTCGTCGTCCGCCAGGCCGTCGCCGTCCACGCGACCCGCGATCTCGGGGTCCAGGCGCGCGGCGCGCGGCTGGGTGCCCTCCACCACCAGCTCCGCCCCGCCGACGACGAGGACGCGCGTCCCCGGGTCGCGCCGCGCGCGGTCCAGCGCGTCGGGATCGGCGCGCAGCTCGGCGGCATGGTCCAGGTACGCCCGGGCGAGGGGGAGGTCGGCGAAGGCCACGGCGTCACGGTACGCGGAACGGGTGGCGCACCCGGTGGCCGTCCGACGTCCGGGCTCGCGCCGCCGCCCGCCCAGGGCGCTCAGGGCAGGGCGCTCAGGCCAGAACGCTCAGGCCAGAACGCTCAGGCCACGGCGACCAGCGTCGCCGCGGTGACGACGACCGTCGCCGCCACCTCGCCGAACCCGATGGCTCGCGGCCCCGGCCAGGGACGCCGCCGCGGCACCAGCACCGCCCGCACCAGCAACATGGCCGCGACGGCGGCCAGCGTCGCCGCGCGGGCGACGTCGCCGCCGGTGGCCACCGCGACGCCGACCGCCACGAGGGCTGCGGCGAGGAGCACGGCGTGATAGCCGACCGAGACGGCGAGGACGGCGCGGTCACCGCGGTCACGGATCAGCGTCTTGACGTAGGGAACGGTCCCGAGGAAGTACGCCGCGAGCAGCCCCGCCGCCTCCCAGGCGACCGTGCTCCCCGCCCCGGGTGGTACCCACCCGCGCTGCCAGCCGCCGACGAGCCCCGCCGACACCACCGTCATCGCCGCCGCCGCGAGCACGGTGACCACGTCGTTGAGCCACGACCGGTCGGCCCGGCGGGTCGACGCCACCAGACTGACGGTCAACGGCACCGCGAACACCGGTGCCCAGCGCAGCAGCGACGGCGAGACCGCCAGCAGCGTGGCGCCGAGGGCGGCCGTCGTCACCGCGTGGAACCGCAGCGGCGGCAGGTACCGCGCCCGGCGCCCCGAGCGCAGCCACAGCCCGGCGGCGGAGAAGGCGCAGTAGCCGGCGAGCCACGCGAGCAGCAGCAACGCGTGCCGCCACGACGGCCCCGCGAGGACCGCTCCGACCACCACGGGGACGACGAGCATCGCCCATGCCCCGTGCTCGCGCGGGACCCACCCGGGCCCACGCCGCCGCTTCGGGCCGCGGTCCGCGACGGGACCCCCCCGCCGCCGTGCGGGGCCGGGCGCGAGGGGCGCGGTGGCGGGCACGCCACGACGGTAGCGCTCGTCGGGGGCCGCTCCCAGCGACCTTGGCACCGCGCGCATCGTCGGACACGCCGGGGACCGCACCTGGGCCCGTGACGGCGGCCGACCTACCCTGGCGACGTGCCCCGCTCCCCCCTCGCGCTCGCCGCCCTCGCGACCGTCGCCATTCCCGGCCTCGACGCGTTCGACGTCCGCCAACCGCGGCAGAGCGGCTCGGAGTACGACGTGGCGCTGGTCACCGACTCCGAGCACCGGCACTGGGTGGTGCGCGCTCCGGCCAACGCCGCCGCGGGGGCCGCGCTCGAGGCCGAGGTGGTGCTCCTGGCCGCGCTCGCCGCGCACGTGGACTCGGGCGCGCTGCCCTTCGAGGTACCCCGGCCGGCCGGCTTCGCCCACCTGCCCGAAGGCGGCAGGGTGGCCGTCCACCCCCTGGTCAGGGGTGACGCGCTGCGGCTCGACACGCTCGCCCCCGGCCCGGGCCTGGCGGCGTCGCTGGGCCGGGCGCTCGGCGCGCTGCACCAGCTGCCGACGTCGGTCGTCGAGAACGCGGGGCTGCCCGTGTACGACGCCCCGGCCTACCGCCAGCGCCGCCTTGCGGAGGTGGACGAGGCCGCCAAGACCGGCAAGGTCCCGGCATCGCTGCTGCGCCGCTGGGAGTCCAAGCTCGAGGACGTGCGGTTGTGGCGGTTCCAGCCCACCGTGGTCCACGGGGACCTGACCGCGTCGCACGTGCTGGTCCACGAGGGCGCCGTCAGCGGCATCCTCGACTGGGACGACGCGATGGTGGCCGACCCGGCCGACGACCTGTCGTGGCTGCTCGTCGCCGCCTCACCGGATGCCGCCGAGTCGGTGCTGGAGGCCTACCTGCTGCGCCGCACCGAGCTGACCGACCCGTTCCTCACGGAGCGGGCGCTCCTCGCGGGCGAGCTGGCCCTGGCGCGCTGGCTGCTCTACGGCGTGCGCACCGGCCGTCAGGACGTAGTGGAGGACGCCGTCGGCATGCTCGCCGACCTCGACGCGGCGACGGGCGCGGAGCTGGTCTCCGTCGTCTGAGGCTCGGCGGCCGACACCAGCAGCGCCGCGATCTCGTCCGCGTCGAGCAGCCGCTCCGGGTAGACCGTGGCGCCCGTGCCGACGTAGCAGAACGCGGCACGCACCAGCTCGAGCGGCACCTGCTTCCAGCGGGACCACGCCAGCCGGTAGACGGCCAGCTGCAGCTCGCGCGCCGCGCGGTCGGCGGCCTCCTGCGGCGGGGCGCCGGTCTTCCAGTCGACCACCACCACGCCGCCGGGCACCTGCGGGTCCGGGAACACCGCGTCCATCCGGGACCGCAGCACGTGCCCGCCGACCGACGTCTCCACCCACTCCTCGACGGCCAGCGGCACCAGGGACGCCCACGGCGTGCGCAGGAACGACTCGCGCAGGCCGGCCAGGTCCGCACCGGCCGGAGACGAGTCGTCGTCCGCGCCGGGCAGCGCCTCGACGTCGACGATGGCCGCGTCGCCGTAATAGCCCTCGACCCACGCGTGGAACGCCGTGCCGAGCCGTGCCTGCGGTGACGGCGGCTGGGGCACCGGGCGGCGCAGCGCCTGGGCGAACGCCGCCGGGTCCCGCTCCAGCCGCACCAGGGCGGATGCCGAGAGCGCGGCCGGCAGCTCCACGGGACCGGCGGGCGCCGCGGCGGCCGCCCGCTCGGCCAGCAGCCGGTCGGCCAGCTGGTCCCACTCGGTGGCGCCGGCCGACGGGTCGGCCTGTCCAGCGGCCGCCCGCACCACCGCCGCCGCGCGCTGCAACGCCGCACGCCGCTCCGGGTGGCCCGCGAACGGGTCGGCCGGCCACGGTGCGGTGTGCTCACGGGCGGCCAGCGGGTTGCCCGCCCCGGCCGGCGGCGCCGGCGTCCAGCCCTCGTCGGACACCAGGCCCGCGGCCACCAGCTCGGCGAGGAACGGCGAGGGCACGCGCACGGTGGTCTGCGTGCCCCAGTGGTAACCCGTCAGCAGCAGCCGGCTGCGCGCGCGGGTGACCGCGACGTAGGCCAGCCGACGCTCCTCGGCCAGCTGGTACGCCCCGGCCCGGGACCGGAAGTCCTCGCGCCGCTGCGCCAGCTCCTTGGCGTCCGCCGCGCCCGCGTACTCGAACGCGGGCAGCTCGTCGCGGTCGCCGCGCAGGGGGTACGGCAACGCCCCCAGCTCGGTCAGCCACCCGCTGGCGGTGTAGCCGGCCCGGCCTGCCGGTTCGCTCGGCAGGCCCCCGTCCACGAGCGCGGGCACCGCGACGACGTCCCACTCCAGGCCCTTGGCCCCGTGGACCGTCAGCAGCTGCACCGCGTGCGGGTCGGGCTCCGTCAGCGGCGTCTCCAGACCGCGCTCCTCCGCGACGGCAGCCGCCAGCCAGGCGAGGAAGGCGCCGAGCGTCGGCGCGTCGGCGTCCCGCGCGAAGTCGGACGCCACCTGGGCGAACGCGTCCAGGTGCAGCCGCGCCCGCCCCGGCGCCACCCCCGGCCTCGCGGCGACCTCGATGTCCAGGCCCCAGAGCCGCTCGCCGTGGGCGACGAGCTCGGGCAACGGAAGGTACGTGTGCTGACGCACCGCGCGCAGCACGGCGGCGAGCTCGGCCAGGCGGCGTCGGCCCTCGTCGGACAGCGCGCGACCCTCGCGGCTGCGCCAGCCCCGGGGCGGCAGGTCGTCGATCGCGTCGACGATCGACCTCTCGTCCACCGTGTCGCGCTCGACGACCGGGCCGCCGGCCTCGTCGCCCGGCGCGAGGTCTTCTCGAGCCCCGCCGTCCGCCGCCCCGCCGCCGCTCCGCCGGGTGGCGAGCTGCCGGGCCCAGGCCGCCAGGGCGTGCAGGTCCGCCGCCCCCAGGCGGGTGCGCGCCCCGGTGAGCAGCCGCATCAGCGCGTCGCCGCGCGACGGGTCGTGCGCGGCCGTCAGCAGCGAGACGAGATCCACCACCTCCGGCGCCTCGAGCAGCCCGCCGAGGCCGACCACCTCGACGGGCAGCCCCTGTGCGACCAGCGCGGTGTGCAGCCGTTCGAACTGCGCGCGACGCCGGCACAGCACCGCCGCGGTCACCGGCGCGCCGTGCGCGTCGGCGTGCCTGCCCACCCCGGCACCGTCCGGGCCACGCCAGTGCTCGGCGACGAAGGCCGCCACCTCGAGCGCCTCGTCGTCCACGGTCGGCAGGTACCGGGACTCGACGACACCCTCCGCCGCCGCCGGGCCGGAACCCAGCAGCGGCACGTCGACCCGCGCCGCCAGCGCGTCGCGCAGCGGCCCGGACACGGCGTTGGCCACCTGCAGCACCCGGCGGTCGTTGCGGAACGAGACGGACAGGTGGAACACGGCGGCCGATGCCCCGCTCGCCGCCGCGAAGTCCTGCGGAAAGCGCGTCAGGCCGCCGGCGCTCGCGCCCCGCCAGCCGTAGATCGACTGGTGCGGGTCACCCACCGCGGTGACCGGGTGCCCGTCCCCGAAGAGCGCCCGCAGCAGCTCCAGCTGCGCGTACGAGGTGTCCTGGTACTCGTCGAGCAGCACCACGCGGAACCGGTCCCGTTCCAGGGCCCGCACCTCGGGAACCTGCCGCGCCAGCCGGGCGGCGAGCGCCACCTGGTCCCCGAAGTCGATCGCGTCGACGGCCCGCTTGCGCTCGCGGAAGGCGGCGACCACGCCCATCAGCCGCGCCCGCGCCTCGAGCGAGGCCGCTATCCGCTCGGCCTCGGCCTTGGAGGTCCGCTGGCGCGGCCCCTCCGGCGTCGCGCGCAGGGCCGCGGCGATCCGGGCGATCCGCGCCGCCGCGTCGCCCGGCTCCAGCAGGTGCTCGTCGAGCGCACCGGCGAGGTCGAGCACCGCATCGGTGACGGTACCGACGGCGTAGTCGACGTCCAGGTCCTCCGCCCACGCCTCCACCAGGTCGTCGGCCAGCTGCCAGCGCGCCGCCTCGCCGAGCACCCGGGACCCCGGCTCCCTGCCCAGCCGCAGCGCGTGGTCGGCCACCAGCGAGGCGGCGTAGGCGTTGTAGGTGGCGACGGTCGGGCGCTCCAGCCGACCCAGCGGGTCCGGCTCGTCGGACAGCCCGAGCCCGGCCGCCCCGGCGATCGTCACCCGCTGCTCGGTCGCAGCGCGCACCAGCGCACGCAGCCGGCGCACGACGCGGCGTTCCAGCTCCCCCGCCGCCTTGCGGGTGAAGGTCAGGCCGAGCACCTGCGACGGTTCGACGAGCCCGTTGGCGAGCAGCCAGACGACCCGCCCGGCCATCGTCGCGGTCTTGCCCGACCCGGCGCCCGCCACCACCAGCGCCGGCGCGAGCGGTGCCTCGATCGCCGCCGCCTGCTCGGCGGTCGGGACGTCGCGGTCACCCAGCAGCCGGGCGATGTCGACCGCCGACAGCAGTGGCGCGCTCACGAGACCACCTGCCGACCCTCGGGCCGCAGCGGGCACGACGAGCGCACGGGGCAGAAGTCGCAGAACTCGTTGCGCCGCGCCACGAACGCCGAGGCCGCCATGGCGTCCGCCGCCGTGTCCACCAGGGTGCGGACCGCGTCCGCGCGCTCGGCGTCCAGGCCTTGCTGGTCGCGCCCGAGCCCTGCCTTCCCGTCCCCGAGGTACCGCAGCTGGGCGCTCCCGCTGCGGGTGCCCTCCGGCAGTCCCTCGAACGCGCCGGCGTCGACCGCCAGCTGGTAGATGCCCAGCTGCGCGTGCTCCTGGGCCTCCGGCCCCGAGACGGGGCGGCCGGTCTTGAGGTCCACCACCCGTACCCGGTCCGCGCCCGGCGCCACCTCGATCCGGTCCACCTTGCCGCGCACGGCGGCGCGCTCGGTCTCGAGCCGGAACTCCGCCTCGACCAGCAGCGGAGCGCCGGCCGTCGCCAGGTAGGCCGCCAGCCGTCCCACCATCGTCCCGGCGCGCCGGCGCAGCGCCGTCCCGGCCCACCCCGGACCGGCCCCCATCCGCGGCCACAGCTCGTCGAGCGCGGCGGTCAGCTCGGCCAGGTCGCCGTCGGGGTGCCGCTCGGCGACCTCGTGCAGCAGCGAGCCCAGGGTCTGCTGGGACGTCGACACCGGCGTACCCCCGCCGGCCTCGAGCGCCCAGCGCAGCGAGCACGTGTGCACCTGCTCCACCTTCGACGGGGAGACCGGGACGCGCTCGCCGGCCGGCCACAACGGCTCGTCGGTGGACGGCTCCACCAGGCCGTGCCACTGCGACGGGTCGGCCCCGGCCACCCCGGCCGCCGCGAGCCGTGCGAGGACGCGCGCCGCGTCCGGGTCCGGTGCACCCGCCCGGGAGGTCGCCTCCAGGCGGGCCCGCAGCCCGGCGACGAGCCCGCGCAGGTCCAGCGGCGCAGGCGGTGCGACGAGCCGTGGGTCCGGCTCGTCGTCGCCGGCGCCCGACGGCGGCACGACGAGGTCGACGAACGGCGAGGGCTGGTCCTCCTCGTCGGCGACCGCCGTGACCACCAGGCGCGAGCGGGCGCGCGAGCACGCCACGGCGAACGAGCGCAGCTCGTCGGCCAGCACGGCGTCCCGGGCCGCGGCGACGCCGTCCCCCACCGCGCGCCCGTCCAGGGCGTCCACCAGCGCCTGGGCTCCCAGCAACGAGTCGCGCAGCCGCAGGTCCGGCCATGCGCCGTCCTGGACGCCGGCCACCACGACGAGCTCCCACTCCCGCCCCGCCGCGCCGGCCGCGGTGAGCACCGGCACCGACTCGCGCACGCCGCGTGCCGCGAGCGTGTCCGCGGGGACGTCCTGCGCGGCGAGCCAGTCGACGAACGAACCCGGCGGCGCCGCGGGCATCCGCTCCACGAACGTCTCGGCGGCCCGGAACAGCGCCACCACGGCGTCGAGGTCGCGGTCGGCCCGCTCCGCCGCCGGCCCGCCGGCGACGGCGGTGCGGCGCCACGGCTCGGCGAGGCCCGCCGCGTCCCACACCGCCCACAGCACGGCATGGGCGTCCGCGCCGGGCCGTGCGGCGGCCTGCCGCCCCGCGGCGAGCAACCCCGCCAGGCGGCGCACCGGTCCGGCGACGTCCGGCCGCAGCCCGACGAGGGCGCCGGGCGTCTCCAGGGCCTCGACGAGCAGCGCGTCGCTGGCCCGCCCGCCCCCGGCCGCCAGCTCCTGCGCCCGCAGCGCGCGGCGCACCCGCCGCAGGCCGACCACGTCCATGCCCCCCACCGGCGAGCAGCTCAGCTCGGCGGCGACCGGCCCGTCGAGCACCACCCGACCGGTCACCACCGTCAGCACCCGCAGCAGGGGTCGCACCGCCGGCTCCTCGCGCAGCGGCACGTGCGAGCCCACCACGCTGACCGGGACGGACGCCGCCGCCAACGCCCGCCGCAGCTCGGTGACCCGCTGCCACGAGCGCGCCACCACCGCCATGTCCCCCCACGGCAGGCCGGCGAGGTGCGCCCCGCGCAAGGTGTGTGCGACGTACGCCGCCTCCTGTGCCGCGCCCGGCAGGATCGCGACCACCGGCTCGGGGCCCGGCGCCCCGACCGGTACCGCCCGACGGTGCGCGGCGCCCGCGACGGCACCCACGCGCGCGGTCACCCGCTCCGCGACCGCGCGCAGCGCGGGCCCGTGGCGCCAGGCGGTCGGCAGGGTCGACGTCCGGGCGCCGAACTCGCCCAGCCCACGGCCCGCCACCGCGGCGCGCCCGACGAGCGCCGGGTCGGCACCGCGGAAGGTTTGCACCGCGGCGTCCGGGTCGGCGAGCAGCAGCAGCCGCGCACCGCCGTCGGCCAGGGCGCGCAGCAGGCGCGCCGTCGCGGCGGTCGACTCCTGGTGGTCGTCCACCACCACCAGGCGCCACGCCGGCCGGGGCGTGCGTGGCACCTCGTCGTCCCAGGTGACGAGGGCCGCGGCCGCCTCGTCCACCACCACCGCGGGGTCCAGGCGGGGCCCGAGGTCCGGCGTGCCGGTGCCCAGGGCGGTGACGTCGAGGTACTCCCGGTACAGGGCGGCGGCCGCCACCCAGGCCTCGCGGCCGCGCTCGTGCCCGAGCCGCGCCAGGTCGTCGGGCGTCAGGCCCCGCTCGCCCGCGCGCATCAGCAGGTCCCGCAGCTCGTCGCGGAACGCCCGCAGCGCCAGCGTCTGCGGATGGATGCCGTCCGGCCAACCGACCGGGACGCCCTCACCCGCCGCGTGCCCGGCGAGCAGCTCCGCCAGCACACGGTCCTGCTCCGGCCCGGAGACGAGCACCGGTGGCGGCTCGCCCAGCGCGCCGGCGCGCGCCCGCAGGACCGAGAACGCGACGGCGGCGGCCGTCTGCGCCATCGGGCGGCCCGCCGTCCGTGGCCAGCGCGCCGCCAGTCGGTCCCGCAGCTGCGCAGCGAGCCGGCGCCCCGCGGCGAGCACCAGCACCTCGTCGGGCGCCAGCCCCGCCTCTCCTGCCGCCACGGCGGCCTCCAGGGCGACGGTCGTCTTGCCCGTGCCCGGCGCGCCGAGCACCAGCAAAGCCGGATCGCCGCCGGCCGCAGCCGCCTCGACCGCGGCGCGCTGGCCGGGATCGAGCTCTACCGCCGCACCCGGACCCCACCCGGGCGCGACGGCCGGTCGAGGCCGGGCGAACAGGGCGGAGGAGGGCACGGCATCGATCTCACCACGGCGCACCCACACGCAAGCGCGCCGACGCTCGTTAGCATCGGAGGGTGGCCGAGACGCCCGGGGGCGCGGTGATCGAGCCCGGCACGCGCCTGAGCCGGGCACAGCGGCGCGCCCAGCTGCTCGCCGTCGGCCGCACGCTCTTCGCGGCGCAGGGCTACCACCACGTCGCGATGGACGACATCGCCGAGCAGGCGTGCGTGACCAAACCGGTCCTCTACCGGCACTTCCCGTCGAAGCTCCACCTGTACCTGGCCATCGTCGACGCGGCCGGCGAGGAGCTGCTCACGGCGATCGACCGGGCCCTGCGCCCCGTGGTCGCGGGCACCGCCGACAGCGGCGAGGACGTGGTGGCGGCGATCGTCTCCGCCTACATCACCTTCGTCGACGCCGCCGGCGAGAGCTCCGCGCTGCTGTTCGAGTCCGACGTCATGCACGACCCCGACGTCCGCGACCGGGTGGACCGTGCCTCGTCGGAGGCGGTGCGGCGGGTGGCGGAGGTGCTGGCCCAGGTCGCCGGGCTGCCGGCCGTCGACTCGGAGGCCACCGCCACCGCGCTGGTGTCCGCCGCGGCCGGGGCCGCGGTGTTCCGGATGCGGCGCGGGGAGCCCACCTGCGAGCGCACCGCCGCGCTGGTCTCCGACCTCGCGTGGCGTGGCATCGCCGGCATCGTCGAGCACCACACCCGGTCGTCCGACGACTTAGGATCGAGCCACCGGTTCACCTAGGCCGGTCGACGACAGGAGGCCAGGGCCGTGGAGATCACCATCGGCGTGCGGGACCTGCCCCGCGAGATCACCATCGAGTCGGACCAGGCGCCCGACGAGGTCGCCGCCGCGGTCGCGGCCGCGCTGGCGGGCAAGCCGGCGCTCGAGCTCGTGGACGACCACGGGCGCCGCGTCATCGTGCCGACCGCCGCCATCGGCTACGTGCAGATCGGCGCCGAGGCCAAGGCCCGCGTCGGGTTCGGGTCGCTCTAGGTCGGCCGCCCTCAGGCGGTGAGGCGCAGCCGGTCCATCCGGCGGGCGTGCTCGGCGGTCAGCTTGCCGAACAGCGCGCCGCGCCCCACCCCGAGCAGGTGCTCCATCCCGGGCTTCTGCTCCAGCACGGACTGCACCACGGTCAGGGCCTCGCCCACCAGGCGACGTCCCCACAGCGCCAGCCGCGAGGTGAGCACGTGGTCGCGCGCGCACGCGTCGTCGAGCTCGTTCACCGCGAGCTCGGCGTTCGCGCCGGCGCCGAGCAGGTCGCGCACCAGCTCCCGGGAGCCCTCGTCGAGCCCGTCGGCAGCCAGCCGGCAGAAGTCGTCCGTCACGCCGTAGCCCAGATAGGGCACCAGGAGCCGCTCCGCCCACGAGGTGGACGTGGTGCGGGCGTCGAAGCCGTCGAACACGTGCGCCCACGAGGCCATCGCGGCCTCGGGCTCCCCGCCGAGCTCGCCGATGCGCGTCAGCAGCTGGTCGCACGCCTCCACGCGCTGCGCGGCGACGCGCGCCAGCGACAGGCGCTGCGGCACCCCGGGCGCCACCCGCGAGTAGGCGGCCAGCCGGGTGAACTGGGTGTGCTCCACCTGCGCCGCGAACCCGAGGAGCTCGATCGTCGCCGTGGGATCCGTGCCGGTGCGATCCACCTCGGGAGCGAAAGCCATTCGGCGATGGTAGCCCGCGACGGGCGGCGCCGACGCGCCGGGACGCCCGCCCTCTCTCTGCTGGCGCCCCGGGCGGGTTCACCGCCGCGGTCCGCCGGACGACCAGCGGTTCACCCAGGTCGTCGGACGACCTTCGGGTAGACTCGCGGCGTACCTCGGTTGCCCGGTCGTCCAGCCTCCCCGGCCTGATGGCCTCCTCGCACCGCCCCTCACGGGGCGCTGGGTGCGAGACGACGTTCACGATCGGCTGCCGGCCCACCCGCGTGGCGACGACGCCGCGGCCGGTGACGCCCGTCGCAGCGGGTCGCGTCCGGCCGCCGAAGTTGCCGCTGCGCCGCAGCGAAGGGTCCTTCGTGACCGCCTCCGAGCAGCAGAGCAACACCCTCGAGATCCACACCGCCGCGGACGCCGTGCCCACCCCCGTGGGGGCCGCCTCCCGCGCCCACCACTCGGTCCAGGCCGTCGACGCGTCGTTCGCGGACTTCGAGATCCGACCCGAGACCGTCGCCGCGCTGGCGCGGCACAACATCGTCAACCCGTTCCCCATCCAGGCGATGACCCTGCCGGTCGCGCTGGCGAGGCACGACATCATCGGCCAGGCCAAGACCGGCACCGGAAAGACCCTCGGCTTCGGCATCCCGCTGCTCGAGCACGTGGTGGCACCCGGCGAACCCGGGTACGACGAGCTGCCCGCGCCCGGCAAGCCGCAGGCGCTCGTCGTCGTGCCCACGCGTGAGCTCGCGGTCCAGGTGGCCGGCGACCTGGCGATGGCGGCGGCCACGCGGCACGTGCGCATCGTCCAGGTGTACGGCGGGCGCGCCTACGAGCCGCAGGTCGAGGCGCTCGCGCGCGGCGGCGAGGTGGTCGTCGGGACGCCCGGGCGCATGATCGACCTGCTCAACCAGCGGGCCCTGATCCTGGCGCACGCCCGCACCGTGGTGCTCGACGAGGCCGACGAGATGCTCGACCTCGGGTTCCTCCCCGACGTCGAGCGGTTGCTCGCCGCGACGCCGGCCAGCCGCCACACCATGCTGTTCTCCGCGACGATGCCGGGCGCCGTCGTCGCGATGGCGCGCCGCTACATGACGCAGCCCACGCACATCCGCGCCTCGGAGCCCGACGACGCCGGCAAGACGGTGAAGAACATCACCCAGGTCGCGTACCGCGCCCACGCGCTGGACAAGGTCGAGCTGCTCGCCCGCATCCTCCAGGCGCGCGGGCGGGGCCTGACCATCGTGTTCGCCCGCACCAAGCGCACCGCGGCCAAGGTGGCCGACGACCTCGTCGAGCGCGGCTTCGCCGCCGGCTCGATCCACGGCGACCTGGGCCAGGGCGCCCGCGAGCAGGCGTTGCGCGCGTTCCGGAACGGGAAGGTGGACGTGCTGGTCGCCACCGATGTCGCCGCCCGCGGCATCGACGTCGAGGACGTCACGCACGTCATCAACTACCAGTGCCCGGAGGACGACAAGATCTACCTCCACCGCACCGGGCGCACCGGCCGCGCTGGGGCCAACGGCACCGCCGTGACGTTCGTCGACTGGGACGACATGCCACGCTGGGGCCTCATCGACAAGGCGCTCGAGCTCGGCATCCCCGAGCCGGTGGAGACCTACTCCGCGTCCCCGCACATCCACACCGACCTCGACATCCCGCAGGGCGTCACCGGCCGGCTGCCGAAGGACCAGCAGGTGCGCGCCGGGCTCGCGGCCGAGGTGCTCGAGGACCTCGGGGAGACGGGCAAGCACTCCGGGCGCCCCGCCGCCTCCGGCGGCCACGGCGGCCACGGCGGGCACGACAACGCCGGACGAGGCGCCGACCGAGGCGCCGACCGAGGCGAGCGGCAGGGCGGGCGCAACCGCAACCGGCGCGACGGCAAGGGTCGCGGCGAGGGCGGGCCCGCGCACGACGAGTCCCCGCGCGCCGCGCGGCCGACCGCGGGCGCGCGGTCCGGCGGCGACTCGTCGGCCACCCCGGGCGCGCCGGCCACCCCGGACGCGGCGGGCGAGGGCACCGGTGACGGCAACCGACGCCGCCGGCGCCGGCGGCGGGGCGGCAGCGGCTCGACCGACTCGACCCCCGCGCCGTCCGCCGACTGACCCTCGTCGAGCGGCCTCGCTAGACCTGGCGGGCGAACATCAGGACGGCGTCGGCGAGCAGCTGGGCCGCGATCGCGGCGAGCAGCAGGCCCGCGATGCGGGCGACCAGCAGCGTGCCGGAGTCGCCCAGCACGCGGTGCACCTCCGACGCGAACCGCATGGCGAGCCACAGGCACACGTGCACCAGCACGATCCCGATCGCCAGCGCGACCCAGTCGGCGGAGTCCGTCGACTGCTGGACGAACACCATGGTCGCCACGATGGCGCCCGGCCCCGCGAGCAGGGGTGTCCCGAGCGGCACCATGGCGATGTTGCCCGCCGCGACGTCGTCGGACGGGGGCCCGTCGGCTGCGCCTGTGAGCAGCTGCATCGCGACGAGCAGCAGCAGCAGGCCACCCGCCGCCTGCAACGCCGGCAGCGAGACGTGCAGGTAGGACAGCAGCTGTTGCCCGAAGAGCGCGAAGCCGACCACCACACCGAACGCCACCACGATCGCCTGCCACGCGGCGCGCCGGCGCTGCCCCGGCGACATCGACCGTGTCAGCGCCAGGAAGATCGGCACGGTCCCCGGCGGGTCCATGATCACGAACAGCGTGACGAACACCGAGGCCAGCAGGCGCCAGTCGATCACGGCCGGACCACCTCGACAGCCCCCTCCCGCTCGATCTGCGCCAGCACGTCCGCCTCGGTGAGGTTCTCTCCGAGGCGGTTGAGCTTGCCGGCGCCGTGGTAGTCGCTCGAACCCGTGACCAGCAGTCCCAGCCGGTCCGCGATCGCCGCCAGCCGGGCCCGCTGGGCAGGGCCGTGATCGCGGTGGTTCACCTCGAGCCCGGCCAGCCCGGCGTCGGCGAGCTCGTCGAACACCTCGTCGGGCACGATGCGCCCGCGACCGTCTGCGCCCGGGTGCGCGAACACCGGAACCCCACCGGCCTCGCGGATCAGGCGGACCGCGGTCGCGGCCTCCGGCGCGTAGTACGGCGCGTAGTAGGGGCCGCGGGAGTCCAGGAGCCCGACGAAGGCGGCGTCGCGGTCGGGCACCACGCCGTTGGCGACGAGCACGTCGGCGATGTGCGGCCGCCCGACGGCCGCCGCGTCGCCCGCCTGCGCCACCACCTGCTCCCACGTGATCGCCACGTCGCGGGCCAGGGCGGCGACGATGCGCTCGGCGCGGTGCACCCGCGCGTCCACCACGCGGGCCAGCTCGTCGGCGAGCGCCGCGGCGGCCGGGTCCTGGAGGTACGACAGCAGGTGCACGGAGACGCCCCCCGAACGCGCGGACACCTCGGTGCCGCGCACCAGGGCGATGCCGGCGACGCGCGCCGCGGCCGCGGCCTGGGCCCAGCCGGCGGTGGTGTCGTGGTCGGTCAGGGCGACGACGTCGAGGCCGGCGACCGCCGCGGCGCGCACCACCTCGGCGGGCGGCTGCGTGCCGTCGGAGGCCGACGAGTGGGTGTGCAGGTCGATGCGCACGGGGTGAACCGTAACGTGGCTGCTCCCGCCGCACCCCCGCACGCGACGGAGGGGCGCGGGCGTGGCCGGTGGGAGGATGGTCGGGTGACCACCGACGACCCCCAGCCTCTCGCCGCGCGCGGCGACCGCCGCTCCGTGCGGCCCACCTCGCAGCGGTTCCTCGACTTCGTCACCTCCGGCTGGGGCCCGCGCCCCGCGCTCGGCGTCACCCGGGCCCCCGTCGCCGACTTCGCGGCCGAGCGCCGCGCCCGCCTGTCTCGGGAGTTCCCCGGCCGACGGCTCGTCGTGCCCGCAGGGCGCCCCAAGGTCCGCTCCAACGACACCGACTTCCGCTTCCGCCCGCACGCGGCGTTCGCGCACCTCACCGGCCTGGGCATGGAGCAGGAGCCGGAGGCGGTGCTGGTGCTGCACCCGGTCGACGAGGGCACGGGCGACGGCGGCTCGAACCACACCGCCGTCCTCTACCTGCGCCCCCCGGCGGGCCGCGACACCGAGGAGTTCTTCGCCGACTCCTCGCACGGCGAGTTCTGGGTGGGTGCGCGCCCCGCGCTCGACGACATCGCCGAGCTGACCGGCATCAGGACGGCGCACCTCGACGACCTGCGCGACGCGCTCGCGAAGGACGTGGGCCCGGACGGCGTCCAGGTCCTCCTGGTGAGCGGCGTGGACCAGGCGGTCGACGAGGTGGTCGAGCAGATCCGCGCCGACGAGGCCGCCGGCCGGGCCGACGAGCGGCTGGTCGAGGCGCTCTCGGAGCTGCGGCTGGTCAAGGACTCGTGGGAGCTGGGCCAGCTCCAGGCTGCGATCGACGCGACCAACGCCGGCTTCGAGAAGGTGGTGCGGGCACTGCCCGAGGCGCTCGCGCACCGGCGCGGCGAGCGCGTGGTCGAGGGCACGTTCCTCGGGCACGCGCGCCAGGAGGGCAACGACGTCGGGTACCACACCATCGCCGCCTCCGGTGAGCACGCCACCACGCTGCACTGGACGGACAACGACGGCACGGTCCGCGACGGCGACCTGCTGCTGCTGGACGCCGGCGTCGAGGTCGACTCCCTCTACACGGCCGACGTGACACGGACCCTGCCGGTGGACGGCGCGTTCACGCCGGTGCAGCGGCGCGTCTACCAGGCGGTCCTCGACGCCGCCGACGCCGCGATCGCGGCCATCCGGCCCGGCATCAAGTTTCGCGAGGTGCACGGCGCGGCCATGAAGGTGATCGCGGCGCGCGTCGCCGAGTGGGGGCTGCTGCCCGTCAGCGCCGAGGAGTCCCTCGACGACGGGGTGCAGTACCACCGCCGCTGGATGGTCCACGGCACCAGCCACTACCTGGGCCTGGACGTGCACGACTGTGCGCAGGCCCGCGCCGAGATGTTCCTCGACAAGGTCCTGGAGCCGGGCATGGTGTTCACGGTGGAGCCGGGCCTGTACTTCAAGGCCGACGACCTGCTGGTGCCGGAGGAGTACCGCGGGATCGGCGTCCGGATCGAGGACGACGTGGTGGTGACCCAGGACGGCGCCGAGCTGATGACGTGGGGCCTGCCGCGCGACCCCGACGCGGTCGAGGCCTGGATGGCGGCGCTGCGCCGGTCCTGACGACGGCCCCAGCGGGGCGCCACGGCGGCGGCCGCTCAGGGCTGCCACGCGGCCGGTGAGGGCACGACAGCCCGCCGGGCGACCCCCCGCGCGCAGCGCTACCCTCGTCGCGGAGGCCGCGATGGCGCAGGAACCGACGCTCATCGCCTCGGTCCGGCGGGCGTTGCACCTGCTCGACGCCGTCGGCGAGGCCGGTCGGCCGCTGCCCGCCAAGAGTCTCGCGCGGCGGGTGGACCTCCCCCTGGCCACCACGTACCACCTGCTCCGCACGCTCGTGCACGAGGGCTACCTCGTCCGGGTCGACGGCGTCGGGTACGCGCTGGGCGACCGGGTGTCGGCGCTCGTCGGGGGGCCGGCGCTAGCCGCCCGGGCCGCGGTCAGGAGGCGCGAGATCCTCACCGGGCTGCGCGACGAGCTCTCGGCCGCCGCGTACCTGTCCGTGCTGTCGAACGGGGAGATCCGGCTGGCGGAGGTGGTCGATTCCCCGGCCACCCCACGGGTGGAGCTCTGGGTCGGTTTCGAGGACGCCTCGCACGCGACGGCTGTGGGCAAGGCGGTGCTCTCCGCCCTGCCGGCGGGCGACCGGCGGGACTACCTCCACCGCCACGGCCTCGCCGACCTGACGCCCCACACCGTCACCGACCCGAGGGTGCTGATGCGGCAGCTCGGCGCGGGCTCGTCGTACGCCGTGGACCGCGAGGAGTACGCGCTGGGCACCGCCTGCGTCGCGGTCGTCGTGCCCGCCGCCACACCGCCGGAGGCCGTCGCGGTGTCCGTGCCGACCCGGCGGTTGCCGGGTGTGCTCGGCAAGAGCGATGCGCTCCGGCGGGCGGCGCAGGGGCTCGCGCTCGTGGCGCGGCCGGTTGTCACCATCTGAAGACGGCGCGCTCGACGGCGGCGGTGCGGCGGCGCACGCTGGGGACAACCACAGCGACGGGGAGGCGCGCGACATGACGACGACGACACCGACGCGGGGCGCGACGGGGCTGGACCCGTCCGTCCGCCGCGAGCTGTATCGCACGATGGTGCTCATCCGCACCTACGAGGAGGCCGTCCGGCGCGAGTACTACGCCGACAAGGGGCCGGGCTTCGACATCGGCAAGGGGCTGGTGCCGGGCGAGATGCACCTGTCGGCCGGGCAGGAGCCGGTCGCGGCAGGCATCTGCGCCCACCTGACGACCGACGACGCGGTGACGGCCACCCACCGACCGCACCACCTGGCCATCGCCCATGGAGTGGACATGGCGGCGATGACGGCGGAGATCTTCGGTCGCGAGACGGGACTCGGGCACGGCCGCGGCGGCCACATGCACCTGTTCGACCCGGCCACCCACTTCTCCTGCTCCGGCATCATCGCGGAGGGCTACCCGCCGGCGCTCGGCCAGGCGTTCGCCTTCCAGCGGCGCGGCTCCGACCGGGTAGCGGTCGCGGTCACGGGGGAGGGCGCGGCGAACCAGGGCGCGTTCCACGAGTCGCTCAACCTGGCCGCGCTGTGGCGGCTTCCCGTCGTGTTCGTCGTCGAGGACAACGACTGGGGCATCTCCGTACCGCGCTCGGCGTCGACGAGCGTGCCCTCCAACGCCGCCCGGGGCGCGGCTTACGGCATCCCGGGCGTGCGGGTCGAGGACAACGCGGTCGAGGCGGTGTACGCGGCCGCGGCGGAGGCCGTCGCCCGCGCCCGTGCCGGCGACGGCCCGTCCCTCATCGAGGTCCACACGCTGCGCCTGTGGGGTCACTTCGAGGGCGACGCCCAGGGGTACCGCACGGACCTGGACGGGGTGCCCGGTCGGGACCCGCTGCCCACGTACCGCGCCACGCTCGAGGCCGACGGGGTGCTCGGTGCGGGCGCGGCCGACGACATCGCCCGCGCGGCGAGCGAGCGGGTCGAGTCCGTCATCGCGGCTGCCAAGGCCGCCCCGCTGCCGGACCCGGCGCAGGCACAGTCCTACGTGTTGGCGTGAGGAGGAGTGATGACCACGACACAAGAACCGCTGTCGACAGCGCCGCACGGCACGCACCGGTTGACCACCGCGAAGGCGGTCGCCGAGGCGATCGCGCTGGAGATGCGCGCCGACCCGTCGGTCCTGTGCCTCGGAGAGGACATCGGTGCGTACGGCGGCATCTTCGGCGCCACCACCGGGCTGCTCGACGAGTTCGGGCCGCAGCGGGTGATCGACACGCCCATCTCGGAGACCGCGTTCATCGGGCTGGGGATCGGCGCTGCGGTCGAGGGTATGCGGCCGGTCGTCGAGCTGATGTTCGCCGACTTCATGGGCGTCTGCCTCGACCAGATCTACAACCACATGGCGAAGATCCACTACGAGTCCGGCGGCAACGTCACGGTGCCCATGGTGCTGACGACCGCGGTCGGCGGCGGGTACAGCGACGCGGCCCAGCACTCGCAGTGCCTGTGGGGCACCTTCGCGCACCTGCCCGGCATGAAGGTGGTCGCACCGTCCAACCCGTACGACGCCAAGGGCCTGATGGCCTCGGCGATCCGGGACGACGGCCCAGTGGTGTACATGTTCCACAAGGGCGTCATGGGGCTGGCGTGGATGGCCCGCAACGACCGCGCGGTCGCGGACGTGCCCGAGGGGGCCTACACCGTGCCGATCGGTGAGGCCGCGGTGGCGCGCGAGGGCAGCGACGTCAGCGTGGTCACCATCTCCAAGTCGGTGCACCACGCGCTCGACGTCGCCGAGCGGATGGCCGCCGACGGCGTCTCCGTCGAGGTGCTCGACCTGCGCAGCCTCGTGCCGCTGGACCGCACGGCGATCCTCGCCACCGTGGCCAAGACCGGGCGGCTCGTCGTCGTCGACGAGGACTACCAGTCGTTCGGACTGTCCGGGGAGGTGGTGGCGACCGTCACCGACGTGGACCCCGGCCTGTTCCACGCGGCGCCGGTCCGGGTGGCCAACCCGGACACGCCGGTGCCGTACTCACGGCCCCTGGAGCAGGTGGTGCTGCCCGGACCGGACCGTATCGAGGCCGCATGCCGGCGGGTGCTCGCCGTATGACCGACGTGCTCTTCCCGCCGCTGTCGACGCAGCGGCCCGATGCCGAGGGCGTCGTCACACGGTGGTTCGTCGCCGACGGCGAAACCGTCAGCGCCGGGCAGCTGGTGGCCGAGGTCCAGGTGGACAAGGTGGACGCGGAGGTCGTCGCGCCCGCCGGCGGCGTCCTGCGGGTGCTGGTGCCCGAGGACGGGACCGCCCGGCAGGGCGCGGCGATCGCGCGGGTCGACGAGGTCTGACGACTGACGCGTCGCACGCGCCCTCGGGTCAGGCCGACGGCGGCGTGTGGCTCGGCGGGGTCGGGTCCTGCGCCGGCGCCGGGTAGGCGCTCTCGGGCGCCGAGGGCGGCGCGCCGAACGGCCCGGCGGGGGCGCCGGTGGTCACGGCACCCGGCCAGCCGGACACGACGCCACCGACCGGCGCCAGCATCTGGCGCGCCTTCGCGGCGTGCTCGGAGACGCAGAGCACGGCGTACGAGGTCGCGACGATCTGGCTGGTGGACGTGAAGTCCCGACGCCCGCGCGTGAAGGCGTAGGTGATCACGGAGAAGAGGAGCCCGAAGGCGCCACCGAAGAGGATCGCCGGGATCATGATGCCCAGCGCGGAGGGCGAGAACAGCGTGAAGATCAGCCCGACGAACAGCCCGAACCACGCGCCCGACGCGAACCCGCCGAGCGCCACCGACGGGTACGAGAGCCGCCGGAGCACCCGCTCCACCGTCTTGAGGTCCGACCCGACGATCGTCACGTGCTGCACGGGGAACTCGTTGTCGGCCAGGTGGTCCACGGCCTTCTGCGCCTCGAGATAGGTCCGGTACTGCGCCACCGTCTCACCCTGGGGCAACGTGGGGACGCGGGGCGCTCGGTTCGCGCTGCTCATGCTCATGCCCCGATCCTCCCCCACGGCGCGGGGCGCTGCCAGGCGCAACGACGGGCCGTAGGCTTCGCGCGTGATCGTTCCCCAGCCGATCGCGCGGCGTGCGGACCGCCGCCCGGGAGCTTCGCGATGAGCTCCGTCGGGACGCGGGTGTTCGTGGCGCGCCTCGCCGGCACCGCCGTCTACGACCCGTCCCGCGACCAGGTGGGACGGGTGCGCGACGTGGTCCTCGTCGAGCGCCTCAAGGGCGCGCCCCGCGCCGTCGGCCTGGTGGTCGAGGTGTCCGGCCGGCGCCGGGTGTTCCTGCCCATCACGCGGGTCAGCTCGATCGCCGCGGGCCAGGTGCTGATGACCGGCCTGATCGACATGCGCCGCTTCGCCCAGCGCCCCGCGGAGACGCTCGTCGTCGGGCAGCTCCTGGAACGCCCGGTGGAGCTGGCCGACGGCTCCGGCCAGGCGGTGGTCGACGACGTCGCGATCGAGTACCAGCGCAGCGGCGACTGGCTGGCCACCAGGCTCTCGGTGCGCCACAAGGGCGGCGGCCTGCTGCGCCGCCGCGGCACCACGCAGACGGTGAGGCTCGACGATGTCACCGGCCTGTTCCGGCACGGCCAGCGGCAGGGTGCCGAGCTGCTCCTGGCGCACTACGAGGACATGAAGGCCGCCGACGTCGCCGACGAGCTGCACGAGATGGAGTCCCGGCGCCGCCTCCAGGTCGCCGCCGCGCTGTCCGACGAGCAGCTCGCCGACGTGCTGGAGGAGCTGCCGGAGGACGACCAGGTGGCGATCATCGCCGGCCTGGAGATCGACCGAGCGGCGGACGTCCTCGAGGAGATGCAGCCCGACGACGCCACCGACCTGCTGCGCGAGCTGCCCGACGAGCGGCAGAACGAGCTCCTGGCGGCGATGGAGCCTGAGGAGGCCGCCGACGTGCGGCGCCTGCTGACGTACGAGGACAACACCGCCGGTGGCCTGATGACCACCGAGCCGGTGATGCTCGGCCCGGAGACGACGATCGCCGCCGCCCTGGCCCATGTGCGCCGCGCCGACCTCAACCCGGCGCTGTCCTCGACCGTCTTCGTGGTGCGCCCCCCGCTGGAGACGCCGACGGGCCGCTTCATCGGCGTGGTGCACCTGCAGCGGATGCTGCGCCACCCGCCGCACGAGTCGATCGGCGCGATCGTCGACAGCGACATCCAGCTGCTGGAGCCGCACACGCCGTTGCTGACCGTCGCCCGCGAGCTGGCCACGTACAACCTCCTGGTGCTGCCCGTGGTCGACGAGGGGCGCCGCCTGCTCGGCGCGGTCTCCGTGGACGACGTGCTGGACCACCTGCTGCCGGAGGACTGGCGCGAGGTCGACGACGACGTGGAGATGCCCCGTGGCTGACCGCCTCGACCAGCCGCGTGAGAGCCGACGGCCGCTGCTGCCGCGCATGCAGATGGAACAGGACGCCTGGGGCAAGGTGTCGGAGTCGATCGCGCGGTTCCTGGGGACGCCGCGGTTCATCGGCTGGCTCACACTGGTCTGCGTCTTCTGGATCGCCTGGAACACGCTGGCCCCCGACCAGCTGCGGTTCGACAAGCCGAGCCTCGGCTTCACCGCCCTGACGCTCATCCTGTCGCTCCAGGCGTCGTACGCCGCACCGCTGATCCTGCTGGCGCAGAACCGGCAGACGGACCGCGACCGGGTCGAGGCCGAGCAGGACCGCCAGCGCGCCGAGCGCAACCTCGCCGACACCGAGTTCCTGGCGCGCGAGATCGCCGCGCTGCGCATCGCGCTGTCCGAGGTGGCGACCCGCGACTTCGTCCGGTCCGAGCTGCGGGACCTGCTCGACGACCTCGAGCCGACGCGGGCGACCGACGCCGACGACGAAGGCGGGGCCGAGGACTGAGCGCACCCGACACCGGGCGGCGCGGGGCGCTCGCCGGTCCGCTCGTCGTCTCCCTAGCCGCACTGGCCACCTACGCCACCGTCTCGGTGTCGCAGTGGCTGCGCTACCAGACCCCGTCGTGGGACCTGGGCATCTTCACGCAGCTCGCCCGCCGCTACGCGCACCTTCAGGCGCCGATCGTCGACGTCAAGGGCGACGGCTACAACCTGCTGGGCGACCACTTCCACCCGCTGCTGGTGCTGCTGGGCCTCCCCTACCGGATCTGGCCGAGCGCGCTGACGGTGCTGCTGGTGCAGGCCGTGCTGCTGGCGTTCTCGATGTGGGTGGTCACGCGCGCCGCGGTGCACCGGCTCGGCGCGATCCCCGGCTCGCTCGTCGGCGTCGCGTACGGCCTGAGCTTCGGGATCGTCGAGGCCGTGGTGGCGCAGTTCCACGAGATCGCGTTCGCGGTGCCGCTGCTGGCGCTCTCGCTGGTCGCGCTGCTGGACCGGCGCTGGCTCGCGGCCGCCCTCTGGGCGGCGCCGCTGGTGCTCGTCAAGGAGGACCTCGGGGTGACCGTCGCCGTGCTCGGCGCGCTCGTCGCGTGGCGCGGCCGGGACGAGGGCCCCCGTCCCGGCCGGGTGGGGGCGGCCCTGGCGGCCTGGGGCATGGCGTGGTTCGCCCTGACGACGCGCGTGCTGCTGCCGGCGCTCAACCCCGACGGCCAGTTCGCGTACGCCGGGAAGGTGGACGTCGCGGCCGTCGCCCGCCAGCCGTGGCTCGGCGTGGTCCACCTGGTGGACGACGGCACCAAGCTGGCGACCCTCGCGCTGCTCGCGCTGGCCTGCGGTCTGGTGGGACTGCGCTCGCCGCTGATGCTCGCCGCGCTGCCGACGCTCGCGTGGCGCTTCTGGTCGCCGGACCCCGTCTACTGGGGCCCGAAGTGGCACTACAGCGCGGTGCTGATGCCCATCGCGGCGGTGGCGCTGCTCGACGGCATCGAGCTGGCGGGCCGCTCCCCGCGCGGCTGGCTGCGGCGGGTCGGCGAGGTGGCGGTCGCGGTGTGCGTCACGGCGGCGGTGGCGCTGACGCCGCAGCTGGGGTTCGCGCAGCTCGGCCGGGCGTCGTTCTGGCAGCCGAACCTCCGGGCCGCGGCGGCCCAGCGCCTGCTCGACGAGGTGCCGGCGGGCGTCACCGTGGAGACCGACGTCGGTCTGATGAGCTACCTCGTCGACACCCGCGACGTCTACTGGTTCGGCAACGTCGGCAACCCGGCGCCAGACTGGCTGGTGTTCGACAGCATCTGGGGCGGCGGCGCGCCGCGGACGCCCGAGGCGGTGCTGGACTGGGCCGCCGAGCACCATCCGGGGGTCGCCTACCGGGTGGTGTTCGACGAGGACGGATACCTCGCGGCGCGACGGACCGGTCCCTGAGCCCGGCCCACCATGGCCCGTCGGGCACCGCTTACGATGGCGGTATGCCCTCCTCCCCGATGCAGCCGGACGGCCTTGCCGCCGCCGTCCGTGAGGCGCTCACGGGTGTCCTCGACCCCGAGATCCGCCGCCCGATCACGGACCTCGGCATGGTCCGCTCGGTGCTCGTCGACGGGGGGACGGTGACCGTCCGGGTGGACCTGACGGTCGCGGCGTGCCCCCTGAAGGACACGCTCGTCACGGACGTGACGGCAGCGGTGGAGCCGCTCGAGGGCGTCACGGCGGTCAAGGTGGAGCTCGGCACCATGAGCCCCGAGCAGCGCCAGACGCTGCGCGAGCGGCTGCGCGGCGGCCCCGAGCCGGTGATCCCGTTCGCCCAGCCGGGCTCGCTGACGCGCGTGATCGCGGTGTCGAGCGGCAAGGGCGGCGTCGGCAAGTCGTCGGTGACGGCCAACCTCGCGGTGGCGATGGCACAGCAGGGCCTGTCCGTCGGCGTGGTGGACGCGGACATCTACGGCTTCTCCCTGCCGCGCATGCTCGGCACCGACCAGCCGCCCACGCAGGTGGACGACATGCTGCTGCCGCCGATCGCGCACGGCGTCAAGGTGGTGTCGATCGGCATGTTCGTGCCGCCGGGGCAGCCGGTGGTGTGGCGCGGGCCGATGCTGCACCGCGCCCTCCAGCAGTTCCTCGCCGACGTGTTCTGGGGCGACCTGGACGTGCTGCTGCTCGACCTGCCGCCGGGGACCGGGGACATCGCGATCTCGGTGGCGCAGCTGCTGCCCGGGTCGTCGCTCGTCGTGGTGACCACGCCGCAGCTCGCCGCCGCCGAGGTGGCCGAGCGCGCCGGCGCGGTCGCGGTGCAGACGCACCAGCAGATCGTGGGCGTCGTGGAGAACATGTCGTGGCTGACGCAGCCGGACGGCTCCCGCCTCGAGGTGTTCGGCTCCGGCGGGGGCGCGCGCGTGGCGAAGCGGCTGTCGGACGTCGTCGGCGCCGAGGTGCCGCTGCTCGGCCAGGTGCCGCTCGACCTGTCGCTGCGCGAGTCCGGAGATGCCGGGACACCCGTGGTGGCCGCCGCGCCCGACTCCCCGGCGGCGGCCGTGCTGCGCGATATCGCGGCGAGCCTGGTCGGCGCCCGCGGCCTCGCCGGGCAACGGCTGGGCCTGACGCCCGTCACCCACTGACCCGCACGGAGGACCCCGTCGTGACCACCGCCACGCTGCAGCCTGCCTGGACGCGCGACGAGGGCGCGCAGCGCGTGCGTGCGCTGTTCTCCGCTGCGTTCGCCGAGGCGCCCGACGGCGTGTGGTCGGCACCGGGGCGCGTCAACCTGATCGGCGAGCACACCGACTACAACGGCGGCCTGTGCCTGCCGATCGCACTGCCCCACCGCACGTTCGTCGCGCTGCGCGCGCGGGACGACGACGCCGTGCGCCTGGTGTCGGCCCAGGAGGGCACGACGGTCCGCACGCTGGACCTGGCGGAGGTCGCGCCGGGCACGGTGGCCGGCTGGCCGGCCTACGTCGCCGGCGTCGCGTGGGCGCTGCGCGAGCTCGGGCTCGCGGTGCGCGGGTTCGACGCCGCGGTCGACTCCTGCGTCCCGTACGGCGCGGGGCTCTCGTCGTCGGCGGCGATCGAGTCGGCGTTCGCGGTGGCGTTCGACGACGTGTTCGGGCTGGGGCTCGCGGCCGACGACGCCGGCCGCGCCCGGCTGGTCACCGCCTGCGTCCGTGCGGAGAACGAGATCGCGGGGGCGCCGACCGGCGGGCTCGACCAGTCGTCGTCGCTGCGCTGCCGCGAGGGGCGCGCGTTGCTGCTGGACTGCCGCGACGGCGCGGTGGAGCAGGTGCCCTTCGACCTGGCCGCGCACGGGCTGGCGCTGCTGGTGGTCGACACCCGCGCCGAGCACTCGCACGCGACCGGCGAGTACGGTGCCCGGCGCGCCAGCTGCGAACAGGCCGCGCGCCTCCTCGGGGTGCCGACGCTGCGCGAGGTGGCGGACCTGCCGGCCGCGCTGGCGACGCTGGACGACGGCACGCCGGAGGGCGCGCTGCGCGCGCGGCGGGTGCGCCACGTGGTGACGGAGATCGCCCGCGTCCGCGAGTTCGTCGGGCTGCTGCGCGACGGGCGGCCCGAGGCGGTCGGGCCTGTGATGGACGCCTCCCACGCGTCCTTGCAGCACGACTACGAGGTGACGGTGCGCGAGCTGGACCTGGTGGTGGAGGCCGCCCGGGCGGCCGGCGCGCTGGGCGCGCGGATGACCGGGGGCGGCTTCGGGGGCTCGGCGATCGCACTGGTGCGGGCCGGGACGGAGGGCGAGGTGGCCGACGCCGTGGCGTCCGCGTTCGCCGCCGCGGGCCTGCGGGCGCCCGCTTTCCTGCTGGCGCCGCCGTCGGCGCCGGCCGCCTGACGCCGGGCCGGCGGCCTCACGCCCGTGTGAGCGGGGCCACAACACAGGACCAACTGCCCTTCTGCTGATCATGGCCGCGCCGCGGCCGGGCCCGGTGCGGTGGAATCGGCGACGAATCGCCGATTCGATGTCGTCGGAACGTCCCACGTCCAGTACCTTCCGCTTGTTCGCTCTTTCACAAAGTGGAAACTGACGAGTCGATGACGACAACCCTGACCCGGTCCACGTCGGTGGACGCCTCCGCCCGTTCCGGCGCGCCCGGCGACCTGACCGACGAGGTCCGAGCACGCCTGCGAGAGATCCTGTCCGCGCACCGAGGCCACCCGGACGAGCTGATCCAGGTGCTGCACGAGGCCCAGGCGCTGCTGGGCTGGCTCCCCCACGAGATGCTGACGGCCGTCGCGGCCGGGATGGGCCTGCCCTACTCGAGGGTGCGCGGCGTGGTGACCTTCTACTCGCTGTTCACCACCGAGCCGCGCGGCCGGCACACGATCGACGTGTGCCTGGGCACCGCCTGCTACGTGCGCGGGGGCCGGGACGTGCTGGCCAAGCTGAGCGAGACCCTCGGCATCGAGGCGGACCGGACCACGCCCGACCGGCGCTTCTCGCTGGCGGTCGTCCGTTGCGTGGGCGCGTGCGGCCTCGCACCGGTGGTCACCGTGGGCGAGGACGTCCACAAGCGCGTCAACCCCAACCGGATCGGCGACGTGGTGGAGGCCTACGAATGACCGGCGTGACCACCGCCCGGCCGATCGTCACGTCGGCCGACCTGGACGCCGTGCGCGACGAGTACGCCGCGCGCACCAAGGACCTCGCGTTCACGATCATGCTGTGCTCGGGGGCCGGGTGCCTGTCGTCGCAGGCCGGCGAGATCGCCGAGGCGCTGGAGTGGGAGCTCGCCGCGGCCGGGCTGGCGGACCGCACGCTCATCAAGCGCACGGGCTGCATCGGCGCCTGCGGGCTGGGCCCGGCGCTGGTCGTCGACCCCGACGGAACGTTCTACTGCCGCCTGACGCCCGACGACGTCCACGAGCTCGTCACCGAGCACCTGGTGGGCGGGCGCGTCGTCGAGCGGTTGTGCTACCGCGACCCGGAGACCGGTCAGGCCGTCCCGAAGTTCGCCGACATCGCCTTCTTCGCGAAGCAGCGCCGCGTGGTGCTGCGCAACTGCGGCAGCGCCGACCACGAGGACCTCGGCGAGTACGTCGCGCGTGGCGGCTACCGTGCGGCGCTCCAGGCGCTGACGGGCATGACACCGCAGCAGGTGGTCGACGAGATCACCACGTCGGGGCTGCGCGGCCGGGGCGGGGGCGGCTTCCCGACCGGACGGAAGTGGGCGATGGCGGCATCGCGGCCCGGGCCCGACAAGTACGTCATCTGCAACGCCGACGAAGGCGACCCGGGCGCCTTCATGGACCGCAGCGTCCTCGAGGGGGACCCGCACAGCGCCATCGAGGGGATGCTGATCGCCGGCTACGCGATCGGCGCGAGCCGCGGCGTGGTGTACGTCCGCGCGGAGTACCCGCTGGCGGTCGAGCGGCTGGAGACCGCCCTGGCACAGGCCCGCGAGGCCGGGCTGCTCGGCGAGGACGTGTTCGGCAGCGGGCACGCCTTCGACATCGAGATTCGCATCGGCGCCGGGGCCTTCGTCTGCGGCGAGGAGACCGCCCTCATGAGCTCCGTCGAGGGCCGCCGCGGGGAACCCCGCCAGAAGCCGCCGTACCCGAGCGACTCGGGGCTGTTCGGGCGCCCGACGATCATCAACAACGTCGAGACGCTGGCGAACATCGCGCCGATCATCTCCCGGGGCGGGGAGTGGTTCGCCTCGATCGGCGTGCCGGGCAGCACCGGCACGAAGGTGTTCGCGCTCGCCGGGGACATCGAGAACACCGGGCTCGTCGAGGTGCCGATGGGCATCTCGCTCGGGGAGGTGATCTTCGACATCGGCGGGGGCGTCCCGAACGGCGGGCAGTTCAAGGTCGCCCAGACCGGCGGGCCGTCCGGCGGCTGCCTGACCCCCGAGCACCTGCGCACCCCGATCGACTACGACTCCCTCGTCCGGCTCGGGGCGATCATGGGCTCCGGCGGGCTGGTGGTGATGGACACCACCACGTGCATGGTCGACGTGGCCAAGTACTTCATGCAGTTCTGCGCCGACGAGTCCTGCGGCAAGTGCCTGCCCTGCCGGGTCGGCACCACCCGGATGCTCGAGATCCTCACGAGGATCTCGCAGGGCGAGGGACAAGAGGGCGACGTGGAACGCCTCGTCGAGCTGTGCGGCGTGGTGGGGGACACCGCGCTGTGCGGCCTGGGGCAGACCGCGCCCAACCCCGTGCTCTCGACCGTCCGCTACTTCCGCGAGGAGTACGACGAGCACATCCGCGACCGCTACTGCCGGGCCGGCGTGTGCTCCGCGCTGTTCACCGCGCCCTGCGTCAACGCGTGCCCGGCGCACGTCGACGTCCCGGGGTACCTGGCACTGGTGGCCGCCGGCCGGCCCCTGGACGCCTACCGGCTGATCCGCCAGGAGAACCCGTTCCCCTCGGTGTGCGGGCGGGTGTGCACCCATCCGTGCGAGCTCGTGTGCCGGCGCGGCCAGCTCGACGAGCCCATCGACATCCGGGCGGTCAAGCGGTACGCCGCCGACGTCGCGTACGAGTCGGGCGCGGTGGGTGCCGAGGCGATCTCCGGACCGCGCGAGGGCTCCGTCGGCATCGTCGGCGCCGGCCCGTCGGGCCTCACCGCCGCCTACTACCTGCGGCTGCGCGGGTACGAGGTGGACGTCTACGAACGGTCGCCGGTCGCCGGAGGCATGCTGGCCGTCGGCATCCCGGAGTTCCGGCTCCCGAAGAGCGTGCTGCAGCGCGAGATCGACACGATCCGGGTGACGGGTGTCCGCATCCGCACCGGCGTCGAGGTGGGTCGCGACGTCGGCTTCGACGAGCTCGTGGCGCGGCACGACGCCGTGTACGTGGCGGTCGGCACGCAGCTGTCCTGGACCCTCGGCATCCCCGGCGAGGACCTGCCAGGGGTGGTGCACGGGCTGGACTACCTGCGCCGGGTCAACCTGGGCGGCACCGCGCCGGTACCCGGCTCCGTGGTCGTCATCGGTGGCGGCAACACCGCCGTCGACGCCGCCCGCACGGCCCTGCGCGAGGGGGCGTCGCAGGTGACGATCGTGTACCGGCGGCGCGTCACGGAGATGCCGGCCGACGCGGAGGAGATCGCCGGCGCGCTCGAGGAGGGCATCGTCGTCCGCGAGCTGCTGTCCCCCGTCGCGATCGAGGCCGCGGGCGACCGCCTGGCGGTGCGGTGCCGGCGCATGGAGCTCGAGCAGTTCGGCGCCGACGGCCGCCGTCGGGTCCGGCCCGCACCCGACGGCGAGGACGTCCTCACCGCCGACCTGGTGATCCCGGCCGTCAGCCAGTTCGTCGACACGTCGTTCACCGAGCCCACCGGCGTCCGCGTCACCGCCGTCGGGACCTTCGAGGTGGACGGCCGCACGTCGATGACCAACGTGCCGGGCGTCTTCGCGGGTGGGGACGCCATGCGTGGCCCCGACGTGGTGATCGCCGCGATCGCGGACGGCAAGCAGGCCGCGAGCTCCATCGACCGGTACCTGGGTGGCGACGGCGAGCTGTGGAAGGGCCCGTCGATCCCCGTCCCCGCGCCCGGCGCCGACGACGGGGACGCCCGGGAGCACGGCCGCTTCGGCATGTGCTACCTGGCACCCGAGGCGCGCGCGCGCACCTTCGAGGAGGTCGCGTTGGGGTACCACCGCGTGGACGCGGTGGCCGAATCGATGCGCTGCCTGCGCTGCGACCGGCGATAGGAGAGGCTGACATGGTTCGCCTGGAGATCAACGGCCACGTCACCGAGGTCCCGTCCGGGACCACGCTCCTGCAGGCCGCACGGCAGGAGAACATCGACATCCCCACCATGTGCTACCTGGAGGGGGTCAACGAGGTCGGCGCGTGCCGGATGTGCGCCGTCGAGGTCGAGGGCCGCCCTCGCCTGATGACGGCGTGCGAGACCGAGGCCACCGAGGGCATGGTGGTGCGCACCAACAGCGCGCGTGCCCGCCACGCGCGCGAGGTGCTCTTCGAGCTGCTGATGTCGGACCACCCTGCCGACTGCCTCCACTGCGCCCGCGACGGGGACTGCGAGCTGCAGATGCTCGGACGCACCCTCGGCGCCTCGACGTCGCGGTTCGCGGGGAAACTCTCCCGCAGCGCGGTCGACGACAGCTCGGGCGCGATCGTGCTCGACGCCTCGAAGTGCATCCTGTGCCGGCGCTGCGTCTCCGTGTGCAACGACGTGCAGGGGGTCGGCGCCCTCAACGTCCAGAACCGCGGCTTCCGCAGCCAGGTGGGCCCCGGTGGCGACCTGCTGCTGGACCAGGCGGCGTGCGCCCTGTGCGGGCAGTGCACCGTGGTATGCCCGGTCGACGCGATCCACGAGGCCGACGGCACGCAGCGCGTGTGGCAGGCGCTGGCCGACCCCACCAAGACGGTGGTGGTCCAGGCGGCCCCCGCCGTGCGCGCGGCGCTCGGCGAGGAGTTCGGGCTCGCGGCCGGCACCCTCGTGACGGGGAAGATGGTGACGGCCCTGCGCGAGCTGGGCTTCGACCACGTCTTCGACACGAACTTCGCCGCCGACCTGACCATCATGGAGGAGGGCTACGAGCTGCTGGGACGCCTCGTGGCCCACGTCCGGCGACTCGGCGCCATCGACGACGAGACGGTGGCGAACCTCGGGCTGGCGCACCTGCCGGAGCCCGTGCTGCCGATGATCAGCAGCTGCAGCCCCGGCTGGATCAAGTACGTCGAGCACTTCTACCCCGGGCGCCTCGACCACCTGTCGAGCTGCAAGTCGCCCCACATGATGCTCGGTGCACTGACGAAGACCTGGCTCGCGCAGCGCGAGGGACTCGACCCGCGCGACGTCGTCACCGTCTCGGTGATGCCCTGCACGGCCAAGAAGTTCGAGGTGGGCCGTCCGGAGATGTCGCGGGACGGCATCCCGGACGTCGACGCCGTGCTCACCACGCGCGAGCTCGGCCGGATGCTGCACCAGGCCGGCGTCGACTTCACGCGCCTGCCGGACGGCGAGTTCGACAACCCGATGGGCGTGTCGACGGGCGCGGCCGACATCTTCGGGACCACCGGCGGCGTCACCGAGGCCGCGCTGCGCACGGTGTACGAGGTGGTCACCGGCCGGCCGCTGCCCGGCGAGTCGGTCCAGCTCACCGCCATCCGAGGGCTCGAGCGGATGAAGTCCGCGACGGTCCGGCTCGAGGACGTGCTGCCGCAGTGGTCCTTCCTCGAGGGTGTGGACGTGCCCATCGCGGTGACCAGCGGCCTCAAGGGTGCCGCGGTGCTGATGGACCAGATCGCCCTCGGCGAGAGCCCGTACCTGTTCATCGAGGTGATGGGCTGCCCGGGCGGCTGCATCAGCGGAGGCGGTCAGCCCCGTCCCACCACCGACGAGATCCGCCACAGCCGCATGGAGGCGCTGTACCGGGAGGACGCGGGCAAACCGCTGCGTCGGTCGCACACCAGCCCGGCGATCCGACAGGTGTACGCGGAGTTCCTCGGCGCACCCGACGGGCACCTGTCCCACGAGCTCCTGCACACGCGCTACACCGCGCGGGAACCCGTCTGAGGCCGGGTGCCGGGGGCGTCGCCGATGTCGTAGTCGACGACGAACGGCGCGTGGTCGCTGAAGCGCTCCGCGTAGCTGGGCGCGCGGTCGATCGTGGCCGCGCGGGCCAGGTCCGCCAGCGCCGGCGTCGCCATCTGGTAGTCGATGCGCCAGCCCGAGTCCTGGTCGTACGCCTTGCCGCGCCAGGACCACCACGTGTACGGCCCCGGGCCGGGCCCGCCGAGCTCACGGCCGACGTCCCGCCAGCCCAGGTCGTCGAACCAATGGTCCAGGTAACCGCGCTCCTGCGGGAGGAACCCGGCGTGCGTCAGGTTGCCCCGCCAGTTCTTGATGTCCACCTCGCGATGGGCGATGTTGAGGTCACCTGCCACCACGGCGGGAGCGTCGCCGGCGCCGATCTCGGCCATCCTGTGCGTGACGCGGTCGAGGAACGCGTACTTGTCGGCCATCGACGCGGTTCCCGCCGTGCCGGAGTGCACGTAGGTGGACGCGACGAGCAGCGTGCCGCCCCCGGGCAGCTCGAGCTCTGCCTCCACCCAGCGACCCGAGTCGGTGGGCAGGCCGGTGCCGATGCCGATGCGGATCGCCGACATCGGGAGCCGCGACGCGATCGCCACGCCGGCGCGGCCCTTCGCCACGGCCGACTCGTGCGCCAGCCGCCACTCGTCCGGCGAGAGGTGGTCGGCGAGGATCTCGTCGTCGGCGCGCACCTCCTGGAGCAGCAGCACGTCCGGAGCGGACCGGGCGAGCCAGTCGCCCATGCCTCGGCGGAACGCCGCGCGGATCCCGTTGACGTTGACGGTGGCGACGCGCACCGGCCCATCCTGCCGTAGGCGCCTCTCACCCGAGGGCGGGCCGACGGTCAGTCGCCGGCGAACGCGGCCTCGAGGGCCGCGATGTCCAGCTTGCCCATCGCGAGCATGGCCGTCGAGGCCCGCTGGACGCCGTCGGCGTCCGACCGGCCCATGATCTCCCCCAGCTGGACCGGCACCACCTGCCACGAGACCCCGAAGCGGTCCACCAGCCAGCCGCACTGGCCCGGCGTCCCGCCGTCCGCGGTCAGCACCTGCCAGTAGTGGTCCACCTCGTCCTGACCGTCGACGCTCAGGTACACGGAGAACGCGTCGTCGAGGGTGAGCGCCGGCCCTGCGGTCAGGAAGGTGAACGGTGCACCGGCGAGCTCCAGCTCGACGACGAACGGCGAGCCCTCCGGCACGTCCGGCAGGCCCGGTGGCGCGCTGACCACGCGCGTGATCGTCGTACCCGGGATGGCGGACGCGTAGAACCGGGCGGCCTCGTAGCCGTCGTCGTGGAACCAGAGGTGCGAGCGGACGGCGACCATGACGGCCTCCTCGGAGCCGGGAACGCTTCCGCACCATGGTCACCGAGGCACCCGATCCCCGCGACCCGCCGCGCGGGAGCGCTCGCCGAGGCGACCGGCGCGGTCAGGCGCGCTCGGTGGCCTCGACCACGTTGGCCAGGAGCATCGCGCGCGTCATGGGCCCCACCCCTCCGGGGTTCGGCGACACCCACGCGGCCACCTCGCGCACCGACGCGTCGACGTCGCCCGCCACTCGCGACCTGCCCGTCTCCGGGTCGACCACGCGCGACACCCCGACGTCGACCACCACCGCGCCCGGCCGCACCATGTCCGCCGTGACGATCCCCGGCACACCGGCGGCCGCCACGACCACGTCCGCGGAGCGGGTGTGCATGGCCAGGTCCGCCGTACCGGTGTGCGTCAGCGTCACCGTCGCGTTGACCGCGCGCCGCGTCAGCAGCAGCCCGATGGACCGGCCGACGGTCACCCCGCGCCCGACGACGACGACGTTCGCCCCGGCCAGCGAGATCCCGTGCCGCTCGATCAGCTCGACGATCCCGCGTGGCGTGCACGGCAACGGCGTGGTCACCGGCTCGTTCACCCGCAGCACCAGGCGGCCGAGGTTGGTGGGGTGCAGGCCGTCGGCGTCCTTCTCCGGCTCCACCAGCTCCAGCACGCGGTGCGCGTCGAGCCCGCGCGGCAGGGGTAGCTGGACGATGAACCCTGTGCAGGCCGGGTCGGCGTTGAGCCGTGCGACGGCGGCCTCGACATCCTCCTGGGTCGCCGTGGCGGGCAGGTCCTCGCGGATCGAGGCGATGCCCACCTCCGCGCAGTCGCGGTGCTTGCCGGCGACGTACAGCTGCGAGCCGGGGTCGTCGCCCACCAGCAGCGTCCCGAGGCCGGGACGCACGCCGCGCTCCGCCAGCGCGGCCACCCGCGCGGCGAGCTCCGCCTTGATCGCCGCCGCGGTCGCCGTGCCGTCGAGCAGGCGAGCTGCGCTCATCTGTCGGCCTTCCCTGCGCTCCGCTCCCGGCGGGCGGCCTCGGTCACGAGTACTGCTTCAGGCCGTCGTACAGCGGGAACGCGTCCGTCAGCGTGGCCGCCCGGGCGCGCAGCGCGTCCACGTCGGTCGCGGCCCCACCCACCAACGCGGTGGCGATGATGTCCGCCACCTCGGTGAACTCGGCGGCGCCGAAACCGCGCGTGGCCAGGGCCGGCGTGCCGATGCGCAGGCCGGAGGTCACTCGCGGCGGGCGCGGGTCGAACGGCACCGCGTTGCGGTTGACCGTGATGCCGGCGTCGTGGAGCAGATCCTCGGCCTGCTGGCCGTCCAGCGGCGAGTTGCGCAGGTCCACCAGCACCAGGTGGACGTCCGTCCCGCCGGTGAGCACGGCGACGCCGGCGTCGGCGACATCCCGTGCGGACAGCCGCTCGGCGATGATCTGCGCACCCTCCAGCGTGCGGCGCTGGCGGTCGCGGAACTCCTCGCCGGCCGCGATCTTGAACGCCACCGCCTTGGCCGCCACGATGTGCATCAGCGGGCCACCCTGCTGGCCCGGGAACACCGCGGAGTCGATCTTCTTGGCCCACTCCTGCGTCGACAGGATGAAGCCGGACCGCGGCCCGCCGATCGTCTTGTGCACGGTCGAGGAGACGACGTCGGCGTACGGCACCGGCGACGGGTGCAGCCCGGCGGCCACCAGCCCGGCGAAATGTGCCATGTCCACCCAGAGCTTGGCGCCGACCTCGTCGGCGATCTCGCGGAACGCCGCGAAGTCGAGGTGCCGCGGGTACGCGGACCAGCCGGCGATGATCACGGCCGGCCGGTGCTCCTGCGCCGCCTTGCGCACCGCCTCCGGCTCGATCCGGAACGTCTGCGGGTCCACGCCGTAGGCGGCGACGTCGTAGAGCCGCCCGGAGAAGTTGATCTTCATGCCGTGCGTCAGGTGACCACCGTGCGCCAGCTCGAGCCCGAGGATCCGGTCGCCCGCGTTCGCGAGCGCGTGGAGCACCGCGGCGTTGGCGGTGGCGCCCGAGTGGGGCTGGACGTTCGCGTGCTCGGAACCGAACAGTGCGTTGGCCCGCTCGATCGCGATGTTCTCGGCGATGTCCACCTGCTCGCAGCCGCCGTAGTACCGACGGCCGGGGTAGCCCTCGGCGTACTTGTTGGTCAGCACCGAGCCGGCGGCCTCGAGCACGGCGCGCGGCACGAAGTTCTCGGACGCGATCATCTCCAGCGTGCCCTGCTGGCGGGCGAGCTCACCGTCCAGCACCGCGGCGATGTCGGGATCGACCTGTGACAGGCCCTGGTCGAGGAGGTTGGTCATGGTTGGCGCTCCCGTGCGGTCGGGGCATGCGGGTTGGTCGGCACCCGCACACCGAGGTGTGTGGCGACCGCCGGGCCCAGGCGTCCGACCCGCGGATCCAACTGCTCTGCGTCGCTCCCCGGTGGTCACCCACCCTGCGCCAGTCGCGACCGGGTTCAGCCTAGCAACGCGCCGCCCGACGCCAACGCCGAGACCCACCCCTCTTTTGCGAGGTTCCGGTCGTGATCCACGACCGGAACCTCGCAAAAGTTGACGTCACGGGGGGCGGGGGCGGGGGCGGGGCGCGTCAGCTGCCCGTCTCGTCGAGAGCCGGCTCGTCCGGGGGCTCGGCGTCCCCCAGCAGCTTGCGGAGGTAGGCGTAGGTCAGGTCCCCCGCGGTCTGGTCGTGCTGGTACTCGTACCCGCGCTTCGTGTACATCGCGATGTTGTGCAGCGAGTCGCGCGAGGTGAAGATCCACACCTCCTGCGTGCCCTCCGGCAGGTGGGTGACGATCTCGTCGAGCAGCCGGGTGCCGATGCCGTGACCCTGCACGTCCGGGGCGACCGCGAAGCGGCCCAACGTCGCGCGGCTCCCCTCGGACAGGACGCGGATCGAGGCGACCAGCCGGTGGCCCCGCCACGCGCCGAGCGTCACCACGTCGTCGCGCGCCAGGTCCGCGCGCAGCTCGTCGAACGTCTGGGTCAGCGGGGGGATGTTGGGATCATCGATCAGCTGCGCCTCGGTGACGAAGGCGGCGCGGCGCAGCGTGAGAAGCTCACCGGCGTCGTCGTCGGTGACCGGGCGGATGTCGAGGTCGTCCGTCATGGGCTCATCGTCCCAGCCCGACGGCCCTGGGGACTACTCTCGGGCGTCGTGTCCTCCTCCGACGCCATCGACCGCGTGCTGACGCTCGCGTGCCCCGACCGTCCCGGCATCGTCGCCGCGGTCGCCGGGCTGCTCGCGGAGCACGGCGGCAACATCACGGAGTCGCAACAGTTCGGCGACCCGGAGACCGGGCAGTTCTTCATGCGGGTCCAGGTGGCCGCCGCCGCGTCGCACGACGAGCTGTCGGGGGCGCTGGCGCACCTGGCGGACCGCTTCGACATGACGTGGCACCTCGACGTCGCCGGCCGGCCGGTGCGCACGCTGGTCATGGTGTCCACCGCCGCGCACTGCCTCAACGACCTGGCGTTCCGCCAACGGTCGGAGGGCCTGCCGGTGGACCTGGTCGCCGTGGTCTCCAACCACGAGACGCTGCGGCCCCTCGCGGAGTTCTACGACATCCCCTTCCACGCCATCCCCGTCACCTCCGACACCAAGCCGGAGGCCGAGGCCCGGCTCGCCGCCCTGGTGGACGAGCTGGACGTGGAGCTGGTGGTCCTGGCGCGCTACATGCAGGTGCTCTCCGACGACTTCTGCTCCCGGCTGCCGGGACGCATCATCAACATCCACCACTCGTTCCTGCCGTCGTTCAAGGGCGCCCGCCCGTACGCCCAGGCGCACGCCCGCGGCGTCAAGCTGATCGGCGCCACCGCCCACTACGTCACGGCGGCGCTCGACGAGGGCCCGATCATCGAGCAGGACGTCGAGCGGGTGGACCACAACCGCACGGTGGCGGACATGGTGCGGCTGGGGCAGGACGTGGAGCGGCGCGCGCTGGCGCGAGCCGTCCGCTGGCACGCGGAGCACCGCGTGCTGCTCGACGGCCGCAAGACGATCGTCTTCCGCTGAGCTCGTCGCGGGCCGGGCGGGCAGCGCGGTCCGGCCGGTCCCCCGGCCTGACAGCCAGGTCCCGCCCGGGCTACGCCCCGCAGCCGCAGCTGCGCCCGACGACGAGGTTCCCGGTGAGCACCATGTGCACCGGCGCCGCCCCCGGGGCGGCGTCGCGCCGCAGCAGCAGGTCCACCGCGGCGTGCGCGATCTCCGGGATCGGCTGGCGCACCGTGGTCAGCGGCGGCTGCAGGAACCGGCCCACCTGCGTGCCGTCGAGCGATGCCACCGCGACGTCGTCGGGCACCCGCAGGCCCAGCTCCGCGCAGGCGGCCAGAACCCCGAGCGCCTGGACGTCCGAGGCGGCGAACAGAGCCGTGGGACGCACCGCGTCGCCCACCGGCAGCCGCACGTCGAGCAGCTCGAGCGCGGCCTCGCGGCCGCCGTCCATCGAGAACGGCGCGTACGCGACGAGCGCGTCCCCGGTGGGCGCGCCGACGGCCGCCTGCTGGAGTCGCCAACCGGTGGTGCGTTCGGCGGAGACCACCAAGGGCCGCGGGCCGGTGACGCACCCGATGTGCCGGTGGCCGTGGCCCTGGAGGTGCTCCACCGCCTTGCGCGTCGCGTCCACGCTGTCGATGGTCACGCTGGAGACCTGGGCGGCGTCGTCCACCCGGTCGATCGCGACCAGCGGCACCGGGTCCGACTGGAGGCGCTGCACCGTGGACGCCGCCTCCGCCGAGGCGACGATCAGGCCGTCGACCCGCCGGTCGAGGAACGACCGCAGGTGCGCGACCTCGCGCTGCGGGTCGCCGTCGGTGACGGCGATCGACAGCGTGTTCCCGTGCTCGGCCAGCTCGCGCAGCAGCGCCTCGGCCAGCTCGGCGAAGTAGGGGTTGACCGGGCTGGACATCAGGAGCCCGACGGTCCGGGTCATGCCGCCGCGCAGCGCCGAGGCGATCGCGTTGGGCCGGTACCCCAGCGCCTCGATCGCCGCCTCGATGCGGCCTCGCGCCTCGGCGGAGACCGGGCGCGGACCCCCGTTGACCACGTAAGACACCAGCGCCGGGGATACGCCCGCGAGCGCCGCGACGTCCGCCCTCGTCACTGCCACGCCGTCCCCCCACGCACCCGCCCCGCGCGGCCCCGGCCGCTCTGGCCCGACCCTAGCGGGCGCCCTCACTCGACGGGCGTGAGGCCCGCGATGTCCGCCCACGAAGGGTAGGACGCCTGCGCGCCCTCGCGGGTCACGGCGAACGAGCCCGCCGCCACCCCGACCTCTACGGCCGCCTCGAGGTCCTCCCCCTCCGCCAGGCGCGCGCACATCGCTCCGATGAACGCGTCGCCCGCGCCCGTGGTGTCCACCACCTTGGCCACCGGCCGCGCGGGCACGGCGCCCGACGAAGAAGCGCCCGCCCACACCGCGCCGAGTGCCCCAAGCGTCACCACCACGGAGCGTGCGCGGGCGGTCAGCTCCACGGCGCCGGCGAGCGCGTCGTCCACCGTGGACACCGGGCGGCCCAGCAGCGCGGACGCCTCGGTCTCGTTGAGCACCAGCGGGTCGCACGACGCCAGCACCTCGGCCGGCAGTGCCGTGTACGGGGCGAGGTTGAGCACGGCGCGCAACCCGGACTCGGCCGCCGCGCCGACAGCGGCGGCCACGATCCGCACCGGCACCTCGAGCTGCAGCACCACGACGCCGCCCGGGGGCAGGCGTCGCACCACCCGCGCGACCCGTGCCTCGGTCAGCGCGAAGTTGGCGCCCGGCACAACGACGATCGAGTTCTCGCCGTCGCCGTCGACGCTGACGATGGCCATGCCCGTCGGTGAGCCGCTGACGATCTCGACGTCGTCCGTGTCGACACCCTCCGAGCGCAGGTGGCGCAGCAGCCTGGCGCCGTCGTCGTCGTCTCCCACGCAGCCGACGAACCGCACCCGACCGCCCATCCGGGCGGCCGCGACCGCCTGGTTGGCGCCCTTGCCACCGGCGTGCTTGCGCATGCCGTGGGCCAGCACCGTCTCGCCCGGCCGGGGCGTCATGGGGACCCTCAGGACGTAGTCCTGATTGATCGACCCGATCACGCAGATGCTCACCAGCGGCCCGTCCCGTCCGTCACTTCTCACCGCTCGAGATCCCCAGCGCGCCGAACGTGCGCTGGAGCACCAGCATCAGCACCGCAGGCACCACCGACAGCGCCACCGCACCGGCGAAGTTCTGCCCGTAGTCGGCGAAGTGCTCGGTGAACGTCTTCGCCAGCGCGATCGGCGCCACCTGGAGCTTCGGATCGCTCACGGTGATCAGGGGCCACAGATAGCTCGACCATTGCCCCAGGAAGATCAGCAGCGCCGAGTTGACGATCGCCGGGCCCGACAGCGGGACGTACATGCCGAAGAGCACGCGCGGCTCGGAGGCACCGTCCACCTTCGCCGCCTCGCGGTAGGACGCGGGGACGGACCGGAAGAACTGGCGCAGGTTGAAGATCGCCAGCCCGTTGCCGATGCCGGGCAGCACCAGGCCCATGAGGGTGTTGGTCAGACCCCAGGAGTTGAACAGCTGCGACAGCGGGATGGCGATCGCCTCGAACGGCACCATGAAGCTGATCACGACGAACGCGAACGCCGCGCCGCGGCCGGGGAACTCCAGGACAGCCAGGGCGTAGGCAGCCGTGACGCACACCACCAGGCCGATCGCCACCGTCAGGAGGCAGACGGTCAGCGAGACCAGGAAGGCGCGGCCGAACGTCCCCGCGAACAGCGCGGTGTAGTTGTCCACGCTGACCGTCTTCGGGACGATCACGCCCCACGACAGCGGGTACAGCGACCCGAAGATCTCCGACGTCGGGCGCAGCGAGCCGGAGAACAGCCACAAGGCCGGCAGCATGAACACGGCGGCGACGAACACCGCGAGCGCGGTGATCGGCCAGTTGGTCGCGTCCGACGCGCGCCGCCGGCGCCGGGGCGCCAGGACTGGGGTGACGCTCATCGCCGCCTCCTCGCCGGCCGCTCCTCGCGCAGCAGCCAGAACTGCACGACGACGAACACCAGCATGATCAACGTGAGGATGGTCACCTCGGCGGCGCCGAGATTCTTCTGGCCGTAGGTGAAGCTGGTGCGGTACGCGTTGAACATCTGCATCGTGGTGCTGTTCTGGGGCCCGCCGTTGGTCAGCACCTGGACGGGGATGAACAGCACGAAGTTCGCCACCGTGTCCGCGACGAGCACGAAGAGGAGCGGCCGCTTGAGCAGCGGCAGCGTCACCGAGAGGAAGGTGCGCACCGGTCCCGCGCGGTCGAGCTTCGCCGCCTCGTAGTACTCGTGCGGGATCGCCTCGAGGCCGGAGATCAGGAAGATCATCCAGTAGCCGACGCCCACCCAGGTGGCGACCAGGATGATCGCCGCCATCGCCTGGTCCGGCGAGGTGAAGAACGGCTGCGGGTCACCCCCGAGCGTGGAGATGATCGCGTTGATCGGCCCGCGGGGCTGCAACGCGATGCCCCAGACGATCGACGAGCCGACGAGCGGGATGGTCGCGGGGACGAACAGCAGCATCCGCCACACACCGCGCAGCGCGATCCGCCGCGTCATCAGCACCGCGACCAGCAACGCCAGCGCCACCTGGAGCGGGTTGATGATCACGTTGAAGACGACGGTCCGCGCCACCGTCTCCCGGAACGCGTCCGTGGACAGGAGCGCCTGGTACTGGCCCAGGCTGTCGAACACGGGGACGCGCAGGCCCCCAGGGAAGCCCCGGTGGAGGCTGTCGACGAAGGCGTCGACGCTCGGTGCGATGCGCGTGGCCGCGATGGTGACCACGGCGGGGGCGAGGAAGGCCGCCGCCCAGGCGGCCTCCTTGAGGCGGCGGGGACTCCAGCGTGCCCGGGGGCCGGCCCCCGCGCGGGGGGCGCGGGGGCCGGCCAGAACCGGGCGTCCGGCTCGTGTGCTGGTGGACATCGGAGTCCTACTTGTACGCCGCCCAGGCGGTCTCGAGCTCGGCGCTCGCCGCCTCGAGGGCACCCTTGGCATCTGCTCCGTTACGGACGTCGGAGTAGGCCCGCCCGATGATCTCCTCGAACTCGACGTAGCCGACGGTGCCGAGGCGCGGCACGGCGGTCTTCGAGGTCTCGTAGTCGATGATCGCCGCAGCCTTCTTGCCCTCCTCCGACTGGAACATGTCGCGCTCGAAGTAGACCTTCTTGCCCTCCGGGCTGGCCGGAAGCTCGGGGTCGGGACGGACCACGGCGTACTGGCCGCCGCCGTCCACCGACATCCACTTCATGAAGATCGCGGCAGCCTGCTGCTGGTCCGAGAACGGGCTGAGCGCCAGCGACCACGAGCCGGTCGGGGTGACCGCCTCGCCGTCGGCGAACTGCGGGTGCGCCGCGACGCCCCAGTTGATGTCCGACGTGGCGAGGTTGGGCAGCAGCCACGGGCCCTGGATCTGGTAGGCCGTGTCCCCTGCGAGGAACGCCGCGTCGGTCTGGTCGGCGGTGATGCCGCGCGGCATCAGGCCGTCGGCGGCGAGCTTGCCGTAGAACTCCAGCGCCTTGACCCACGCGTCGGAGGTGATGTCCGGCGTCAAATTGCCGTCACCGGTCGCACCCGCCGAACCGCCCAGCCCCACGGAGAGCGGCTCGAGCTGGTAGTAGCGGTCGAGCTGGCCGAAGACGAAGCCGTTCTCGGCGCCCGCGTCCACGACCTTCTGGATGTTGGGCAGCAGGTCCTCGAACGTGGAGCGGTTCTCCGGGTCGGCCGACGGGTAGGCGACACCGGCCGCGTCGAGCAGGTCCTTGTTGTAGTACAGGAGTTGGCTCGAGTTGGCGATCGGGACACCGTAGAGCTTGCCGTCGAATGTGCTCGACTCCTTGGGCGCCGGGTCCCACGCGCCGAAGTACGGCTCGAACTGCTTGGTGATGTCCGCGGAGTAGCCGCGGGTGGCGAGCGCCGCGGTGCGCGGCTGGTCCGCCCAGAAGACGTCAGGGTTGCCGTCCTTGTTGGCCATCCGCGCGTCGAGCACGGAGTTCAGGTCGTCGAACGGGACGTACTCGTACTCGACGGTGATCGTCGGGTGATCCTTCTTGAACGCGTCGAGCACCTCCTGCATGTGCTCCTTGACCGGGTCCAGGATGCCGAGCACCTGGATGGTCGCCGTGGGGTCCTCCTCCGGGATGGTCCAGTCGGTGCCTCCCGCGGCACCGTCGGACCCGCCCTTGGAGCACCCGGTGAGCGCGACGGTCGCGGAGACGACCAGGGCGCCCAGCACGAGTGGCGTGCGTCGCATGTCAGACCTCTCTTCCTCGAGGATCGGTGATGTTGCTCCGCCGGGTCGTCCTGGCCCGGCGGTGTGGCTCGTCGGCTGGCGCCGGCGTGGTCAGTAGGTGGCGACCGTGGTCAGGAAGTAGTCGAGGAACCCATCGACGTCGACCGCGGTGGCGATCGTCGCGTTGGGCTCCGGGGCGTCCTTGCCGGTCAGCAGGTCCGCGATCGCGACGCCGCGCGCCTCGTCGCCGACGGCGACGTCGACGTGCGCGGGCGCCCACGTGACCAGCTCGGGGTGCGTGATCGAGGCGACCGCCAGCGGGTCGTGCATCGCGCACGAGTCGGCCAGGTCGGCGTCGCCGGGGAACTCGCGGGACATCTTGTCGATCCACGCCACCGTGCAGTCGCCGGCGAAAGCGCCGAACGGCCGGCCACTGGCTGCCATCGTCGCGGCGTGCTGACGCGTCAGGCGCACCCGCTGCGTCACGTCGAGGCCGACGAGCCGGAGCGTGGCCCCGCTGCGCACCACGGCGCGCGCCGCGTGCGGGTCCACCCAGAAGTTGAACTCGCCGGGCATCCGGCCGCGGTTCGTCTGGCCCAGGTAGACGCCGCCCATGACGACGATCTCCTTGATCGCCGTGGCGACGCGCGGGTCAAGCGCGATGGCGGCGGCGACGTTGGTCAGCGGCCCGATCGCGACGAGCGTGATCTCGCCCGGCGACTCGAGCACCAGGCGGGCGATCTCGGCGGCGGCGAATCCCGGGACGGGGGTGCGGTGCCCGAAGGCGGCCCGCACCTCGTCGGGCGCGGAACGCACCCGCTCGGGCTCGACGAGTGGGGCGGCGGCGCCGCGCACCACGGGGACGTCAGGGCGGCGCAGCCGGTCGAGCAGCTCCACCGACAGGTACGTGCCGGTCTCGACGTCCACGTTGCCGTTGACCGACGTGACCAGCTCGAGGTCGAAAGCGGGGTCGGCGACCAGCAGCGCGAGCGCGAAGCCGTCGTCGATCTCCATGCCGGGCACACCCATGCCCATGTCGGTGTCCAGGATCACTCGCACGGCGGGAACTCCTTCGTTCAACTCGTGTTGCGTAGAAGGGTGACACGTGTTGAACGCAGTGACAAGCCTTCGAATGTCACGAAAGGGTCACGGCCGAGCGCGTGCTGAGATGGCGGCGCGGGCGGGCGCCAAGGGGCGCCGTCACCGCGTGGCGCGGGCGCCGGGGCCCAGGCACGACGAAGCCCCGGGCGCCGCCCCGGCGCACCACCGGGCTCAGCTGGCGGTGCGCAGCCCCGCCTCGGCGCGGGTGGCGCCGGTGATCGCCGCGATGATCTCCTCGTAGCTGGTGCGCGAGGCGTCGTAGGACCCGTTGTTGCGCCCGTGCCGCAGCACCTCGATGCGGTCGGACACCGCACGGACGTCGTTCATGTTGTGGCTGATGATGATGACGCCGAGCCCCATGTCGCGCAGCCGCTCGATGTGCGTCAGCACCTCCGCGGTCTGCACGACCGAGAGCGCGGCGGTGGGCTCGTCGAGCACAACGAGCTGCGGCTCCCCGATGAGCGTGCGGGCGATGGCGACGGTCTGGCGCTGACCGGCCGAGAGCGCCGACAGCGGCATCCGCACGGACGGGATGCGGCTGGCCAGCTTGAGCAGCACCTGCCGCGTCACCTGCTCCATCGCGGCGTCGTCGAGCACGCCGTTGTCCCGCAGCTCCCGGCCGAGGAACAGGTTGGCCGTCACGTCGAGGTTGTCGCACAGCGCCAGGTCCTGGAACACGGTGGCGATCCGCAGCTCGTGCGCCACGGACGGCGACGGCACCGTCACCGGGGTGCCGTTCATCTCGATGATGCCGGCGTCGGGCTGGAACACGCCCGTGATCACCTTGGCGAGCGTCGACTTGCCGGCGCCGTTGTCGCCCACCAGGGCGACCACCTCGTGGGCGTGGACGTCGAGGTCGACGTCCACCAGCGCCTCGACCGCGCCGAACCGCTTGGTGATGCCGCGCATCGACAGCAATGGAACTCGCGCCGCGTTCATCTACCGCCCACCTGCTCCCCGTCGAACAGTGCCATGTCAGTGAAACGTGCCCTCTCGTCGCGCGTCAACCGGCCGCCGCCTCGTCCTCGCCCTCGCCCACCCGGACGGCGACGTCCGCGGCCTGCAGGGCCAGCAGCAGCGCGCCCACCACCTCGGCCTGCACGCCGAGGGCGGCGGGCACCACCTCGAGCGGCGCGATCTGGTTGAGCGGCACCCGCCGGGCGATCGCCTCCCGCATCGGCTCCAGCAGCACGCCGCCCGTCTCGGCGAGCTCCCCGCCGACGACGACGAGCTGCGGGTTCACCACCTGGCCGAGCCCGGCCACCACCGCGCCGATCTGCGCGCCGGCGTCCGCGACCACCCGCACGCAGCCCGGGTCGCCGTCCTTGGCCAGCTGGACGACGTCGCGCAGCGTCAGCGGCCCGCGGTTGGTCCGCAGCGCCTCCACGAGGGCGGTGGCGCCGACCACGGTGTCCAGGCACCCACGGTTGCCGCAGCGGCAGATCGCACCGCCCGGGTCCACCTGAATGTGACCGATCTCCCCCGCCGTGCCGGCGAAGCCGCGGTGCACCCGCCCGTCGATGACCAGTCCGGAGCCCACCCCGTAGGAGGCGCGCACGTAGACGCTGTCCCGGAACGCCTTCGCCGCGCCGAGCGTGCTCTCCGCGAGCGCGCCGAGGTTGGCGTCGTTGTCGACGAACACGGGGCACGCGATCCGCTTCGACAGCGTCTGGCCCAGGTGCACGCCGTCCCAGCCGCGCATGATGCCGCGCACCGAGATCATCCCGGTGGCGGCGTCGACCGGGGCGGGCACGGCGACGCCGACGCCCACCACCTCGTCGAGGGACGAGCCGACGCGCTCCAGCAGGTCGACGACGAGCAGCGCGGCGCGGTCCAGCGTGGTGTCCATGCGGTGCTCGTTGGGAAGCGGGAGCGACTGGTCGGCGACGATCTCGTGCGCGAAGTCGCCCAGGATGACGCGCAGATGGCGGTGGGCCACCTGCACGCCGACCGCGAGCCCCACGCGCCGGGCGACCGTGACGAGCTGCGCCCGCCGTCCGCTGCGCGTGGTCACCGCGGTGTCGACGAGCCCCGCCCCCAGCAGCTCGCGGACGATGGTCGACACGGTCGCCGCCGAGAGCCCCGTCGACTGCGCCAGCTCGACCTGCGTCAGCCCGCCCCACCGCTGCACGGTGGACAGCACCAACGCCCGGTTCGCCTCGCGCAGCGACGACTGCGAGCCCGCAGTCGCCGACCTCCCGCTCATGCCTGCACCCTACGGTTCCGACCGGACGACCCCGAACCGCGTCACTGTGTCCCGGCGCGTCGCTTGTTGACCAGGTCGTACGCCACCGCGAGCAGCAGGACGAGGCCCTTGATCACCTGCTGCCACGACGGATCGACGCCCATGATCGACAGGCCCTGGTTGAGCACGCCCATGACGAGCGCGCCGGCGATCGCCCCGGAGATCCGCCCGATGCCGCCGGTGACTGCTGCGCCGCCGATGAAGCAGGCAGCGATCGCGTCCAGCTCGAAGCCCGTGCCTGCGGCGGCGAGCGCGGTGCCGAGCCGCGAGGTGACGATCACGGCCGTCATCCCGGCCAGCACCCCGATGTTGACGAAGATCCAGAAGTCGACGGTCCGGGTGTCGACGCCCGACAGCTTCGCCGCCTGGCGGTTACCGCCGATCGCGTAGATGTGCCGGCCGAACACCGTACGGCCCATGACGAACGTGTAGATGACGATCAGCACCGCGGAGATGACCAGCACGTAGGGCGTGCCGTCGGTCGACCGGGACAACAGCACCGCGACGACGCCGATGCCCAGCGCGCTGACGACGATCTTCGCGAGGAACACGCCGGCGGGCTCCACGGTGAGGTTGTGCTGGCGCAGGGACATCCGGGCACGCACCTGCGCGACCACAGCCAGGACGATGAGCGCCGCGCCGATCGCCAGCGTCACCACGTCGGCGTCCCCCACTCTGCCCGCGAAGTTGGGGATCGAGTTCGCCATGATCCCGTTGAACGTCCGGTCCGTCACCGGGATGCTCTGGCCGACGACGACGAGGGCCAGGCCGCGGAAGATCAGCATGCCCGCCAACGTGACGATGAACGCGGGTATCCCGATGTACGCCACCCAGAAGCCCTGCCAGGCGCCGATCGCGCCGCCGACGACGAGCGCCAGCAGGACGGCCAACAGCCAGTTGAAGTGCCACTCGCGCATCGCGACGGCGACCACACCGCCGACCGTCGCGACCACCGAGCCGACCGACAGGTCGATGTGCCCGGCGATGATCACCATGACCATGCCGATGGCCAGGACCATCACGTAGGCGTTCTGGCGGAAGAGCGCCGCGACGTTGTCCGGCATGAGCAGGCGACCCTGGGTGGTCGCCTCGAACAGCAGGATGATGACGACGAGCGCTGCGAAGATGCCGTACTGGCGCGCGTTGCCGCCGAGGCCGGCGAGCCGGCCGCGAAGCGCCGTGAAGCCCCCCGCGGGCTCGCTCGGAACCAGGTTGAGGTCGGGGCTGCTCATCGCGTGGTCACGTCCTTGTCCATCGTCATGTACGTCATGAGGAGTTCCTGCGTCGCGTCGTCACGGGCCACCTCGCCCGTCACCCGCCCCTGGGAGAAGGCGTAGATCCTGTCGCACGTCCCGATGAGCTCCGGGAGCTCGGACGAGATGAAGACGACGCCCTTACCCTCCGCGGCCAGCCGCTGGATGATCAGGTAGATCTCGTACTTGGCGCCCACGTCGATGCCGCGCGTCGGCTCGTCGAGGATGAGCACGTCCGGCTCGGCGTAGATCCACTTGCTCAGCACCACCTTCTGCTGGTTCCCGCCGGACAGCTTCCCGGCGAGGGCCGCGACGGTGGGCGTCTTGATGCCCAGCTCCTTGCGGTACCGCTCGGCGACCCTCGCCTCGGCGTTGCCGTCGACGATGCCGTGGCGCGCCAGCTTGTCCAGCGCGGCGGCCGAGATGTTGCGCTGCACGGTGTCGATGAGGTTGAGGCCGTAGCGCTTGCGGTCCTCGGTGGCGTACGCGACGCCCTCGCGGATCGCCTGCTTGACGGTGTGCGTCTGGATCTCGACGCCCTCCTTCAAGATCCGGCCCGTCACCCGGGTGCCGTAGGTCCGGCCGAAGATGCTCATCGCGAACTCGGTGCGGCCGGCGCCCATGAGCCCGGCCAGGCCGACGATCTCGCCACGGTGCACCGTGATGTTCGCACCGTCCACGACCTTCCGGTCCTGGTCGATCGGGTGGTACACCGTCCAGTCCTCGACCCGCAGCACCTCCTCGCCCACGTGCGAGACGTGCTCGGGGAACCGGTGGTCCATCGAGCGGCCCACCATGCCGCGGATCAGTCGCTCGTCCGTCACGGGTTCGGGGCCGTGGTTGTCGAGCGTCTCGATCGTGCGCCCGTCGCGGAGGATGGTGATCGTGTCCGCGATGTCCAGCAGCTCGTTGAGCTTGTGGCTGATGATGATCGAGGTGATGCCCTGCTCCTTGAGCCCGCGCAGCAGGCCGAGCAGGTGGGCGCTGTCCTCGTCGTTGAGGGCGGCGGTCGGCTCGTCGAGGATGAGCAGCCGCACCTCCTTGGACAGCGCCTTGGCGATCTCGACGAGCTGCTGCTTGCCCACGCCGATGTCGGCGACGCGCGTCTCCGGCTTCTCCGTCAGGCCGACCCGCGCCAGCAGCTGCGCGGCCTGCGAGTTGGTCGCGTTCCAGTCGACGACCCCGGCGCTGGCGCGCTCGTTGCCGAGGAAGATGTTCTCGGCGATCGACAGGTACGGGGAGAGCGCGAGCTCCTGGTGGATGATGACGATCCCCACCCGCTCGGAGTCCCGGATGCTCCGGAACTGCACCGTCTCGCCGTCGTAGACGATGTCGCCCTCGTAGGTGCCATGGGGGTAGATGCCCGACAGCACGTTCATCAGCGTCGACTTGCCGGCGCCGTTCTCGCCGCAGATCGCATGGATCTGGCCACGGGTCACCGAGAGGTTGACGTCGTCGAGCGCGACGACCCCGGGGAACCTCTTGGTGATCTGCCGCATCTCGAGGATGTAGTCGTTGCCCATCTGCCCTCGTCACTCACGTCGTTGCGCACCGACCGGCAGTGCCGGCCGCCGGGGTGCACCGGCGGCCGGCCCGGCCGCACTGCCTGCCACAGATCCTGCCGCGGATCAGCTGAGGCCGAGGTCCTCCTTGGTCCAGAACCCGGACTCGACGAGGTCCTTCTCGACGGTGTCCTTCGTGACCACCTGCGGGTCGAGCAGGAACGACGGGACGACCTTCTCACCGTTGTCGTAGTCCGTCGTGTTGTTGACAGTGACGTCCCCGCCCTTGACGATCTCGTTGACCATCTTCTGGACGACGCCGCCGAGCAGGCGGGTGTCCTTCCACACGGTCATCGACTGCAGGCCGTTGAGGATGTTGATGGTGTTCGCGAGGTCGGCGTCCTGGCCGGTGAGCACCGGGTAGTCCGGGCCCGGCTTGTACCCGGCGCCCTCGAGGGCCTTGGCGATGCCGAGGGCCAGGGAGTCGTTCGGCGACAGGACGACCTGCACCTTCTTGTCCGTGTAGAACGAGTTGAGCCGGTTCTCCATCTCGGACTGGGCGGTGTCCGAGCCCCAGCCGAGGATGCCGATGGACTTCCAGTCGTCGAGCGACTTCGGCGCCTTGCCGGAGGGCACGACGAGCTTGCCGGACTCGACGTAGGGCGAGAGCACGTCCCACGCGCCCTTGAAGAAGAACCGCGCGTTGTTGTCGTCGGGCGACCCGGCGAAGGGCTCGAAGTTGAACGGGCCCTTGCCGTCCTTCAGGCCGAGCGCCGTCTCGATGAACTGTCCCTGGAGGGTGCCGACGCGCTCGTTGTCGAAGGATGCGTAGTAGTCGACGTTGGGGGTGTTGAGGATCAGCCGGTCGTAGGCGATGACCTTGATGCCCTTGTCCGCCGCCTTCTGCAGCGTGGGGCCGAGCGTGGTGCCGTCGATCGAGGCGATGACCAGCACCTTGGCGCCGTCGTTGATGACGTTCTCGATCTGCGAGATCTGCTGGTCGTTCTTGTTGTCGGCGTACTGGAGGCTGACCTTGTAGCCGTCGCCCTCGAGGAGCTTCTGCAGGTCGGCGCCGTCGCGGTTCCACCGCGGCAGCGTCTTGGTGGGCATGAAGATGCCGATCAGGTCACCGCTGCCGCCGCCGCCACCGCTGCTGCTGGTCTCACCGGTCCCGCCACCGCCACTGCTGCAGGCGGCGAGCGCACCCGTCGCCAGCCCCAGCGCCACGGCCATCGCCGCGGCCTTCTTCCACGAAAGTGACATCGTCGTCTGCTCCTGTCTCATCGTCCGACGCGTGCGGACCGGGCTCCTGTGCCCGGGCCGTGGATGACGCTCTGGCGAGCGTTGCCCCCTGACGTGCGGTGATCGGTTGAATTCAAGTCTCGAACCAATCAGGGGGCAAGTGCCGTGACCGAATCGTGTCCAGCGCGCGCCGGGACCGTGTTTCGCCCCGATTCAACGGGTCGCGAGTTCGATTATCGAAGCCAGTGGCGTCGGTACGCCGGGTTCGCCCCGAGATGCAGGGCGCAGCAAGGGGTCGGGCCGCTTCGCGCGGCCCGACCCCGCCCCCTGCAGGTGTTGCCCCCTCAGCGCGCCGCCTCAGCGCGCCGCTTGTTGTAGACGTCGAACGCCACCGCGAGCAGCAGCACCAGGCCCTTGACCACCTGCTGGATCGACTGCGGGACGCCCATCAGCTGCATGCCGTTGCTCATGACGGCCATCACCAGGCCACCGATCATGGCTCCGGTGATGCGGCCGACGCCGCCGGTGGTGGACGCGCCGCCGATGAAGCAGGCCGCGATCGCGTCCAGCTCGAACATGTTGCCGGCGCCCGGCTGGGCGCCGTTCATGCGCGAGGAGTACACGACGCCGGCGACGCCGGCGAGCACACCCATGTTGACGTAGGTCCAGAAGCTGACCTTGCGGACCTTGACTCCGGACAGCTGCGCGGCGTTGAGGTTGCCGCCGATCGCGTAGATGTGCCGGCCGAACACGGTCTTCGACATCACCAGCGTGTACGCGAGGATGAGCACGGCCAGCAGGATCAGCACGATCGGCAGGCCGCGGTTGCGCGACAGCTGGTAGGCGAACGCCATGACGACGACGGCGACCACGACGATCTTCGTGACGAAGATCGGCATCGACTCGACGGTCTGCTGGTAGGAGATGCGCCCGCGGCGGGTGCGCCACTGGCTCACCGCGTAGCCCACCACCGCGATCGCGAAGATCAGCAGCGTGAAGACGTCGAACCCGTACCCGCCGAGCAGTCCGTTGAGGAAGCCGTTGGCGATCCCGTAGTAGGTGCCGCCGAACGGCGACAGCGAGATGTTCTCGAGCACCCGGTACGTCAGACCGCGGAACAGGAGCATGCCGGCCAGGGTGACGATGAACCCCGGTATCCCGACGAACGCCACCCAGAAGCCCTGCCACGCCCCGACGGCGAAGCCCACCGCGAGGGCCACCAGCACGCCGACGTACCACGGGGCGTGCCCCTTGATGACGACCACGGCGGCGACCGCGCCGGTCAGCGCGACGACCGAGCCGACCGACAGGTCGATCTGGCCGAGCACGATCACCATGAGCATGCCGATGGCCAGGATGAGGATGTAGGAGTACTGCAGGACGATGTTCGTCAGGTTCCCCGGCGACAGGAACTCCTTCTTCAGCACCGAGAAGAGGACCACGATCGCGACGAACGCGATGAAGATCCCGCTCTGGCGCACGTTCCGGGTGATCATCTCCCGGACACCGGCGACGGCCGTCATGATGCCTTGTCCTTTACGTCTCGCTCGATGGTCATGAGTTCCATGAGGTGCTCCTGCGTGGCCTGCGCCACGGGGACCTCACCGGTGATGCGGCCGAATGCCAGCGTGTAGATCCGGTCGCACGTGCCCAGCAGCTCGGGCAGCTCGGAGGAGATGACGACGACCGCCTTCCCCTCCGCGACCATCCGGTTGATGATCGTGTAGATCTCGTACTTCGCCCCGACGTCGATGCCGCGGGTCGGCTCGTCGAGGATCAGCACCTCCGGGGTGGTGAACAGCCACTTGGACAGCACCACCTTCTGCTGGTTGCCGCCGGACAGCTTGTTGACGGGCACCAGCACGGAGGGCGTGCGGATGTTGAGGTCCGTGCGGTACTGCTCCGCGACCTTGAGCTCCTCGTTGCCGTTGACCCAGCCCCGGCTCGCCAGCTGGCGCAGGCCGGCCGACGAGATGTTGGTCCGGATGTCCTGGATGAGGTTGAGCCCGAACCGCTTGCGGTCCTCGGAGACGTACGCGATGCCGTGCTCGATCGCCGACGCGACGTCGGCGATGTCGATCGGCCGGCCGTTCTTGTAGATCTGGCCGGAGACGTCCCGGCCGTAGGACCGGCCGAAGAGGCTCATCGCCAGCTCGGTGCGCCCGGCGCCCATCAGCCCGGCGATGCCGACCACCTCGCCGGCGCGCACGTTGAAGCTCGCGTCGTCGATCACCACGCGGCCCGGCTGGGTGGGGTGGTAGACGGTCCAGTGCTCGACGCGCAGCACCTCCTCGCCGGGGTTCGACCTGCGCTCGGGGTAGCGGTGCTCGAGGTCCCGGCCCACCATCCCGCGGATCATGCGGTCCTCGGTGGAGGTGGGCTCCGCCATGTCGATGGTCTCGATCGTCCGCCCGTCGCGCAGGATCGTGGTGCGGTCCGCGATCTCCGCGAGCTCCTTGAGCTTGTGGGAGATCATGATCGAGGTGATTCCCTGCGCCTTCAGCTGGCGCAGCAGGCCCAGCAGGTGCTCGGAGTCGTTGTCGTTGAGGGCCGCGGTCGGCTCGTCGAGGATGAGCAGCCGCACGTTCTTGGACAGCGCCTTGGCGATCTCGATCAGCTGCTGCTTGCCCACGCCCAGCTGGCCGATCGGCGTCGTCGGGTTCTCGTCGAGGCCGACGCGCAGCAGCAGCTGGCGCGCCTCGTGGTTGGCCTTGTTCCAGTCGATGAGGCCGCGGCTGTCGCGCACCTCGTTGCCGAGGAAGATGTTCTCCGCCACCGACAGGTAGGGCACCAGCGCCAGCTCCTGGTGGATGATGACGATGCCCTTGTCCTCGGAGTCGTTGATCGACCCGAAGTGCACCTCGTCGCCGTCGTAGACGATCTCGCCCTCGTACGTGCCGTGGGGGTAGACCCCGGACAGCACCTTCATCAGCGTCGACTTGCCGGCGCCGTTCTCCCCGCAGATGGCGTGGATCTCACCACGCCGGACCGTCAGCGTCACGTCCTGCAACGCCTTGACCCCGGGGAAGGTCTTGGTGATGCTCCGCATCTCCAAGATGTCGCTGCTCATGCGGCCCTCCGTGGGTTTCGTGCGATCACGTGCGGGCACGGCCCCGGCAGACGGGCCCGGGGCCGTGCCCTCACAGGTGTGACGTCAGTTGGCGACGCCCGCCGCGACCTCGTCGGCGGTCCAGTAGCCGGAGTCGACGAGCTCCTTCTGGATGTCGTCCTTGTACACCGTCACGACGGGGAGGAGGAAGGACGGGACGACCTTCTTGCCGTTGTCGTAGTCCGTCGTGTTGTTGGGCTCCGGCTCGGTGCCCTCCAGGTAGTTCTGGGTCACCTCGACGGCCTTGGCGGCCAGCGTGCGGGTGTCCTTGAAGATCGTCGACGACTGGACGTCGTCGTTGATCAGCTTGACGGACGCGATCTCGGCGTCCTGGCCGGTGACGATCGGCAGGCCCTCGGTGATCGTCGGGCCCATGCCGAAGCTCTGGAGGGCCGTGATGATGCCGCGGGAGAGGCCGTCGTACGCCGACAGCACGCCGTCGAGCTTCTTGCCGTCCGAGTAGTTGGCCGTCAGCAGGTCCTCCATGCGCTTCTGCGCGGTCTCCTGCAGCCAGCGCAGCGTGGCGGCCTGCTCGATGCTCGTCTGGCCCGAGGGGACCACGAGGGTGCCGTCGTCGATGAGCGGCTGGAGGACGGACATCGCGCCGTTGAAGAAGAAGTGCGCGTTGTTGTCGTCCAGCGAGCCGGCGAACAGCTCGACGTTCAGCGGCCCGGCCGGGGCGTCGGCGGCGGGCTTGCCGTCGCGGTCCACCAGGCCCATGCCGTGGATCAGCGCGGTCGCCTGGGCGACGCCGACCGCGAAGTTGTCGAACGTCACGTAGAAGTCGACGTTCTCGCTGTCGCGGATCAGGCGGTCGTAGGCGATGACCTTGATGCCCGCGGCCGCGGCGGCCTCGAGCTGGCTGGTCAGGGCCGTGCCGTCGATCGCGGCGATGATGAGGACCTTGGCGCCCTCGGTGATCATCGCGTCGATCTGCTGGGTCTGGGTGGGGATGTCGTCGCCCGCGTACTGCAGGTCGACCGTGTACCCGGCCTTCTCCAGGCCCTCCTTCACCGCGTTGCCGTCGGCGATCCAGCGCTCCGACGTCTGGGTCGGCATCGCCACGCCCACGAGCGTGCCCGACGCATCGGCCGGTGCGCTCGCGTCGCCCCCCGCCGACGTCGCGGCGTCGGACGGCTCGGCCGTCGTGGTGGTGGTGCCACCCGCGCCGCTGCCGCCACAGGCGGCCAGGCTCAACGCGACCACGGCACCCGCGATCGCCACTAGCACTCGTCGCATCTCTTGGCTCCTTCTCGTCACTGAGGGTTCCCGGTTCGTCGAACCGTCGCCGGGGGCGTCCCGCACCCGGCGCGCGCTCCCCGGACGTCGACGTCCCGGGAACGGCAGGAGTTACCTTCCTTGCCTTCGGCTCTCGAAGTCAAGCCGTGGGATGGCCGCCCGCATTACGAATGCATCACGGTTGGGGTGCCCAGGTCACGGCGATGTGAGGGCTAACATCCCATCACTGGCTTCAGACGACGAACTCAGTGACCCTCCGGGCCGGCCGCTAGCGCGGCCAGCCGGGCCCGCACGTCGTCGTCCACGACGTCGTCGGACACCTCCACCACCTTGTCCCGGCTGGTGGCGCCCGCGAGGAGCGCCACGTGACGCGGCCGCACGCCCAACGCGTCGGCCAGCGCCTCCAGGGCGGCGGCCGTCGCCGCGCCGTCGACGGCGCGTGCGTTCACCGCGACGACGAGCCGTCCGCCGTGCGAGCCCCCCACGCGCGTGCGCGACGCCCCGGGCCGCACGCGGATGGCGATGCGCACTGCGGTGCCTCTCGCGAGTGGGTCAGGCGAGCCCGAGGGCCCGCACCTGGTCGCGCTCCTCGGCCAGCTCGGCCACCGACGCGTCGATGCGCGAGCGGCTGAACTCGTCGAGCGCGAGGCCCTGGACGATCTGCCAGGCGCCGCCCGCGGCGGTGACGGGGAAGGACGAGATCAGACCCTCGGGGACGCCGTAGGAGCCGTCGGACGCCACCGCGGCGCTGGTCCAGTCGCCCGCCGGCGTGCCCGTGAGCCAGGTGTGCACGTGGTCGATCGCCGCGTTCGCGGCGGAGGCGGCCGACGAGGCGCCGCGCGCCTTGATCACCGCCGTGCCGCGCTGGGCGACTGAGGGGATGAACTCGTCGCGCACCCAGGCCTCACCGCCCACCACCTCGGCGGCGGGGCGGCCGCCGATCGTCGCGTGCGTGATGTCCGGGTACTGCGTGGCGGAGTGGTTGCCCCAGATCGCCAGGCCGCGGATGTCCGTCAGCGGCGCGCCGGTCCTCGCCGCGAGCTGGGCCAGGGCGCGGTTGTGGTCCAGCCGGGTCATCGCCGTGAACCGGTCCTTCGGCACGTCGGGGGCGTGCGAGGCCGCGATGAAGGCGTTGGTGTTGGCCGGGTTGCCCACGACGAGCACCCGCACGTCGTCCGCCGCTCCGGCGTTGATCGCCGCACCCTGCGGGCCGAAGATCCCGCCGTTGGCCGACAGCAGGTCGGCGCGCTCCATCGCGGCGGTCCGCGGCCGCGCGCCGACGAGCAGCGCGACGTTGGTGCCGTCGAACGCCGCCGTCGCGTCGTCGTAGAGGTCGACGCCGGCCAGCGCCGGGAAGGCGCAGTCCTCGAGCTCCATCGCCACGCCCTCCAGGGCACCGACGGCCTGCGGGACCTCCAGCAGCTTGAGCCGCACCTGCGCGTGCGGGCCGAGCATCTGACCGGAGGCGATCCGGAAGAGCAGCGCATAGCCGATCTGGCCGGCGGCGCCGGTGACGGTGACGTTGACGGGGCTCACGGGTCTGTCTCCTTCGAACGACCGGGGCGGGGTGTCAGCCGAGGCGGGTGGCGAGGTTGTCGGCCAGGGTGGCGAGGAACTCCTCGGTGGTGAGCCACTCCTGGCCGGGTCCGACGAGCAGGGCGAGGTCCTTGGTCATCGCGCCGGCCTCGACCGTCTCGACGACCACCCGCTCCAGGGTCTCGGCGAACGCCGTCACCTCGGGCGTGCCGTCCAGCTGGCCGCGGTGCTTGAGCCCGCCGGTCCAGGCGTAGATCGACGCGATCGGGTTGGTGCTGGTGGGCTTGCCGGCCTGGTGCTGGCGGTAGTGGCGGGTCACCGTGCCGTGGGCGGCCTCGGCCTCGACCGTCCTGCCGTCGGGCGTCATCAGCACGCTGGTCATCAGGCCCAGCGAGCCGAAACCCTGGGCCACGGTGTCGCTCTGCACGTCGCCGTCGTAGTTCTTCGTCGCCCAGACGTAGCCGCCCTCCCACTTCATCGCGGAGGCGACCATGTCGTCGATCAGGCGATGCTCGTAGGTGAGGCCGGCGGCCTCGAACCGGTCCTTGTACTCGCTCTCGAACACCTCGGCGAACAGGTCCTTGAACTGCCCGTCGTACGCCTTGAGGATCGTGTTCTTCGTCGACAGGTACACCGGGTAGCCGCGGCGCAGCCCGTAGGCGAAGGAGGCACGCGCAAAGTCGCGAATCGAGTCGTTGAAGTTGTACATCCCGAGCGCCACACCGCCGCCCTCGGGGTACACCACCACGTCCCGGCTGATGGGAGCGCCACCGTCCGCCGGCGTGAACGTCAGCGTCAGCGTGCCGGCGCCCGGCACCTTGAAGTCGGTGGCGCGGTACTGGTCCCCGAAGGCGTGGCGCCCGATGACGATCGGCTTGGTCCAGCCCGGCACCAGCCGCGGGATGTTCCGGATGATGATCGGCTCGCGGAACACCACGCCGCCGAGGATGTTGCGGATGGTCCCGTTGGGGCTCTTCCACATCTTCTTCAGGCCGAACTCGGCGACGCGGGCCTCGTCGGGCGTGATCGTGGCGCACTTGACGCCGACGCCGTGCTCCTTGATCGCGTGCGCCGCGGCGACCGTCACCTGGTCCTCGGTGGCGTCGCGGTTCTCGATCGACAGGTCGTAGTAGAGCAGGTCGACGTCGAGGTAGGGCAGGATCAGGCGGTCCTTGATCACCTGCCAGATGATCCGGGTCATCTCGTCGCCGTCGAGCTCGACGACCGGGCCGGCAACGGTGATCTTGGCCATCTGGTCCGGACTCCTCGGGTCTCGAAGCGGCGCGGCGGGACGGGACCCGCGCCGCCGAGAAGATTACTCGATATCGAGAGACTTTCCCGACCGGGGACGCGCGACGGCCCCGGCTGGCATGCTGTGCCGTGCCACGTTCCCACCACGACAGGACCACCATGTCCCTGCAGCCGCAACCCGACGACCTCCCCGCCGAGCTGGCCGAGCCCGACGAGCCGACGGAGGAGGAGGTGGAGCTCGACGACGAGCCGGCGCCTGCCGGCCCCGGTCTGCTGGTGCGCTGTGCCGCGGAGCTGTTCGGCACGTTCTTCCTGGTGCTCGCCGGCGTCGCCGTGGCGATCTACGGGCAGCTGAGCAACGCGGCGGGCGCGCTGCCCGTCGCGCTGGCCTTCGGCCTCGCTGCGATCGGTGGCGCCGTCGCCGTCGGCCACATCTCCGGCGCGCACTTCAACTCCGCCATCTCGCTGGGCGCGGCGATCGCCGGCCGGCTCGCGTGGCGCGACCTGCTCCCCTACTGGCTCTCCCAGGTGGCCGGGTCGGTCCTGGCCGGCGCGGTCCTCTTCCTCACCGTGCCCGAGGGCGTCGCCGAGCTGCTGCGCATCGAGGGCGGCCGTCGCGGCGTGATCGGCACCGCGGCCAACGGGTTCGACTCGCACTCGCCGCTGGCCCACCTGCTCGCCAACAACAACATCCAGTCGGACGTGACGTTCTCGGTCGCCGTCGCCCTGCTCGTCGAGGTGGTGCTGACGGGCATCCTTGTGGCCGTCGTGCTCGGCGCCACCCGCCGGGCGGCCAGCTCCACGGCCGCGCCTTACGCGATCGGCCTGACGCTGGCGGTGGCCGTGCTGGTCGCGGTCCCGATCACCAACGCCTCGCTCAACCCGGCGCGCTCCACCGCGACCGCGATCTTCGGCCCGTCCTGGGCCCTCGGCCAGCTCTGGCTGTTCTGGGTGGCGCCGCTGCTCGGCGCCGCGGTCGCCGCGCTGCTCTACCGCGCGTTCGCCCCCGGGGCCGCCGAGCTGGCGGACGAGTCGGACGACGACGAGGCCGACGAGGTCGAGGTGCTGCCGACCCTCTGAGGCGGCGACGACGCCCCCGCGCGGCCCGGTCGGCGCGTGCGGGGGCGTCGCTGCGTGCGGGTGGTTCGCGTCGTCGGGCGGGTCCGTCCGGGAGAGCGCGGCACCCGCGCGTCATCGGGCCAGCGTGCGCAGCGGCACGGCGGCGTCGCGGGCCGCGACCCGGTCGACGCGGGGCAACACCGCACCCGCGAACAGCCGCCGTGCCGCGCCGACGTCCCGCGGACGGTCGACGACGAGCACCGCGGTCAGTGCGCCGCCCGGCGCGAGCCACAGGGCGGTCCACCCGGCGTCCCCCGCCGGGTCGCCGCGCAGCAGCACCTCGTCGTCCTCGCCCGGGGCGCCGAACAGCGCGAGGTCGTGGCCCAGCTGCGTGGAGAACACGTACGGCGCCGGGTCGTCGTCGGGCGGGGGAACAGGCCGGCCGAGCAGGTGCCCGACGAGCACCCGCGGGCCGCGCAGCGCGCCGTCCCAGTGCCCGCCGGGCACCCAGCCGTGGCGCGGCGACCACCGGCGGGCGACGTCCCCGACGGCCCACAGGCCCGGCACCACGGGGGCGTCCGGGGCGCCCGAGGTGCCCGGGACGACCGGCGGCGCGACGAGCACGTGGTAGCTGGCGTCGACCGGCACCGCACCGGCCGTGTCCAGTGCGAGCGCCCCCGTCAGCCAGCCCGTGGCCGGCCGGGCGCCGACCGCCGCGAGCACCACGTCGGCCGGCAGCGCGCGGCCGTCGGCGAGCGCGACGCCCTCCCCCTCGACGCCGGCGACCCGCGCGCCGGTCACCAGCTCCACGCCCGACTCGCCGTACCACCCCGCCGTCAGCGCACCCACCCGCAGCCCCAGCGCCGCGGCCAGCGGAGCGTCGGCCGCCTCGAGCACCGTGACGGGGTGGCCGGCCGCGGCCGCGACGCCCGCCACCTCGGCGCCGATCCAGCCCGCGCCGATCACGACGAGGCGCGCGCCGGGGTGCAGCGCCTGGCGCAACAGCTCCGCGTCGCCGGCGGTGTGCAGCGTCGCCGCGGAGTCCCAACCCGGGACCCGGACGGCGCGCGCGCCGGTCGCCAGCACCACGTGGTCCGCCTCGAGCACGCCCGCGTCGGTGCGGACCGCGGGGCGCGCGCCGCCGAGCAGCAGCTTGCGCGCGGGCCGCTCCAGGTGGACCTCGTCGGCGAGCATCGCCAGGTCGACGCCCAGCTCGGTGGTCAGCCAGGCCGGCGTGGGGCGGTCGAGCAGGTGCTTGGACAGCGGCGGGCGGTCGTAGGGGGGCAGGCCCTCGGCGCCGATCACCCGGACGCGACCGTCGAACCCCGCGTCGCGCAGCTCGGCGACCACCTGCGCCCCGGCCAGGCCCGCACCGACGACGAGCACGTCGCGGCCGCCCGGGTCACCCACCGGGCCACGGTAGCCTGACCCGCGAGATCGCGTGGGAGGCGTTCATGGCTGACGAGCCGGCGGGCGGCACGCGCCGCGACGCCTCGCTCTGGGTGGTCTCCGCGGCCCTGCTCGCGTGCGTCGTCGTCGGCCTGGTCGTCGGCACCCGCGCCGGTGCGTGGGCCCTCGCCGGTGTCATGGCCGCCTGCGCCGTCGCCCGGGCGCTGCTGCCCGAGCCGCCGCCGGCCGCCATCGGCGTGCGCCGCCGCTGGCTGGACGTGGCGGTGCAGGGCGGGCTGGCGATCCTGCTCGCCGCGCTGGCGACGGTGCTGCCGGACTGACGACCCCTTCGCCCGCCCCGCAACGTCCGAGGAAGTGAGGGGTAGAGCCCCCACTTCCTCGGACGTTGGCGGGGAAGAAGGGCTGTCGGTGGGCGGCGTCGGTGGGCGGGGTCAGTGGGCGAAGTGGCGGGTGCCCGTCAGGTAGAGCGTCACGCCCGCCGCGCGGGCGGCCGCCACCACCTCTTCGTCGCGCACCGAGCCGCCCGGCTGCACCACGGCCCGCACACCGGCGTCGAGCAGCACCTGGAGCCCGTCGGCGAACGGGAAGAAGGCGTCCGACGCGGCGACCGACCCGGCGGCGCGCTCCGCGCCGGCACGGTCCACCGCGAGCCGGCAGGAGTCGACGCGGTTGACCTGACCCATCCCCACACCGACCGACGCGCCGCCCTTGGCCAGCAGGATCGCGTTGGACTTCACCGCGCGCACCGCGCGCCAGGCGAACGCGAGGTCCGCCAGGGTGTCGCCGTCCGCCGCCTCCCCGGCCGCGAGCGTCCACGTCGTGGGGTCGTCACCCGCGGCGTCGACCTCGTCGACCTCCTGGAGCAGCATCCCCCCGCTGATGTCGCGCATCGTCAGCCCGCCGCCCGGCGGCGTCGCCACCACCAGCAGCCGAATGTTCCTCTTGGTCGCCAGGAGCGCCAGCGCGTCGTCGTCGTACCCGGGCGCGACGACCACCTCGGTGAACACGGGCGCGATCTGCTCGGCGGCCGCCAGCGTGATGGGCCGGTTGGCGGCGATCACCCCGCCGAACGCGGAGACCGGGTCGCACGCGTGCGCCTTGGCGTGCGCGTCCGCCACGTCGAGGCCCACGGCGATGCCACACGGGTTGGCGTGCTTGACGATCGCCACGGTCGGGACGTCCGCCTGGTCGTGGGCGGCGCGCCAGGCCGCGTCGGCGTCGACGTAGTTGTTGTAGCTCATCGCCTTGCCGTGCAGCTGGACGGCCTGCGCCAGCCCCGGCCGGCCGTCACCGCGCGTGTACAGCGCCGCGCGCTGGTGGGGGTTCTCGCCGTAGCGCAGCACCGCCGCGCGGTCCCACGTGCCGCCCACCCAGGCGGGGAAGCCCGTGTGCGCGCCGTCCACCTCGTCCGTGGCGGCCAGGACGCTGCCCATCCAGGACGCCACGGCGACGTCGTAGGTCGCCGTGTGGACGAACGCCTGCGCCGCCAGCCGGGCGCGCTGCGCCGAGGTGAAGCCGCCGGCGCGCACGGCCACGACCACCTCGTCGTACGACGAGGGCTGGACCACCACGGCCACGCTCGGGTGGTTCTTGGCGGCGGCACGGACCATCGACGGCCCGCCGATGTCGATCTGCTCCACGCACTCGTCCACCGACGCCCCGGACGCGACGGTCGCCGCGAACGGGTACAGGTTGACCACCACCAGCTCGAACGGCGCCACGCCCAGGTCGTCGAGCTGCGCCAGGTGCTCCGGCCGGCGGGTGTCCGCGAGGATCCCCGCGTGGACGCGCGGGTGCAGCGTCTTGACCCGGCCGTCGAGGCACTCGGGGAAGCCGGTCAGGTCCTCGACGCGCGTCACCGGGACCCCGGCCGCGGCGATGGTGGCGGCGGTGGAGCCGGTGGACACCAGCTCGACGCCCGCCGCGTGCAGGGCGCCCGCCAGCTCGGCGAGGCCGGTCTTGTCGTAGACGGAGACCAGCGCGCGGCGCACGGGGCGCCGGCCCTCGGCGTCGGCTCCGGCCGGGACGGCGTTCGGGGGAAGGGCGGCGTGGGACACGGGCGGCTCCTGGGTCGGGCGCACCGGGGGTGCGCGTCGGTGGGACCCAGGCACCCAGGCGTTCGGTGCTGCGACGGGTGGTGCGGCCGCTCCCCGGTGGTTGTCCCACCTCACGCCAGTCACGGCCGCGACGAGTCTACGGCCGCCCGCTCGCCGGCTCAGCCGATCCGGGCGTGGCGCCCATCGACCGTCAGGCCCTCGCGCAGGATCCGGCCCACCACGTCCGCGAGCAGCGCGCGCTCGGTCACCTTGATGCGCTCGTGCAGCGCGGCCTCGTCGTCCCCGGGCTCCACCGGGACGGCGGCCTGCGCGACGATCGGGCCGGAGTCGACCCCCTCGTCGACCACGATCACCGAGCAGCCGGTGAGCGCCACCCCGTACGCGAGCGCGTCGCGCACCGCGTGGGCGCCGGGGAAGGCCGGCAGCAGCGCCGGGTGCGTGTTGACCACGCGGCCGCCGAAGCGGCCGAGGAACGCCGGCCCGACGAGCTTCATGAACCCGGCGAGCACCACCAGGTCGGGGCTGAACGCGGCGACCGCCGCGGTGAGCGCGCGGTCCCAGGACACCCGGTCCGGGAAATCGGCGAGCCGGACCACGGCCCGCGCCACCCCGGCGGCCTGCGCACGGTCCAGCGCCCCGACGCCCGGGCGATCCGTCACCACGCCGACGACGCGACCGCCGAAGGCCGGATCGTCGTGCGCCCCCAGCAGCGCGCCGAGGGTGGAGCCGGTGCCGGACGCGAGCACGACGACGCGGCCCGCCGAGCGGGTGGGCGGGGAGGGCGGAGGGGCGCTCGGCACGGGACGACCCTAACGGTGGCGGACGGGCGGCCGGCACGGCGCGGGACAATGCCCGGGTGAGCAACCCGTACGCCCCGCCCGGTGACCGGCCGCCGGCGCCGCCCGACGCCCCGGGCGGTCCGCCGCCCGAGGGTGTCCCCTACGAGCGGAGCCCGCGGACGCCCCGCGGACCCGCGGCCCACCCGACCGACGTGCGCCGCGTCGCGGTGCTGACCCGCACCACGGCGCTGCTGGTGCTGGCCTCGGTGCTCGCCGGGCTGCTCCCGTTCCCCTGGTACCTGGCGGCGGTCCCGCTGGCGCTCGCCGCGATCGTCGTCGCCGGCCGCACCATGACCGTCGCCTCCCGGACGCACGTGCGCGGCGCGCCGATCGGCGTGGTCGGGCTGCTGGTGGTCGTCGCGCTGCTGGGCCTGGCCCGTCCGGCGCAGACCGTCCTGATGTGGGACGTCGAGAAGCAGTACGCCCAGTGCCTGGGGGGCGCGCTGACCGTGCAGGCGCAGAACGGCTGCGTCGGCCGGTACGAGCAGGCGATCACCGCCCGGATGCAGGAGCTCCAGGGTCGCTCGTGACGTCGCGGCGCAGCGCCGCGCGCACCGCCCCCCGGACCACCGGGTCGGCCGCCGAGGCCACCAGGAGGGCCCCCAGCGCCGCCCCGGCCGCCGCCAGCGCGCCGACCGCCCAGGGTGCGGCGCCGACCGCCGCCATCCGGTTCGTGCCCACGGCGCCGCCGGCGGCCGCGACTCCCACCGTGACGAGCAGGCCGGCGGCCACACCGACCGCGGCGGCCGATGCCACGGGTTCCCACCAGCGCCCCGCGGTCAGGCGGCGGTGCACGACGAGCCCCGCCGTCAGGCCGGTGACCAGGAGCAGCACGGGCGTCCACCGGGCGGCACCGCCGGCGAGGTCGGGCGTCGGCAACGCGCCGAGCAGCGGGATCGCCGGCAGGGGGCCGAGCACCACCCCGCCGGTCGCGACGTGCGACCCGGCGCCGACCGCGAACCCCGGCCCGGCGATCCAGGCGGCGGCCCACGCGGCGAGGTTGGGGGCGTAGCCGACCTCCGCGACGGCGAGCACGGCCCCGCCGACCGCATCGAGGCCCAGGCCCCGCACCACCGCGACCACCGAGTCCCGGCCGGCGAGCACCCAGCCCGCCGCGGTGAGGGCCGCCAGCACGGCGAGCACGCCGGCGGCGACGATGCCGCCGGCCAGCCCGGCGCGCAGCCACTGCGGCAGCACCGACCAGGGCCCGCGCAGCCACGCCAGCAGCGGCCGGGCGTCGGGCCGGCGCAGCAGCCCGGTGCCGAGGCCGAGCGTCCCGACGAGCAGCCCGCCGCCACCGGCCCGCACGAGGGACGCGCCGGGCACCAGGCCCGCGACCACCACGACGATCGTGACGTAGCCGCTCACCGCCACCAGCGCGGCGGACGGGACGGGCCGCGCCGAACGGCGCGCCGAGGCGTAGCAGGCGTAGGCGACCAGGGCGGTCAGCCCCAGCGGGACCAGCGTGACGTGTCCCCACGGCACGCCGTGCGCCAGGAGCCACAGCGCGGCGCCCACCTCGACGGAGCGGGTCCACGCGACGCCCGCGTTCGCGGGGTCCGCGGAGGTCACGACGAAGACCGCGATCGCCGGGACCACCACGGCCGCCAGCGACAGCACGGCGGCCTGGGCCGCGGCGAGCAGCCCGGTCATCCATGGGATGCCGCCGTCGAGCGGGCTCGGCTCGCGCGCGGGCGGCGGTGGGACGCCGATCACGCGCCGGACGGCGGTCGGCGACCGGGTCGCCGGTCCGGACTCGCGCGCGCTCATCGGCCCATCGTGACGCCCCGGCGGCCCCTGCCCGGCAAGGGCGCCCGGCGCGTCGCCGGACGCCCGGTCAGCGCGGCGCGGCGAGGAGCTTGCGGGCCAGGGCGGCCGTCTCCGACGGCGTCCTGCCGACCGTGACGCCCGCCGCCTCGAGCGCCACCTTCTTCGCGGCGGCGGTGCCCGACGAGCCGGAGACGATCGCCCCGGCGTGGCCCATCGTCCGACCCTCCGGGGCCGTGAAGCCCGCGACGTAGCCCACCACAGGCTTGGTGACGTGCTCGGCGATGTAGGCGGCCGCGCGCTCCTCGGCGTCGCCGCCGATCTCGCCGATCATGACGATCAGCTCGGTGTCCGGGTCCGCCTCGAACGCCGCGAGCGCGTCGATGTGGGTGGTGCCGACGATCGGGTCGCCGCCGATGCCGATGCAGGTGGAGAACCCGTGGTCGGACAGCTCGTACATCATCTGGTAGGTCAGGGTGCCGGACTTGCTCACCAGCCCGATGGGCCCGGGGCCGGTGATGTCCGCCGGGATGATCCCGACGTTGCTCTGGCCGGGGCTGATCAGCCCGGGGCAGTTGGGACCGATCAGCCGCACGCCCTTGTCCTGGGCGTAGGCGAAGAACTGGGCGGTGTCGGCGACCGGGACGCCCTCGGTGATCACCACCACCAGCGGCACACCCGCGTCCACCGCCTCGACCACCGCGATCTTGGTGGCCGCGGGCGGGACGAACACCACCGACACGTCGGCGCCGGTGGCGGCGACCGCCTCGGCCACCGTGCCGAACACCGGGACCTCGCGCCCGGGGAAGGGGACGACCGAGCCCGCCTTGCGCGGGTTCACCCCGCCGACGACGTCGGTGCCGGACGCGAGCATCCGGGCGGTGTGCTTCATCCCCTCGGAGCCGGTCATGCCCTGGACGATGACCTTGGACGCTGCGGTCAGGAAGACGGCCATGTCGGTGTCGATGCTCCTTCGGCGTTCAGGCGGCGACGTGGGCGAGGGCGGCCGCGGCGTCGGCGCCGCCGTCCATCGTCTCCGCCAGGGTGACCAGGGGGTGGGCGGCCGCGGAGAGGATCGCGCGGCCCTCCTCGACGTTGTTGCCGTCCAGCCGCACGACGAGCGGCTTCGTGGCGTGCTCCCCGAGGATCTCCAGGGCGGCGACGATGCCGCGGGCCACCTCGTCGCACGCGGTGATGCCCCCGAAGACGTTGACGAACACGGCGCGGACCTGGGGGTCGGACAGGATGATGTCCAGCCCGTCCGCCATCACCTGCGCCGAGGCGCCGCCGCCGATGTCGAGGAAGTTCGCGGGCTTCACCCCGCCGTGCGCCTCGCCGGCGTAGGCCACGACATCCAGCGTGCTCATCACCAGCCCGGCGCCGTTGCCGATGACGCCCACCTGGCCGTCGAGCTTGACGTAGTTGAGGTGCTTGGCCTTGGCGCGCGCCTCGAGCGGGTCGGCCGCCGCGGCGTCGGCGAGCTCTGCGTGCGCCGGGTGGCGGAAGCCGGCGTTGTCGTCGAGCGTCACCTTGCCGTCCAGCGCGATCACCCGGCCGTCGGTGGTCAGCACCAGCGGGTTGACCTCGACCAGCGTGGCGTCCTCCTCGTCGTACACGGTCCAGAGCCGCTCGAGCACCTGCCGGACGCGGGGGGCGACGGCGGGGTCGAAGCCGGCGGCCCGGACGATCTCCTCGGCCTTGGCGGCGTCCACGCCGACGCGCGGGTCGACGGGGACGCGCGCCAGGGCCTCGGGGCGCTCGACGGCGAGCTGCTCGATCTCCATGCCGCCCTCGACGCTCGCCATCGCCAGGTAGCGGCGCTCGGAGCGGTCCAGGAGCAGGGAGACGTAGTACTCGTTCTCGATGTCGGCACCTGCCGCCACCAGCACCCGGTGCACCGTGTGGCCCTTGATGTCCATGCCGAGGATCGCGGCGGCGGCCTGCTCGGCCTCGTCGGGCGTCCGCGCCAGCTTGACGCCGCCCGCCTTGCCGCGTCCACCCGTCTTGACCTGGGCCTTGACCACCACCAGGTCGGCACCGTCCAGCAGCTGGGTGGCCGCGGCGCGCGCCTGCGCCGGGGTGGTCGCGACGATGCCGTCGAGCACCGGGACCTCGTGGGCGGCGAACAGGTCACGTGCCTGGTACTCGAACAGGTCCACCGGGGTCCTCTCGTCGGCGCCGGCGCCGTCGCTGCGGCGCCGGCTCGATGGTAGCCCGGGTTTCTCGACATCGAGACATCGGGTCGAGGTGCGGGTGCGGCCGCACCGGGCGAGGGTGGAACCCATCGATCCGAGGAGGCGAGATGGGACTGATCCACGTCGACGAGTTCGTCACGCTCGACGGCGTCGCGCAGGCGCCCGGCGGGCCCGACGAGGACCCCGAGAACGGGTTCCGCTTCGGGGGCTGGCAGGCTCCGCTGTTCGACGACGAGGTGGGCGAGGCGGTCGGCGCCGGGCTGGCCGAGCTCGACGCGCTGCTGCTGGGCCGCAGGACGTACGACATCTTCGCCGCCTACTGGCCGCACCACACCGAGGGCCCCGACGGGTCGATCGGCACCCTGTTCGACCGCGTGCCGAAGTACGTCGCTTCCCGCGGCACGCCGGAGCTGCCCTGGCGCGGCTCGACGCTCCTGCGCCCGGACCTGCCGGCCGCGGTGCGCGAGGTGCGGGAGCGCCACGAGCACGTCCACGTCATCGGGTCGCTGGACCTGGTGCAGACGCTGGTGGCCGAGCGGCTGCTCGACGAGCTCAACCTGTGGGTGTACCCGATCGTGCTCGGTAGCGGGAAGCGGGTGTTCGAGCAGGGCGCCGTGCCGACCTCGCTGCGCCTCGTCGAGCCGCCGCGGGCGTCCCGCAACGGCGCGCTGCTGCTGCGCTACGCGCTGCTGCCGGGCGAGCCGGCCGCCGGGGACATGACGCAGGCGTCCGGCCGGTAGAGCTTCGCGCCCGTATCAGCTCGCGGCGGGACCGCGGCGCGCCTCGAGCCCGACGAGCAGCGGCAGGCCCATCACCCACACGGTGCGCCGCTCGACCTGCCCCAGCGCGTCGCGCAGGGCGCGCGACACGTGGCGGGCGGGCCCTGGCATCTCGACCACCAGCAGCGTGCCGCCCGGGGCAAGGGCACGTACCGCTTCGCCGACGCCGCGAGCCAGGTCCTCCCAGTGGTGCGCCGTCAGGATCGCGGTCACCACGTCAGCCGAGCCGTCGGGGACGGGCAGTGCGGCGGCGTCGCCGCGCAGCACGCGCGCCGGGCCGGCGTCCCCCGTGTCGCCGCCGAGACGCGCCGTCGCCAGCTCCACCATCCGCTCCGACCGGTCGACCCCGGTGAGCGAGACGTCGGGGCGCCCGCCGGCTACCTGCGAGAGGAACCGCCCCGGGCCGCACCCGACGTCGAGCAGCCGGCCGCCCTCCGGCAGGAGCGCCGCGACGCGAGCCGCGGTGCGCCGGTGCATGCCCGCCAGCCACCGCGAGTGGCTGTCGTACCGGTCCGCGCCCGCGCCGTCGAACGTCTCCAGCCACTGGTGGTCGTGCCTGTGCCCCATCGCGTCGCCTTCCCTCATCGCACCCCCGCCCGCACCCATCCTCCCCTGTCCTCCTCCCGTTCTCGCGTCCGTCCTCCGCCGAGCGCGCCCGCACCTCGCCGAGTGCTGCCGACATGGCGGGTGCGCTGGGTGAGGTCCGGGCGCGCTCGGGGATGGGGGCTGGGCAAGATGCGTGCCCGACCGCGGGGCGTCAACGTGGGTTGACATCGGTCCGTCGTCAACATAGGTTGACAACCATGTCCGAGACGTTGCTCGCCGCCGCCGGTGACCACCCCCGCGAGGGCTTGCGCGCCGTCCGTTCCCTGCGCGAGCTGGCCGACCGCCTCGAGGCGCTCCAGGTGGAGCGCGCCCGGGACCTCGGCTGGTCGTGGCAGGAGGTCGCCGACGCGCTCGGCGTCACCAAGCAGGCGGTCCACAAGAAGTACG